>Ga0209504_1000601_pt1 | contig 31318 bp, 27 predicted proteins | sample COGITO_mtgs_1005_FD_184791 | JGI IMG/M metagenome (GOLD analysis project Ga0209504, IMG submission 184791) | Pelagic marine microbial communities from North Sea - COGITO_mtgs_100511 (SPAdes) (version 2) | ecosystem: Environmental > Aquatic > Marine > Epipelagic ...
AGAGCACTCTGGCCATAGCCCACGCTTGTGCATTTCGAGATGGGCCTCGTTCAACTGTTCGGGCTTAAGGTCAGAGGCGGACGGACAGCAGCTTGAGCTCCTACACGTGCTTCAAGCACACCGGCCACTCAGCTTGCTGTCCGTCGCTCTCACCCCCAATTTTATCGTGGGGACAAGACACAAGCGGGCTTGCCCGCGATGCTTTTGAGCCTGCAAGAGATCGCGGGCATGGCCCGCTCCTACGAATCTGATATCTGTAGAAGCGGCGGGGACGCCTAGTTCCATGCCCGCGAAGTCGTATGGTCGCCCGTCTGACTCGGACAATTACCTGTCACGCTTTTTGCTGATAATCACGCAGATCAATAGTGCTGGGCGAAGCGAGACGACCGGTCATATTCTTGCCGGCATGAACTCCAGCATCCGACTCGACAAGCGTGACCTGATCCTCGCCAAAGGCGCCGAGGTGATGACTCGTCGTGGTTATCACGGCGCCGGCGTGCAGGAAATCGTCCAGGCGGCGGGGGTTCCGAAAGGCTCCTTCTACCACTACTTCGCCAGCAAGGAAGACTTTGCCCTGCAGGCCCTGCAGCAGGTCTATCAGCCACGGCTGGCGCGTTATGCCGAAGCTCTCAGCAATCCGGCGCTAAGCCCGCGCGAGCGCATCCTCGGTTATTACGCCGAGCTGGTGGAGCACTTCGCTCGCCAGGAACGTCTGGAATACCACTGCTTTATTGGCAGCCTGAGCTTCGAGATGGCCGAGCTGTCACCGACGCTGGGCGCGCAGGTCGATGCGATTTTGCAAGCCTCGGCGGACACCCTGCAGGCCTGCCTGGAACAGGCGCAGGCGGCAGGTGAACTACTCGCCGATGAAGATTGCCGCAACCTGGCGAGCTTTATCGCCAATGCCTGGCAGGGTGCGCTGACCCGGCTCAAGGTGGCGAACAACACCCGTGCCCTGACTGACTTTATCCAACGCCTGCAGCTGCTGTTGCAGGCCTGATCCCAAGCTCTCTTTAACCAGTTGCGGCCTCTGGCCGCCCCGAGGAATGATGATGACCGATCCCGTTAAAGCGCTGTTCCAACCCTTTAGCCTGGGCAACCTGGAGCTGCCGACCCGTGTGGTCATGGCGCCGATGACCCGCTCCTTTTCCCCGGGCGGCGTACCGAATAGCAAGGTCATCGAGTACTACCGTCGCCGTGCTGCAGCCGGCGTTGGCCTGATCGTCACCGAAGGCACCACCGTTGGTCACAAGGCATCCAACGGTTACCCGAACGTGCCGCGTTTCTACGGTGAAGACGCTCTGGCCGGCTGGAAAAAAGTGGTCGATGCAGTGCACGCCGAAGGCGGCAAGATCGTTCCGCAACTGTGGCACGTAGGCAATGTGCGCAAGCTGGGCACCGAGCCGGACGCCAGCGTCCCAGGCTACGGCCCGAGCGAGAAAATCAAAGAAGGCAACGTGGTTGTGCACGGCATGACCCAGGACGACATCAAGGAAGTGATCGCCGCCTTCGCCCAAGCCGCCAAAGATGCCAAAGCCATCGGCATGGACGGCGTGGAAATCCACGGTGCCCACGGCTATCTGGTCGACCAGTTCTTCTGGGCCGGCAGCAACCAGCGTACCGACGAATACGGCGGTGACCTGGCGCAGCGTTCGCGCTTTGCCATCGAACTGATCCAGGCCGTGCGCGCCGCAGTGGGCCCGGAATTCCCAATCATCTTCCGCTTCTCGCAGTGGAAGCAGCAGGATTACAGCGCTCGTCTGGTGGAAACCCCGGAAGCCCTGGAAGCCTTCCTTAAGCCGCTGAGTGATGCTGGCGTGGATATCTTCCACTGCTCGACCCGCCGCTTCTGGGAGCCAGAGTTCGACGGCTCCGAGCTGAACCTGGCGGGCTGGACGCGCAAGCTCACCGGCAAGCCAACCATTACCGTGGGCAGCGTCGGCCTGGATGGCGAGTTCCTCCAGTTTATGGTCAACACCGACAAGGTGGCCCAGCCGGCCAGCCTGGAAAACCTGCTGGAGCGTCTGAACAAGCAGGAATTTGACCTGGTGGCTGTAGGCCGTGCACTGCTGGTCGATCCGGATTGGGCGGTAAAAGTACGTGATGGCCGCGAGCAGGACATTCTGCCGTTTAGTCGTGATGCGCTGACCAGCCTGGTCTAAGAACCTATCTCGAATCTGCTGCGCGTCGGCGATACGGCGTTAAAAACAGGCTCGGAATGCCGCTTGCGGCTAACGCGCTTCAGCGCGACCAGAAGGGCGAGTGAAACGAGTAATGCTCATGTACAGCTCGTACACTCGCGTGCGAGCCCAGTCCGCTTCCTCGCCGCGTTTTGACCAGCCGGAGGCTGTTACTACGTAGCGCCTTGTCTCGCTCTAGCTCGCGAGATCCGAAACAGGTTCTAAATACCCGTTTTATCGTGTGCGCCGCAAAACGGCGCAACACTCCTCAAGCCCCGGCACATCGGGGCTTTTTTTCGTCTTTTAAATGAGCAACCTGTAGGAGCGGGCCATGCCCGCGAAACCCATCGCGGCCATGGGCCGCTTGTGTCTTGCCCCCACGATAAAATTGGGGGTGAGAGCGACGGACACAGGCAAGCTGCGCCTCGTTGACTAGTATTGCCAGTGCCTTGCCATCAGGTACCGACTATGAAACGTGTTGTGCAGATATCCGTATCCCTTGTTCTGCTGTTGCTGATCAGCCTGGCCGCCGCAGTGGCTTGGAACTGGGCGCCGGATCGTTCCCTTGCCGATCTCAAGCCGCGTTGGGCCTTGCCGCCCTCCGAGTTTCTCGCCATCGACGGCATGCTGGTGCACCTGCGTGACCAGGGGCCGCGCGATGACCCCGCGCCGATTGTGCTGCTGCATGGCACCTCGGCCAGCCTGCACACCTGGGAGGGTTGGGTGGCTGCACTGCAGACTAAACGCCGGGTAATCAGCCTCGATCTGCCGGGCTTCGGCTTGACCGGGCCATTCCCCGATGGCGACTACCGCATGGCCCACTACAGCGCTTTCCTCGGCCATGTGCTGGACCAGTTGCAGGTGCCGCGCGCAGTGGTGGCGGGCAACAGTTTTGGTGGGCAACTGGCCTGGCAATTTGCCCTGGATTATCCGCAGCGCGTTGAACGGCTGGTGCTGGTGGATGCCGCCGGTTATCCGCGCAACGCCACGTCCATGCCCATCGGTTTTCGCCTGGCGCAGATTCCTGCACTGGCGCCGTTGATGGCCAACCTGCTGCCCCGGCAGATGATCGAGGCGAGCATCCGCAATGTTTACGGCGACCCGAGCAAGGTTAGCGATGAGCTGATCGACCGCTACTACGAACTGACCCTGCGCGCCGGCAATCGCGAAGCCTTGCGTCAGCGGTTTATCCAGGCCGAAGCGGGGCAGAGCTACACCCGTATCGCCGAACTCAAGGTGCCGACGCTGATTATCTGGGGTGGCCGTGATGAGTTGATTCCGCCGGTCAATGCCGAACGCTTCAAGCGCGACATCAAGGGCAGCCGTCTGGTGCTGTTCGACGAGCTGGGTCATGTGCCCCAAGAAGAGGATCCCGCACGCACCGTGGCGGTGCTGATGGGCTTTCTAGAGGGCTAGCCGCGGTCTATGGCAGCTTTTTGCCCTGCACTAAGCTGCTGATATTTCGAGAGAGATTGTCTGCGCAAAAGAGCTGGCGTGCTTTGTGCTACCTCAGCTTGCGCTGGTTGGCTTTGCGCCATCTTGGTCTAGGCTCTCGGAATAACAATTATTCGGCAGGTGCAGTATGCCCAAGGCCATCAGGCTGTTTGTGCACGCAGTGGAGGCGCTCAACCGCGTTGTCGGGCGCTTCGCCATGTACCTGATCTTCGCCATTCTCGGCGTGCTGCTCTATTCCTCAATCAGCAAGACTTTCTTTATGCCGGCCGCCTGGACGCTGGAGTCGGCGCAGTTTCTGATGGTTGCCTACTTCCTGCTTGGTGGCGCCTATTCCATGCAGCTCGATGCCCATGTGCGCATGGACCTGTTCTACAGCCGCTGGTCGCCACGGGCCCGCGCGATCATCGATGCAATCACCATCGGCTTTCTGATTTTCTACCTGGTGTTTCTGCTCTACGGCGGTATTTCCTCGACCCAGTACGCCCTTGAGTACAACGAAACCAGCTACTCGGCCTGGTCGCCGAAAATGGCGCCGATCAAGATCATCATGTGCATCGGCATCGCCCTGATGCTGCTGCAGGCCATCGCTACCCTGTTCAAGGACATCGCCGCCGCGCGGGGGGAACCGCTGTAATGGATTACGAGCTGATAGCCCTGCTGATGTTCTCCTCGATGATGTTGCTGCTGCTTACCGGCAAGCGGGTATTTGGCGCGATTGGTTTTGTCGCAGTGGCGGCAGCCCTGCTGTTGTGGGGCGATGGTGGTTCGGAAATGGCCTTCAGCGCGGCCATGAAACTGATGAAGTGGTACCCGCTGCTGACCCTGCCGCTGTTCGTATTTATGGGCTACATGCTCTCCGAATCGGGGCTGGCCGAAGACCTCTACAAGATGTTCCACGTCTGGATGGGGCCGCTCAATGGCGGCCTGGCCATCGGCACCATCGGCCTGATGGTGGCGATCTCGGCGATGAATGGCCTGAGCGTGGCCGGCATGGCCATCGGCGCCAGCATCGCGCTGCCGGAGCTGCTGCGTCGTGGTTACGACAAGATCATGGTCACCGGGGTGATTCAGGCCGGTAGCTCCCTGGGCATTCTGATTCCGCCGAGCGTGGTGCTGGTGCTGTACGGCATGATCGCCCGTCAGCCGGTCGGCCAGCTGTGGCTGGCCGGGGTGTTTCCCGGTCTGCTGATGGCGGCGCTGTTTATCCTCTATATCGCCGTGCGTTGCCGCTTGCAGCCCGAGCTGGGGCCGGCGTTACCCGCAGAGGAGCGCGGGCAGATCAGCCGGCGCGAGAAGCTGCTGCTGCTCAAGGCCGGCATTGCGCCGCTGTTTATCTTCTTCTGCATGACCGGGCTGTTTCTTATGGGCATCACCAGCCTGGTGGAAAGCTCGGCGGTGGGCGCAGCGGCAGCCACCCTGATGGCGCTGGTCAAGGGGCGTTTGACCCGCAGCGTGATGGAAGAAACTCTGCGCAAGACCCTCGGCATCAGCTGCATGTTTATGTGGATCATCCTCGCCGCGCTGTGCTTCGGCGCGGTGTTCGACGGCCTCGGTGCGGTCAAGGCGATTGAGGCATTCTTCCTCGAAAGCCTCGGGCTGGGGCCTTGGCAGGTGCTGATCCTGATGCAGCTGTCGTTCATCATCATGGGCATGTTCCTCGATGACACGGCCATGCTGGTGATCGTCGCCCCTCTCTATATTCCGCTGGTTGGCGCCCTGGGCTTCGACCTGGTCTGGTATGGCGTGCTCTACACCATCACCTGCCAGATCGCCTATATGACGCCGCCCTTCGGCTACAACCTGTTTCTGATGCGCGCCATGGCTCCGCCGGAAGTCTCGCTGCGCGACATCTATGTGTCGGTTACCCCATTCGTGCTGATCATGGTCCTGGCGTTGGTGCTGGTCATGGTCTTCCCGCAGATCGCCTTGTGGCTGCCACAGTGGCATTACGGCGGGTGAGCACATGAATTTCAGCTGTAGGCCAGCGCAGTCGTACCGATAAAGCCAGTGAGGATTGCCGCGGCGCAGCGCCGCTTATGCCGTACGCAATCCTCAAGGGCTTTGTCGCATCAGGTGCAGGTTGCCCCTCTGAAAACCCTGCCAGTGCCCCGTGGGCCAGGCAGTGCGGTTGTATGCCATCTGAATCGACAAGCCTGGAGATAACAGCATGAGTACGAGACGCAGTTTTCTGAAAACCGCCGCGGTGGCCACCGGGGCAGCAGGGGCCACGGCACTAGGCCCGGCGCATATCTACGCCGCCGAGCCGAAGAAAATCGTCTGGCGCCTGCAGACCTATGCCGGCGCGGCGCTGGGCGAGCATGTGATCAAACCCTCCATCGATGCCTTCAACAAGGCCGCCAATGGCGAGATGGAAATCCAGCTGTATTACGCCGACCAGCTGGTGCCCACTGGCGAGCTGTTCCGTGCCATGCAGAAAGGCACCATCGATGCGGTGCAGAGCGATGACGACTCCATCGCTGCGCCCGTGGATATTTCGGTGTTCGGCGGCTACTTCCCCTTTGCCACCCGTTACAGCCTGGATATTCCAGTGCTGTTCGAGCAGTACGGGCTCAATGAAATCTGGGCCGAGGCCTATGGCGAAGTCAAAGGCGTAACCTGGCTCGGCGCTGGCGCCTGGGACCCCTGCCACTTCGCCACGGTGGAGCCGATCACCAAGCTTGAACACCTCAAGGGCAAGCGCATCTTTACCTTCCCCACCGCGGGCAAGTTCCTCACCCGCTTTGGCGTGATCCCGGTAACTCTGCCCTGGGAAGATGTCGAGGTGGCCATGCAGACTGGCGAGTTGGACGGCATTGCCTGGTCTGGTATCACCGAGGATTACACCGTCGGCTGGGCCAACGTGACCAAGTACTTCCTCACCAACAATATTTCTGGCGCCTGGTGTGGCTCCTACTTCGCCAACTCGGACAAATGGGCCGAGGTGCCCGAGCACCTGAAAACCCTGTTCAAACTGTGCATGGACAGCTCCAACTACTACCGCCAGCACTGGTACTGGGGCGGTGAAGCGCAACTGCGGGTCGAGGGCGGCAAGCTGCAACTGACCTCCATCGCCGCCGAAGAATGGGCCACGGTGGAAGCCGAGGCGCTGAAGTTCTGGGATGAAATCGCCAAAACCAGCCCACGCTGCGCCCGGGTGGTGGAGATCTTCAAGAAGTACAACGCCCTGATGGCCAAGGCCGGTGCGCCTTATCGTTGAGCGCATTAAGCCGCCTGCAAAGCCACGCCCGCGCCGCAAGGAGCGGGCGTTTTGTTTACACCCTGGCGTTGCCTGCGGGCTGGGCTCAATCGCTGCAATACTCTTTGCCGCGATTGATCACCCCCAGGCTTTACACTTGCGTCCGACCTTTTTGCTTACCTATCTGTTACGAGACACGCACCATGACAAGCCACTACTCCGATAACGCCCAACGCTACGGCCGGGTTACCCGCATTCTGCATTGGGCCATGGCGCTATTACTGGGCTGGCAGTTTCTCACCACCCTGGTGCGGGTATTGATGGAGGAGTCGGCCCTGGATGAATTTATGTGGGGCACGCACAAGGCCACAGGTGTGCTGCTGATGCTGTTGATCGTACTGCGCCTGGGCTGGGCGCTGTACAACCGCAAGCAGCGCCCGCCATCACTGGGCCTGGCGTCCAGGCTGGGACATGCCGCGCTGTATGGCTTGATGCTCTGTGTGCCGCTGTTTGCTCTGCTGCGCCAATACGGTTCGGGACGTGAACTGACGGTGTTCGGCATGCAACTGATGCCGGGCTTTAGCGGCGAGAAGATCGAATGGCTGATGCTGCCGGCCAGTCTGTTCCATGGTTGGGGCGGCTGGTTGCTGCTGTTGCTGATCATCGGCCATGCGCTGATGGTGATAGTTCACCGCCGCCAGGGTCAGGACATCTTGCCGCGCATGCTGGGCCGATAGCCCAGCCTCAGATACCTGGATTGCTGCCGTGATGTCGTTGCGGCAGTTTGATCATCTCGCGGCACCCTCTCTGCAAACGCTTACTCAAGCACTCACAACCCCCTAGGCATAGCGCCAGAGCGGCTACGTTCAGCGCTCGGGCTACAGATATGGCGCCGGCTGCAGGTTTTTTCCCCAAGCCGCCGCCACGTTGCCAATCCTGTACCACACTCAATAGGTTTTTACCGGACGTTCTGCCAGGCAGGGTGTGAGTCAGTGGTCGCCTGCAATACGACACCGGAGGTCGTTATAACAACAAGAGACAGGTGTATTTATGCTCAATCCGCGAGACGTGAAAACCGTTCAGGATGCCAAGCGCATTGTCGAAGAACGCGGCCTTAGCCATATCAAGGTCGGGGTGTTCGATAACGATGGGGTGATGCGTGGCAAATACCTCAGCCGCAGCAAATTCTTCTCTGCCCTCGACAGCGGCTTTGCCTTCTGCGATGTCGTGCTCGGCTGGGACGTGAAGGACCAGCTCTACGACAACGCTCAATACACCGGCTGGCACACCGGCTACCCGGACGCGCCAGTGCGCGTACTACCGCATACCTGCCGTGACTTACCCTTCGAAAACGGCATGCTGCTGTTTATCTGCGAGTTTGCCGAGGCGGCCGAGAAGGTCTGCCCACGCGGCACCCTGCGCCGGGTGGTGGAGCGCTGCAAGGCCATGGGTTTTGATGCCTTTGCCGCGCTGGAATATGAATTCTTTATGTTCGATGAAACCCCGGAGTCGGCCCGCGAGAAGGGTTTTCGCAACCTCAAACCGTTTACCCCGGACTGGTTTGGTTACTCGATGATTCGCAACTCGGTGCACGCCGAGCTGTACCACGAGATTCTGGAAATGGCCGAGCGCATGGACTTTCCCATCGAAGGCCTGCACACCGAAACCGGCCCCGGCGTGCTGGAGGCGGCCATCGCCTATGACCGCGCCGAAGCCGCTGCCGACAAGGGCGCGCTGTTCAAGACCTTTATGAAGGTGCTGGCCCAGCGCAACGGCCTGATGGCCACCTTTATGGCCAAGTGGTCGGGCAAGTACCCGGGGCAGAGCGGGCATATCCATGTGTCCCTGCGCGATCTGGCCAGCGGCAAGTCGGCGTTTTATGACCCGAGCCAGGCGCACAATATGAGCAAGATTCAGCGCCACTTTCTCGCCGGCCAGCAGCGCCTGATGCCGGAGTTTTTGTGCATGGTGGCGCCAACGCTGAACAGCTACCGGCGGCTGATCCCCGGTTTCTGGGCGCCCACCGATGCCACCTGGGGCGTGGAAAACCGCACCGCTGCGCTGCGGGTCATTCCTGGCAGTGACAAGTCCCAGCGCCAGGAATATCGCCTGGGCGCGGCCGACGGCAATCCGTTTCTGGCCCTGTCGGTGGCCCTTGGCTCTGGCCTATATGGCGTGATGCAGCAATGGGAGCCAACCGAGCCGGTGGTGGGCAACGCCTACGCCATGAAGCACCCAGAAGAGCTGGCCCTGCCGCGCACCCTTTGGGATGCCGCGCAGCGCCTGAAAGCCTCGACGGCGGCGCGCGAGCTGTTTGGCGATGAGTTTGTCGAGCACTTCGCCGCAAGCCGCGAATGGGAAGAGCGCGAATATCGCCGGCATGTCAGCGACTGGGAACTGGATCGCTACTTTGAAATTATCTGATGCCCTGCCTCGCGGCAGGCATCAATAGACACAGGGGCTAGAGGCGCTGGGTAGGGTGGATGACGCTGTTTTCATCCACCAGCGTATTGGTGGATGGGTAAAGCGCCATCCACCCTACGAGACCCAGGCTTGTAGAGTCACAGATACCTATCTGTTGTTCGCAACAGGATTCTAAGGTGCAAGCAATGAGCAAACTGCAATGCATTTCCCCCATCGATGGCTCGGTGTATGTCGAGCGCCATCTGGCCTCCAATCCGGAAATTCAGGTCGCGCTGGTCAAGGCCGAGCTGGCGCAGCAGGCCTGGAAGAACACCCCGCTGGCCGAACGCATCGCCATTGGCCGCAAGGCGATTGCCGCGTTCGCCGCCAAGGAAACCCAGCTGGCTGAAGAGCTGTGCTGGATGATGGGCCGGCCGATCCGCTATGCCGCAGGTGAAGTGCGCGGCTTTGTCGAGCGCGCCAGCTATATGGCGGATATCGCCGAACAGGCCCTGGCCGATATCAAGGTGCCGGAAAAACCCGGGTTTATTCGCTTTATCCGCCGCGAGCCCTTGGGTGTGGCGCTGGTAATCGCGCCGTGGAATTACCCCTACCTGACGGCGGTAAACGCGGTGATGCCGGCGCTGCTGGCCGGCAATGCGGTGCTGCTCAAGCATTCCGCACAAACGCCATTGTGTGCCGAACGTATGGTTGAGGCGTTTAACGAAGCCGGCTTGCCCGACGGAGTATTCCAGTACCTGCACCTGAGCCACGGTGAAACCGAGGCGCTGATCCAGGCGCCGACCATCGCCCATGTGGCCTTCACCGGTTCGGTGCCTGGCGGCACCATGGTCGAACGGGTGGCGGTGGGGCGCTTTCTTAGCATCGGCCTGGAACTGGGCGGCAAGGACCCGGCCTATGTACGGGCTGATGCCGACCTGGCCCATGCGGTGGAAACCACAATCGATGGGGCGTTCTTCAACTCCGGGCAATCGTGTTGCGGCATCGAACGCATCTATGTGCACGAATCGCTGTATGAGGCCTTCGTCGAGCAGGCGGTGGCACTGGTCAAACAGTACAAGCTCGGCCGCTCCGACGACCCGGATACCACCCTCGGGCCAGTGGTACGTGCCGAGGCAGCGGATTTCGTCCGTGGGCAGATTCACGATGCCATCGAGCAGGGCGCCACCGCCCATCTGGTGCCGGCCGACTTTGCCATGGACCATCCTGGCTCGCAGTACCTGGCGCCGCAGGTGCTGACCAATGTGCACCACGGCATGCGCGTGATGACCGAGGAATCCTTCGGCCCGGTGGTGGGCATCCAGAAGGTCAAGGATGACGAAGAAGCCCTGGCGCTGATGAACGACAGCGAGTTCGGCCTGACTGCCGCGATCTTCAGTCGTGACGTCGATGCCGCCCTGGCCCTGGCCGACCGGGTGGAGGCGGGCACGGTGTTTCTTAACCGCTGTGACTACCTCGACCCGGCGCTGGCCTGGACCGGGGTGAAGAACTCCGGGCGTGGCTGCACCCTGTCCAGCGTCGGCTTCGAGCATGTCACCAGGCCGAAATCCTTCCACTTCAAAACTCAGCTGTGAGGCGCGCCATGGACCTGAATCACTACCGTATGAACTGGAATTACCCGACCTCGGTGCGCGTCGGCGTGGGCCGTATCAGCGAATTGCCTGCGGCTTGCCGGCAACTGGGCATGAGCGCGCCGCTGCTGGTCACCGACCCAGGTCTGGCCGCTTTGCCGATGATCGACCGCGCGCTGTTGCACTGCCGTGATGATGGCCTCAAGGCCGGGTTGTTTCATGGCATCAAGGGCAACCCCACCGGGCAGAACGTGATGGATGGGGTGGCTGCATTCAAAGCCGGCAAGCATGACGGAGTGATCGCCTTTGGCGGCGGTTCGGCGCTGGATGCCGGCAAGGCCATCGCCCTGATGGTCGGCCAGGACCGACCGCTGTGGGACTTCGAGGACATCGGCGACAACTGCAACCGCGTCAACGTCGCCGGCATGGCCCCGGTGGTGGCGGTGCCGACCACCGCTGGCACTGGTTCGGAAGTCGGCCGCGCCTCGGTAATTACCGATGACGCGGTGCATATCAAACGCATCATCTTCCACGCACGCATGTTGCCGGCGCTGGTGATTCTTGATCCCGAACTAACCCTTGGCCTGCCGGCCAAGATCACCGCTGCCACCGGTATGGATGCGCTGTCGCACAACCTGGAGGCCTTCTGCTCACCGCTGTTCCACCCCATGGCCGAGGGCATCGCTCTGGAAGGCATGCGCCTGGTGCAGCAGTATCTGCCGCGCGCAGTGGCGCAGGGTAGCGATGTGGAAGCGCGCTTGCAGATGCTGGTGGCGTCGAGCATGGGCGCCACGGCCTTCCAGCGCGGCCTGGGCGCCATGCATGCTCTGGCTCACCCGCTCGGCGCGTTGTACGACGCGCACCATGGTTTGCTTAACGCGGTGCTGATGCCCTATGTACTGGTGGCCAACCGTGAGCGCATCGAGCCGCAGATGGAGAAAATGGCGCGCTACCTGAACTTGGGCAAGCCTGGTTTCAGCGGCGTGCTGGAGTGGGTGATGGCCCTGCGTGAGCAGGTCGGCATTCCGCACAGCCTGGGCGAGATTGGTATTGATGACACGCGCATCGAGCAGGTCGGGCAGATGGCTGAGGTCGATCCCTCAGCCGGCACAAACCCGATTGCCTTTACCGCTGCGCAATACAGCCAGTTGTTCGAGAAGGCCCTGCGCGGAACACTTTAACCTTCTGGCCAACCCGTAGCCTGGATGCAATCCAGGGAGAGTTGCTGAAGGGTGGAATTCCCCGGATTTCATCCGGGCTACAGGCTTAAGCGACCTCTCGTAGGGTGGGTTAGGCGCGTGCTGTCGATAGCGATGATTCAGCAAGATCCGTCGCGCCGTAACCCACCACTGGCGCAACCTGGTATATCGCCTGGTGGGTTACGCGGCGCGCCACGATGGCAGTGCCTGAGGGCTTTTCGCTTGGCACCGCTAACCCACCCTACGGTGTTCGCCTGTTAGATCAGCCGGAGGCTGTTGCTCACGCAACGCCTCGCTGCGTTGTAGCGAACAGATACATGACTCCCCGGTTCTTCGCTTGCGCTGCCTGCGCGTGACTCCTTATAGTCCGCCGGCACTTAAGCGCCCGGCTTGCGTCAGTACCGGCTGCAAGCAGGGCCTGTTACCGCAATGGTGAGAGGCCATGATCGAAATAAAAAATCTAACCAAGCGTTTTGCGCAGCACACTGCTGTTGACGACCTGTCCTTCAGTGTTCAGCCCGGTGAAGTGCTGGGCTTTCTTGGCCCCAACGGTGCCGGCAAATCCACCACCATGAAGATGCTCACCGGCTTTCTGGCGCCGACTTCAGGCAGTGCCAGCATCCTCGGTTTCGATATCCAGAAAGACACCCTCAAAGCCCAGCGGCAGATCGGTTATCTGCCCGAAGGCGCGCCGTGCTACGGCGATATGACGGTGCGCAGCTTCCTCGAATTTATCGCCGAGGTGCGCGGTTTCAAAGGCGCCGAGAAGCGTGAGCGGGTGGCCAAGGCGGTGGCTCAGGTCGAGCTGGAAGCCGTACTGGAACAGAGCATCGAAACCCTGTCGAAAGGCTTCAAGCGCCGCGTCGGCCTGGCCCAGGCAATTCTGCATGACCCCAAGGTGCTGATCCTCGATGAGCCTACCGATGGCCTCGACCCGAACCAGAAGCACCAGGTGCGCAAGCTGATCCAGAGCCTGGCCTACGACAAGATCGTGATCATCTCCACCCACATTCTTGAAGAAGTCTCGGCTGTGTGCACCCGCGCGGTGGTGATTGCTCACGGCAAGCTGCTGGCCGATGGCACGCCGCTGGAGCTGGAAAGCCGTTCGCGTTATCACCAGGCGGTCACGTTGGTGGCTGCCGAGCCGCTGGATCAGGCCGCACTGGCTGCCTTACCGGGCGTTGCCGGGGTGGAAGAAAACGCCCTGGAGCACAGCCTGAGCATCCTGGCCAAGCCGGGTGAGGTGATCTTCCCGCAGGTCAATGCGCTGATCGCCGAACGCGGTTGGCAGGTCAAGGAATTGAATGTTGAGCGCGGTCGGCTGGATGAAGTGTTCCGCAGCCTGACCCGTGGGGAGGTGGTATGAGTCAGCTGTCGGTGATTTTCAAGCGCGAGCTGGCGAGCTACTTCGCCACGCCGCTGGCTTATGTATTTATCCTGATCTTCCTGGTGCTGTCCGGGGTGTTCACCTTCTACCTCGGTGGCTTCTTCGAGAGCGGTCAGGCCAACCTGGCGCCGTTCTTCAACTTCCATCCCTGGCTGTATCTGTTTCTGGTGCCGGCGATAGCCATGCGCCTGTGGGCCGAGGAGCGCAAGAGCGGCACCATCGAGCTGCTGATGACCCTGCCAATCACCCGTTTCGATGCGGTTACCGGCAAGTTCCTCGCCGCTTGGGTGTTTGCCGGCTTGGCGCTGCTGCTGACCTTCCCGATGATCATCACCGTCAACTACCTCGGTGAGCCGGACAACGGCGCGATCATCACCGGCTACATCGGCAGCTGGCTGCTGGCCGGCGCCTACCTGGCGATTGGCTCGTGCATGTCGGCGTTGGCAAAGAACCAGGTGATCGCCTTTATCCTGGCGGTCAGCGTGTGCTTCCTGTTTATCGTCAGCGGCTTCCCCATGGTGCTCGACGGTTTCAGTGGCTGGGCGCCGCAGTGGCTGGTGGATGCCGTGGCGTCGCTGAGCTTCCTGACCCGTTTCGATGCCATCAGCAAGGGCGTGATCGACCTGCGCGACCTGCTGTATTTCCTCACCCTGATTGCCGCCTGGTTGGCGGCGACTGCGGTGGTTATCGACCTGAAGAAAGCTGACTGAGGCCGCCCATGAAAAAGCTGATGGTTTCCAGCGCCGGGCTTGCACTCATTGCCCTGGCGTTTCTCGCCTTCAACCTGTTCTCCAGCGTCAGCCTCAGTGGCGTGCGTCTGGATCTGACCGAGCAGAAGCTCTACACCCTCTCCAGCGGCACCGAGCAGATTCTTGCCGAGCTGGATGAGCCGGTGGAGCTGAACTTCTTCTACTCCGACACCGCCACCAAGGACCTGCCGGCGCTGCGCACCTACGCCAAGCGCGTCGAGGAAATGCTCAAGGCTTATCAGCGTGAGGCGGGCGACAAGCTCAAGCTGACGATTATCGACCCGGCGCCGTTTTCCGAGGACGAAGACAAAGCCGCCGAGTTCGGCCTGCAGGGCATTCCACTGCAGCAGGGCGGCGACTCGATCTACTTCGGCCTGGCCGGCAAGAATGCCGAAGGCCAGACCCAGGTGATCCCGTTCTTCGCCCTGGATCAGGAAGAGTTCCTCGAATACGAACTCAGCCGTCTGGTGCAGAGCCTGGCCAAGCCAGAGCGTCCGGTGGTCGGCGTACTCGCTGGCCTGCAGGTCAACGGCGGCTTCGATATGGCCGCCCGTCAGCCGACGCCGGCCTGGATGCTGATCGAGGAAATTCGTCAGCTGTTCCAGATCGAAAGCCTCAAGCGCGATGTCGACCTGATCCCCGAGAACGTCTCGGTGTTGCTGCTGATTCACCCCAAGCAGCTGCCGGAGCAGACCCTGTATGCGATTGACCAATTCGTCCTGCGCGGCGGCAAGTTGCTGACCTTTGTCGACCCGTTCAGCGAGGCCGATACCCAGGCCGAAATGCCCGGCGAAATGGTGGTCGACAAGGCCTCCGACCTGCCGGAACTGTTCAAGGCCTGGGGCCTGCGCATGGTGCCGGACCAGGTACTCGGTGACGGTTCCTACGCCATGTCGGTCAGCATGGGCGAGGGCCAGCGCCCGGTGCGCCACGCCGCCTGGCTGACGCTGCCCAAGCGTGCCCTGGATGCCGAGGACATCAGCACCGCCTCGCTGGAAACCGTCACGGTGGCCACCGCCGGCATACTGGAGCCCCTGGAAGGCGCGAAAACCCAGTTCACTCCGCTGATTCGCAGCTCGCAGTACGCCATGCCGTTTGATGCCAAACGCTTTGGCATGCTGGCCAACCCGGAAGAGCTGATCCGCGAGCTGGAACCCACCGGTGAGCGCTATACCCTGGCCGCGCGCATCAGCGGTCCGGCGCAGTCGGCCTTCCCAGAAGGCATCGAAGGGCAGAAGGATGGCCTCAAGCAGGCTGACAATATCAACGTGATCGTCGTGGCCGACACCGACATGCTTACTGATCGCATGTGGGTGCAGGTGCAGGACTTCTTCGGCCAGCGTATTCCGCAGCCCTGGGCGGATAACGCCGGTTTTGCGATCAACGCCCTGGACAACCTGGCCGGCTCCGAAGCGCTGATCAGCGTGCGCTCGCGCGGTCGCTTCACCCGGCCGTTCGAGGTGGTGGACGCCATTCAGCGTGAAGCCGAGGTCAAGTTCCGCGAGAAGGAGCAAGCCCTGCAAACGCAACTGGCCGACACCGAGCAGAAGCTCGCCGCCTTGCAGCAGAGCGATGATCCGAGCAAAGCCCTGGAGCTGACCCCTGAACAGCAGGCCGCGGTGCAGCAGTTTGTGCAGCAGAAACTGGCAATCCGCAAGGAGCTGCGCGATGTGCGCTACCAGCTAAATGCCGATATCGAGGCCCTGGGCAGCACGCTCAAGTTCCTCAATATCGCCCTGGTGCCATTGGTGCTGACCCTCGGCGTGCTGGCGCTGTGGTTGTGGCGCAGACGCCGTCACGGCTGATCCCGTCTGTACCTGCAAAGGGCCGCTTGATGCGGCCCTTTGTTTTTGGGGCTTTCGTATGGGCCATGTGGGAGGGGCTTTAGCCGCGCCAAAAGCATTAAAAGCTCGCCGCTAAAGCGCCTCCCACGGTGTTGCGTCTCTGCCTCTGTAGGAGCGGGCCATGCCCGCGATCAACAACAATTCGCGGGCATGAACTAGGCGTCCCCGCCGCTTGTACGTGCTCATCTGCGGCAAGCCAAAAACCATAAGTCACGCCATAATGCCCCGCGCGCAAATGCGCCAAGCGGATCGCCGTGACCGATCTAACCAGTCCTGTTGCACCTGTTATGAGGATTAATTAGATGCCTACCCTCCTGGTCAAAATATTCGAAGGCCGCAGCGATGAGATCAAGCGCGAGTACGCCAAAGCCCTCACCGATGCGTCGACCAAGGTGCTCGGCTGCGATGCCAGCGCGGTTGATGTGATCTTCGAGGAAGTGAAAAAAGGCGACTGGGCCACCGGTGGTGTGATGTGGTCTGAACGCGACTAAACAGGCTGTTCGCAATCTTGTGATGGGTTACGCCGCTGCGCGGCTAACCCATCCTACGCCGGTCTTTGTGCTCCGCGAATATCGCTGCATAGCTTGTCCTGTATGGCCTGCAGCCTTTCTGTAAAAAGTGCTTTTCAGTCATAAACGCTGTTTTATACTCGCCTGCGGTGATGGCCGGGCACTCGCCTGCAGGCCGCGCCAAACAATAAAAACTGCACGCTGGAGATACAGGTAATGGCTGAGCGCGAGACAGGCACCGTCAAGTGGTTCAATGATTCCAAGGGCTATGGCTTTATTCAGCGCGAGAGCGGCGCGGACGTGTTCGTGCATTTCCGCGCTATCCGTGGCGAAGGCCATCGCACTCTGCTCGAAGGGCAGAAGGTCGAGTACACGGTAACCCAGGGGCAGAAGGGCCTGCAGGCCGATGATGTTTCCGCGGTTTAAACCTTTGCTCTGAGTAAAGAGCCCATCGCTGATGGGCTTTTTGCTTTCTGCCCTTTGGTCGTTTTCCCCTAGGCAAAAATGCGACAATCGCCGCCTTCCTGCTCTTCCCCTTGACCCCATCCCGCGATTACCCGATGACCGACGCCACGCCCGCCGTTGACCAACTGCTGAAAAACCTCGACCAGACCCTGCTGGGTGACCGTCATCGTCTGCGCCGCCAGTTGCATGAGTTGCGCAAGCAGACGCCGGTGGACGAGGCCAAGCTGGCGCAATGGCTGCAGCGCTTCGAGGCGTCGCGCGCCAAGGTCGAGGCGCGCCGGTTGAGCGTGCCGCCGATGCGTTACGACGATGCCCTGCCGATTGCCGCCAAGCGCGACGAGATCAAGGCTGCCATCAGCAAACATCAGGTGGTGGTGATTGCCGGGGAAACCGGTTCGGGCAAGACCACCCAGCTGCCGAAAATCTGCCTGGAACTGGGCCGTGGCGTGCACGGTTTGATCGGCCACACCCAGCCACGCCGCTTGGCGGCACGCAGCGTGGCCACTCGGGTGGCGGAAGAAATCGGCACGCCGCTGGGCGAATTGGTCGGCTATCAGGTGCGTTTCGAGGATCAGAGCAACGAGCGCAGCCTGATCAAGCTGATGACCGACGGCATTCTGTTGGCGGAAACCCAGCACGACCGCTACCTGGAAAAGTACGACACGATCATCGTCGACGAAGCCCACGAACGCAGCCTGAATATCGATTTCCTCCTGGGCTTTCTGAAAACCCTGCTGGTGCGCCGGCCGGACCTCAAGCTGATCATCACCTCGGCGACCATCGACCTGCAGCGCTTCTCCGAGCACTTTGGAGGCGCGCCGATTGTAGAGGTATCTGGGCGCACCTTCCCGGTGGACACCTGGTACCGGCCGCTGACCGCCGAGCAGGACGAAGACGGTAATCGGGTCGAGGAAGACCTGTCGGTCGACCAGGCGATTCTCGCCACCCTGGATGAAATCAGCGCCTTTGAAAAAGCCGAAGGCAAACGCCCTGGCGATGTGCTGGTGTTTTTGCCCGGTGAGCGCGAGATTCGCGACGCCGCCGAGGTGCTGCGCAAGGCCAACCTGCGCCTGACCGAGGTGCTGCCGCTGTATGCGCGCCTGACCCCGGCCGAGCAGCAGAAGATTTTCGCGCCTATGGGCGCGCGCAAAATAGTGCTGGCCACCAACGTCGCCGAGACCTCGCTGACCGTGCCGGGCATCCGTTATGTGATCGACAGCGGTACGGCGCGCATCAGCCGCTACAGCTATCGCGCTAAGGTGCAGCGTTTGCCCATCGAGGCCGTGTCCCAGGCCAGCGCCAACCAGCGCAAGGGCCGTTGCGGGCGGGTCGAGCCGGGCATCTGCATTCGTCTGTACAGCGAGGAAGATTTCAACAGTCGCCCGGCCTTTACCGATCCGGAAATTCTGCGTACCAACCTGGCGGCGGTAATTCTGCAGATGCTCCATCTGCGCCTGGGCGAGATCGAGGCCTTCCCCTTTATCGAGCCGCCGGATGGCAAGGCCATCAGCGACGGTTTCAATCTGCTGCAGGAGCTGTCGGCGGTTAACCGCGAAGGCCAGCTCACCCCGTTAGGTCGTCAGTTGGCGCGCCTGCCGGTGGACCCGCGCCTGGGTCGTATGGTGCTGGAAGGGGCGAAGCAGGGCAGTCTTGAGGAAATCCTGATTATCGCCAGTGCGCTGTCGGTGCAGGATGTGCGCGAGCGCCCATCTGACCGCCAGCAGGCCGCCGACCAGGCCCATGCGCAGTGGAAGGATGTCGATTCCGACTTCGCCGCGTTGATCAACCTCTGGCGCGGTTTCGAGGAACAGCGCCAGGCTCTCGGTTCCAGCGCGCTGCGCAGCTGGTGCCGCAAGAACTTCCTTAACTATCTGCGTCTGCGTGAGTGGCGCGACGCCCATCGCCAACTGGTGCTGATTACCCGCGACTTACAGCTGTCTGAAGGTGGTCGTGGTCAGGGTAGGAGCGGCCTTGGCCGCGATCAGCAATCTGCAGGCCAGCCCGCGATTGCCGGGGACCGCCGGAATGCCGAACCACAGCTCTCCGCCGCGCTGAAAGAAAAAGAGCTGGCCGAAAAAGACCAGGCCGCCCAGCGCGCCAAAGGCTACGCCGCTGTGCACAAGGCGATTCTCGCCGGTTTGCTTAGTCAGATCGGCCAGAAGACCGAAGACGGCGACTATCTCGGTGCGCGTCAGCGGCGCTTCTGGGTGCACCCATCCTCGGTGATCGGTCGCAAGAAACCCAGCTGGCTGATGGCCGCCGAGCTGGTGGAAACCACCAAGCTGTTTGCGCGCATGGTGGCCAAGATCGAGCCGGACTGGATCGAGCCGCTGGCCGGCCATCTGATCAAGAAAAACCACTTGGAGCCGCATTGGGAGAAGAAGCGCGGCCAGGTGGTGGCCTTCGAGCAGATCAGCCTCTACGGCCTGATCGTGGTCGGCCGCCGTCCGGTGCATTTCGGCCCTATTGAACCGGTGGTCTGCCGCGAGCTGTTTATCCGCGAGGGCCTGGTTGGTGGCGAGATCAACTCGCGCGCCAAGTGCCTGACCGCTAACCGCCAGTTGCTGGAAAAGCTCGACGAGCTGGAAGCCAAGGCGCGCCGCCGCGACATTCTGGCCGACGATGAAACCCTGTTCGCCTACTACGAGGCGCGCCTGCCGGCGAATATCTACCAGAGCGCGACCTTCGACAGTTGGTACAAGACTGAGAGCGCGAAGAACCCGCAGCTGCTGCTTATGCGCGAAGAGGATGTGCTCGCCCGGGACGCCAAGGAAGTCACCGCCGCGCAGTACCCGGACAGCCTGCGCCTGGGCGAACTGACTCTGCCGCTCTCTTATCACTTCGAGCCCAATCACCCGCGTGACGGCGTCACCCTGCGCGTGCCCGCGCCGCTGTTGCCGCAGCTGCCACCGGAACGCCTGGAATGGCTGGTGCCGGGGCTGCTGGAGGCCAAGTGCATGGCCCTGGTGCGTGGCCTGCCCAAGGCGCTGCGTAAGAACTTTGTACCAGTGCCGGATTTTGTCGGCGCCGCCCTGGGCAAGATCAGTTTCGCCGACGGCAGCCTGCCCGAGGCCCTGGGTCGCGAGCTGACGCGCATGACCGGTACACGGGTCAGTGACGAGGCTTGGGTCGAGTCTGCGTCCCAGATCGAAAGCCATCTGCGGATGAATATCGAAGTGGTCGACAACCAGGGTAAATCCCTGGGCGAAGGCCGCGACCTGGCCGAGTTGACCGCGCGCTTTAGCGAGGCGACCCAGGCCGGCCTGGCCCTGCCGAAAACCGCCAAGAGCCAGCAGCCGGTGGAGGCCAAAGCCTTTAGCGAAGTGGCAGCGAAGACCCAGCAGCAGGTCGCCGGTCTGTCCATGACCGTCTACCCGGCGCTGGTGGAAGAGGCGGGCGTGGTCAAGGAAGGGCGTTTCTCCACTCTGGCCGAGGCCGAGTTCCAGCATCGTCGTGCCTTGCAGCGCTTGCTGTTGCAGCAGTTGGCTGAGCAGGCCAAGTTTCTGCGCGGCAAGTTGCCGGGGCTGACCGAGCTGGCGCTGCTGTATCGCGAGCTGGGCCGGGTCGATGCGCTGGTCGAAGATATTCTGCTGGCCAGCCTCGACAGCTGCATCCTCGAAGGCAGTGAGCCGCTGCCGCGTGACGGTGCCGGTCTGGCGGCCCTGGCCGAGCGCAAGCGCGGCGACTGGACTGGCGAGGCCGAACGCCTGGCCAAGCTGACCCTGGAAATTCTCAAGCTCTGGCACGGGCTGCAGAAGCGCTTTAAGGGCAAGATCGACCTGGCCCAGGCCATGGCGCTCAACGACATCAAGCTGCAGCTGAGCAACCTGGTGTATCCCGGCTTCGTCCGCGAAACCCCGGCGCAGTGGCTTAAGGAAGTGCCGCGTTATCTCAAGGCCATTGAGCAGCGTCTGGACAAGATCGCCGGCCAGGTGCAGCGCGACCGCGTGTGGAGCGGCGAGCTGGCGGGTTACTGGGAGCAGTACCAGGCGCGCCTGGGCAAACACAGCCAGGAAGGCAAACGCGACCCGCAGCTGGTGCTGTACCGCTGGCTGCTGGAGGAATACCGCGTGTCGCTGTTCGCCCAGCAGCTGGGCACCAAGCTGCCGGTATCGGACAAGCGTCTGAGTAAGCAGTGGAGCGTGGTCGAAGGCTAGCAGGTTGTTGAAAACTACCTGCCGCGCCTACGTTTTCAACGGCCTGCTAGCCGTGGCTATTCTTCGGTCGCTGCCTGGCAGTCCACCAGGTCATCGTCTTCGATCAGCCAGGTTTCCGACGCGCTCACCGTAACGCCCTGCAGTACGCACACATCTTCGTCCTCATCGACCAGGCGGATGTCCCACTCACCTGGGGTGACGCCCGTTAGCGACAGGGTCATGCCGGACTCCAGCACGTGTTCGCCGAGGTGATCTTCCCCCCAGTTCTCCTCGTCACTGGGTGAGAAATAGAGCTCGTGGATCTCCCAGGACGACTGGTTCTCCACATCAATGTCCGCCGCATGGGCGGGCAGGCTGAGCAGCAGGGTTAAAACAGCAAGCGCGGTGGGTAGGGTTGGCATTGGATGATTCTCCGCGATTCAGGGCATGGCCTAACAACCATGGTTGCTGACTGCCGCGGGGTCAAATCGTGGGGTGCGCCATTAGCGTTGCTCGATCCCGCAACAGGCTATGCAAACCCTGCCTGTTCCACGACAAACGCCGTATTTATACGGGTATATGGCTTGCTGACACGCGGGACTCTGCTGCTAGACTCAGGCCACAGCCCATCGAGCCCGCGTGAGTGATGATCTTGATTGCAGTCGATGTACGCCGCTCGCCCTTACTGCGCCCCCGCTTGTTGCTTGCCCTGTTGCTGCTGGCCTGTTGGCCGGGGCTGACGGCAGCTGCCTGCGAGAAGACGCTGCGTTGGGATGATGATCCGCCGTTTAGCATGCAGACGGCAGATGGCGCGGTGGTCGGTATCGACGTTGAAATCAACCGCGCAGCGCTGGCGCGCCTGGGCTGCCAGATCAAACTGCGCAAACTGCCTTGGGCGCGGGCGCTCAAGGAATTGGAGCTGGGCCGTCTGGATATTCTGCCTGGCGCCTTCCGCCGGCCAGAGCGCGAGGTCTATGCGCACTTCTCCGGCCCGGTGCTGCCGCCCTCGCGCAATATTCTGTTTATGCATGCCCCTGCGCTGAAGCGCTGGCCCATCACACAACTGCTGGAGCTGCAGCACAGCGAATTCCGCCTGGGCGCGCAGATCAACGTGGCCTACGGCGCGGACTATGAGCAGCTGATGGGTGACCCGGCGTTTGCTGCGCGGGTGGTGCAGGTGGCCAATCGCAACAATCTCTGGCGCATGGTCGGCAAGGGCCGGATCGATGGCGTGATCGCCGACGAAAACACCGGTGCCTACGAAATCCAGCAACTGGGCCTCAACGAGCGGATCAAGCCCACCGCAGTAGTGGTGTCCAGTGACGCCGCTGAGGTGGCCTTCAGCAAGAAGTCGATTGAGTCCGACTTTGTTCAGGCCTATGCCGATGCGCTGCGCGAGCTGGTGGTGGATGGCCGGTATGCGCGGATTGTGCAGCGCTATATACAACCGTAAGCGCTGCAGCTTCCCCGATATGCGCGGCCCATGGCCGCGAGCTTTTGCTCAGCGCTGCAGTACCGCGCTGTGCACGGCATCCGGGGTGCGCAGATGGCGCAGCAGGTGCGGCAGGATGTATTGCGCATCTGGCCCCACACCGCGCAGGGTTGCAGAGGCAAAGTTGCGCTGTCTGGGCAGGCCGACAAAGTACAAGCCGGGCACGTGCAGGGCTCGCCCGTCGCGCTGCGCTACCTGGCCTCGTGCGTCGAGCACTGGCAGGCCTTCGAGAAAGGGCAGGTTAGGGCGATAACCGGTGGCAAATATCAGGCTATCAACCGCTTCATGCTGGCCATCGGCCCAGACAATGCCGCTTGCCGTGACCTGGGTGAACATGGCTTTTTGCGTGAAGTATCCGTTTCTAAGCGCCTTTCGGTAGGTGCCGTCATCCAGCACCGGCGTGCTCTGGTCGCTCAGCCAGCGGGTTTTCTCCAGGCCCGTCCATTTCATCCAGCTATGGAAATCGGCCCCCAGTATCCGCTGTGGCGTGAAGCGGACCGCCTCCCTCGTAGCCAGCGTAACGCTGGCCACCTGGGCCAGGTCATAAGCGATCTGTACGGCCGAGTTTGCCGCGCCAATCACGATGATGCGTTGCCCATGGTAAGGCTCTGCATTGCGGTAATCAGCACTGTGCAGCCGAATGCCGCTGAAGTGTTCGAGCCCCGGGATATCGGGTAGGTAGGGGCGACTAAAGGCGCCCGATGCGACGATTACTGCTCCTGCCAAGAAACGTTGGCCGTCAGCGGCAGTTACCTGAAATCCCCCATCGTGCTGATCAATATGCGTGACCTGAATCCCTTGGCGGATGGGCAGTTGAACATGCTCGGCATACGTCGCCAGGTAGTGCACCACTTCATCGCGAGTGGGGTAGTGGCCTGGCGCTGCGGGGAAGGGCATGCCCGGCAGTGCGGAGTAGGCGGCCGGCGAGAACAGTTCGAGGCTGTCGTAGTAGTGACGCCAATTGCCACCCGGTTGCTGCTGCTCATCGAGAATCAGAAAGTTCAGGCCTTGCTGCTGCAAGTGCCAGCCGCTGGCCAACCCGGCCTGACCGGCGCCGATAACGATGACATCGTAGCTTTGATTCATATTGTTCATAAGTGCGCACCTATACACATATTTGCCTAAATAAAATCACTCCGCCTGGCCTGGGCAGCACAGCGGAGTGATGTTTTTGGTGTGGAGGAGGATGCTCTCCAGGCGCTGGATAATGGCTGGGCCATCCACTTCGTAGAACACCTGGCGGCCAACCTTCGCGGCGCGGACGATGCCGGCATCAAGCAGTACCTGCAAATGGCGCGACACCACTGAGCGCTCCTGCGGCAGTTCAGCGGCAATCTCGGTGACATCTGCGCGCCCCAGAAGCATGACGCGCTTGAGTACGGCCACGCGTGGCGCCTCGCACAGGGCTTTGAAGAACGCGCCATCGAGTGACGCGATGGCGGCTTCGATGGCTTGGGTTCGGGATAGAGGTGTATTCATGCGGTGACTATATGTGCGTGTGCGCGCACATGTAAAGTGCCGTTCAGGACTTTATGCCGTCGCCATAACCTGGGCAGGGCTGCTCAGGTTATGGCGGATAAGGCTTACGCCACCACCGGGATCAACGGGTCGGCTGCGGCCAGGGCGATTGCCCGATCCGCTGCCGGTGGGTAGATCCACTGGGTGTTGATCTGGGTTTTCAGCGCCTTGCCTTCCTGGCCGGTCAGCAGCACCTTGCGCTCCCAGCCCTCGGTAAACACCGCGCCCCAGGCACCCAGGTCCAGGCAGGTGACGTACTTGTGCTGGCTATAGGCAAGCGGCGCGACACCAAGCAGGTCTGCGGCGGCGTTGTTGCCGGCCGAGCGGCCCAGTGCAATGGCATGCTGGCAGGTCATCAGGGCGTGGTTGCCCTGTTCATCCACGGCGGCGTAGGCGGTGTCACCAGTGGCGTAGATGGCGTCCTGACCGAGCACCTTGAGGTTGCGGTCCACGTGCAGGCGGCCATGTGCATCGCGTTCGCCGTTGATCTGCTGGGTCAGTGGTGAGGCTTTTACGCCCACGGCAAAGATCACCGTACTGGCGGCAATACGTTCGCCGTTGCCCAGCTGCACGCCGTGCTCATCGACCTTGGACACCGGGCTGCCGAGCCGCCAGGTGACGCCCAGGCTGTCGCTGGCTGCGGCGACAATCTCGGCGATTGCCTCGCCCATGGCCGCGCCAACCTGCTTGGCCATATCCACCACGATCACGCGGATGTCGGTCTGCTCACCGAGGATGGCGCGCAGGCGTGCCGGCATTTCAGTGGCGGTTTCGATACCGGTAAAGCCGCCGCCGACCACCACCACGGTGTTGCGTGCTGCGCTCTCTGGCTGCTGCGCCAGGCTTTGCAGGTGGGCTTCGAGTTTTTGCGCCGACTCCAGGCTGTCGACATCGAAGGTAAAGTGCTCGATACCGTCCAGCGGTGGGCGCGCCACCTGGCTGCCGGACGCGAGGATCAGGCGGTCATAGTTCAGTGCCGCCTCGGCACCCGACGCGTCGCGGTAGCTGACGCGCTTGCTCGCGGCATCAATCTGCGTGGCACTGCCCTGGACGAAGCGCACACCCACGGCCTCGAACAGCGGGCCGAGCGGGGCGACGGTGCTGGCCAGGTCGGGCTCATAAAAGCGTGGACGCACGCGCAGTTCCGCCTGGGGCGCAAGCAGGGTGACATCGATGTCCAGGCGCTGCTGTTGATCGAGCAGGCGCACGGCGCTGAGTGCACTCCACATGCCGGCAAAGCCGGCACCGATGATCAGGATTTGCTGTTTCATGGTGTGAGTTCCCGTGGTGAAGAGAAAGGCTGTTGGCTGACGACGGAGTGATTCTGCCTCTAGCTTGGATCAGGGTATTGATCCATTCTTGCCCGAACTCATTGATCCACTTTGGAGCGGCCATGCCCGCCGAAAAATCGCCCCCGCAGGTGGTCTTCCTGCCATTGGGCACGCCCGAGCAGGGCGTCAGCCTGCAGCGCTGGTTGTATGAGGCGCTGCGCGGCGCCATTCTCGGTGGTCGCCTGCCGGCGGGCAGCAAGCTGCCCAGCACGCGCGCGCTGGCCGAGCACTACAAGCTGGCGCGGGGTACGGCCCAGGCGGCCTATCAGCAGTTGTTGTCCGAGGGCTATCTGGAGGCGCAGACCGGCAGCGGCACGCGGGTTTGCCAGGTGCTGCCGGATGCCACGCTCAACGCCGGCTATGTGCGGCGTAAGGTCGTGGCTACGCAAGAGGTGCCGCGCACGTCCCCGGCCACGCCGTGGGTCGAACGCCTTGAGGCGATCACCCCAATCTTTGCGCGGCGCTCGGTGACGCCGGGGTTGCGGCCGTTCTTCCCGCATCGGGGCGATGTTCAGGCGTTCCCCGTCGACCTGTGGCGCAAGCTGCATATCCAGCAGCTGCGCGCCTCGCGGCTGTCCATCCTGCTCGACTCGGACCCCGGCGGCTTGCCGGCGCTGCGTGAAGCCATCGCCGGCTACCTGGCCATCGCCCGTGGTGTGCAGGTGCCGGCCGAACGCATCCTGGTGCTCAACAGCGTGCAGCAGGGGCTCGACCTGTGCCTGCGCCTATTGGCACCGGGCAACTCCAAGGTATGGATGGAAGACCCCGGCTACCCCGGCGCACGGCAGCTGATCGATGTATCGGGTGTGCAGCGCGTGGATGTGCCGGTGGACGCCTTCGGCATGCAAGTGGAGGAGGGCGTGCGTCTGGCCGCCGATGCCCGGCTGGCCTACGTCACCCCCTCACGGCAGGCGCCGCTGGGCAGTGAGTTGTCACCCGCGCGGCGTCTGGCGCTGCTGCAGTGGGCGGCGCAGCACGGCAGCTATATCTTCGAGGACGACTACGACAGCGAATACCGCTTTATCGCCAAGCCGATTCCGGCGCTGCGCTCGATGCCGGCGGCGGAGCAGTCGGTGATCCTCGCCGGCACCTTCAGCAAGCTGCTGTTTCCCTCCATCCGCCTGGCTTATCTGGTATTGCCGGCGCACCTGCTGGAGAGCTTCACCCGCGCCGCCGCACTGATGTCCCGCCACGCCAACAGCCTGTCGCAAGCGGTGCTGGCCGACTTTATCCATGAAGGGCATTTCGACCGCCATGTACGGCGCATGCGCAAAATCTACGCCTCACGCGCCGAGGCCTTCTCCGAGTCGGCGCAGCGGTATTGGCAGGGGTTGATCGATGTACCGGAGATTCGTGCAGGGCTGGATATCACCTGCAACCTGCAACTGGACAATGAACAGGCTGCCTTCGCCCGCCTGCAGGCCGCCGGCATCGACACCCTGCCGCTGGCGCGCTACTGCGTGCAGCCCCGCGAACCGGGGCTGGTGCTGGGTTTTGCGCCCTACGATGAGCGCGCGATTGAGGATGCTGCCAAGGCGGTTGCGCTGGCCTTGAAGCAATAAGGTCGCGCGACGCTGACCCAGACTGGGCTTTAACCAACCAGGCGGGCGCTACTGCTTGGTGGCGAGTGAACGCGGCCGCTGGCGATAGGCTGAGGCTTGCCGCGCTTAAACAAATACCTGCCGAGCCATCCCGCGCGGGATGCGGTTTCTACCCGGCAGTTGCTCTAGGCGCTGTTGCCATTCGGCTCGGGGTTTCATAGTAGCGGTTGGCTTTACCAGCTCAGCCGCTGCGGCAGCGGCCTTTGCAGCTTTTGCGGCGGCTCTGAGTTCAGCAAGGCTTGGGGTTTTACGGACAGGTTCGGCAGTGCCTTTTTCAACGCTGCGCAGGCACAGCTTGCATGAAACCTGAGTGACATCCTGGGTGCTGCTCAGGTTCGAGCCGGTGCGTCCACATGCGACATTTTCCGCGGACGCGGTGTAGTGAATAGCCAACGTGTTGTCTCCTGCATTTTTCGGGGCGCGGGATTCTACACGCTTCGGTTCGCACGCCAACTGCTTATCGTTGTGGCGAGGTGGAGTTGTGGGGGTAGGCCGAATAGTCGCGCGATGTCGGAGCTTGTGCAGTTGTGCGTGACAGCCCTTTGCTTTGGCTCTCAGCTTCACTGCGGTAGTTGCTGGGCGGGTTGGTAGCTAAATGCACGATAGGCCGCAGTCGGCCAAAAGCAGACAGCCCAATAGAATCGGGGATAGCCTGCTCTTACTAACCGCTCGACGTAAAAACTAACAGTGAACGATATAGCTTGGACACAAACTTGTGGCAGTGCCCGTCACACTCCGCTCACTCCAGTATTTTTTTTGCGTAAGCCCTTACTGCATTTACTTCCGAGTCGCTAACCATAAACTTTACAGGCCCTTCGAATTGAAGCGTCACGACATATTGATCACTAAAGGCTTTGAATGCAGAATTCTTAGAGCTTGGGGATTTAGCAAGCGCTTCGATCGTTTTACGACTAATAAAACCAGAGACGCCTAAAATACTTGCCTGAGAAAACGCCTTTCCATCAACCTCAAAAAATTTTCCAAATCTGATCAAACGCCTTTCATCATTCTCATTTTCATTCGAATGTGCCTGCTCCTCCATTACGGCCTCACCCGCAATGCGCCGCACCGCATCAAGAGTTATATCACTGGAAAATAACGTTCCCAAATATTTTTTAAGCTGATTCATATTTGCGAGCTTATTCACCACATTTCTGTCGTAGCTCCCCTCGATTACAACCGGATAGCTTTCGGACTGAGCTCGCAATCTGAAAAGTTCAAAAACCGATCCAGGCAATCCTCGAGGCCATATACAAAACTGATATACCGAGACCTGGTCATAGTCCGTCTTTCGGACTTCCCCATCAATTGCACCCGCAGTTTTAGAGCTCAAAGCACTAATTTGCGCTTCTAAAAATTGCTGCATTTCACTGGTTCGGAACACCGGCTTGAACCCAGCGCCAATCTCATCCGGCCATAAATCATTCATTTTTCATCTCCTAAATATCCAACGAAAGCGAGATAGGCAGATGGTCGGATATTTGCTTGTTAATGACTCCACCAGCTGAAATCAATTCGGTGCCACCAATATTTGTAACAACTTTTAGACTACCAGGAATTATAGCCTCCATTAGTGATGGTCGCAAAACGACCTGATCAATCATGTACCATCTAATTGAATTATCTCGCGGGCTCATTTGAAATGTTCCCGGTTGATTATCCGCAGTCCAATCACCAAGAAAGCGCCACATTGGATTATAAAAAAAAGAATACTTGACACCTGCAACCTTTCGCGTGAGCTTAGCAGCAACTGTCTTGCATGGGACGGCATTAAGCCCTTTTGGAGAGACCATTGCAGCTGCAAATGGAGGCATATTGAAATCACCAATAACAACTGTATTATCACCCAGCTCATTAAGTTCACGGGTTTTGATTTCGTTGTGCAGTGGTGTGGCTTCTCCCATTTGATGTGCCACTGTATCAGTAGAACCAAGAGGCGCTGCGAGGTGCACAAACCACAATCTGTACCATGTTCTGTTAAGGCCTTCGCCTCTGATAAGCTTCACCGGCCAGCCACCTGCAATCGTAGCAGAGCTATCAAACCTCATTTCGTCACTATTGCTCAGGCATAAAAAACCAGTGCCCTGCTCCGGTCGTTTGCTCCACCACCGCATGTGAGGAAACCTCTGGTTCAATTGCTGTACTAAATGAACATCGTTAATACTAGCAATTTCCACCAGGCAAATTATTACATCGTTTGCATTAGCTTTGTCTCCACACAGATCAACTGCAAGAGCCACAAGCTCTTGTGTTAACTGCTTGTCGTTGATATTCCAAAAAGCAAGTGCGAGCATGTTCGTAACACCTTAAACCTTCGGCAAGGACAAATATTTAGCTGGCATTCCAACGACCGGAGACTTTAACAAACCACCGAGAATTCCTGGTAGTCGTGATTGCCTTACTGTCTTATTCATGCTTGAGGCATACAAGATTTTTAATCTCGCTAATGTCTTGATGCAAGTTTATTATTGGTCACTCATGTCGCCATTGTAATGCTTGAGAAAGAAAATATTAATCTCTCGTCAAGTTTTAGAATAATGGTCTGCGGCGTTGAATTACCCAATCACTAAAAAGCCATATTTACTGAGCTGCCGCAGGTACTTTAAGGTTTTTTAAAGAGTGTATTTTAATCAGATGAGCTGTATCGCCAGTTTCATTCCAAACCGGGGAATTCAACCCCCAGTGAAAACCATGAGCAGGAAAGCCATTTGATGTAGTAAATTTACCGTGCGACCCTGGGCGAGTGCGAAGAAAAATATAATCGCCTTTTTCCACGGCCCAGTTTGGAAAAACAAAAACATGGCGATGTTTGTTGCTAGGCGCCCCATCTGAATTGAACGTACTATCGAAAATCATGTAATTTTTTAGGTTGCAGTCTTCCAGCGCTCGGAGTGTTAAATACTCCTTAGCTGCATCACCTTGAGCGGTTACGCTTAATAATTTAAGTTCCATCTGAATTGCTCTTCCACGCCACCAAATAGCACAAGGCTACTACAATTTTTGGTAGTGTGGATAGGGCTACAACGCATGTAGCCGTAGAGCTATCAAATGAGTAAAAAAAGCTGCGTATCATCAATCGCTAGGCGTCTCTGATGGGAATCGAGGGCGAATTCCTCGGGTTAATACGCATATTGAAAGGGGGGGCTTTTTGACTCTCGCCACCGGCAGCTATGGGTCGTTTTCTGCCTGACGCGACTGGCTGCTAGTGGCCGTTAGCAGCCCATCACTAAGTATCGTTATTGGTGCTCCGCTGAACCCTAGGCTCGGGTCGTGCACATATCGCCGGTTGCCTTGATTTGCCATGCACGGCATTGCCCGACAGAATCGCGCCCCGATTCGGCTTAATGGTCGGACGCCGAGGCTGAGAGGGGGCTGGAGTTGAACGAGCAGACATTGTCTATGCGCCTGGAGCGTGTTGCGGCGCATGTGCCGGCAGGGGCGCGGCTGGCTGATATTGGCTCGGATCACGCCTATCTGCCGGTGGCGTTGATGCGCCGTGGGGCTATCGAAGCAGCCGTGGCGGGGGAGGTGGCGTTGACGCCGTTCCACGCGGCTGAACGCAGCGTGCGTGAAAGCGAGCTGAGCCAACTTATCAGCGTGCGTCTGGCCGATGGTTTGGCGGCGATTGAGGCGAGCGACGCCATAACCGCAATCAGCATCTGCGGTATGGGCGGCGAGAGAATTCGCGACATCCTCGACAGCGGTAAAGCCCGCCTGAGTGGGCTGGAGCGTTTGATCCTGCAGCCCAACGGCGGCGAGCAGCCGCTGCGCCAATGGCTGATGGAAAATGGCTACCGCATCCTCTGCGAGGAGGTGCTGCGGGAGAATCGCTTTGCCTACGAAATTATCGTCGCCGAACGTTCGGGCCCGGTGAGCTACAGCGCCGAGGAGCTGTACTTTGGCCCGCTGCAGATGCAGGCGCGTAGCCCGGCGTTTCTGGCCAAGTGGCAACGCATGCTGCGTCTGAAGCAGCAGACCCTGGCCGACTTCGCTCAGGCGCGCCAGGCGGTGCCGGAAGAGAAGGTGCAGAAAGTCGCTCAACAGACGCAGTGGATTACTGAGCTGCTGGCGTAAGCCTGGGTTATGCCTTGAGAGGCTGCGGGCCAAGGTTTTTGGCCAGCGGTCTATCCCTCAAGTTGCAGATTTTTACGGATGCCGGCATCGAGAATTCCCGCCGGGGCAAAAGTGCGCAGCAGGCTCAGACGGCCAGCAGCGACACCTGCGGTGTAACGCAGCTTGGGGCGCGCGGCGCTGGCAGCTT
>Ga0209504_1000602_pt1 | contig 31282 bp, 22 predicted proteins | sample COGITO_mtgs_1005_FD_184791 | JGI IMG/M metagenome (GOLD analysis project Ga0209504, IMG submission 184791) | Pelagic marine microbial communities from North Sea - COGITO_mtgs_100511 (SPAdes) (version 2) | ecosystem: Environmental > Aquatic > Marine > Epipelagic ...
AGATGCTTGCCATTTTTGGCAGAAACCTCCATACAGTGGTAGCCAATTTTGGTATAGATGTCACACAATTCCTCTTTGATTTCCGCTATTTCATCAGAGTACGTGTCCACTTTATTAAACAATAGAGTCACAGGGATGTGGTAGGCTTCTGCAGCCACCAAAAACCGGTCGATAAAACTCGTTGATGTTGGAGGGTTGTCAATCGTAATAAGTAAAAAAGCACGGTCGATATTAGAAGCGATGATGTGGGATTGTTTGGACAAGTTCACAGATTTTCGAACGATGTAATTTCTGCGCTCGTGAATCTTTACAATCACACCGGTTTCTTTTTTTGACTCCAAATCAAAATCGACTTGATCTCCGACAGAAACAGGGTTGGTACTCTTGATGCCTTCCAAGCGAAACTTCCCTCGAATTCTACATTTATAGACAGAAGCATCTTCCGTTCTTACAAGGTACCAACTTCCGGTTGATTTGATTACTACCCCATTCATACTGTGCTGATTTTGAACAAAAATACCACAAAGACCTCAATAATAATGAGAAATTTGTGGTATTTTAAAAAGAACGATTGTCAAAAAACTGCAAAGCAATCTATTTGGAACTGACAATGCTTTCTTGATGGTTGATCGATTCTTGGTGAATGGATTTGAAAATAGCCTCTACAAAAGCATCACTCAATCCTCTTGCTGCTCCTTCTTTCTTGACCGATTCTAAAATAGCCGCCCACCTGTCGTCTTGTAAAATAGAAATGTTTTTGTCTTTTTTTACTTCGCCGATCTGCTCCACGACTTTCATACGTTCTGACAAAGTGTCTAAAATATGGTTGTCGATGACATCGATTTCTGCTCTCAATCCGAGCAGTTGATCCAACGCTTCTCCTTCTGCTTTGGGCTCTCTTACTTTCAAATCGTCCATGATTGCTACCAAGCGATCTGGAGTGATTTGTTGAGCTGCATCTGACCAAGCGTCGTCTGGAGTGACATGTGTTTCAATCATCAATCCTTCAAAGTTCAAATCCAAAGCGATTTGAGAAATTTCTTGGATCCCTGTTCTGTTTCCACAAATGTGAGAAGGGTCGTTGATGATTGGTAAATCTGGGTATTGTTGCTTCAAAGCAATTGGCAATTGCCATTGAGGGACATTTCTGTATTTTGTCTTTTTGTAAGAAGAAAATCCTCTGTGGATAACTCCTAACTTTTTGATGTTTGCTTTGTACAAACGCTCTACCCCTCCCAACCACAAGGCCAAGTCTGGATTGATGGGGTTTTTGATCAAAACGATTTTGTCTGTTCCTTCCAACGCATCTGCAATTTCTTGCACAGCAAAAGGATTCACCGTCGTTCTTGCACCCAACCAAAGGATGTCCACGTCCGCTTCTAATGCCAGCTGAACATGGGCCAAATTTGCCACCTCAACTGCAACCATCATTCCCGTTTCTTTTTTGACGCGTTGCAACCAAGGCAATGCCAAAGCGCCCACACCTTCAAAACCTCCTGGTCGTGTTCTCGGTTTCCAAACGCCTGCTCTAAAAACAGTGGCATCTGTATCTTTCAATTCGTGAGCAATTTTCAATACTTGCTCTTCCGTTTCTGCACTACAAGGTCCTGCAATCACCAAGGGATGGTCTAACTGCATGTCATCTAACCAAGTTCTGAATTCTTTTGTGTTTTCCATTGTCTATTTATTAATCGTCTTGTTTAATTTTTGCTTAAATCCTGTATTTACTTTTTAATTCCGTTTAAAATTTCTTTTATATAATTGGTCTCCTGCATAGTTTGATGCAATGCCAATGTGTCTTCAGTAGCAATCATGTCTCGAAACGCTGACAAGTTTTTGATAAATGCCTCCAAAGAAGTGAGAACGTTTTCCTTGTTTTCCACAAAAATGGGCGACCACATTTTGGGCGAACTTTTGGCCAAACGAACAGTAGATTCAAAACCACTACCCGCCATATCAAAAATATTCTGCGCTTTCTTTTCCATTTCCAACACCGTTTTGCCCAACATAAAAGAGCTGATATGCGACAAGTGAGAGACATAGGCTATGTGCTTGTCGTGTTCGGTGCTGTTCATAAAAATCGTACGCATCTGCAAAGCTTCAAAGATCGACAAGGTTTTCTCTAACGAGGCCTCACTGCTGAGTTCACGATCGCAGATGATATTTACTTTTCCATCAAACAAATTGAAAATGGCTGCTTGGGGTCCAGAAAATTCAGTACCCGCAATGGGATGAACGGCGACAAAATTAACTCTTTTTGAATGCTTTACAACTTTTTTGCAAATGTTTTCTTTGGTAGAGCCCACATCGAATACCAAAGCAGAGTCTTTCACCACATCCAAAACCTGCAAAGCCAGTTCTGGCGCATAATTGACGGGAACTGCCAAAACCACAATGTCTGCAGATTCCACAATGGAAAAATCCGATATTTTGTCTACAATACCCAATTCCACGGCTTTTTTGGCATGAGCGGCATTGGAATCGACTCCAAAAACAGTCCAATCGAAGTGCTTTTTCAGCTCTAAAGCCAAAGAACCTCCGATCAAACCCAATCCAATTACGGCTACTTTTTGTTTCATTTTCTTATCGTTTATAGACCTTACTGCAGTCTCTTTAAGACTTCTTTTAGTTTTTCTTCTGTCACACACAAAGACAGTCGGATGTAGCCTTCTCCATTGGCTCCAAAAACAGTTCCCGGTGTCAGAAATACATCTTTTTCGTACAAGAGCATGTCGGTCATCTGCTCCGAACGAATGCCTTTTGGCAATTTGGCCCAGACAAACATACCTCCATTTTCTTTGTTGTACTCACAGTCCAAGGCATCTAAAATACTCCAAGTAAGCTGTCTTCTCACTGCGTAAACTGCATTGATCTTATCAAACCATTCGCGTGACAATTTCAAAGCTTTGACTGCTCCTTTTTGAATGCCGTAAAACATTCCCGAGTCCATGTTGCTTTTCACTTTTAAGATCTCAGACAAATACGCTGCAGCTCCACTGACCATTCCAACACGCCAACCTGCCATGTTGAAAGACTTGCTCAAAGAATTCAATTCCAATGCGACCTCTTTGGCGCCTTGGTATTGCAAAATACTCTTTGGAGCTTCATTCAAAATAAAGCTGTAGGGATTGTCATTGATCAAAAGAATCTCGTGTTTTTTTGCAAAAGCAATCAGCGCTGCAAACAAAACAGCATTCGCATCGGTCCCCGTAGGCATGTGGGGATAATTGACCCACATGATTTTTACTTTGGACAAATCCCTTTTTTCCAAGTCCTCAAAATCTGGCCACCAACCATTCTTTTCCGTTAGGTTATAATACACCGGTTCGGCTCCGACCAACTTGGTTACTGAATTATAGGTTGGATAGCCAGGATCGGGAATCAAAACCTGATCACCTTCGTTTAGAAAAGCCATCGAAATGTGCATGATTCCTTCCTTAGAACCCAACAAAGGCAAAATTTCATGTGAAGGATTCAAATCCACCCCGTAATTAGATTTGTAAAAGTCCGCCATGGCATCTCTCAGCTCGGGAATTCCTTGGTAACTTTTATAGGCATGCGCCATCGGATCAGAAAGTGACGCCGACATGGCTGCCACAACTTCCTTGGGAGGGTCCAAATCGGGACTTCCGATTCCCAAACTAATAATTGGTTTTCCTGCGGACACCAACTGAGCTACTTCTCTCAATTTCTTGGAAAAATAGTATTCCTTTACCTCAGCGAGTCGGGTTGCTTTTGCAATCATCATTTGTAATTGTTTTGATATTCTCCCAGAATTTTACAACTGGACACTTTGGCATTGATGTCTTTCAACGCATTTTTATACTCTTGCACATCCTCAAATACCAAATCGGCAAAAAAGGCGTATTCCCATGGTTTTTCTATAATGGGCAACGATTGTATTTTGGACAGATTCACTTGGTGTTTTGCCAACTCCATCAATACTTCTCCTAAAGAACCACTCGTGTCTTTCAGAACGAATTTGAGAGAAGCTTTGGTCAAAACCCTCGGTGTTTCTTTTTTCTTTAAAACAACAAACCGCGTATGGTTGTCTTTGATTGTTTGGATATCAGAAGCCAAAACATCCAAGCCGTAGATCTCCGCAGCCAAGGAACTTGCAATGGCAGCCACCCCCTTCAATTGTTGCTCTTGGATCCGCCTGGCAACTTCTGCCGTATCCTTGTCTTCTACCAAATGAATGTGTGGGTACCTGTTAAAAAACTTACGGCACTGCAACAAGGCCATGGGATGGGAATACACTTCTTTGACATCCGCTATCTTTTGACCTTTCAAAGCCATCAAATTGTGATGGATGGGCAAGTAATACTCCCCGGCGATGGACAAACTGGATTCATCAATCAAAGCGTAATTGGGAAGAATCGCTCCCGCAATGGAATTTTCAATCGCCATCACCGCCACGTCCGCTTCCCCGTTCAAAACCAAGCTTGGCATTTCAGCAAATGTCATGCATTCCAAAAAGGCATTGTCTTGCCCAAAATAATTTTCGGCAACAATGTGGTGGTAAGATCCTCGTATTCCTTGAATGGCTATTTTCATTTGCTATTTTTCCTTTACACAAAAAAAGTCCCGATTTCTCGAGACTTTCTTAGTTGTATTCTTTTGTTTTATCTAAACAACACACGGAAAGCCTCGCTTCTCTTATAAAAATAAAAGAAGAAAAAGAAACTTGTAAATGTGCTTTTGTAATCCATAATTGTTGTTGTTTGACAAATTTAAGTTTAAATTTCTAAATAACAACTTTTTCTGTAAAAAATGTTTGCCCCCCCTTTTGACAAAATGCTTTAAAAAAAAGAAAACTTCAGTTTGGCGATTGGAAACAAAAAAAGCCAAAGATGGGAGTAGTTTTGTAAATTATCTGTCATCTTTTTAATCTTTTGCTTTGGCATTCCAAACAAACAGTACACATATTACCGATAGTATTGCTGCTCCTAACCAGAACATACTTACGCTTGAAAAATCATAAGATTCTACTCCATTTAATGAGGTATGATTTTCTTCAATTAAAATACCACTAACTACATCTTGAATTCCTGCTCCTATATAACTAGCTATTCCTACCAATCCTAAGGCTGCTCCCGATGCTTTCTTTGAAGCTATATCCACTGCCATTAATCCGCCTACAAACGTAATCAAGATCCCTATTGCAAATCCAAATAGCAGCATACTGCCTGTATCCATCCAAGCATTTCCATCAGGGTAAAATAAGAATAATGAAATTGCGATTACATTTAAAATTCCTGCAATTAACACTGGTATATTTCTACTTGATTTAAAAAATTTATCGGAAATGACTCCTGAAATCATGGTTCCTAAGATGCCACTAAATGCACTTACTGATACTATGGAACTTGCTTCTAATGTTGTATAGCCTTTTTGGGCTTCTAAATAATAAATACCCCAACTTTCAATACCGTACCTACTTACATACATGAGTGCACTTGCCATTGCTAATACCCATATATATGGATTTTTTAAGACTTCAAATTGTAGGGAGCTCACTGTTTTTCCTTTGGTTGAAATGGGTGCGTGGTCATTTTTATAATCGGCAATAGGAGGCAATCCTTTACTTTCTGGTGAATCATGTAAAAATAAAGCAACAATTATAGCTCCTACAATACCTATCAATCCTGCACCCCAAAACCCCCATTGCCAACCAGAAACACTTACTAAAAAGGCGACACCTATAAAAGTAATGGCTTTTCCTAATCCGTGACTTGCACTCCAAACGCCATAATAGGTGCCTCGTTCTTTATTACTAAACCATCTGGATAAGGAAACCACACTTGGTGCCGCCCCCATAGATTGAAACCAACCACTCAGCCCCCATAAAACAGTAAAGACAATAAAGGAAGTCTCAAAACCCAGTACTAAGTTAATGAACGCTGTTAGTAATAGTCCCGTTGACATAAACCTTTTGATATTACTTCTATCAGCTAAAAAACCATTGGTAAGTTTGCCTATGGCATAAGTAAAAAACAAGGCTGAACCAACCATACCTAATTCTGATTCATTCAATATTCCTCCATCTACCAATGGTTTTTTTATGACACTTAAACTTAACCTACAAACATAAAAAAGACTATAGCCTACGGTTGCTGAAATGAATACTGACCATCTTAAACGGTTATACCTGCCCTTAATCTGCTCATGGCTTTCAGCACGGTTTACATCTTCTGATTTAGTATAAAATTTAGTCAGTGATTTGAGCATAGTTATGATTTTTAACAAATTATTTTTTTACAAAATCTTTTATTTGTGCTTTCCATTTTAAATAGCCTAACCCATTTAAATGCAGACCATCTAAAGAGTATTTTTTATCCAAAGCTCCAGTCTCATCAATAAAATGAGGAAAAAGGTTGATGTAGGTAATATTTTCTTGGTGTGATATTGAAATAAATCCTTGATTAATCACTTCAATAGTTTCTATGGGTCTTTCTTTTCTACCATAGGTGGGCAACAAGCTTTGTAGATATATTTTAGTATTTGGGCTTTCTTTTTTTATTCTTTGTATAATTTGACGGTTTTTATCTACGATATATTTAACACTTCTTCCATAACGTACGTCGTTTATCCCTATCATTAAAAATATCTTTTGGGGTTTAGAAGAGATAACTTCGGTCAAACGAAATAATACGCCATCTGTTCTATCTCCCCCAATACCTCGATTTACAATATGTTTATTATTAAAAATCTCTGACCAACGTCCTTGCTCTGTAATACTATTGCCTAGAAATACTATTTCTTTTTTCCCATTAGGCAAGCTCTCGAATACACTTTTCATATGGTAATATTTTTCACTAAATCTTGTAGTGTCTATTTCTTGCGCCTTGATATTGCCAATGCATAGCATCGCTATTGCTAACAAAGTTTTATTACATATTTTCCTCATGCTTACCTTTTTGAATTAAAAAAAGGGCACAGCATATTACTATACCCTCTTAAACAACTAAATTCAAGACTAACTCTTGCTATTAATAAGCTCTTAATTGTGAAGATTCTTTTTTCTCAAATATTCTAACAATAACTGAGGTCTGTCTGTTTGAATCATATTAACCCCTTTAGAGATTAACCATCCATAAGCACTATCTGGTTCTTTTAAGGCTCTATCATCATGATGTCCCCCATTGTGTTCAGACCACAACGCATTTACCCAAACACGTGTTCCCTTTTTTTCAAATTCATGAAACTTAGCTACTTCAGGGATCGTATCTGAAGCAAAAGTAAATTCAACACCTTCAAAAGGATATTCTAAAACTTCATTGAATAATGCTTTGTATCCTTTTTTTCCAAGTTTGATAATTGGCATATATTGCACAGAATCTATATAGATTCCTAACGTTTCTTTTACCTTATCAAGAGGCTTATTATATCCCTTAATAATGATCTGATCCATCGTATTTGTTTCCTTTAGGACTGGTAATACATCTTCAAAATACTCAAAGGATTGATCTAAGTTTATAAGCACTTTACCTTTTGCTACTAATAAAGCTTCTTTTAAAGTAGGCACTTTAAAAAGTGTTTTATGCCCTGCACCATCTTTTAGGTACAATTCCTTGATTTCTGCCAAAGTATAGTCTTTCACATATCCTGTGCCTGTTGTGGTTCTATCTAAAGTGTGGTCATGCATTAAAATCAATTCATTGTCTGATGTTTTTTTGAGATCAATCTCAATCATATCAACACCCATTTCAATAGCGTTTTCAATAGCAAGAATTGAATTTTCACAGGCGCTTCTCCAATCTGCTCTGTGGGCTATAACAAGAATATTCTGTTGTTCTAAATACTCTTCTAAAAGTATAGAAGCATTTCGAACAGCTACTTCTTGTTGGGTATTTCGCAATGCCTTTTTATTTTTATCAACACAGGAAAAAACAATAAAAAGCAGCAATAAGTATCGTGTTTTTTTCATATTAAAAAGTTACGCATCCGATTATTGATAGAGCTTAAAAAACAAACCCTACCAAAAATCATAGCTATTATGTAAAGAGATTTAAAGTAATACAGTCTCTTATTCTGCATCTTTTACACAACGAATACTATAGCCATTAAAATGTTCCCAAGCTGCGCGCCCTACTCCATTTTGATTGTATTTAGCATAACGAAGCCATGCTCTTACTTGTTGGTATTCATTGTCATCCTCGTCTGTTTTAGTTTCGTAGTGACTAAAAGAAGACGTCCAGAAATATGAATATTCTGTTAAAAATTGAAATTTATCCGTTTTCCAACGTCCACTTCCAATCCAGTTAAAACCTACTTCATCAGTCCCTGTATTTTCCAACCATCCTGATTCAGATTTTAATTTCATCCCTTCAGAATTATCATTTCTATATTCCGTTTTATCAGCAGTTTCAGCACTCATTCCAAGAGTTGCCTCTACTATTTTAAAATCTTCATCAGAAGGAATCCTCCATCCTTCTGGAGCCAATCCCTGAATTTCTGAATTTTCAGCCACATACGCATCTAAACTTGTAGGATCCGTTACGGTATTAGGAAGATCAATTGCTGCATACCAATTGTACATCACGCCATGAGTATCAAAATTTGCTTTAACAACTGGATTGCCATTAACATCATCTATGGTCCCTCCATTATCTAATCCATATACATAGTAATGTTTTGTAAAAGCACCTCCATTACTACCAGAACTACTTGGAGAAAAAGTAGCCCCTGTGGGAACATATTTTAAATTTTCAGCCATCCAAACCTGATTTCCAATTGTAACAATCTTATATTTTCTGCCATCACGTGCATCTGTCATTTCTTCAGGTGGTAAAACAATTGCCTCAACAGGGGTTGCCTTCACAGTAGCTCCCACAGATTTATTAGCGACCCAATCCACTGTTTTTACAGTAAATGTATATTCTACCCCATTTTCCAATCCCGAAAATTCTTTCGAAGGAAAACCTGGGCTTAAAGGTATGGGTTGTACCAAATCAGTTTCAGGTGTGAACGCAACCTGAATTTGAGCAAAATCAACATTATCTGGTTCTTCCCATTCAAGAGTTACTTTTGAATCACCAGGAATTGCCACAAGGTTTGTAACTTCGTTTGGCGCCGTAACATCTACAAGTTCATCATCGTCGTCGTCACAACTATTAAACGTAAAAATTGACATCATTAAAAGCAGTGTTATTTTTATAGTATTTTTCATTTTATGAAATTTTTAAAATTTATAATAAGGAGAAAGCCTTCTAATTTTTGACATCTCCTCTCTTTTTATTTTTCATTAATCAATTGATATTTCAGCAAAAACTGGGTAATGATCAGATAAATACGAAGTAGGACTTGGCTGTTCATCTACAATTTCATGTTTTGCAACAGCAACTATATCATTCACAAATACATAGTCTACAATCTTACCATTCACTATACATTCACCAAAACAATGTCCTGAATAATTTGGTCCTAAAGGTGTACTTACAAGTGTTCTTGAGTCTATCAATTGTGTGCCTGGCAAATCACTTCCTGTCAATGCTTGATAGGTATCACTTGTAGGCCAAATATTAAAATCACCTGTGACAATTACCGCCTCCCCTCTTGAAATAGATTTCACTTTGTTTCTTAAGAGTTTTGTACTATTTGCTCTTGCTATAGAATTATCAGTAATCTGAGCTGGTCCTTTTATATGAGAAAAATGGGTGTTGAAAAAGAAAAACTCTTTTCCCGAACCAATCTCTTTGAAGTGGCACCATGTCACTTGTCTCTGGTAAATAGCATCCCATCCGATACTCTCTACATCTGGGGTTTCTGACAACCAAAAACGTCCAGAATCTAACAACGCTATTGTACTTGTTTTATAGTAAACTCCATTATATTCATAACCTGGTTCTCTACTACTTGCCTTTCCTACTGTTTTGTACTTTTCTGCCAAAAGAACTTTTAAGTCCGCCGTTTGATCGTCCTTTTCTTCCTGCATTCCAATAACATCGATCTCATAATTATTGACAAAATCAACAATCCAATTTTTTCTTACAGTCCAGTTTCGGTTTCCTGTATCTGGAGTATCATTACTAAAACGTATATTAAAACTACAAACATTAAGAGCACTAGATTCAAAAGGCGGTATAATACCTATATTACCGTCTTCATCATCCCCACAAGAAAACAGCGTAATTATAAATATTACCGCTAATAAATTTTTTATTTTCTTCATCTTTATCTTTTCTAATTACTTATATCTAATCCCATCCTTCGTTTTGAATTAGTTTAGGGTTTAATGTAATTTCTTCCGTTGGAATTGGCAATAAATATTCCCAATCTTGATAAGTAGGTAATGGTTGGTCATAAGGTAAAATTCTACCATTCGCACCATTACTTAGAGAATTGTTACCACTCAATTTGAAAAAATCAACTTTGGGGAAATTTCCAGCATCTGAGGGTTTGTCATTATCATATACATATAAATCAAATATTCCGTCTCTGTCCCTATCCATATAGGTGTTTAATTGAGCATATATTCCTTCAGAATTGTTACGTAACAATTGTCCCTCTTTCCATCGCATCAAATCATCAAATCGAAAACCTTCAATCGCCAATTCTACCCTTCTCTCTCTGCGTATTTCAAGAATTAAAGGATTGGATGTACTTACGTATAAGTTATCAATATATGGATCCAATGTTGGAGCCAATGTCAAATGAGGCATTTGTACTCGGTCCCTCAATTCATTAATTGTCATGTCCAAATCTTCTTGGATAATGGTTCCTAATTCCGCTTTTGCTTCTGCATAATTCAAATACACTTCCGCCAACCTAAAGACAATAATATCTCTTGGGTCTCCATTGTCATAATCTGCTGGCCCCACTCTTTTTACAACCTGATATCCTGTATGATTTTGTCCAAACCAAGGCAATACATTTTCTGTTTCACCAACACGGTTAAAATTCATAGGCATTGAAGTTTGTGCCAATCGAGGGTCTCGATTCGTAAATTCATCAAACCACGGAACTGTTTCCGATGAATTAAACGGTGTTCCATTCACATTTAAATATTCATGTACCAACGATTTTGTAATTCCTCTAGTACCTACGGAAGTAGTTGTGAAATTTTTATTATAGTCACCAATATTGCCCTCCGCCAAATCAATTGCCATGATAACTTCATCCGAATTTGCCATTTCCAAGTTGAAGAAATTGTAATAGTCTTTTATATCTCCTGTAGTATATATGGTGTATTTCTTACTATCAATAAGTTGCTTTGCTGCTTCGGAAGCCTCAGAAAGAAACTTATTTGAATTAGCCAATCCTACTTCTGTATGGTATTTTCTCCAAGTTCCTTCATAAAGGCAAATACGCGATTTTAAAGCCAAGGCAGTCCATTTCGTTACTCTATTTTGAGAAGTACTTGTTACTCCATGCTCTACAGCAAAATCAATATCTGCTAAAACAGAATCCATTACTACCTCTCTAGAATCTCTAGGTTTGTATAATTGTTCTACATCATCTGAGCTCAAAGGGTTTGCATACCATGGCACATCTCCAAATTTTTTCACTTTGTCAAAGTAAAACCATGCACGGAAAAATTTAGCAATGGCTAGTTGTTCATTTTTTACACTTGTACTAATTGCTGAAGCATTAGAACATCCGTCAATGAAAAAATTGATATCTCTTAATCTCGTCCAAGACCAACCACCAGAACCAAGCTCATTTGGCAACTCATACAAAGCTGTTTTTTGATCTACTGGCAAATCAAACGTTGCCATGTTATCACTTTTGTAGTCTTGCTGAAACTCATTTTTGGACAAATAGGTATAAAACGAATTTGTATATAATTTCAACGCTTGTTCTGACTCAAAAAATGTTTCAGGCGTAGGTTCTGTTGACGGAAGTCTATCTAGATAATCATCATCACAGGAAGTAAATACACCAATTATTGTCAATATTGTAATTAAATAGTGTTTTTTCATTTTTAAAATTTTAAAATTTAACCTGAACTCCTAAAGAATAAACCCGCGCTATTGGATATGCTGTTCCATTTCCTACACTTCCAGCATCTCTCACTTTCTTGTCGACATCTGGATCTTTTTCCAAGCCTTCTGGATCAAGAGAATACTTTTTCAAAGCACTGTGTTCCCACAAATTTTGTCCATTGAAATAAACTCTCAATTTTTCAATTTTTATTTTTCTAGAAACTTCTTTTGGTATTGTATATCCAAAAGTTAAGTTTTTCAAACGTATATACGCTGCATTTTGTAAGTAGCGAGTTTGAGGAATGCTCAATTCATGATCGTCCGCTAAATAAGCTCGTCTTCTTGGGAAATAGGCATTTGGGTTTTCTTCTGTCCAACTATCTTCAACAACATGATTTAGCAATACTGCATATTTCTTGCTATAAAGAGACCAAAAATTATTTGTCCCTTTTGCTGGGTAAAAATCTCTTTTTCCAACGCCATTAAAGAAAGCATTGAAATCAAAATTATTCCATTCCCCATGCATGGTAAACCCGAATTGATAACGAGGTTCGGAATTACCTATTACGCTATAATCTCCTGGGTTTTTCAGTGTATTGTCTCCGTTATTAATTACACCATCTTTGATTGAAACAACCTCACCATTTTCATCCCTATACGTAATCAATCTATCTTCAAACTTTAAATCTCCTGCTCTTGCTCCTCCTTTTCTAAAGCTCCAAAAATTTGGATTTGTTGCCCATTCAGCAGCTTCTGCATCTGTTTCAAATAAACCCAAGGTTTGTAATCCCCATATTTCTCCTATCTTTTGCCCCTCATAAAACTCTTCATCGCTATTCCCTATACCAAGAAACCCAGTTGGATTTTCGTATTTTGTAATTTCACTAGTATTATCTGAAACAGCCAATTTGAAACTATAACGGAAAGGTTTATCACCTAAATTAAATTGGTTTTTATAGTTGATAGTAGCTTCCCATCCTTTTGTTACCAAGGTTGCATTGTTCTCCTTTGGCTCTGGAGCCCCAAACACAGAAGGCAAGGAATTTGATTTTGCAAGCATTCCACTGGTCGTTCGCTCATAAACATCAAAACTCGTTGTTATTTTGTTGTTTAAGAAGTTCATATCCAACCCAAAGTCTATCGTAGTAGCTTTTTCCCAAGTAAAATTCGGAGACTTTGGGTCTGGACTAGATGTATAGCTTACGGTACTTCCATCCAAGTTATAGTTCAATGTCTTTATTGACATTTTTTCCAAATAATCGAAAGAACCAATATCTTGATTTCCAAGAGTTCCATGAGAAGCCCTGAATTTTGCATAGTTCATCACATCTTTTATTGGCTTAAAGAAATCTTCTTTAGAAATCACCCAACCAGCGGATACAGAAGGCTGCAAAGAAGCTCTATTCCCACTAGGAAATTTAGACGATAAAAAATAGGCGCCATTTATCTCAGCAAGGTATTTTTCTTTGTACCCATAATTCAATCTAAAAAAAGTACTTCTCAAGGCATAACTCGAGTCTTCATCTCCTGAAGTTACTTCTCCTGTTGCCAAACTTAAAGACCTTACCGGTAAAATATTAATTGGAAATTGAGACGTTGCCCAATATTTTAAATGAGAATAATCTTCTTGATTGAAACCTAACAACCCTTTCAAATAATGATCTCCTATATTTTTCTCAATAGATCCATATAAGTTCACTACATTTCGAACTCTTTGATAAGAAGATCTAAAATATTCTGATGCAAATTTGGGATGAATGGGTGATAAATTGTTTCTGTTCGTGGCAATATTATCAATGAAAGGCCCTAAATTATCACGAAAACGTTCTTTACTCCAGTTGATAGATTCATAGGTGTAATCTCCATGTAACTCAATTTCTTTATTTGTACTTTTCCAATCAAATCCTACAGTATTTCTTGTATTGTTCCAATCTTCCAATCGAAAAGAGTTCTCTCCTAGATATTCTCTAAACCAGCCTAAATTTGTAGCCACTTTTTCTCCATTGACATCGACATATTCTGGCATCATAGGCCATACAAAATCTAAAAAACGAAACACATTAGATTGAAATGAGTAAATATCTGTATCTGGAATGTCTGACTTTTTGTTTGTGTATGAAAAGTTTTGATATATAGATAAGTTTTTATTTAATTCATAGTTCAAATTTGATCGCATGTAGTACTTGTCAATAATTGTAGGGCTTAATAATAAAGGGCCTTCTGTTCTGGTATAGTCAAGCGATGTACGCAGTTTTAATTTCTCACCGCCGCTACTAATTGATAAATTGTGCTGTTGTTTAGGTGTAAAATCCCTAAACCATTCTTCGTAATAATTATGAAACTCTCCTCCAACTAATAATTGACCATTCTCATATTTTGCATGTGGTAGTGAAGGGTCAATTGCAACCTGTCTTGCATAGTCAAGTTGTGCAGAAGTAAAATATGTATGGTTAGAATTTGCAGCAAATTCAGTTACAAGATCTAAATAATCATCTCCTGTGTAAATATCTGGCAATACAGAAGCCTTACTCAAAGAATAATTCGTTGTATAATCTATAGAAAACTCTCCCTTTTTTGCTTTTTTGGTAGTAATCATAATCACACCAAATGTAGCCCTACCACCATAAATAGCTGCAGACGCAGCATCTTTTAACACAGTAACACTTTCAATATCTTGAGAAGGGATTGTATTGATATCACCTCCTGGTATTCCATCAATAAGTATCAATGGGCTTCCTCCGTTTAAAGAAGTCAAACCACGAATATTAAAAGAGGCGTTTCTTCCTGGCTTTCCATCTGAGATGCCAATATTTAAATTTGCGACTTGCCCTTGCAAAATTTCACCTATGCCTCCAACTGGCGTATTACCTATAGCTTTAGCCGATATTTGATCAACTGCCCCAGTAAGGTTTGCTTTTTTCTGCGTTCCATATCCTACCACAACTACTTCATCCATCTCAGTCCTATCTTCCAATAATGTTATGGACAGGTCTGATTTTCCATTCAAAGAAATTTCTTGAACAATAAACCCTATATAAGAGATAACTATAGTAGTATTAGGGTTGGACACATTTAAAGTAAACCTGCCATCAAAATCTGATTGCGCACCATTTGCCGTTCCTTTTTCAACAATAGATGCTCCCGCTAAAGGCACACCAAACTCATCTATTATTAGACCAGACACTTGTATTTCTTGCTCAACATTTATAGTCTCTTTTTTCTTAACCAGCACCGTATTATCAGAAGTCAATAGAATACTAAAATCACCCTTTGAAAGACTTTTTTCTAACAAGTCATTTGCACTGATGATTCCCTTTTTCACTTCTACTTTGGGAAAATTTTTAAATATCCCATCTTGATAAAGAAATTTATAAGCTGTTTGCTCTTTAATCAAGCTAAAGACTTCTTCAACCGTTAGCGTTTTGTCAACATCAATCTTGACTTTAACGTTTTGAGAGAGGACATTGTTTGGAGAGAAGCTAAAAGCTGTCAAACAACATAAAAAAACGAAAGTTCGCTTGATCGTAATTAGTAAGTTTCTTCTAAAAATGGAAAAAACATATTTTAATTTAATTCCCATAAATTTGCCTTGTTATTAGTTAGTTTTAATAATTAATAATTAATAAAAAGGGGGATAAAGTGCAATACTTACCAGGTAAAACTTTGTTTCCTGTTTTTTATTTCAATGTGATTGTTTTGTTATTTATTTCATAGTCTTTGATAGCACTTAGTGTTTTTAGAGTTGATAAAATATCCTTTACTTTTTGGTTTTTTCCTAATACGCCAGTAAATGTAATTTCCTTGAGATCCTTATTTTCAAAAACCACTTGTTTATCATACCATCTTGATAATACTTTCATTATTTCTACTAATGGCTTTTGTTCAAAGGAAAACACACCATCTTTCCAGGAAATTTCATTGTATGTATTGACAGTTTTCACAATTGAAATGTTCGTTTTAAGATCTAGATGTAATTGTTGATTTGGTATCAAGCTTTGTTTTATGTTTTCCGTACTTACATTTACTTTTCCTTCCACTAAGGTTGTATAAATATTCGTTTCGTCTTTATAGGCTTTGATATTAAATACTGTACCAACAACTTCTACTTCTTGAGCATTATTTAAGACCTTAAATCTAGCCCCTTTATGTTTTGAACTTGGAGTTACATCAAAAAGGGCTTCTCCATACACTAACTCTACTTGACGGGCTTCCCCTTCCTTGAAACTTACCGGGTATTTTAATTGCGATTCTGAGTTCAACCAAACTTTGGTACCATCTGACAATACAACATAAAATTGCCCACCTCTTGGTATGGTCAAATAGTTGTAAGCTATTTCTTTTGACTTTCTTTTTCCTGCTTCGTAAATAATTTCCTCACCATTGCTATTCGCATTTTTTGTTTGAAAAGGCGCCCCTTTTTCTAATGTAATTTGTAAACCATCTTCTAAAGTCAGGGTAGCTTTGTCAGTACCTGGCTCAATCGTGTTCGCATTTACAATAATTGAAACAGCATCATTTTCCGTTGATTGATGAAACAAATTATCCCTAAAAAAGAAACCCAGCCCAAATAACATAACAGCCGCAGCCGCATATTTAGAAATTTCAAGAAATCTGTATCTATAAAAAACACTTTTATCTTTCTTGATCTTGCTCAGATATTCTTTTTTTACATTTTCAGTATCAAATTGTTTCATATTGATATCCATCGCGTAATTTGTCTTAACAAAGCTTTTGAATATTTGCCTATTCTTTGGTTTTTTTAACCAAATTGTTAATGATTCCAACTCATTGACATTGGCGGTATTCATTAAAAATTTAACAATTAAGTTCTCTGTTTTTTGGTTCATTTTAACAACTCCCTTTATATATATTACGTTTCACATTTACTACCACCCACAATTTTTACTTAAATTTAATGAAAAATATTTTTACAAGTTTTAAAACTACTTAGCATTTTATCAAGATGAACAAAGATTACTCTAACAATAAAATATTGGTTAAAAACCTTAAAAATGGTGATCAAGGTGCCTATGCTTATTTAATAGATAGCTTCCACCAAAAACTCTGCGTGTATGCCGAAAGTCTTTCTCGCGATGTGTATGTAGCAGAGGATATTGTTCAAAACATTTTTTTAAGGGTTTGGGAGCAACGACATAAATTAAAAGAGAGGTATTCCATAAAAAGTTATTTGTATCAGTCCGTTTATAATGAATTCATCAATCAATATAGAAAGAAAAACAGCTTAATGGCTGTTGAAAATGAGTACATAAAAAATCTCAACACTATTTTAGAGGAAGATACTAAAGATCTTTCAAGTTTAATAGCTCTCGTAAAGCAAGAAATACAAAACCTACCTCCCAAGTGCAAAGAAATTTTCATTATGGGAAAACAGGAAGGCTTAACCTATACTGAAATTTCGGAACACTTAAATATTTCATTTAGAACTGTTGAAAACCAAATGAGTAAAGCTTTTAGTACCATCCGTCAAAAAGTAGGAGATAGAATGGATATTATTTTCTTTTTGTTATTTAAAATGGATAAAAGTTAAAACTCAATGTAATTTGCACCTTGACTTAGTAGGGTTTTTCATGCCTCTTGTAAAAAGATATCCACTCACGAATATTAGATTTGTTTCCTCCTTTTCACTGTGAAACATAAATGCTTCTTTAAACCTGATTCTAGTTTGAATGCGGAACCATATTTGACTTTTCGCCCCATAAAAACACCCCCAAATAGTGTTTGCCTTTTTTATATATACCTTTCCATTAGGGATGGCTTAACTTTGAACATTCATTTTCAGCACCCTCAGAAAAACTACTGCCCAAAAATAATATTGCTATCTTTTTTTTAGTAGTTTTCCTTCCCACTATTAATCAATAAGAATCTTATATCCACTCAACAGTATCTTGTTGTTATTCTTTAGGTTTAAAAAATAGATCCCTGTTGATAGCTGTTCGGCTTTGACATGAATGCTATGTCTTCCAGAAATGAGTTTTTTAGTCTCGTGATACACCTGCCGACCTTGCAAATCGAACAAACTTATATTAAGGGTGCCATCTACTTCAAATGCGAAATCTATATTGAAGTTACCTCCGTTGGGGTTAGGTGTTACCCGAATATCCTCTTGAATATCATCTTCAGGAACCTCAGGTGCTTCCTTTTTATTCGCAATTTTCGCACCTTCACCGCCTTCTTTCTCTTGGTCGTATAGGGTCCGGGACTGTTCTAATGTTAAGTCCTGCTTCCATATTTTAATCTCATCAAAGGTTAAATTACCCGCATTTTCAATGGTCCAATAATTAAAATACTGATGCCCTTCTCTAATACCTGGAATCCAAATCAATCTGCCGTCGAACTCCCGCGTTACTGTATTGCTTCCCGGCACATTAGGATCGGTTCCAGGACCATAGGTGGCACCTCCGTTTGGTTTACCCAACAACAAACGCATGTACTTTTGGGTTTTGGCGAATGTAAGCGCTATATAATACCAACCGTATCCCGAGTCAAATGCTCCCGGCTGAAAGCATTCATAATCCCAGCCTACACCTGTGCTTCCGTCTTCATTTTCAAAATAGCGCTTGAGATACAAGGAGGTTTTTTTAAGTGATAAGCCGAATTTAAAATGGCTATCTGAACCATTTTCTTTAGCTCCTAGAATCAAACGTTCATTATTGGATTCATCAATAAATTTGACCCACATAGAAATGGTTATGGCATCAACATCGGCATTTGCAATATACTCGGGTGAGAGGCCAAAGAACTTTTGATTGTTATAGGAGAAATCTATTTTTGAGTCATCCCGCATTTTAATGGCTTTGGTAAAATCTCCATGCCGATCCTGGACCGCATCATCTGCACTTAAGTTATGGGTCTCCGCCCTCAGGGAAAAATTAATGGTGTTGTCACCAGTAACCGGTGTAAAATATTCGTAATTATTGGGTCCGAAATGGTCTAAGTCAAAGGTCCATTTCAAGTCATAATCTGGTGCTGGATCTTCCTGTCCAATCAGTTGAATTGTCGATAGCAGGAAGGCTAAGAATACTGTTGTTGCTTTCATCTTAATCGTTTTTTAGTTTGCCAATGGCTTTAAGAAAATTCACGACCATATCGGGCCTGTCGGTGGTCCAATAATCACATTTCAAATAATTGATGTTAAAAATCAGATCCGCTCTACGGTCCCAACGTGAAGAATATGAGTTATTTTCGTTTGGTTTGTCTGTAGCATCCATAAAGATGATCTTGTTATCAAAACCGTTATAAGCAGTTGGATTAATCTGGGTTATCCCAATCCATTTGTCTTCTTTGTGTTCCTCGATCCAATCTAATAATCTTTGAACTCCCAATGGGAAAAACCCAGCTTCTACATCGTCACCATCACTTACCATACGCTTAATCTGGAGTTCTGCGCCCGGCACGATCCACTTTTCGTTGGCTTCCTTATCCAAAAAGGCTTGTAGAAAAATCAAATTTCCATCACCATCAACAGCACTATTTTGTTGGGCTTTGTTATCAAAATAGAAAGGCGTATAGGCAATTTGCCTAAAAAGTTCGTCGCCATACATCTTAGTCAGTTTATCAGCCTGACGGCTATCGCCCCCTTTAAAGAACACGTGGTCTTGATAGTCTTTTTTAACCGCGTGCCAATACATATTATCAATATCATCCCAACCTTTATCCACTACAATAGAGAGATTGTTTTCCTTGGCTTCATCGAGTGCTTCATCAAAAGTAGGAATGTTAATATTGGTAAGACAGCCGAAACGATCTCTTACGGTTTGCGCTGTTAGCTGGTCTAAGGTAAAATCTTTAGGCCCCAAAATCCAATTGTCGTATTCTGTTTTCGTATAACCGGGAAACCGTTCTTTTAGCAGGTCCCTAAGTTCTGCCCGCTTTGCAAAAGCTAACATGGTACTTTCTACCAAAAGCTTGTCATAAGGGTTTACACACTGGTCTTCACTATGATTAGGACCAATAGAAGATTCCCGGAACATGAATGGATCGTGATACAATACATAATTGTACACATCACTATTGTTTAAATCACTGGCTCGTGACACGTCTAATTCCAAGATATCACTTGTAGACAGATAGGCCTTCGCCGCTTCAATGGACTGTAAGGTATTCTCAGGGAAATCACGCCAAAAACCTCTATGCCAGGCCACCATGATACGGTCGTCTTCGGGTAACTCCTGTTTTGCGAGCATCCTGCGATTAAAATCGGCTAAGATAGGCCGTTCGGTATGCATGCCAAACCCTGAGGCGGGAAAGGGTCCAAAATCATTTATTTTTTCAATAATAACCCGGTCTATACCATCCGGAACATCTACTCTGTATAAATGATAGCTATATGATAACTCATCTACAGAGGCATCAAAAATGAGTCCCTTATGTGTAAACATCAAACCAGCTGAGGGCTCCATTTTTGATCTTACCATAGACATATCGGTCATACTTGTTATGATATTGAAATAGGTACCCTCTTCGTCATCATCACTAGGGTATACCACCATATTGGTGGTAAAGGAGGCTGGATTACGTTCTTTGAATGTCCCCGGTAATGTGGAGAATACCTCTGGCACTATTTTTCTTGGTACCGCTATTTGATAATTGAGATTATCATCATCAGGCAAAAGGTCGTTCGTGATATAAAAGGGCTCTACATGCTGCGGGGTATATGGGATTGATGGGTTCTGAGCATCAAGCGTCGCATTGGCCGCCGCTGTGCGAATGTAATAATTAATACCCTTTACCGAGGTTACAAAATCTTCAGGATGTAACAATTCTATTCCTGGTAAACCAATCTCTTTCACATCGTTGATGGCGGAATAATCACTAGTAAGTTCCAGCTCAATTACGACTTCCATCTCGGCCAGATAGGATGAACCCGGCCCTAAGTCTGTGATATGTGTCGCTCCCTGAAGCACTTTACTTTTAAAAACATTACTATCTATAGTATATGTTGGACCACCTGTAATAAAGCAGGCAAAATTACCAATGACAGGCCAAGTACAACTAGCATTGGTATAAGTCACCGTCCAAGGGTTTGCGACGTATTCATATGGCAAGTTACTGTTGGTAAAGACCCCATACAGAAATCCTTCCAGATCCCCTCTACCTCCACCAGTATAATAGTCTTTAAGGTATACTCTTACCTCTATAGACCTTCCTGGTGCGGTATTGGCCTTGATACCATAGGTTCCTTTTAGTTTTAAGGCTTCGGAAACCTTCATAGTTCGAGTCATCTTATAAATCCTATTAGCGTGTGCGGTGCTCACGCATAGCATGGCTATCATTAACAGCCATGCATATTTTGATAGTATACTTTTCATAGTACTGTTTAATTTTTAATGGTTTCCACGAGGTTCTCTACCAAAGCTTTTAGCGCCTTTATTTCTTTTTCCTGTTGAATGGTATATAGGGTCAATTCTTCAACCTTTTTAAGGAGCTTTTGGTCCATACTCGGTAAGGACCAGCCCTTTTCGGCTACTTCAGCTTTTGAAGGGATACCTTCTAAATGTTTATAGGATGTCACATAGACCTCAACATCTTCCAAGGAAGGCAATTCATAATCGGTTTCAAACACATAATCAGGTTGGCTGCCATCCCACTCAGAGCTTGGTGCTACAGCTATATCTTCGGTAACAATACCCTCTTCCACCCATACGGAAAAATCCGGATAGAACGAATCGGCAATCTGGGCATTCGTTATGGTTGAGCCATCTTCACCACCAAACACTATTGTGCCGTCAATATTACTATCAATGGTATTGGTATTGGCACCATCGCCTTCTAAGTTTATGCCCGCAGCTTTTACGTTGCCAACGACTTCCAGTTTTTCGGATGGGTTTGTGGTACCTACTCCTAAGCTACCATTATTCCTAAGTACCATATGCGCAGTACCACCTGAACCTGGATTTAAAGCCTCATCCATATGCACTCCGCCATTGTACCAAGCAAAATTATTATTTGATCTAAAATATTGAGTAGCGCTCTGTACACCTATGCCATAAGAATTATTGTATAAGTCAATCATCTGTCTTTTAGAAGCTCCAAAATTCAATTTTCCTGCTGTGGTTATATCACCAGTCAATTGAGAACCATCCCCAATGAATTGGGTGGCTTTTACATTTCCGGAGACTTCCAGTTTTTCGGATGGGTTTGTGGTACCTACTCCTAAGCTACCATTACTCCTAAGTACCATATGCGCAGTACCACCTGAACCTGGATTTAATTCATCATCCATATGCACTCCGCCCTTGTACCAAGCAAAATTATGAAATGATCTAAAATATTGAGTAGCGAACTGTATACCTATGCCATAAGAATTATCGTATAAGTCAATCATCTGTCTTTTAGAAGCTCCAAAATTCAATTTTCCTGCTGTTTTTATATCACCAGTCAATTGAGAACCATCCCCAATGAATTGGGTTGCTTTTACATTTCCGGAGACTTCCAGTTTTTCGGATGGACTACGAGTTCCTATGCCAACTTTGTGCGCATGAAAAGAAATATGATCAATACTACTGCCCGCCGAGAATTCTACAGCATGGGCAGTATGATCATCAATATTTAAATACATTTTATCGCCACCCCCGTCATTATTAAAAGTGTATCTATTATTGCTCCAGGTCTTTTGCGCTACACTTAGGGTAGTGCTTAAAAACACACCGCTTAATATTAAAATTTTAATTGTCTTCATAATGATTTGGTTTAGTGGTTGATTTAATGGTTTGTAAACAATTTTTATGATGCTGTAATACCGAGATCTTTTAGCACATACGAGTCATTATTACAGCCTTAATTGCAACACATAGGTACATTGTCTCTATCAAGTTTTATAACGTGGGTATCGCCTTTTTGTAGGGCAACGGCACAAATGGCTTTGCTAATTTTTTCTCGAATAAAGCGAAACAATTAAACTCCTAATTTCCCAGCGCCTTGTTGTCCGCTTCTTGAAAATATTGAATGCAAGCTGCCCTTTGTTCCAACACATCCTGCCGGCCTTTTCGGGTTAATTAAATTTAATCGTGTGGTCTTTTCCTACTCAAAAAGACTTTCTTTGTGGAGTGTAATTCATTGTGGAGTGTAATTCGCTGCTTTGCCTTGAAGTTCCTTGTTCAATTTTTTCATGCTTACTAAATCTAAAAGTTTTCACTTACTTCAGCTTAGAGTGGTTTGTTAAACACATCCTTTTTATTGAGTAGATCATGCACAATCTGAAACAAGAAAACGATATAAAACACCATCCTATTTACAAAACAAATACGTATCCCTAGAACATGATATCTGTGGTTTTGCATCTAAAGATTACATAAATAACAGTTGAACTGTTCTCTTTTCGTCAATGCAAATTTATAACTGTGGAGAAAATTGTGTCGTTTGATTATCTCAAGTGGAAGTTTAACTATTGAGATGATTTTTTCTTTAAGACACGGACGAGGGGATACTCTAACATACAACGTTTTTTCTATAACCAAAAATATTTCGTCAAATTTTTATAAATACAGCAACCTTACAAAAGTTTCCATTGAAGCACAACGAGACAAGCCAAGTAGGTCATGCATATTTGAGAGCTCTCTTATTGATGAATCGTCTTTGATAAAATATCCATATAAAGTTACTTTTAAGATCCGTCTTTTACTGCCAAGTTTCTTGTCGTTTATAATTTAGATTGGGCGATTTTATCTTTTGCATGTGATGACTTTACAAACTCCAGTTGTCACAAGCTTTTGTTTGGGAGCTAGTGAATAGACATTTGGACCCCTCTAACCTTTCTTCATACGTGAGTTCTAAGAAAGATTCCAATGTGCGTCCGACCACTCTTGCAAACTCATTGTACCGTGATTCATCTCCATTTAGCAATCGAGTCGGAATCCATTGTTCCTAGTCAAAAGAACCTCCTCATACCCGATCTATAGCCCCTAACCCTCCTTCTTTTGTGGATTCAAAAAATATTTTTTACCTGACACTTCGTAGGTAGTAGATTCCGCTATCTTTGTCAGCGCATTTAAATCAATCAACGGTATCGGATTGCTAATAAAATCTAACTATTTTTTTACTGTATCAAAAATAGGAACAATTCTTTTCTCCTAAAAAATGTGCTCTTCAAAGAAAAAAATCAATCCATCTCTTGTTGTTCTGAATTCATTGTATTGTTGTTATTAGAATCCCTTTTTTCATCATCTGCGCCCTAATGCTGCAATAGCTTAGAGCTGCGATAACACTCGAAGTCAGCAACACCACATCCCCTCATTTGGTCCATAAAAAATTATTGGAGATTTGGGAGGTTATTGTAGCAATTTTGGATTGCCATGAAAACTACAAAGCTTTGAAAAAAGGATCGGTTGAGCCGAAATAACGAACAAATTTGGTAAAAATACTGCGTGTTCCTATTGAAAATTAGGAAAAGTGCTGGTTGATCAAGGTGCTCAAACGGCGCTTGTAATCCTCCTCCAACCACTGAATGTAGTTCTTGGTGCTTTTGATAATGCAATAGGAATATTTTTTGATTCTATCGGAGATGTCATCTTGCAACAATCTCGACAAAATGCGCGCATCAAAAACGTCTTCGCTGTTTTCAACACACCACTGGCAATGTTGTTCCAAAGATTTGTCCAATACAATTTTAGATTTCATAGACGCACGAATTGCTTCGTCATAATGGGCTTTGATGTCAAAGAAAAAATCGGATGTGTTTGGAAATTCAGCACGGATTTCTGCAGGTAGGGTATATGAAAATTGCCTTTCAATATCCTCATCACAAATAAGGTTCTCCAAGTAGTAAAGAGGAGAATTGAATATTTTTTGCCAATTTAAGGGAGTTCCCCACAGTCCAAACCTGGCTGCGTTGTTTCCCAAATCCAAGACCGTAAACTCCTTTTTGTCTTTGAGTACACGAGAGCCTCTCCCAATCATTTGGTAATACAGCGTGATGGATTTGGTTGCCCGATTCAGAATGATTGTCTCTACGGAAGGTTCGTCAAATCCTGTGGTTAAAATCCCTACAGAAGTCAAAACAGCATCGGGCGTTTCTTTGAACCATTGCAAGATGGCTGCTCGCTCTTGTTTGGAATTGGTATTGTCTAAATGCCGAACGTCATAACCTTCTGCTCGAAAAGTTTCGTAGACTTGCAAGGATGTATTGATTCCATTGTTGAAAATCAAAGTTTTTTTGCCTTTCGACTTTTCCTCATACGCATACAAGAGTTTCTCTTGCATCAAATTGTTGGAATACAGCTCTTCCGAAGATTTTACAGTATAATCTCCGTTGATCCCCACTTTCAAAGTCCCCAAAGAAACATCGTAAGTATAGGCAGTTGCTTTGGCGAGAAACCCTCGATCTACAAGGGAAGCCAAAGGTTCTCCGACCAATAGCTGGTCGTAAATCTCATTCATAGGGAGTTTCATGTTGGAACTCAAAGGGGTGGCTGTCACTCCTAAAATAAAACAATTGTCAAAGTACTTGAACAACTTCCGGAAGGAGTTGTAGTGTGCTTCATCAATGATCACCATTCCGATTTGATCAAGCTCCAATTTTTCGTCATTCAAGCGGTTCTTTAGTGTTTCCACCATGGCCACAAAACACATGTAATCGTCTTGATCATAGAGTTCTTTGACATTGCTATTGATGATTTTATTGTTTACTTGAAATTCAGACAACATTTTGGAAGTCTGATTGCACAACTCAATGCGGTGTGTCAAAATCAGAACTTTCTTCTGTGTCGAAGCGATGTAACGCCTTGCTATTTCTGAAAAAATAACGGTCTTTCCACCTCCCGTTGGCAATTGGTACACCAAATTGTAACTGTCTGGCTTGCTATCCAAAAGATCAAAAATTTGCTCGAGGGCTTTTTTTTGATAATCGTACAACTCTTTGGTGTTGCTCACTTTAGAAGTAGAAGGAATTGGCATAGAATCAATCGCGTTGCAATGGGTTAGGAAACACGCAAAATTACGGACTTTATTAGGTTCTACGAAATGCTTGGCCAACTATTATTGAGATATTTTCTAACAGGGTTCATGAAAAAAAAATCTTTTCGTGATTTTCATCAATCCCTGTTCAATAAAATTCTGTAACTTAAAGTGTCTAACTCTAAAAACGACAAGCTTATGAAACTTAAATTTTCAAAAATCATTCAATTTATTTTTGCCTTTGCCCTCTTATTTTTTGGTGGCAATAAAATTTTTCAATTTATGTTGCCACCACCAGCACCTGAAGTCGCTTGGGTGTATTGGGATGCCCTCAACAGTTCAAAAACCATGTCACTTGTCGCTTTTGTTGAAATCATTGCGGGCCTGTCTTTGCTCTTCAACAAATACACAGCACTGACCATGCTCGTTTTGATGAGTATTTCCGTCAACGCAGTACTCTACCACTTGACGTTGGACCTGAATGGGATTCCAATGGCGTTGGTTTTGATTGTTTTGAACAGCTACATGCTCTACGAAAACAGGCATGCATACAAGGACATCATAAGAGAATAAAAAAAGAGGTCAAAATAAAATGACCACAAAAAAACCGCTTTAGAATGTCTAAAGCGGTTTTAAAATTTATAAGGTGACGGATTTATTTTACTTCTTCAAAATCCACATCTTCTACAGCGTCCCCATCCGAAGAAGGTGCTGCTTCTTGTGCGTCTGCTCCGGCATCTGGCCCTTGTTGCGCAGCTGCTTGAAATTCAGCAGCAGCCCCTTGCAAAGCCGTATTCAAAGCTTCGATCGCTGTGTCAATAGCCGTGATGTCTTTGGCGGCATGAGCGGTTTTTAACTCTGTCAAAGCAGCATCAATTGGCGCTTTTTTATCTTCTGGAAGTTTCCCTTCTACTTCTTTCAATTGACTTTCTGTTTGGAAAATCATTTGATCAGCAGTGTTCAACTTTTCAGCAGTCTCTTTGGCGGCCTTGTCTGCTTCTGCATTGGCTTCGGCATCGGCTTTCATCTGTTGGATTTCTTCTTCTGAAAGTCCTGAAGAAGCTTCGATTTTGATTTCTTGAGACTTGTTGGTCGCTTTGTCTACAGCCGATACTTTGATGATTCCATTGGCGTCAATGTCAAAAGTCACTTCAATTTGTGGCGCTCCTCTTTGTGCAGGTGGAATGTCTGTCAATTGGAAACGTCCGATGGTTTTATTGTCCGCAGCCATTGCTCTTTCTCCTTGCAATACATGAATATCTACAGAAGGTTGGTTGTCAACAGCTGTTGAAAATACTTGTGATTTCTTTGTTGGAATCGTCGTATTGGATTCAATCAACTTTGTAAACACATTGCCCATTGTTTCGATTCCTAAAGACAAAGGAGTCACATCCAACAACAATACATCTTTGACATCTCCTGCCAAAACACCGCCTTGAATGGCAGCACCAATAGCGACTACTTCATCAGGATTCACTCCTTTGTTAGGCTCTTTTCCAAAAAATTCTTTTACTTTTTCTTGAATGACCGGGATGCGTGTTGATCCTCCAACCAAAATTACTTCGTCTATATCTGAAGTTGACAAATCGGCATCTTGCAAAGCTTTCTTTACAGGCTCCATAGAGCGCGTCACTAATTCTGAAGCCAATTGTTCAAATTTGGCACGTGTCAAAGTTTTCACCAAGTGTTTGGGACCTGAAGCAGTCGCAGTTACATAAGGCAAATTGATTTCTGTCTGTGCAGAAGAAGACAATTCTACTTTTGCTTTTTCAGCAGCTTCCTTCAAACGTTGCAAAGCCATGGGATCCAATCGCAAATCTACTTGCTCTTCTTTGTTGAAATCCTCTGCCAACCAGTCGATGATCACTTCGTCAAAATCATCACCTCCTAAGTGGGTGTCTCCATTGGTAGACAATACTTCAAAAACACCTTCTCCAATTTCCAAGATAGAGATATCAAAAGTTCCTCCACCCAAATCGTATACTGCAATCTTTTGGTCTTGTCCTTTCTTGTCAATCCCATAAGCCAAAGCAGCTGCAGTAGGCTCATTGATGATCCGTTGCACTTTCAAACCAGCAATTTCACCCGCTTCTTTGGTCGCTTGACGTTGTGCATCGTTAAAGTATGCAGGAACTGTAATTACAGCTTCCGTAACATCTTGCCCAAGGTAGTCTTCTGCTGTCTTCTTCATTTTCTGAAGTGTCATGGCAGAAATTTCTTGAGGTGTGTACAAACGACCGTCGATATCAACTCTTGGCGTATCGTTGTCTCCCTTGACCACTTTGTAAGGCACTCTTTTGATTTCGTTTTTGCATTCAGAGAATTTGTTCCCCATAAAACGCTTTACAGAATAAATGGTTTTGATTGGGTTGGTGACCGCTTGCCTTTTTGCAGGGTCTCCGACTTTGCGCTCGCCTCCTTCTACAAAGGCTACAATAGAAGGAGTTGTTCTTTTTCCTTCTGCATTAGGAATTACTACTGGCTCATTACCCTCCATTACAGAAACACAAGAGTTGGTCGTTCCTAAATCTATTCCAATAATCTTACTCATAATTTATATATTTAGATTTTATTATCAATGTAATACGCCATATCAATAGACAATCTTTGTGCCAAGCGTTCACATATTGGTATTTGGCAGTTTTGGAGATCTATAAATGACATAATGGCATAAAAAGATTTTAAAAACCGTTCATGCCTTACAAAATGTCATTGAAATCAGGTGTTGAAGTAAATGGAATCTTGCTTTTTAAAAAAGCAAAATAGGTGCTAACGAACAAATACCAAGTCCGTCTCCGAAGAAAGTGCTTCGCTGAACTCATAGCCTGCAGAATCAAACCCTTTCAGACCTTCAACGTGTTGAAGGTCTTGGTCGATGATATAACGCACCATCAAGCCACGTGCTTTTTTTGCAAAAAAACTGATGACTTTCAATTTGCCATTTTTGTAGTCCTTAAAGTGAGGTGTGACTACTGTTGCCTTTAGGGAATTGCTTTTGAGTACCTTAAAATATTCCGTACTTGCCAAATTGACCAACACATCTGTTTCTTGCATCTCAGCATTCAAAGCATCCGTTAGCGAATGCCCCCAGAATTGATACAAGTTGTTGCTTTGTCCCATTTGCAAACGCGTTCCCATTTCCAAACGGTAAGGTTGGATCAAATCAAAGGGTTTTAACAGTCCGTAAAGACCTGACAAAATCCGAAGCTTGTCTTCCAATTGCCCCCACTTTTCTTTTGGAATTGTAAATGCATCCAAGCCTTGGTATACTTCTCCTTTGAATGTATAGACAGCTGGCCGTGCATTTTCAGGAACAAAGGGCAGGTTCCATTCTTGATTGCGCTGCCAATTCAGAGCTGCCAAGGCATCCGATATCGACATCAATTCAGACAATTGTTTCGGAGATTTCTTTTGCAATGCATCAATCAACTCTTTGGAGTGCTTTAAAAAGGAAGGATTCGTAAAATGATTCGTTGGAATCGGAGTTTCTAAATCTAAAGACTTGGCAGGTGAGACAACTATTTTCATCAAAATTGCTTTTTTGGGATTGGCGATGCTAAAGAAATTTCATTCTTAAAAAAGGATTAATTTTCAATTTTATTGTGGTTTGTATACGACCTCCATTTCTCAAGAGCCGCTTTGATATCTTCGGGAACCTCCGTTTCAAAACGCATAAACTCATGGCTTGTAGGATGTATAAATCCTAAACTTTTCGCATGCAATGCTTGGCGAGGCAGTGCCGTAAAACAATTTTCTACAAACTGTTTGTATTTGGTAAAAGTAGTTCCTTTTAAGACGGCATCTCCTCCATAGCGTGCATCGTTGAACAAAGTATGCCCGATGTATTTGAAATGTGCGCGAATCTGATGGGTTCTGCCTGTTTCCAAACGACATGCAACCAACGTTACATAGGAAAACCTTTCCAATACTTTGAAATGAGAAACCGCAGGTTTTCCAAAATCTCCTTCGGGAAAAACGGCCATCTGCAACCTGTTTTTCAGACTCCGTCCAATATGTCCTTCGATGGTGCCTTCCTCCTCTTCTATATTCCCCCAAACCAGCGCGTAATACAAACGTTCTGTGGTCTTGTCAAAAAACTGTTTGGACAAATGTGTCATGGCCTGTTCCGTTTTGGCCACAACCAAAAGCCCGCTCGTATCTTTGTCTATTCGATGTACCAATCCCGGACGCTCGTTGCTATTGGTTGGCAAATTTTCAATATGGTGAATCAAGCCGTTGACAAGAGTACCACTATAATTCCCGTGCCCAGGATGCACCACCATACCCGCAGCCTTGTTGACAACCAACAAGTCCGCATCTTCGTAGACTATATCCAAAGGTATGTCCTCGGCAACCAAAAGATGTTCGTGAGGTGGATGTGACAAAACAACGCGTATCACATCTTTAGGTTTCACTTTATAACTAGACTTTACAGCGATTTCATTGGCCAAAATACCCCCTTCTTTGGCAGCTTCTTGAATCTTATTTCGAGTCGCATTTTCGATAAAATTCATCAAAAACTTATCCACACGCAAAGGCACTTGTCCCTCATTGGCAACAAACTTATAATGCTCGTGCAATTCGGATTTATGCAAATCTTCAGTTCCCTGTTCTTCTAACATCTCATTGTTTTTTACCATCACCAAGCACCAAGTCAATAACAGACTTTTTGGGCATTTTGACTCCTTTTCTCAAAATTATTCCATCGCAGACAAGTTTGCGAACCACATTTTTTCCCAAATCGGGAATGTAAGTATGCACTCCAACTAAAAAGCCCAAAGATCGCAATTGAGCCTCCACTTCATTTTTTGTTTTTCCATAAAAATCTGGTACCGTAATCAAACCGTATTGAGAGGGATTCAAGGTCAAATAGATTTTTCTTTTCTCTTTGACATAAGAGCCCGATTGGGGAAATTGATCGAGGACAGATTTTTTTGGGTATTCGGGGTTGTAACTTGCGGAGTCAATCACTTCGTAACGCAAATCCAATTCCGACAATACTTGCGCCACCTTGTCTAATTGTAATTTTGACAAAGAAGGCACCTGTATTTTCTGATTGTGGTGAGTTGCCATGTCCAAACTATACGACAAGACAAACAAACCAACAAACAAAGTAAGTGCCAACAGCAACAACTGCTTGCCAAACTGTTTGCTTACTAAAAAAGATACGAATTGCCTCATGGTTTTCAATTTGAACAAAGATATAAAACGAATGGCTTATCATTTCATTAATAATTGAAATTTTTAAAAGACACCAAGCCCCCTAAAAAAATCCATTCCTTGACACAATGTATTGGTGGGGAATTCTGTTGAGTTGACTGCAAAAAAAAATCCCCGATCACAGTTGATCGGGGATTCTAAAAAAAGGCGGTGACATACTCTCCCACCATTGGCAGTACCATCTGCGCTGATAGGTTTAACTTCTCTGTTCGGAATGGGAAGAG
>Ga0209504_1000607_pt1 | contig 31157 bp, 28 predicted proteins | sample COGITO_mtgs_1005_FD_184791 | JGI IMG/M metagenome (GOLD analysis project Ga0209504, IMG submission 184791) | Pelagic marine microbial communities from North Sea - COGITO_mtgs_100511 (SPAdes) (version 2) | ecosystem: Environmental > Aquatic > Marine > Epipelagic ...
CGGAAACCAACCAGGTGGCCCTGCAACTGCTCGGCGTCGACTCAAACGCACAAGCCTGGCAGTACCTGCTCAATAACGGTCCGCTAAGCCCTCAAGGCTTTCGCATGCAGTTGCTGAACGCCCTGCTCACCGGCAGTCGGCAATTGGAAATGGAACGGCAGATCAGCACGCCGCAAGGCCATGAACGGCATTTGTGGCTGTTGCTGCGCATGCCGGACAGCATCGACGACTTGCAAGCGGTCACGCTAAGCATCAGCGATATAACCAATCGCAAACGTATCGAAACCTCGCTGATCGAACGCGAGCGGTTCTGGTCCGATGTGGTCAAGGCCGTGCCCGACACCATCTATGTGCACGACATCGCGGCCAAGCGGGTGATGTACAGCAACAACCACCTGGGCCCGCAGCTCGGTTATAGCAAAGCGGAACTGCTGCAAATCGGTGACCGCCTGTGGGAAAAGCTGCTGCATCCCGATGATGTCGAGCTGTATCAGCGCATGCGTAATATTCAGCAGGTGGTCGGCAATGGCTTGCTGATGCAGTTCGAGCTGCGCTGGCGGCACCGCGACGGCAGCTGGCACTGGTTCGACATACGCGAGCAAGCCTTGGCGCGTGATGACAAAGGCCGGGTCAGCCGCTTGATCGGCGTGGCCAAAGACATCACCGAGCAAATCACCCACAGCGAATCCCTGCGCACCAGCGAGCAGCGTTATCGCCTGCTGGCAGAAAGCATCAGCGACGTGATCTTCTCGACTGGCAGCGACCTGCAACTCAACTACGTCAGCCCCTCGGTGGTGCAGGTACTCGGCTATGACAGTGAGTGGGCACTGCGCAACGGCTTCCATAGCCTCGCCACGAACCCACGGCAGCTGATTGGCTTCTACGCCCTCCTCGACCGCGTGCGCAATGCCCTCGGCGACCCACAGCGCCTGGCAGAGTTGCGCACGCAGTTCCTGCCGCAGCTGTTCGTGTTCGACGCCCTGCGCGCCGATGGCCAGAAAATCCCGGTGGAACTGCGCCTGGTGCCAATGTGGGATGACAGCGGGCGCTTTGAAGGCCTGCTCGGCGTCGGCCGCGACATCAGCTTGCAGCGCCGCGCCGAAAAAGACCTGCGCATGGCCGCCACGGTATTCGAGCATTCCACAGCAGCGATTCTGGTCACCGACCCGGCCGGCTATATCGTTCAGGTTAACCATGCCTTCAGCCGTGTCAGCGGCTACAGCTCCAAGCAGATCCTCGACCAGCTACCCAGCATGCTCACCGCCGACACCCAACAGGCCAGCCATCTGGGCTATGTGATCAAGCAACTCAACCAGCAGGGCAGCTGGGAGGGTGAGGTGTGGCTCAAGCGCAAAAGCGGCGAAAACTTCCCCGCCTGGGTTGGCATCACCGCGGTCAAGGATGATGAAGGTGACCTGGTCAGCTACGTGTGTTTCTTCAGTGACATCAGCGAACGCAAAGCCAGTGAGCAGCGCATCCACCGCCTGGCCTACTACGACGCCCTGACCCAACTGCCCAACCGCACGCTGTTCCAAGACCGCTTGCACAGCGCCTTGCAGCACGGTGAAAGACATCAGGAGTGGGTGGTGTTGATGTTCCTCGACCTCGACCGCTTCAAACCGATTAACGACTCGCTCGGCCATGCCGCCGGCGATCGCATGCTCAAAGAAGTGGCCGTGCGCCTGAGCGCCTGTGTTGACGGCGACGACACCGTGGCGCGCATGGGCGGCGACGAGTTCACCCTGCTGCTCAACTCCCAGCCACAGCGCGAAGGGGCACTGACGCGGGCCATTCATGTCGGCGAGCAGATTCTCGCCAGTCTGGAACAACCCTTTATCCTCGAAGGCCGTGAGTTCTTTGTCACCGCCAGCATCGGTATTGCCCTCAGCCCGCAAGACGGCAACGAGCTGAGCCAGCTGATGAAAAACGCCGATACGGCGATGTACCACGCCAAAGAGCGCGGCAAGAATAATTTCCAGTTTTACCAGGCCGACATGAACGCCAGCGCCCTGCAGCGCCTGGAGCTGGAGAGCGACCTGCGTCACGCCCTTGAACAAGGCGAGTTCAAGCTCTATTACCAGCCGCAGTTCTCCGGCGACGGCAAGCGTCTGACCGGCGCCGAGGCGCTGTTGCGCTGGCAGCATCCGCAGCGCGGTCTGGTGCCACCGAGTGACTTTATTCCGGTGCTCGAAGAACTGGGCCTGGTGGTGCAGGTTGGCGATTGGGTGCTGCGTGAAGCCTGCCGGCAATTGGCTGAATGGCACGAGGCGAAGATTCGCGTGCCAAAGATTTCCGTCAACCTGTCAGCCCGCCAGTTTGCCGAAGGCGACCTGCACCAACGGATTGCGCAGATTCTTCAGCACAGCGGCATTCCCGCAGGCTGCCTAGAACTGGAGCTGACCGAAAGCATCCTGATGGAAGATGTGGCCAACGCCATGCTCACCCTCAGCAGCCTGAAGAAACTGGGCGTCTACATCGCCATCGACGACTTCGGCACCGGCTACAGCTCGCTGAACTACCTCAAGCAGTTCCCCATCGATGTGCTGAAAATCGACCGCAGCTTCGTCGACGGCCTGCCCCACGGCGAGCAGGACGGCCAGATTGCCCGCGCCATCATCGCCATGGCCCACAGCCTGAACCTCAAGGTAATCGCCGAAGGCGTGGAAACCTTGGCCCAGCTGGACTTCCTGCGCGGCCACGATTGCGACGAAGTGCAGGGTTTCCTGCTCGGCCGGCCGATGCCGCCGCAGCAATTCACCGCGCTGTTCACTGGCACCGCGTTGTTTATGCTGAGCTAAGCCGCCTGCGCACATGAGCCCCGCTTGTCCGCCAGATGACCACGCTTCATATGCCTGTTTATTGCGGATGAGGTAGAATTCGCCCCCTCTTTCTACCGCCCAGCTGATTTTCTCAGGGGAATGCTATGTTCAGCCGTGATTTGACTATCGCCCGTTATGACGCCGAATTGTTTGCCGCGATGGAGCAAGAAGCCCAGCGCCAGGAACATCACATCGAGCTGATCGCCTCGGAGAACTACACCAGCCCAGCGGTGATGGAAGCCCAAGGCTCGGTGCTGACCAACAAGTACGCCGAAGGTTATCCAGGCAAGCGTTACTACGGCGGTTGCGAGTACGTCGACATCGTTGAGCAACTGGCCATCGACCGCGCCAAAGAACTGTTCGGCGCCGACTACGCCAACGTCCAGCCGCACTCCGGCTCGCAAGCCAACAGCGCCGTGTACTTGGCCCTGCTGGAAACCGGTGACACCGTACTGGGCATGAGCCTGGCCCACGGCGGCCACCTGACCCACGGCGCCAGCGTCAGCTTCTCCGGCAAGATGTACAACGCCGTGCAGTACGGCATCGACAACGTCACCGGCCTGATCGACTACGACGAAGTTGAACGCCTGGCCGTTGAGCACAAGCCGAAGATGATCATCGCCGGTTTCAGCGCCTACTCGCAGATCCTCGACTTCCCGCGTTTCCGCGCCATTGCTGACAAAGTTGGCGCCTACCTGTTCGTCGACATGGCCCACGTCGCTGGCCTGGTTGCCGCTGGCGTGTACCCGAACCCAGTGCCGTTCGCTGACGTGGTGACCACCACCACCCACAAAACCCTGCGCGGCCCGCGTGGCGGCCTGATTCTGGCTCGTGCCAACGAAGCACTGGAGAAGAAATTCAACTCCGCGGTCTTCCCAGGCGGCCAGGGCGGCCCACTGGAGCACGTGATTGCCGGTAAAGCCGTGTGCTTCAAAGAGGCACTGCAGCCTGAGTTCAAGACCTACCAGCAGCAAGTGATCAAGAACGCCCAGGCCATGGCCAGCGTGTTTATTGAAAACGGTTATGACGTGGTCTCCGGCGGCACCGAGAACCACCTGTTCCTGCTCAGCCTGATCAAGCAAGACATCACCGGTAAAGATGCCGACGCCGCCCTGGGTCGCGCCTTTATCACCGTGAACAAGAACAGTGTGCCGAACGACCCACGCTCACCATTTGTCACCTCAGGTCTGCGCATCGGCACCCCAGCGGTGACCACCCGCGGCTTCAAGGAAGACGAGTGCCGCGCACTGGCTGGCTGGATCTGCGAGATCCTCGCCAACCTGGGCGACGAAGCGGTTGAAGCGCGCATCCGCGAGCAAGTGAAAGCGGTTTGCGCCACGTTCCCGGTATACGGCAACTAAGCGACACCCGCCTGCAACAGCAAAACCCGCCACTGCGCGGGTTTTTTTGTGCCCGGCACATCGACAACCCCGTCAGATAAAAGCCCACCCTCGGCAGCAGCCTTGGCTATAGTGGATAAAACCTCGTAGGAGTTTCTTTGCATGAGCGACACAGCCAATGAGCGCCGGCGCTTTCACCGCATCGCTTTCGACGCACCGACCGAGATTGTGCAAGGCGAGCGGCGCTGGACGGTCGAACTGCATGACGTCTCGCTGAAAGGCCTGCTGATCAAGCGGCCTAGCGGCTGGAACGGTGACCCTAACCAGCCGTTCGAGGCCAATTTACAACTGGCCGATGACACTCGCGTGCTGATGGAAGTGGTGCTGACCCGCACCCAGGACGATCTGCTCGGTTTTGTTTGCCGGCATATCGATCTCGATTCAATCAGCCACCTGCGCCGCCTGGTGGAGCTCAATTTAGGTGATGAAAGCCTGCTTGAGCGCGAACTCGCGGCACTCGGCGAAGACGAGTAACGAAAAAGGAGGCCTCGGCCTCCTTTTTTCATCGCCTGTGTTTCATCGCGCGTGGCAGCATTACTCGAACAGTGCATCCAGCGCCTGCTCTAGGCGCGTCACGGCAATCACCTGCAAGCCGGGCGGTGCATCTTTCGGCGCATTGCCCTTGGGCACGATGGCGCGTTTAAAGCCATGCTTGGCCGCCTCTTTCAAGCGCTCCTGACCGCTTGGCACCGGGCGAATCTCACCCGACAAACCCACTTCACCAAACACCAGCAGATCATGCGGCAGCGGCTTGTTGCGCAAGCTAGAGATAACGGCAGCCATCAGCGCCAGATCGGAGGCAGTTTCCAGCACCTTGACCCCGCCGACCACGTTTAGGAATACGTCCTGGTCGTAGGTGGGAATACCACCATGCCGGTGCAGCACGGCCAGCAGCATGGCGAGACGATTCTGATCCAGCCCTAGGGTCACTCGGCGCGGGTTGCCCATATGGCTGGTATCAACCAGTGCCTGCACTTCAACCAACATCGGTCGGGTGCCTTCCCAGGTGGCCATCACCACACTGCCGGGCACCTCTTCCTGGGCGCGGGTGAGGAAGATCGCCGAGGGGTTAGTGACCTCTTTCAGCCCCTTGTCGGTCATGCCGAACACGCCCAGTTCGTTGATCGCACCGAAACGGTTCTTTACCGCGCGCAGCAGACGCAGGCGACCATCAGACTCGCCCTCGAAATACAGCACAGTGTCGACCATATGCTCCAGCACGCGCGGCCCAGCCAGCGCGCCTTCCTTGGTCACATGGCCAACCAGGAAGATCGCCGTGCCGCTTTGTTTGGCAAAGCGCACCAGCAGCGCCGCACTCTCACGCACCTGGGCGACGCCGCCAGGCGCTGATTGCAGTTGTTCGGTAAAGATGGTCTGGATCGAGTCGATCACCATCACCTTGGGTTTTTCGATGCGCGCCGTGGCGATGATGCTTTCGATGCAGGTTTCGGTCATCACCTTGAGTTTGTCTTCCGGCAAGCCCAGGCGGCGCGCGCGCATGGCCACCTGCTGCTGGGATTCTTCACCGGTGACATACAGCGCGGGAAAGCGCGTGGCGATATTGCACAAGGTCTGTAGCAGGATGGTTGACTTGCCGATACCGGGGTCACCGCCAATCAGCACCACCGAGCCATCCACCAAGCCGCCGCCGAGTACCCGGTCCAGCTCACTGGATGCAGTGGAGAAACGCGGCATTTCCTCGACGCTGACCTCGGCGAGGGTCTTGATCTGCACCTGCTCACCAGCCCAACCCGCACGTCCGCTAGGGGTCACCGCGTTGGCTTCGAGCAGGGTTTCGACCAGGGTGTTCCAGGCCCCGCACTCGCCGCACTGGCCGGCCCATTTGGGGAAGGTAGCGCCGCACTCGGTGCAGCCATACATGCGCTTGGCCTTGGCCATGCCGGACTCCTATAAACGCTGAGCCCGGATCATACGAAATAGCTGGATATATTTACAGTCCTGCGCACCTACGATTTGCAGCCATTGCCGCAACCACAACACTGCCCAGCAGAACGTTTAAGCCGGCGCGCGAGGTCATCCTTGAGGTCAACGCGTTCCTGCTTAAGGGCAAGCAGTGCATCGTCAGCCAGCAATTCGCTGCCCGCCTCAATCCGGCAGATGCGTTTATCCAGGGTTTCGTAGGTGTCGGCCAGGCGGGCGAAGTCGGCATCGCCGAGGCGCAGCTCATGCAGCGCGCCGCGCAACTCGGGGAAGTCCTTGATCAGCGGATGGTGTTCAACATACATGCGGGCATTCCTCTGGGGTAGTCACTGCTTGCAGACTATCCCCTGATCCGGGGCCGATACTTGACCCGGATCAAGCCCATCGCGCTATGGCGTGGCGCCCAGCAAGCCTGCCAGCTCGTCCTTGAGGCTGACGCGCTGCATTTTCAGGCCCAGCAGCAACATCTCATCAATGGCCACCCGACCGCTTTCGGCTTCATAAATACGCTTATCGAGCTCTTCGTACTCCTCGGCCAGGCGAGCGAAATGCCCGTCACGGGATAACAAGTCATGCAATTGCGTCTTGAGTTCAGGAAACTCGCGGTGCAGTGGGTGATGTTGCAATGGCATAACGGCATCCTCATGACAGGCCTGCACTGAGCCTAGCCCAGTCGCGCCAGCTCTGCCGCGAAGCCTTAAAACCCTACCTCAGGCAGCTTCTGCTATCTTTGCCCAAGCGTCCGGACCACTAACGAGAACAGGTTATGAGTACAGCATCAGGATGTTCGGCTTGCCGTGACGGCCAAGGGCTGGGGTTTCCCATCAGCATGGCCTTTCAGCCCATTATCAACCTGAACACCGGAACCATATTTGCCCACGAAGCGCTGGTGCGCGGCACTGCTGGTGAGTCCGCCGGCAGCCTGCTGAGCAAGCTCAACGCGGACAATCTCTACCCATTCGATCAAGCCTGCCGGATTACCGCCCTGCAGTGGGCTGCCAAACTGCAAATACCGGCCATGGTCTCGATCAACTTTATGCCCAACGCGGTGTACAAGCCGGAAACCTGCATCCGCGCCACGCTGGAGGCGGCAACTCGCTTCAACTTCCCGCTGGAGCGGATTATCTTCGAGGTCACCGAACAAGAGCAGGTGCTGGATATCGACCATCTCACGGGCATCCTGCGCGCCTACCGCAAGCAGGGCTTTATGACGGCGATTGATGATTTCGGTGCAGGCTATGCCGGGCTCAATTTACTGGCCGACTTCCAGCCCGATTTGATCAAGCTGGATATGCAGCTGATTCGTGACATCGACCAAGACAACGTACGCCAGATTCTGGTCGAAGCGACCTTACAGATGTGCCGTAAGCTGAATATTCGAGTAATTGCCGAAGGCATCGAAAGCCTCGGTGAACTGCATGCGCTGCGCGATATGGGCGTGGAGCTATTTCAAGGCTACTTGCTGGCCAAACCGGGCTTTGAGTCGCTACCCGAGGTCCACTACCCAGCCTGAGAAGTAGCTGGCAAGCCGCACATGCTCGATTACACTCAGCGCAACCTCACCTAACCGGGAAAGTAGCATGAGCATAATCAGTGAATTCAAAGCCTTTGCAGTTAAGGGCAATGTGGTCGACATGGCCGTGGGTATCATCATCGGCGCGGCCTTCGGCAAGATAGTCTCCTCCTTCGTCGGTGACGTGGTGATGCCACCCCTGGGCATGCTGATTGGCGGCGTGGACTTCTCCGACCTGGCCATTGTGCTCAAAGCTGCCGAAGGCGATGTCGCGGCTGTAACCGTGGGCTACGGCAAATTTATCCAGACGATTATCGATTTTGTGATTGTGGCCTTCGCCATCTTTATGGGCGTTAAGGTGATCAACAGACTCAAGCGCGAAGAAGAGGCTGCCCCAGCGGCGCCCGCAGCACCGACTAAGGAGCAGGAGCTGCTCAGCGAAATTCGCGACCTGCTCAAGGCTCAGCAAGCCAAGGAATAACCTTGGTAAATTGGAAAAGGCACCCTCGGGTGCCTTTTTTTCCTGAGCAAAACCATTACCAATAGTTCTCTACCGCCACCTGCCCCGGCCGACGAGTCAGGCTGAGCTGTAAGCCACGCTGCTTCAGCAGCGCGCGGGTGTCGTCGATCATCTGCGGATTGCCGCAGATCATCAGCCGCGAAAAGGCCGGATCCAGACTCAAACCCGCTGCCCGTTCCAGCTCGCCACTTTCCAGCAAAGTAGTGATGCGCCCATGCAGACAGCCGGGCACCTGCTCGCGGGTTACCAGGGGCAGGTAGACAAAGCGCTCGGCGTATTCCTGCAGATGCGCCTGCTGCATCAGCCCCCGAATCAACGGCTGATAGGCCAACTCACTGGCTGTACGTGCGCTGTACACCAGCACCACGCGCGCGAAGCGCTGCCACACCTCTAACCCCTGCAAGATCGACAGAAACGGTGCCAAACCGGTGCCGCTGGCCAGTAACCAGAGGTCGCGGCCATCGGCAAAGCGATCAAGGGTAAGAAAGCCCAACGCCTGCTTTTCCACCAGCAGGCTGTCGCCAACCCGCAACCGGCTCAGCTCGGAGGTGAACTCACCGCCTGGCACGACGATGGAGAAGAATTCGAGAAACTCATCGTGGGGCGCCGAGGCCATCGAATAGGCGCGCCAGACCACCGAGCCATCGGCCTTCTGCACACCCAGCCGGGCGAACTGCCCAGCCTGAAAGCGAAAGCTCGCATCTCGCGTACAGCGCAGGCTGAACAGGCTGGGCGACCAGACCTGGATAGCGGTAAGGGTTTGCTGGGTGTACTTGTCGTCACTGGTCATGCGAACACCGGACCTATGCGGATTGCACAAGCCCAGTGTGGCGCAACAGCGGCCGAACAAACACCGGCAAAACCTGGGGGCTCTTGGCCTTTGTCCTATAACCTGTTCACGATCTCGCGAGCTAGAGCCATACAAGGCGAAAACAGGCGAGGAAGCGGAGTTTACTGACTGTAAATGAGCATTCCGAGCCTGTTTTTAACGCTGTAGGGCCGACGCGCAGCAGATCGTGGGTAGGTTCTAACGGCGATTGACCGCCTGCGCGGCACGTAGCACATCGGCACCGATCTCAGCTTCAAAGGTCTTCCACATCGGGCTCAGCGCAGTGCGCCAGACTGCACGCTCCTCGGCCGTAAGGGTGACCACTTTGGCATTGCCGGCGGCAATGATGCGCTGACGATCATTGTTGTTCAGCGCCTCGGCGTCCTTGTTTACCGAGAAGGAGACCTCTTCGATGATCGCTTCCAAATCCGTGCGCGTTTTGTAGGGGATGCTGGCCCAGAACGTCTTGCTGCTAATCAGCATATAGCTCAACGAACCGTGGTTGAGTTCGTTGATAAACGGCTGAACCGTGTCGACCTTTTGGCTGGCGATGTTCGACCAGGGGCCTTCGGTGCCCTGGATGGTGCCGGCTTGCAGCGCCTTGAAGGCCTCAGAGAACGGCATCTTCACGGTCGTGGCGCCAAGCTGGCTGAACTGCGCTTCCAGCACCGACGAGGGCTGAATACGGAACACCAACCCCTTGGCATCCTCGGGTTTGCGCAGTTCGCGGTTAGCGGTCAATTGCTTCATACCGTTGTTCCAGTACGCCAAGCCGTAGATGCCGTGACTGGACATGGCGTGCAGCAGCTCACGGCTCTTGTCACGTTTCTGGAAGCGTTTGACGGCCTCCAGATCATCGAACAGGAACGGCAGGTCGAATACCTGCAGTTGCTTGGTATAGGCCTCGAACTTGGACAGCGAGGGCGCCAGCATCTGCACCTTGCCCTCGCGCAGCGCGTTGATCTCATCGCCATCGCCGAACAACGTCGAGTTGGGGTAGACCTCGACTACGACCTGACCGGCCAAGCGCTCTTCCACCAGTTTTTTAAACAGCAACGCGCCCTTGCCCTTGGGCGTGTCCTCAGCCACCACATGGGAAAACTTGATAACGATTGGAGCCTTGCCTTCCGCCTGAACCGGGCTTGTCGCGACCAACAACGCCATGAAGGTTAAAGACAACAGGGACTTGAACATGAACATACCTTTTGCAAATAGAACGTCGTGAAGCCTGCAGGGGCAGGCCTCATTGAGTAGGGGTGTGGGCTATGGATGGCTCGGCGGAACACGGCCAAGCAGCTGCGTGTTCCTGGCCATCATGGCTACCAGATCGCAGCCGGGCATGAAGCTCGGGGCCTGGTTATTATTTGAATGCCGACCTTGCTGACTCAGCGGTATCAGTCACGACTGAGCAGATCCGCAAGGGGGCGGCATTCTTCGGTAAAGCGGCGCGCGGCACAACCGCGATTTACTGAACCAGCTCTCAGTTCCGAGACTTTTCGACAATAGCGACCAACCGCACTTCCACCCGGCCTACCGCCCCGAGTTATTCATGCCTTTGCTCAGCACCCCGTTCGCCCAACTCGACCTGATTCGCCAACCCGATCAGCCGCACGAACCGTTGCAGGCCTTTGATGCCGCCGATGAGTACCTGCTCAACCAGATGCACGAACAAGGGCTGGCGCCAGACAGCCGCGTACTGATCCTCAATGACAGCTTCGGCGCACTGGCGGCCAGCCTGGCCGGGCATGCTCAGGTCAGCAGCAGCGGTGACTCGCACCTTGGTCACTTGGCGCTACAGGTCAATTTGTTGCGCAACCAGTTGCCGGCAGATGCCGTGCGTTTTGTACCCGCCAGCGCGACGGCGCAAGGGCCGTTCGATGTGGTGCTGATTCGCGTACCGAAAACCCTAGCGCTGCTGGAGGAGCAACTGATTCGCCTACACGGCCAGCTCGCGCCTGGTGCTCAGGTAATTGCCGCCGCCATGGTCAAGCACTTGCCGCGTGCAGCCGGCGACCTGTTGGAAAAATATATCGGCCCAGTACAGGCTTCATTGGCGGTAAAAAAAGCCCGCCTGCTGATTGCCACGCCTGAAGCCAAACCCGCCCCCGTATCGCCCTACCCCACGCGCTACCGCTTGGAAAAACCAACCATCGAGCTGCTCAACCACGCCAATGTGTTCTGCCGCGAAGACCTAGACATCGGCACCCGCGCCTTCCTCCCGCACCTGCCTAAACACCTGAGCCGCGTGCGCGTAGCCGACCTTGGCTGCGGCAACGGCGTGCTCGGCATCGCCTATGCACTGGGCAGCCCGCAGGCTGAACTGACACTGGTGGATGAGTCCTATATGGCCGTGCAATCGACCGAGGAAAACTGGCGCGCCGCCCTGGGCGAACGTCCGGTGGAAATTCGCGCCGGCGATGGCCTGGCCGAGCAGGCAGAGGATTCACTGGGTCTGGTGCTGTGTAACCCGCCATTCCACCAGCAGCAGGTGGTCGGCGACTTCCTCGCCTGGCGCATGTTCCAGCAAGCCCGCGCAGCCTTGGTGACCGGCGGTGAGCTGTGGATAGTCGGCAACCGCCACCTGGGCTACCACGCCAAACTGAAACGACTGTTCCGCGGCGTCGAGCAAGTGGCTGCCACACCAAAGTTTGTGGTGCTCAAAGCGATCAAATAAGCATCGCCTTAACGGCCATGTGGGAGGGGCTTCAGCCGCGATTAAACGCCCTCATAGGCTCGCCGCTAAAGCGCCTCCCACAGCAGGCCGCAAAATCGCGTTTAAGGCGTCCCCATGCCCGCTGCCTGCATAAACAACCGCAGCAGATAGGACACCGCGCCCAAGGCCAGCACGCTGCCGGCCCAGATCGCTACCAGCCAGCCGAGGCGCTGCCACAGCGGCTTTTTCTCTTCAACATCGTTCATCTTGCGCCCTCAGAATCTATTCGAGGTCTCGCGAGCTAGAGCCATGCAAGGCGCTACGCTAGTAACAGCCTCCGGCTGGTCAAAGCAGGCGAGAGTTTTGCACATGAGCATTACTCGCTTCACTCGCCCTTCGGGGCGCGCTAAAGCGCGTTAGCCGCAAGCGGCTTGCCGAGCCTGTTTTTAACGCCGCAGGGCCGACGCGCAGCAGACCGATAACGGAGCCTCAGTGGTAGCCATCTTCTTCGGTCACCTTGCCGCGGAACACGTAATAGCTCCAGGCGGTGTACATCAGAATGAACGGGATGATGAACAGCGCCCCGACCAGGATAAAGCCCTGGCTCTGCGGCGGCGCGGCGGCTTCCCAGATGCTGATCGACGGCGGGATGATATTCGGCCACAGGCTGATGCCAAGACCGCTATAGCCGAGGAAGATCAACGTTAAGGTCAGCAGGAACGGCATGTAGTTGGCATTGCGCGCCACTGCCCGCAGCAGAGCCCAGGTGCACAGCAGCACCAGCACGGGCACCGGCATAAACCAGAAGATATTCGGCAGGCTAAACCAGCGCTCGGCGATATCGGTGTGAGCCAGTGGCGTCCAAATGCTGACGATGCCGGTGACGCCGAGCAGGACGAACACCAGCGGCCGCGCCATATCGTGCATCTGCTGCTGCAAACGACCGTTGGTTTTCATAATCAGCCAGGTGCAGCCGAGCAACGCATAAGCGGCAATCAGCGCCAGGCCGCAGAACAGCGAGAACGGGGTGAGCCAGCCAAGCGAGCCGCCGACGTACACCCGGTCGACCACTTCGAAGCCGTCGATATAGGCCCCCAGCGCCACCCCCTGGAAGAAGGTCGCGGTCAGTGAGCCTCCGATAAACGCTTTGTCCCAGATATGCCGTTTAGCGGCCTTGGCCTTGAAGCGAAACTCAAAGGCCACACCGCGAAAGATCAGCCCCAACAGCATAAAGATCAGCGGTAGGTACAGCGCACTGAGCACCACCGCGTAAGCCAGGGGAAAGGCGCCGAACAGCGCGGCGCCGCCCAGCACCAGCCAGGTTTCGTTACCGTCCCAAACGGGCGCCACGGTGTTCATCATCACATTGCGTTCGCCTTCGCTTTTGACGAAGGGAAAGAGGATGCCGATGCCCAGATCGAAGCCGTCCATGACCACATACATCATCACCCCGAAGCCGATGATCACAGCCCAGATCAGCGAGAGATCAATACCCATGCTCAATTCCTCTCATCCAGCGAGTCGGTATGGCCGTCTTCCAGGCCTTCGTCGGCCGCGGACAGTGGCCGCGACGGTGTGCGCTTCTGACCTGGACCGCCTTCGGCAACTTCCTTGCCTTCATCGGTAACCGGACCTTTGCGCACCAGACGCAGCATGTAACCGATGCCGGCACCAAACAGGGCGAAGTACACCACCACAAATAGCACCAGGGTCAGGCTCATCTGCGCAAAGCTGTGCCCGGACGAGGCATCGGCCGTACGCATCAGGCCATACACCACCCACGGCTGACGGCCGATTTCGGTGGTGTACCAGCCGGCAAGCAGCGCGATGATCCCCGATGGGCCCATCCATACCGCCAGATGCAACAGCGGGCGAGACTGGAACAGGGTGCCACGTGCGCGCGCCCATAGCCCCCAGAGCCCGGTGAGGATCATCAGCATGCCCAGGCCGACCATGATGCGGAAGGTCCAGAACACGATGGTCGAATTTGGCCGGTCTTCTTTGGCAAACTCCTTGAGCGCCGGCACCTGCTTATCCAGGCTATGGGTCAGAATCAAGCTACCCAGCGCGGGAATTTCAACCTTGAAGCGGGTTTCTTCGCGCTCCATATCCGGCCAACCGAACAGGATCAGCGGCGTCGGTTCGTCGCCATGATTTTCCCAATGGCCTTCGATCGCAGCGATTTTTGCCGGCTGATACTTGAGTGTATTCAGGCCGTGGAAGTCGCCGATCACTGCCTGGATTGGCGCCACGATCAGCGCCATCCACATCGCCATCGACAGCATCTTGCGGATCGCCGGATTATCACGGCCGCGTAGCAAGTGCCAGGCCGCCGAGGCGCCCACGAAGAAGGCGGTGGAGAGGAACGCCGCCGTGGCCATATGGGCCAAGCGGTAAGGGAACGAGGGGTTGAACACCACGGCGAACCAGTCCACCGGAATCACCCGACCGTCGATAATCTCGAAGCCCTGCGGGGTGTGCATCCAGCTGTTGGAGGCGAGAATCCAGAAGGTTGAGATCAGCGTACCGACCGCCACCATCACCGTGGAGAAGAAGTGCAAGCCAGGGCCGACGCGGTTCCAGCCAAACAGCATGACCCCGAGGAAGCCCGCTTCGAGGAAGAATGCAGTGAGCACTTCATAGGTCAGCAGCGGCCCGGTGACCGCTCCGGCAAAGTCGGAGAACGCACTCCAATTGGTGCCGAATTGGTAGGCCATGACCAGCCCGGAGACCACGCCCATGCCGAAATTGACCGCAAAAATCTTCGCCCAGAAGTGGTACAGGTCGCGGTACACCTCTTGCCCCGTTTTCAGCCACATGCCTTCCAATACGGCCAGGTAACTGGCCAGGCCGATGGTGATGGCCGGGAAGACAATGTGGAACGAGATGGTGAATGCGAACTGGATTCTGGCGAGATCGAGTGCCTCCAATCCAAACATGGCGTTTCCTCAGTCAGGTAATACGGGGCATGGCGCACGAGCGCGCACACCGCTAAGGGTACGGAAAGCTTTGAGTACGATTATTGTTCTGGGGTTCAGTGCGGCCATGACAGGACCAATGCGACCCTACAAACCCGCGCGCAACACATTGACGCGGATCAAGGCATGTTTAAAGAGTAGCGCCTCGCGGGGCAAGTTTTGCTGTGGTTGATTGTCGCGCGGCGGGCTGCCACAAGGCGTTTCAACGCGCCAACAGCGCCTCAGGCCGATCAACATCGCGCAGCACACCTGCATCGTCCAGAACGATAGGGTGACAGACCGCTGCATGGGCCTGCAGCAGCTCGCGAGCGCCTTGATCGCCGGTCAGGTTCAGCAACTGCGGCCAGAAGGCGCGACCGAATAGCACTGGGTGCCCGCGCCGGCCTTCGCACAGCGGATAAACAATGCGCTCAGGCGTCGCCTGCTCGCACAGTTGCTGCAGGCTGTTCGTGCTGATCCACGGCATATCGCCAAGCAGTACCGCAATGGCCTCGGCATCCTGCCCGGCCAGCGCGCGGATGCCGGCCGCCAGGCTGTGGCCCATGCCTTGATCGGCCTCGGCGCAGTGAAGCAGCCGGCAATCTGCCGCTAAGCCCAACGCTTGCGGGTCATCCTCAACGCGCAGCAACACATGCACCTGGCTAAACACCTGCTGCGCCCGCTCGACGCTGGCTGCCAGCAGGCTGCGCCCATCCGCCATGAGTGCGACGCGCTTGTCACTGCCAAAGCGACTGCCACGCCCAGCGGCAAGCATCAGCGCGATCACCTTGGGCATGTTAGAGCGCGTCTCGCGGCAGGCCGTTACGTACCCGCAGGATGTCAGCCAATACCGCCAGGGCGATTTCCGCAGGGGTTTTGCTACCCAGATTCAGGCCAATCGGCGCGATGATCCGCGCCAGCGCCGCATCATTCAACCCGCCCACCCGGCGCAGGCGTTCGAAACGTTTGGCGCTGGTGACCATGGAGCCCATCACGCCGATATAGAAGGCTTCGGTGCGCACGGCCTCAATCATCGCCAGGTCGTCGATACGCGGATCATGGGTCAGCGCCACCACCGCGGTGTCGGCATGACAGCCGCCCCGACGAATGACTTCCGAAGGCAGCTCACGACGGATTTCCACCCCCGGTAACTCGACGCCGTGCAGCACCTCGTCCCGCGGGTCACAGAGCACCACTTCAAAACCCAGGCTCTGGGCAAACTCGGCACAGACATGGGCCACCGAGGAATACCCCGCCAACAACAGGCGCTGAGCAGCGCCGACGCGCAGGCGCAGCAGATGCGGTTGACGTTCAACTTTTGGCCCCTGCGCGCTATCGGCCAGCAAACGGCGCTCACCAGTCGGCAGCGCGACTTCACGGATCAGCCGACGCTGACCAGCCAGCGCGCCTTCCAGCTCACGCAGATGTGCTTGTACCTCACAGTCAGCCGGCAGATTTTCCACCAGCACTTCCAGCACGCCGCCACAGGGCAGACTGATCTGCGAGCGCGGGTCGCTACCATCGCCATAACGCAGCAGATACAAAGGTTCGGGAAAGGCGCCGGCAACCAACTGCTCAAGCAACTCATCCTCGACGCAGCCGCCGGACAGAGAACCTATCCACTCGCCACTCGCCGTGGCCGCCAACAGCGAGCCCGGCGCGCGCGGGGCCGAGCCATAAGTGGCCAGCACCGTGCACAGCCACACGCGCTGCCCTGCCCGGGACCACTCCAGCGCGCGGCGGATGACTTGCAGATCGAGGTGTTGCATGGCTTTGCTTCTCGTAGGGTGGGTTAGGCGCGCAGTCACGGTAGAGTTGTCACCGCAGAATTTTGCCGCGCCGTAACCCACCGGCGGTGTTTGCCTCGGCTCCGTCGCGGTGGGTTACGCGGCGCTCGGGCATCCTGCTGAACTCAGCAGCGTGCACATGCGCCACTAACCCACCCTACGGTTCTTAATGGCCTTTCTCGCTGCGTAGCTGGCTGACCTGTTGCGGGCTCAGTTCGGCTGCCTGGCCACCCCAGGTCTGCCGCAGGTAATGCAGCAGGTCGCGCACCTGCCCGTCATCCAGCTTGTCGCTGAAGCCGGGCATCGGCTGCATACGCTCAAAGCCGGTGAACTGCTGCTCCTTGATGCCGTCATCAATCACCCGTAACAGGTTGCGCGCATCGTTCAGGCGCAGGGTGGTGTTGCCCTCCATGGCCACGGCCACGTGGGGAATGCCCTCTCCCGCCGCACCGTGGCAACCGGCGCAGGTATTCAGGTAGTGCTGACGGCCCTGCTGAGCACTCGCGCCGAGCTGGTCCAGCGCCACGCTGGCGACCTTGCGCGGCTCTGGCGGCTGGTCACCAAGCAGGTAGGTGGACATGGCCTGGTGATCATCAAACGGCAGGTACTGGGTACTGTGGTGAAACACCGGGTACATCTCGTTGAACATCGAACCCTGGGCACTGATGCCGTACTTGAGGAAAGTGGCCAGGTCCTCAGGGTTCCAGCCGCGCGCGGCCAGGTCGTCTGCCAACAGGCTGGGGGCCTCATAACCGAGTATCACAGCGCCCTGCAGACGCTCGTCCTGCTGCAACGCGCCAAGGACATTGCGCGGGGTGTGGCACTCGCCGCAGTGGCCCAGCACTTCGACCAGATACTGACCGCGCTGCCAGGGTTCACTTTTGCCTTCCGCCGGCTGCAGCTGCACGCTGTCCTTGTACAACATGTTCCAGAAGCTCAGGCCGAAGCGCAGATTGAACGGGAAACTCAGGTCAGTCTGCGGACTGGGCTTGGCGATCGGCTCCAGGCTCATCAGGTAGGCATAGATGGCGTCGGAGTCTTCACGCTTGAGCAGGTGATAGGAGGTGTAGGGCATCGCCGGATAGAGATTGCTGCCATCGCGACGCTCACCTTCGGCTACTGCGCGGTAGAAATCATCGGCGCTGTAATTGCCGATGCCATGCTCTTTGTCCGGGGTGATATTGGTGCCGTAGATGGTGCCGAACGGCGACTCCAACGGCAGGCCGCCGGCATACTCGGCGCCGCCTTCGATGCTGTGGCACGCCACGCAATCGGCGGCGCGCGCCAGGTACTTACCGCGTTCGATCAGTTGCTCATCCGCCGCAAAGGCCGTGAGCGGCAGCAAGGCTGCCAACACAAATGCGCGCATGTTCATCCCTCCTTGACCAAGCCGAGTGACTCCACCACATCGCGCGCGGCGCTGTAGTAGCGCACGTAGCCGGTGCAGCGGCAGATATGCTTGCCCAGGGCGTCTTCGATCTCGCCTTCCAGCTCGCTGCGTTTGACCGGCTGACGCTGCAGTTTTTCCACCAACACGGTGGCCGCGTTGACGTAGCCGGGGGTGCAGTAGCTGCACTGAAAGGCGAACTTGTCGACGAATTTCTGCTGGATCGGGTTGAGCTCGCTGACCTCGCCCTGGGCATCACGCTTGGCGTGACCCTCGATGGTGCGCACACGCTTGCCGTCGAAGAAATGCACGCCGGTGATGCAGGTGCGAACCTCCTCGCTAGTGCCATCCGCTTTGTCGAGGATCGCCACGCAGGCGTGACACACGCCCTGGCCGCAACCTAAACGCGAGCCGGTGAGGTTCAGGTGTTCATGCAGGAAGTCGATCATCATCAGATCGTCCGGCACCTCAACAGGGCCGACGGCCTGGCTGTTGATGATCATGCTCAAAATGCGCTTAGCCATGGAGGGCCTCCTTGATGCGGGCCGGAGTCAGAGGAAGGTCGCGCAAGCGCTTGCCGGTGGCATGAGCCACCGCGTTGACGATGGCGCCGACCACCGGAATCATCACCACCTCGGCGATGCCCTTGGCCGGATCGCTGGGCGATAACGGCGGCAGAATCTCTGCGGTTTGCGTCCACACCGCGCAGTCTTTGGCGCGCGGTAATTGATAGCGGTTGAAGTTCCAAGTGCCATCGCCGGGGCCGCCTTCGTACAGCGGCATGTCCTCCAGCAGTGCGTGGCCGATGCCCATGGCAATGCCGCCTTCGAGCTGACCCAAAACCAGTTCCTCGACAATCACCCGACCGCATTCGAGCCAGGAGTGATGGTTGATCACCCGTGCCTCGCCGCTGCCCTTGTTGACCTTGATCTCGACCAGGGTGGCCACCGGGCTGTAGTAGGTGACCATGGCGTTGTTCAGCTGGGTGACCGGGTAGTTGATGCTGACGCGGTCGAGCAGGTGGAAGCCGTTACGGCTCATCTGCGCTTTCTTCGCCGCCTCGGCGCCGTCACCGTACTTCACCGCCAGCGCATCCAGCGGCACACGCTCGCGCTGGCCGTTGATCTCGAAATCGCCCTCGGCCCAGCTCCAACGGTTGAAGCCGTGCACGCTGACGCCGGTTACCAAGCCCAGCTCGTGGGCCTTGTGCGCCAGCTGCTTGAACGAAATCGGCGGCATGCCATCGGCGGTCAACTTGCCGTCAATCCAATGGGCATTTTCCCGTCGCACCACATACGGATTAGCCAAGCCGCCATGCAAGCCACGGCTCCAGATGGCCATGGCCGCCGGCCACAAACCATGGATAAACAGCACACGTGCCGCCTCGCGGGTGGCATGCCCGGAGTAGTAGGACGAGTTGGTTGCCGACGAGGGCGAAGCCAGCTTACCGACCCAGCGCGGGTTGCGCAGCGCGGCGTCCTGCTCAGCCTGACTGATGATGTAAGGGTTGCCGCTGGTAGTCAGCGCCAGCTCAGCCCATTCGGTTTCACCAGTCTTGATCTCGTCGGCGGGCTGGCCGAGGTAATCGGCGACCAGCAAAGCTTGCGAGGTGGCCATGCCGGTGCCCATGTCGATGGCAATATGGCGCAGGCTGACGCGGCCGTCGGCGGTGAATTCCAGGCTGGCCATCGGCGCTTCGGAGCCGGTGCCGAAATCCTTCTGGCAGATGGCGAAACCGACGCCATACAGGTTATCTGGGTCTTCGGCGTCGAAGCGCTGTTTACGCGCCACGCGGTTCTTCCAGATTTCGTGCTGGGCGGCTTTGTCGAGAATTTCATCGAGGCGCAACGCACCAGCCGGGATCGCGCCCTGGGTGTTTTTCATGCCGGACTGAAATACGTTTTTCTTACGCAACTCGATGGCATCAATGCTCAGCCGCTCGGCCACTTCGTCCACCATCATCTCGGTGGCGGCCATGGTTTGCAGCGTGCCGTAGCCGCGCATCGAGCCGGCCTCGACGCCGCGCGAGTAATAGGCGGTGGCGGCCAGATCGCTGCGCGGCAGGTAATAAATCGACTGCGCGGCCGTAGCGCCAACCGCCGCCACCGAGGAGCTGTAGTTGGCGCGCCCGCCGCCATCGACATCCATGTGCGCACGGAAGATCTGGAAGCTGTGATCCTGTTTATTCACCGCCAGCTGATAGTGCATGTCGAAGGGGTGACGCTTGATGCCGCTCTGGAACTGCTCATAACGGTCATTGGCCAAGCGCACCGGCATGCCGCCGCCATAGATCGCAGCCAGGGCGGCGTAGAACACGAAGATGTTGTTGTCTTTGGAGCCGTAACCCACGGTGTAGCCAGGGTGCATGTTCAGCTTCTGCACGCCGAAACGCGACGGCGCGAGCATGTGGGCGGTCTGCTCGGCCACTTCAAACGGGCACTGAGTGGCGACCACGAAATGCAAGGTGCCGGTGGCGGCGTCGAACCAGCCGTTGCCGTTGTCGGCCTCCAACGCGCACGGCTCGATGGACTGGGTCTTGAAACGCTCGTCGAACACCAGCCAGTCATCCGGCGGGCTCTGCAACTGCTGCTGCATCTGCTCGGCGTGGTACAGCCCTTGCTCGGTGAGATCGCCGCTGACTTTACCTTCACCCCAAGCTGGTTTGCGGTTGTGAATCAACGGAAACAGCATGCTGTCTTTTAGGCTGGAGAAGGTGTCGCGGTCGAACGGCGTAGTGCCGCCGACTCGCACGAAGCGAAAGCTGCCGTAGGGGTCGCTCTGGAACGCCGGCGCTGTTGCGCCGTAGCGGATCACCTTGTCATTGAACTTGAGAATGTTCTTGGCCTGACGATAACGCTCGAAATCCTTCCAGATCAGCAGCGCCACCGGGTGGCCGATAAACATCGGCACCTGCCCTTCTGGCAACAGCGGGTCGAGGTGATGGCCATCCGGAAAGGCGATGCCATCCTTCGCCAGATCACTGGCGGTGACCACGCGATCCGGCTGCAACTCGGCCGATAACAACGACAGGTCGAAGCCCTGATAGAGCTGTTCGGTGCGCGTGGCCTTGAGCAACAAGGCATGGCCTTGCTGTTGCGGCCAGCCAGGCATGTCCTTGGCGCGAATGTCGCGGGCAAACACCTTGGCCCCACAGGCTTTGGACACCCCATCGATACGCGCCACCGCCTTGCCGCTGGCGTCGTACCAGGGCTGCGGCATGGCGGTCACCTTGTCTTCGAACAGGGCGGCAAACGCCTTGCTGCCCAGTGGCGCGAAGCTGATGCCGATACCGGCGATAACGCTGCCTTGCAGAAAGGCGCGACGGGATAACTCAGGAGTGGACATGTCCGTTCCTCAAGGCCAGAGCAGCCTGGCGTCAGTGTGAACAAATTGATGAAATGCATGCGCCGTGCGCAGATCGCGCAGGCATTGGGAGTAAGCGTAGTCGAGGTATTTTTGACCCAAAGGTCAGATTCTACCCAAGTCATTCTCACAACAGAATAAAAAACTGCCATGCCAGTCAGCTTTAAGCTCCGCACTTGCTGCGCAAGCCTTCTGCTCTCAGCGTTTACAAGCGCAGGTACGTGCTAGGCTGCGCAGCCGATAACCGCCTCAGCACACCAACCATGTCCAGTCTTCTGCTGCGCCACCATCGCCCTTTTCTCGCGTTCTGGTTCGCCCGGGTTTTCACTGCCAGCGGCTTTCAGATGATTACCGTGGCCATCGGCTGGCAGATGTATGCGCTGACCGGCAACGTGCTCGATCTCGGCCTGGTCGGGCTGATCGAATTTATGCCGAAGATTCTGTTTATCCTGATTACCGGCCATGTCGCCGACCGCTTTGATCGGCGCAAGGTGGCGGCGCTGTGCCAGGGCGCACAGGGGTTGATTGCACTGGGCCTGCTGCTCGGCAGCGGTGCAGGCGGTATCAGCCGGGAAATGATTTTCGTCATCGCCTTTCTGCTCGGCACCGCCCGCGCGTTTGAGATGCCCACCACCCAAGCACTACTGCCGAACATCGTGCCAAGCAACCTGTTCCCGACCGCCGTCGCCGCCTCGGCATCGGCCATGCAGGCCGCCACCATCGTCGCCCCGGCGCTCGGCGGCTTGCTCTATGCGCTCGGCACTCACTGGGTCTACGGCCCCGCCGTGGTGCTCTACAGCTGCGCCTTGAGCCTGATGCTCAGCCTGCCTGCGCGTCAGTTGCCGCTGAAACAGAAGGTGTCGCTGGAATCGTTGCTGGCGGGTTTTCGTTTTATTCGCAGCCGCCCGGCCGTGTTCGGCGCGATTTCTATGGACATGTGTGCGGTGCTGCTGAGCGGCGCCACCGCGCTGTTGCCGGTATTCGCCAAAGACATCCTGCTCACCGGCCCCTGGGGCCTCGGCCTGTTGCGCTCGGCGCCAGCGGTGGGCGCACTGCTGATGTCACTGTGGCTGACACGCTTCCCCATCGAGCGCCGAGTCGGCCCGGTGCTGTTCACCTCGGTGGCGATCTTCGGTGTGGCGACCATCGGTTTTGGCCTCTCCACGTCACTCTGGTTCAGCCTCGCCGTTTTGGTACTGCTGGGCGCCGCGGACATGATCAGCATGGTGATTCGCTCCGCCTTCGTGCAGCTGCAAACCCCGGATGAGATGCGCGGCCGAGTCGGCGCCGTCAACGGTCTGTTTATCGGTGCGTCCAACCAACTCGGGGATTTCCGCGCCGGCGTCAGCGCCGCGTGGTTCGGCACAGTGCCAGCCGTGATGATTGGCGGGGTGGGTGCGCTGCTGGTCACCGGCTTGTGGATTCGCCTGTTCCCAGAGCTGGCCAAGCGCGACCACATGCATCCACAGCCAAATCCGCAACCGCCGAGCGCAGCCGCTTAACCGACCAGCATGGCCTCCGCCACCTGCCTGCGCATGGCGCGGCCAGCCAGCTGCTCGACCAGGGTCAAGGCAAACTCCAGGGCCGTGCCTGGGCCCTGACTGGTGATGCAATTGCCGTCCACCACCACGGGCTGATCAACAAATACACAGCCGCTCAGGCGATCACTAAAGGCCGGGTAGCAGGTCATACGCCGCTGCTTGAGCACGCCGTACTGCTGCAAGGCCACAGCAGGCGCCGCGCAGATGGCGGCAAACAACTTGCCGGCCTTGGCCTGTTCACGCACTCGCTCGGCCAACGGTTCACTCTCCGCCAGACGCTGCGCGCCGGGCATACCACCGGGTAACACAATCAGGTCGAAGGGCTGGGCCAGTACATCCACCAGCATGGTGTCGGCGGTCAAGCGCGTGCCACGGGCGCAGGTAATCATGCGTCGACTTTCGACACTGGCCACCACCACCTCGATCCCGGCACGGCGCAACACATCGATCAGTGTCACGCACTCAAGGTCTTCTACGCCATCGGAGATGCTGATAAGGGCGCGCTGGGTCATTCGATCACTCCTGGCAAATCGAGTCCGAAAACTGTCTGCACGGTCATAAATTCACCCCTTTCAGACTAGCTGATATGATGCGCGGCGTTTTCCAGATCACCCGCAAAGCATGCACAGATGCGTGGATGTGCTTTGCTTTCGCTTTGTCTAAACACGATAAAAAACCGCTACGGGGAGCTCCGCCATGCTGGAAAGACTGTTCCAACTCAACGCCCACAACACCACGGTGCGCACTGAAGTTCTGGCGGGGCTGACCACCTTCCTGACCATGGCTTACATTCTTTTCGTAAACCCCAACATGCTCGCCGAAACCGGCATGGACAAGGGCGCGGTGTTTGTTGCCACCTGCCTCGCCGCAGCCATTGGCTCGGCCATCATGGGCCTGGTTGCCAACTACCCAATCGCCCTCGCACCGGGCATGGGCCTGAACGCCTTCTTTACCTACACCGTGGTACTGACCATGGGTCATACCTGGCAGGTGGCGCTGGGCGCGGTCTTCCTCTCGGGGGTGATCTTCTTTTTGCTGTCGATCTTCAAGATTCGAGAGTGGATCATCAACAGCATTCCCATGGCACTGCGCGCCGGCATTGCGGCGGGTATTGGCCTGTTCCTGGCAATCATCGCGCTGAAAAACGCCGGTATCGTGGTGGATAACCCAGCCACCTTGGTGGGTCTGGGCGACCTCAGCCAGGGCGGCCCACTGCTGGCCTGCCTGGGTTTCTTCGTGATTGCTGCACTGGCCTATCGCCGTGTCACCGGCGCGGTGATGATTGGCATTCTGCTGGTCACTGGCCTGTCGATCCTGTTCGGCTTGTCGCAGCTCAGCGGTGTGGTCTCGATGCCACCATCACTGATGCCAACGCTGATGCAGCTGGACATCATGGGCGCGCTGGATATCGGCCTGCTCAGCGTGATTTTCGCCTTCCTCTTCGTCGACCTGTTCGACACTTCGGGCACTCTGGTCGGCGTGGCGCAGAAAGCCAACCTGCTGGATAAAGACGGCAAAATGCCCAAGCTCGGCCGCGCCCTGTTGGCCGACAGCACCGCGACCATGGCCGGCGCGGCACTGGGCACCTCGACCACCACCAGCTACATCGAGTCCGCAGCAGGCATTAGCGCCGGCGGCCGTACCGGCCTGACCGCGTGCGTAGTCGCCATTTTGTTCCTGCTGGCGCTGTTCTTTGCTCCGCTGGCGGGCGCCGTACCCGCCTTCGCCACCGCCCCGGCGCTGCTGTTCGTGGCCGTACTGATGATGAGCAGCCTGGCGCAGATCGACTGGGACGACCTTACCGTCGCCGCTCCGGTCGTCATCGCTGCCCTGGCCATGCCGCTGACCTTCTCGATTGCCAACGGCATTGCCTTTGGCTTTATCGCCTGGACCGTGATCAAGCTGCTCGCCGGCCGCTGGCGCGACCTCAACCCGGCGCTGGTGGTGCTTTCCGCCCTGTTTGTAATCAAACTGGCCTACTTCGCCTGATGACCCGCTGGATCGGCGCTCGCCGATCCAGCCCCTTTTTTAGAAGAGCCCCGCATGAGTCGTTCCCAGTTCGATCCCGCCAGTTACGCCGCCCAACTTGCTGAAAAGCAACAGCGCCTGATTGAGCTGCTGGCGCCGTTCGACGCCCCTGCCCCCGAGGTATTCGAGTCGCCGCGTGAGCACTATCGCTTGCGCGCCGAATTCCGCCTGTGGCGCGAGGACGGTGATCGTCACTACGCCATGTTCGAGGCCGGCGATAACCTCAATCCGATTTTCTTCGAAGACTTCCCCATTGCCAGCGCGCAAATCAATGCGCTGATGCCGCGTCTGAAAGCGGCGTGGCAAGCCAGCAGCGCGTTGAGCTTTAAGCTGTTTCAGGTCGAGTTCCTCACCACCCTGGCCGGCGACGCGCTGATTACCCTGTGCTACCACCGCCCGCTAGACGCCGCCTGGCAAGCTGCCGCCGAGCAACTTGCGAGCGAATTGCAGGTGAGCATCATTGGCCGCTCCAAAGGCAAACGCAGCGTGATCGGCAAGGACTATGTCGAGGAAAAGCTCACTGTCGCGGGCCGGACTTTCAGCTATCGCCAACCCGAAGGCGCCTTCACCCAGCCTAACGGCGATGTGAACCAGAAGATGCTCAACTGGGCTTTTGCAGCGCTTGGCGAGCGCCAGGACGACCTGCTGGAACTGTATTGCGGCAACGGCAACTTCACCCTGCCGCTGGCCACCCGCGTGCGCAAAGTACTGGCCACCGAGATCAGTAAAACATCAGTTAATGCAGCCTTGGCCAACCTGGCTGATAACGGCGTGGACAACATTACCCTGGTGCGCCTGTCCGCCGAAGAGCTGACCGAAGCACTGAATGAGGTGCGCCCGTTCCGCCGCTTGGCCGGCATCGACCTGAAAAGCTATGACTTCGGCAGCGTCTTCGTCGACCCGCCGCGCGCCGGCATGGACCCGGATACCTGCGAGTTGACCCGCCGCTTCGAGCGCATCCTCTACATCTCCTGCAACCCGGAAACCTTGGCCGCCAACATCGCCCAGCTCAGCGACACCCACAAAGTGACGCGTTGCGCGCTGTTCGACCAGTTCCCCTACACCCACCATATGGAATCAGGCGTATTGCTGGAGCGGCGCTAGCGTTACCGTGCCCCCCCCAACGGTTGATTGCTCAAGCAGCAGACCCATCGGCAGATTGGCGTAACAGGTTGCACCGTTATCTAAACTGCTGACCGCGGGTGCGCCAGCACCCTTCTCCCGAGGAGTCGCCGATGCACCGTTATCTGCTAGCCCTGCTGCTGCCCTTGCTGAGCGCCTGCATCAGCGCACCTGAACCCTCAGCGCACGTGCTGCAGCCGGCGCCAGATAACCCACAGCAAACCTTCAATGTCAGCGCGATAAGAACCAGCGGCCACCGCATGGATCTGGAGCAGCGTTTCAACCTTGCGGTTGAGAACGCGCTGCTCGCCAAAGGCTATCGACTCAATGCAGCGCAGCCTGATATGCAGGTCATCTACGCCTTAGGCCTGGCCCATGAACAAGGTATTGAGCTCGCGCCAGTGGCCGTGGGCGGCACGGTTTACACCCAGACCCGCGCCACCGACGATGAGCGGGCGCGCCTGGCCTTACGCATTCTCGACAGCAAAACCCAAGCGGTGCTGTTTCAGGCGCAGATCAGCCGCCAGCTGCACAACCCGGACATGAGCCAGGAAAACTTCAACCGTGGCGTAGCCGAGATTCTGCAAGGCTTCCCCGACGCGCGTTAACTCAGGGACGTTGCACGCCGCGCAGCGCCCAGAAGCACAGGCCCACCGACACCACCTCAAGCAGCAGCGCATAGAAATTAAACGTCTGCTGCGCGCCACCATCGAGCCAAAGCCCGCCGATGCGGGCCAATGCCAGCGAGCTGTATAGCAGCACCAGCAAAGTCAAGGCTGCGCGAGTCAGGTCAAAACGGCTCAATGACAAGCCGATAAACGCCGCCAGCCCGATCTGCAAACCGCCGTAAAACGCGCGCATGTCAGTGGCTGCCGCCGGCGACATCAACAGCATGCCGCTGAGGTTGGCCATTTCATGCGGTCGAACAAAATAAGCCAAGCCCAGGCCGGCCAACGCCAGCAGTTGAATCACCAGAACTACGCGTGCAAACAGCATGGAAAGCGTCCTTACCCCGAGAGTCGTGCGCGCAGCATAAGCCGCCCCGACCAATCCGCAAACCCGCATCACTTGGGCTCGCCCGCGCACAGCGTTATGCTCGCTTCATCACCCTTGGAGATCATGCACATGCGCCGCCTTATTCTGCTCGCAGGACTCTTCAGCAGCCTGGCCAACGCCGCCGAACTGCTGACCATCGACGTGCACCGCGACCCGCACTGCGGCTGCTGCAAAGCCTGGATCAGCCACCTGCAAGACAACGGCTTTACCGTCAACGACCATGTCGAAGACAACATGAGTGCGCTTAAACAACGTCTCGGTGTGCCGCCGCGCCTGGCCTCGTGCCATACCGGCGTGATCGACGGCAAGTTCGTCGAAGGCCATGTACCGGCGGCTGACATTCTCAAGTTGAGCCGACAGCCTGACCTGCTGGGTGCGGCAGTACCGGGCATGCCCACCGGCTCCCCCGGCATGGAACGTGGCGATATCCGCGATGCCTACCAGGTCATCGGCCTGGATAAACAAGGCCAAGAACGCGTGCTCAGCGATTACCCAAGCAACTGAGCAGCTGACGATTGGGCTGGTCAAGCGCCGCCGGCCGACGACACCCAAAGGCGCTAACCATAAGGAATACAACAAATGCGCTGGAAACGGGCAAGACGCAGTGACAACGTGGTGGATGCGCGCGGCAGCAGTGGACGGCGCATGGGTGGAGGCAAAGGCCTGACCCTCGGTGGTGTGGCCATCGTGGTGATCGTTGGCCTGCTCAGCGGCCAAGACCCTATGCAGATCCTCGGACAGTTGGCTGGGCAAGCCATGCAAGGCGGCTCGCCAACCCAGCAACAGAATGCGGCGCCGCCGGTTAATGATGAACAATCCGAGTTCGTCCGCGCCGTGCTCGGCGACACCGAAGACACCTGGCGGGAGATCTTTCACGGTGCCAAACAGCAATACCGCGACCCAACACTGGTGCTGTTTAGTGGCGGAGTAAATTCGGCCTGCGGTTTTGCCAACTCGGCGGTCGGCCCGTTCTACTGCCCGGGCGATCAACGGGTGTATATCGACCTGGCGTTCTTTCGCGAGCTGGAGCAGCGTTTCGGCGCGGCGGGCGATTTTGCCCAAGCCTATGTAATTGCCCATGAAGTCGGCCACCACGTGCAAACCCTGCTGGGTGTCTCGGCTAAGGTCAATGCCGCGCGCCAACGTGGCGAACGAGTGGAAGGAGCCACCGGCTTGCTGGTTCGTCAGGAGTTGCAAGCCGATTGCCTGGCAGGCGTGTGGGCCTACCATGGCCAGCGCCGACATGACTGGCTGGAACCAGGGGATATCGAAGAAGCGCTGAACGCAGCAAACGCCATCGGCGATGACCGCCTACAAAAACAAGCCCGTGGCCAGGTGGTGCCGGACTCCTTCACCCACGGCAGTTCCGAGCAACGCGTGCGCTGGTTCAAAACCGGTTTCGACGGTGGTGATATCGGCCGTTGCGATACCTTCAAGGCCACACGCCTGTAGCCGCAGGGTGGATGACGCTATCTCATCCGCCCTCTGGGTGGTCGATGGGTGGAGCGACATCCACCCTACGGGAACCGCCTCATGGCCGAAGGGCTACAGGCTGAACGTGGGCAGGCATGGATAACGGACATAAAAAATGCCGCTCACCTGGTCAGGTGAGCGGCATTTTTCTCAGTAGCACCCTCTACTGCGCCCAGGGCGGAGGTGGCTCCTCGCCTTTGGGCGCGTCTTCGGCATTCAGCAGCGCCTGACGGCGCTCTTCGTCAGCCAGCGCGGCTTTGATTTCGCGCATCACTGCATCGATATCGGCGTCTTCTTCCGGGTCGTCGAACTCACCCGTCAGCGGGGTTTCCGGGGTTAGATCACCAGCCTCATACAGCGCCCACATTTCCTTGGCGTACTTGGTAAAGCGCAGTTCTGGCGCGAACTGCCCAAAGTAGGCCGACATGTTACCGACGTCACGCTCAAGCATCTTGAATGCATGGTTGTTGCCGGCAGCATCAACCGCTTGCGGCAGGTCGATAATCACCGGGCCACCGGGATCGAGCAGTACGTTGAATTCCGACAAATCACCATGCACCAGGCCGGCGCAGAGCATTTTCACTACTTCATGAATCATGAAGGCATGGAATTCACGGGCATCGTCGGGGTGCAGGTCAACATCGTTGAGGCGCGGCGCAGCATCGCCTTCGCCGTCATCGACCAGCTCCATCAGCAATACGCCTTCGAGGAAGTCGTAGGGCTTAGGCACCCGCACACCGGCATTAGCCAAGCGGAATAAGGCGGCAACCTCAGCGTTCTGCCAGGCGTCTTCCTGCCCCTTACGACCGTACTTGGAGCCTTTTGCCATGGCCCGGGCATCACGGCTGTTGCGTACCTTGCGGCCTTCTTGATATTCGGCGGCCTGGCGAAAACTGCGCTTATTGGCCTCTTTGTAAACCTTGGCGCAACGCAATTCGTCACCACAGCGCACTATATAAACCGCCGCTTCTTTACCGCTCATCAGCGGGCGTATCACTTCATCGACCAGCCCGGCCTCAACCAGGGGCTCAATACGTTTTGGCGTCTTCATTAGCTTTAATCAGGGGTCCTGTGTTGCCCAAATCGACTCTGCCGCCCGTTATACGGCAATCTTTAAGCAGCGCCCACCCTCCTGTCCGCATGGACGGCATGCTTGCTCCAGAATTTGCCAGCGCCAGCACCGCAAGGTCGTCTTTTCAGACCGTTGTCGCCATCGCGCCAACGCACAAAGAATCGCTCAAGCGCAACGGTTCCAGGTCCATTCAAGACCGTCTACCAACATACGCCATGCGCCACCAGCCAGCAGCGATGCAACCAAAGAGGAACACGCACTGTCGGAGTGGGGTACGCATCAGCCAGTAATTAGTGCCCCAAAACGTGCGGCACTCACTGGCCTGAGCCTGTAGTCATGGGGAATAACCTTGAAAAGCGCCCAATCTGGCCTAAGCACTGTTACGCAGAGGCCTACCCTCTACCGACACAGCGCGCTGAGCGATCTGGCAGCCCAGCGTCATGCCCACCCCAGCCGATGCAAGGGCATCAGCGCGCCGTGCATCGCCTCTAGCTATGTCGTCACCGCCACGCCCGCCCGCTATATCAGCCTCTTGTGCGCGCAATTTGCTCACAAACTGCCCGTCAGTGTTGATGAACAACACGGCTGTATCGAGTTTGCGTTTGGCCTCGCGCACCTGCATGCCGACAACACCGGCCTTCACCTCACGGCCCTGAGCAATAGTGCGCAAGACCTGGAAAAGCTCAAACACTTGATCGCCACCCACTTCGAGCGCTTCGCCTGGCAAGCCGAGCTGAACCTCGACTGGCAGTGATCAATCCTCTGGCAGGGTCAGCTCGATACGTTCCGCCAACGCGTCGTCCAAACGCTGTAGCTCGGCATGAATCGAGGCCGCGTCGGCGACCCAGGCGCGCTCCTGCTCACTCAACGAAACCGACGCTGAAGCGGCGAGTGACAAGCAACAGACAGCAGAGGCGCGGCATGGCGGCTTCCTTGCGGGTGATCATTGGTCTTCAGCTTAGGGCCTGTCGGGATTCTGGCGAACACCACTCAAGGCAGGTTGTCGCCAAACGCTGTTCCGATATTGATGCCCAGGCTAATCACGCCCAACAACGCACCGGTATCGGGGTCATAAAGCGGTGCCGACACCTTGCTTTGAAAGCTCTGCGTCGAGCCGTCATATTCAATCGCGCCAATATAAACCTCGCCGGCAGGCATTCGCTCAGCGCGCTGGAAATCCACCTCATCAGCCTGCCAGTAATCGCTAGTGGGCTCGCTCAGGGCAACCAGTTGGCCGCTGGCATCACTGATGAAAATCTCATTAAACAGCGGTGAGTACTGCTGAGCGATACCGGCCAGCAACTGTGACGGACGCAGCTTAAGCATGCGCCGGATCAGCGGCTTCTCCTCAAGGATGCGTTCGCGCCGCCACTGGCGATCCAGTTCCTGAATCCGCTCATGGCTGTTATCGCGCTGCGGCGCTTCACGCAACGCGCTGAGCAGGTCCGCATGCAGCCCCCAACGCGCCACATGCTGCGTGGCCAGCTGGCGCAGATAAGCCTGCTCGGCCTGACTCAGCTCAGTACTGGCTGGCGCACAACTTTCCACTTGGCGGTTGAACGCCTTGAGAAAGTCCGGATGCTCATCAATAAAGTTTTTGGAGAAATACACACCCAGCGGTGAGTAGCGCACAAACCGCTGATGCAGCTTCTGCTCCCCCTGAGCCTGCTGCAGGGTACTGTGCATGGCGTTGTTG
>Ga0209504_1000610_pt1 | contig 31136 bp, 28 predicted proteins | sample COGITO_mtgs_1005_FD_184791 | JGI IMG/M metagenome (GOLD analysis project Ga0209504, IMG submission 184791) | Pelagic marine microbial communities from North Sea - COGITO_mtgs_100511 (SPAdes) (version 2) | ecosystem: Environmental > Aquatic > Marine > Epipelagic ...
CCGATGCGCTTGCCCTGAGCGCCGGTAAAGGCGCCGCTCTCATGGCCGAACAGCTCGCTCTCAAACAGGTGCTCGGGAATCGCCGCGCAGTTCAGCGCCACAAACGGTTTGCCGGCGCGGTTACTGAAGTCATGTAGGCAGCGCGCCACCCGCTCCTTGCCACTGCCGGTGTCGCCACGCAGGAGGATATTCACCGAGGTGCCGGCCAGCTCGAGAATCTGCCGGCGCAGGGTGTCCATCGGTCGCGAGACGCCGAGCAGCTGCGACTCGATATGATCCTTGAGGGCGAACTGCTGACGCAGCTGGCGGTTTTCACAGACCAACCGGCGCTTATCCAAAGCCCGGCGCACGCTGTCGAGCAGGCGTTCAGGGGTGAAGGGCTTCTCGATAAAGTCATAGGCGCCCTGCCGCAAGGCTTGCACCGCCATCGGTACATCGCCATGCCCGGTGACCAGAATCACCGGCAAGTCGCGGTCGCGCTCCAGCACGCTGTCGAGCAGCTGCAAACCATCGGTGCCGGGCATGCGTACATCGCTGATGATGATGCCGGGATAATCACGGTCAACCAGCGCCAACGCGGCCTGCGCCGTCGAGCAGCTCTGCACGCTGAAGCCGGACAACTCCAGCCACTGCTGTACCGCCTCGCGAATTGCCGCTTCGTCATCGACGACTATTACCTGCCCGGTCATACAACCTCCTGATTAATCGGCGGCAGTGTAGCGCCTTGGGATTTTGTAGGGTGGATCGGGGCGCGGAGCTGGCGCTTTATCCATCCACCAACGCTGGCCCCATGGTGGATGTAAAGAGCGACATCCACCCTACTGGTTTGGCGCAGCCGGCAGGCGCAGGGTAAACACCGCGCCCTGCTCGGCATTGGTTGCCTCCAGGCTACCGCCCAGCTCGCGCACGATGCCGTAGGAAACCGCCAGCCCCAACCCCAACCCCGCCCCTACCGGTTTGGTGGTGAAGAAGGGCTCGAACACATGCGCCAAAGCGTCCGCCGCAATGCCGCCACCGCTATCGGCGATGCTCAACACGCACTGCTCGGCCTGACGCTCGATACGGATATGCAGTTGCCGCGACTCGACTGCCGCCATCGCATCCAGGGCGTTGTTAAGCAGATTGAGCAACACCTGCTCCAGGCGAATCGCATCACCCAACACCAGCGCACTGCTATCGATGTCACTGTGCAGTTGCACCTGTTCACTGCGTAAACGCGGCGCCAATAATTGCAAGGTTTGCTCCAGCACGTCGCTTAAACGCAAGCGTTCGCTGAGCCCGGCCGGGCTTTTGCGGGCGAAGGTTTTCAGGTGCCCGGTGAGCCCGGCGATGCGTTGCAGCAAGGCGTCGATGCGTTTTAACCCTTCACGTACATCGTCCTGGCGGCCGCTGTCGAGCAGCAGACGCAGGCTGCCCAGTTGCATCTGCATGGCGGTCAGCGGCTGGTTTATTTCATGGGCCATGGCCGCCGACATCTGCCCCAGCGCGGCCATTTTCGCCGCATGCACCAGGCCTTCCTGCGCTTCACGCAATTCGGCGGTGCGCAGCGCCACCTCGCGCTCCAGACGCTCGCGGATGCCCGCTTGCAGGCGCTGGTTTTTGCGGCGCTGGGCCAGGTAGAGCAATAGAAAAGCCAGAGTCATCCACACCCCAGCGGCGGCCAGGCGATAGCTGCGCACAGAGTTCACCAGGGTTTTCGGCTCATGCAGCAGGTGCAGGGTCCAGCCTTCGTCGTCCATGGCCTGGCGCTGCCAGAGGTAATCACGTGGGCCATCTGGGCCATCAACCCGGCGCCACTGGCTATTGCTGTCGATTTGCCGGCGCAACGTATTGGGCAGCGGCTGCAAGGCTTGTTCGGCGTACTTGCGCACTTCCACCAGCTCGGCGCGCGCCTGCTCGCTCAGCTCATCCAGAGCAAGGAAGCGCCAGGCCGGGCGATTGCTGAGGATCACCACCGAGTAGCTGTCGGCCACCAGCAATATGCCGGGCTGATTGACCCAGTCACGCTGCAGCTCTTCCAGCTCCAGCTTGACCACCAGCACGCCGATCACCGTACCGCTGTCATCACGCACCGCATGGGAGAGGAAATAACCGGGGATGCCGGTGGTTACCCCCACCGCGAAATAACGGCCCGAGGACTGGCGCAGCGCATCCTGAAAATACGGGCGGAAGGCGTAGTTGTTGCCGACGAAGCTGCTCCAGTCGCGCCAGTTGCTGGCCACCAGCGTCTCACCCTGGGCATTGAGCAGATACAGCACATTGGAGCCGGCCGCCGTGTTGAGCTGCTCTAAGCGCAGGTTGAGTTTTTCACGCAGTAGACGGTCATCGGGGGCGCGCAGCAATGCGCGAATATCACTGTCCAGCGCCAGCACTTCGGGCACCGAGCGAAACCGTTCAACCAGGGTATGGATCGACTGGGCATACAGCTGCAACTGGCCACGGGCTTCGATACTGCGCTCCTGCCAAGCACGCTGCTCGGCATAGCGCCCGGCCAGCCAGATGCTCGCCAACAGGCCGAGCAAGATCAGCAAGACGATCAGAACAACGCGATAACGCAGCAGGAAGGCAGGCATGCACGGCTCGCAACAAGGCAGAGCCGGCATGGTAAGGCAAAAGCCCGCTGCCGCGGATTAGTCCGTTGGGTAACGCTGCAGCAAACCATCGCTGAGCCACTGGCGCAGCCACGTCACGGCCTGTACCGGTGCCTGTTCACCCAAACCACTCAACTCGCCACACAGCTCGGCAAAGTTCCAGCCCTGCACAGCCATGCCCTGCAGCGCGGCGGCTTCATCCGTCGCCAGACTGCGGTAGCGGGTAATCAACTGATCACGCCAAACCAGGCAGGTTTCAACCTCGGCCAACGGCTGGCTACCGGGGAATTCCGTCTGCTCTTTGCACGCGCGCCAGATCGCCACACTGTTATGCCCACACGTCAGCCATTGCACGCTGGGCAATAGGCGCACTTGCAGGCTGGGCCAGTCTTCAGGCGCCAGTTCGGCCATCTGTGCCATGCTCAATACCGGCGCCTCAATGGCATCGAAGGCCAAGGTGAAGGCCCATTCCAAACGCGCCAGTTCACTGAGCGGCGCGGCCTGTGCCGGCACCAGATAGCCATCGATAAAATCCGCCAACTGCGCACCCAGCCAACGCAGGCTGAAATGCTGCGACGGATGAGCATTGAGGTAGGCCAGCGCCAGCGCATCGAACTCGTCATCACCGAGCCAGCCATGCACGGCGGGGTAATCGCCGCGCAGGGTTTCCAACAGGCGCGCGCGGTAGGCGTTGTGATAAATCGCCAAGCCCTGCTCGGCGGTCAGCGCAGCGCTGCCGAGCAGGCTCGCCTGCAAGGCCGGATGAGGCGTCACGTCGCCATTCAGCAGGTAGCTTTGCACCTCTGCCTGCCAATCACTCAGGCGCATTGCGAACCACCCTGTAGCGTTTCTGCCGCCAACAGGCGGGCTTTGTTCAGCTCGCCGAGCAGCTCGTCCAGATCCGGAAAGTGATCATCGCGCTCAAGCAAGGTCGACACCGGGCCGAGGTGCTGCAAGGTGCGTTGATACAGCTGCCAAACCGGGTCACTGACCGGATGATCATGGGTGTCGATCAGGTAGCTGCCGTAATCACTGTGCCCGGCCAGGTGCAGCTGACGAATACGCTGCTTGGGCAGGCTGCTGATAAATTCCCAGGCATCAAAACCGTGATTGCGCGCGCTGACGTAAACGTTGTTCACGTCCAGCAACAACTCGCAGCCGCTCAGCTCGCTGAGGGCCGAGAGGAATTGCCATTCGCTGAATTGATCATCGGCGCAGCGCAAATAACTGGAGACGTTTTCCAGCACCAGCGGCCGCTCGATCACGTCCTGTACCTGGCACACCCGCGCGGCCACGTGCTGCAGGCTTTCTTCGGTGTAGGGCAGCGGCAGCAGGTCGTGCAGCTGGTGGGCATTGCCGCGACTCCAGCACAGGTGATCGGATATCCACGCCGGCTGTACCCGTTGCGCCAAGTGCTTGAGCCGGCGCAGGTAATCGCGATCCAGCTCATGCGGGCCGCCAATCGACAGCGACACGCCATGCATCACCAGCGGGTAGTGTTCGCCGATGGCATCGAGAAAGTAGAGGGCTTTACCGCCATCCACTAAATAATTTTCCGAGACAATTTCGAACCAGTCGATCGCCGGCCGTTGCTCGAGAATGGCTTGGTAGTACTCACTGCGCAGCCCCAGGCCAAAACCCAGGCTGTCTTGTCCAGCATTCATCTATGGCTCCTCAGGCAGTGATGCGGGGCCGCCGAGTTGCGGCCGCCCCGATTCACTTATTCGCCGGTTTTACCACCAGCGTTATTGCACTCGGCCAGGGTCATGCTTTTGAAGCCCTGGCCTTTGCAGGCACCCTGACCTTTGCAGCTGTTCTCGGCGGTCTTGCAGTCGTTCTGGCCTTTGCAGGAGGTGACACCGTAGCAATGCACTACAGCTTCTTCAGCGACCGCAACCGTGCTGGTCATGCCAGCAAACAACGAAGCAGCAGCGAAGGCAATAGCAGCACCGGCGGCGGTAGTTTTGATAGTCATGGGCATATCCTCAATGGGTCAGGTAAGCCAGCGGATAGGTGAAGTGCGTGCTGGCGTATCACTAGAGTAGTAACTCTTCACGACGTTACAGCGCAGTTGAAAATAATAGGCCACACGCTTAACAGCCTGATTACTGCACGGCCGCTGTCGCCGAGTTTGCCAGCAGCGCCGAACACACACGATTACGCCCGCCCTCCTTGGCCTCATACAACAGTTTGTCAGCCGCACCCAGTAATTGCTGACTAAGGGGCAAGCTCCCGCCTGCCTGATGACGGTACTGGCACAGGCCGACCGATGCGCTGACCCACTGCAGCGGGCTGGCGCTGTGAGGCACCTGCAAGGCATGGATACATTGGTTGAGGTTCAGCAACCAGCTAGGCGTATCACCGTGCACCATTTTGACCACGATAAATTCCTCGCCACCGAAGCGCACCAGTAAATCCAGTGGCAGCTCTTGCAGGGCCTTGGACACCGCAACCAGGCAAGCATCGCCCTTGAGATGGCCATAGTGGTCGTTGTACTTCTTGAAATAATCGATATCGAGCAAACCAACGCACAGCGTGGTGCCTGGTTTGAGCTGACCGAGCAAGTGACTGAGGCGTTTTTCAAATGAGTGTCGGTTGAGCGCCCCCGTGAGCTTGTCGGTTTCCGCTTTCAGGCGCTCAGCCAGCTGATAGCGAAAATGCAGGCGCTGTAACAGGTCAAGGCGATACTGGGTAAAGCTCAGCAGGAAGATGACCAAGGTCAGATAAAACAGGCTCCAGCCCGTGTTCACGCCGCCTGCATATTTGATCAGCAACAGCCCCGCCAGCTGCAGTGACCAGAGCAGGAGTTTTTGCCCCATATGGAAGAACGTGATGGAGCCCAGCCCAACCGCCAACACCACAGGCCCACCAACACCCAGCGCACCATTGCGCAGCCCCGAGCTATAAAAAACCGCATTGATGAGCAGAATCAGCAGCACAGCAACGGCAAACCACAGCCGCTGCAACTGCACGGCACTGACGCGGCGGGCATACGCCAGGGGAATTAGCAGCGTTGCGATAGCGATATAGCGCAGCAGGTTCTCCGGGCTGGCGAATGGCAAACCGCTGAGATAATCACTGAGGTTAAACAACAGCAGCAATAGCGCTGAGACGAGCGCGAAAACCAGGCTGCTTTTACGCGCCTCGCGCGCTTTGGATGCGCGAAATTTCTGTTCTGCGTCGCGCTCCAACAATGAGCGTTCGGGCAGCCAGCGCAGCAACCGGGAAATCACCATCTCGCCTCCACCTATCAAATCAGCCAACCGCCGGTAGGCCGGGCAACCCGCTGCCTACTGCCACTCTAGCAGCCGCATAAGGCCAGAGAATGGTCATGGCGAATAGGTTGCGCTATCAGCAGCGCGCGCAGGCTTGCTGTTGTGCAAAGCACTGCAGCGGTGCTGTATTAATCGCCGCAGTCGCGACTACTACGGCATGGATGCAGGCGGTAGAGCGAAGCACGCTACACGAGCCGAAAGCCCTTCTCACAGGGGTTGCAGTACTCAGGTGTTAGCCCTGATCGATGCGCAGCTCGGGCACCGGACGGCCGGCTACCAGGCGTTCATCGACCAGGCGAATCAGCTCGGCCTCATCACGCACCCGAAACCACTCACCGGCCGGATAGAGGCTGGCCGTCGGGCCCAGGTCGCAGGGGAACTGACACTGCGTACGGGTGATATGCACGCCGCCTTCGCACTCCAGTTTGCCGGCGGCCTTGAGGCGCTGGCGCAGGGTTTTCCACAGGTCCAGCGCGCCGCGCCGGGTGCAGCGCGGGCCGTTGCACAGCAACAAACGCTGGGCATGCGGCGGAATCTGCGACCAGGCGTGATGGCCCGGTACGGCCTTCACGCCGACGCAGGGCAGGTGCAGCTCGGGGCGCTCAATCAATGCGCAGGCGGCGTCCACCGGCAAGCCCTCGGTCTGGCCAATCGCGCTGGCGACAAACAACTGCTCAGGCTCGGCTTGCTGGCTGAGCTCGCTGCGCAGCCAATCCAGATGCGGGCTGCTGCTCTGCGGCTCCAGATCGATCAACAGCAGCGGCCGTTCAGCCTCAGCCACGCGCTGCCAGAGCGGCGCATAACCCTCAGTGGTATCGACGATATCGGCCAGCACCGCTTCCCCGCGCAACTCCGCCAGACGCCGGCGAAACAGCTCGGCAAACGAGCCATCGGCCAGGTCCGGGCCGACAAACAAAATACGGGCGTAAGGCGAAACGGGCGTGGTCATAGCAGCCTCCAAAGCGGGGCGGCAGTCTAGCAGGGGATGTTTTGCGGTGGGCAACCCAGCTATTAAGGTGGGAGGGGCTTTAGCCGCGACAGCTTAACCCGGTCCAACAACCAATCGCCGCTGAAGCGCCTCCCACAGACTCTCCAACTCTACAAACTCGCGCTCCACCGCAGGCAGATGCGGCCGACGCAGCAGCAATACAGGCACACCCAGCTCACGCGCCACCTGCAACTTGGGCTCGGTAGACTGACTGCCGCTGTTCTTGCTGATCAGCACATCGATGCCCAGCAGGGCGAACAGCGCCCGCTCGCCGTGCAGATCAAACGGCCCGCGGGCGCCGATAACTGTGGCACGCGGCACGCCTTCCTGCGCCGTTAGGCAACGCACGGTCCAGTGCTGGTGAGGAGGGATATCATGCAGATGCTCCAGCGGCTCACGGCCGAGGGTAAACAGCGGACGACGGAAGTCTTGCAGTGCAGCAACCAGCCCGTTCCAGTCGTCCACCTCGCGCCAGTCATCGCCCTCGCCGGCTTGCCAGCCGGGACGACGCAGCGCCCAGCAGGCAACCCCGCTCAACTCGGCAGCGCGGGCGGCATTGGCGCTGATCTGCGCGGCATAGGGGTGAGTCAGGTCCAGCAGCAACTCAATGCCCTGCTCGCGGATAAACGCTGCCAGGCCTTCGGCCCCGCCAAAACCACCGACCCGCACCTGGCAGGGCAAGTCATCCGGCACCCGGCCCAAGCCCGCCAGACTGTAGATGGCCGTGGCGGGTAAATCACGGGCCAAGCGAAGCGCCTCAGTGGTGCCGCCCAGCAGCAAAATACGAAGACTCACGGCTTACGCACCTCCAGTAGGGTGATCGGCAAGGCGCTGCGCCAGGTATCAAAGCCGCCCAGCGGCTGCGCCTGGGCCACGCTGATGCGGGTTAGCTCACCGCCCACCTGTTCACGCCAGGCCACCAACGCCGCCTCGCTCTGCAGGGTCACGGCATTGGCCACCAGCCGCCCGCCCGGCTTAAGGCTGGCCCAGCATTGTTCCAGTACACCGGGGATGGTCACGCCGCCGCCAATAAAAATCGCATCCGGCGTGGCCAACCCGGCCAACGCTTCTGGCGCGCGACCGGCGATCAGTTGCAGGCCGGGTACACCGAGCGCATCGCGGTTGTGCTGGATATGCGCCTGGCGACCGGCATCGACCTCGATGGCCAGCGCCCGGCAGCGGGGATGGACGCGCATCCATTCGATACCGATGGAGCCACAGCCGGCGCCAACATCCCAGAGCAGCTCACCGGGTTGCGGCGCCAACCGCGCCAGGGTGATAGCGCGCACATCGCGCTTGGTCAGCTGGCCGTCGTGCTGATAGGCGTCGTCCGGCAAACCCGGCGTAAGCGGCAGCAAACGCGCATCGGCGGCGGCCACACAATCGATCGCCAGCAGATTTAAGTCAGCAACGCGCGGCAACGCCCAATCACTGGCCAAGCCGTCAATGCGCCGCTCCTGGTTGCCACCCAAGTGCTCCAGCACGGTTATGCGGCTGGGACCAAAACCGCGTTCGCGCAGCAGCTCGGCCACCGCCGCCGGGCTCTCGCCGTCATTACTCAACACCAGCAGTCGAGCACCGGGGAAAACCTGCGCCTGCAGCGCCGCCAACGGCCGCGCCACCAGCGACAGCACCGTGACCTCCTGCAGCGGCCAACCCAGGCGAGCAGCGGCCAAGGACACTGAGGACGGAAACGAGAACACCCGCATTTCCTCGGCCGGCAGCTGCCGCGCCAGGCTCGCGCCCACGCCATAGAACAGTGGATCGCCGCTGGCCAGCACACAGACCGACGTACCGCGTCGCGCCAGTACCGGCTCCAGACTGAAGGGACTGGGCCATAGCTCATGCTGACCCGGCAAATCAGTCGGCAACAACGCCAGCTGCCGCGCCGCACCAACGATGCACTGCGCTTCAGCCAAGGCCTTGCGGGCCGCCTCGCCCAGGCCGGCATAGCCGTCTTCACCGATTCCCACCAGGGTTAACCAGGCCGTCATATCTACTCCTCTACGTCCACCCGACGAGCAAGGGTGTCTGCGCATCAAACAAAGCGGGCATAATACAGCCTTCGTCGGTGCCCAAGAGCCTGTCCAGGATCTGCTGCGCGTCGGCCATGCTGCGTTGGAAACGACTTCGAACTGCTCATTTACTACTTGTAAACTCCGCGTTCTCAGCCCTTTCCGCCTTGCCTGGCCCTAGCTCGCTAGCCCCTGAACAGACTCTAAAAAGGGCCTAAGAGGGAACACGGATCAACCGTGGCTGCCCCCGCAACTGTAAACAGCGAGTTTGCCGCAACTGTGCCACTGGGTAACCGGGAAGGCCGCGGCAGACAAAGACCTGTCAGCCAGGAGACCTGCCGACGACGCTAGTCGCGAGTGCCAACATCGGGCGGGGTGTACCGATGCCATTGAGTCCCCCTGTGCCAGGGCGGGCTCTGCTGGTTCGGTCGCCGCGTCTTTGTTGTTGGTGACCTTTTTTGCGCGACCATTCCATCACCGTCGATCCATCACTACCACGCCCCAGCGCGTGCCCCGGTTTGCTGCGCATCGTGCAGGCGCTGGACGGTGGCATCTGCCGGGTCAAGCTGGCTGGCGGTGTATTGAGCAGCAACCAAGCCCGCGCCATCGCCGAGGCCGCCGAACACTGCGCCAGCGGTGTGCTGGAGCTGACCAACCGCAGCAATCTGCAGATTCGTGGCGTATTAGCTGGTCAGCAGGCCGAGTTGATCCAACGCCTGCTCGCCGCCAACCTGGGCCCAAGTAACCCGACGGCGGATGATGTGCGCAACCTGCTGCTCAGCCCCGCCGCCGGGCTCGACCCGCAGGCGCTGCTCGACACCCGACCGCTAGCCGCCGCGTTGCTTGAACTGCTGCAAAGCACCCCGGCACTGCACGGGCTATCGGCCAAGTTCGCCATTCAGTTGGACGGCGGCGAAGCCCTGGCGATGCTCGAACACCCGCACGATATCTGGCTCAGCGCCTTGCCTAGCGCGCCGACACAGCTGGCCTTCGGCCTGGCCGGATGCCCGACGGATACGCCGCTCGGGGAAATCGGCGTCGAGCAGGCAGCTGAGCTGATCGAACAACTGCTGTTGCTGTTTCTCGATCTGGCCGGCGGCGCGCACAGCCGCATGCGCCAGCTATTGGGCGTGATTGCGCCCAGCCAGTTGCTGCACCAGCTGCAAGCACGCGTACCTTTTGCCATTCAACCGCCCGCGACGGATTGGCAACGCACAACCGTCAGCCAGCACGCCGCGATGGGTATTTATCCACAGCAGCAAAACGGCCTGTGCATGGTTGCCGCCAGCGCCCGCTTAGGCCGAATCGATGCCACGCAATTGCAGGCCCTGGCCGATCTGGCTGAACAACATGGCGATGCCAGTCTGCGCCTGACGCCCTGGCAGGGTGTGTTGCTGCCAAATATCCCCGAACACTCGACGGACACACTGCTGCACAAGTTGAACGACCTCGGCTTGCTCACCGATGCGCAAGAACCGTTAAGCCAGCTGATCGCCTGCACCGGCTCCGCCGCCTGCGCTAAAGGCTTGAGCGACAGCAAGGCCGATGCCCTGCGCCTTTCCGCACGGCTGCGCGCCAGCAGCGTCCGCCCTCAGGTGCATTTAAGCGCCTGCCCGCGTTCCTGCGCCGCTGCGCACACCGCGCCCTTTACCTTGCTAGCCAGCAGCGCTGGCCACTACCAACTCTATCAACGCACGCCGCAGGCAGCCGGTTTCGGCCAACTGCTGGCCAGCGCCATTACGATTGATGAGGTCGGCGACTGGTTCGCCGCCCACTGCGCAACAGGAAATAGCGATGCTTGATTACATCCGCGACGGCCAGGAAATCTACCGCCAATCCTTCGCCACCATCCGCGCCGAGGCTGACCTCAGCAACATTCCAGCTGATCTGGAAAAGCTTGCCGTGCGCCTCATCCACGCCTGCGGCATGGTCGATGTGGTGCAGGACCTGCGCTTCTCCGCCGGTGCCGGTGCTGCCGGCCGCGCCGCACTGGCCAAGGGCGCGCCGATTCTCTGCGATGCGCGGATGGTCGCCGAAGGCATCACCCGCCCGCGCCTGGCTGCGAATAACCCGGTGATCTGCACCCTGCACAACGACGGCGTGATTGAGCACGCCCGTGCATTGGGTAATACCCGCTCGGCAGTTGCATTGGAGCATTGGCGCGAGCACCTGGAAGGCAGCGTGGTGGTAATCGGCAACGCGCCCACCGCGCTGTTTTACCTGCTGGAAATGCTCGACGCCGGCGCGCCAAAACCGGCGCTGATTATCGGCATGCCGGTGGGCTTTATCGGCGCGGCGGAATCCAAGGACGCCCTGGCCGCAGACAGCCGTGGCGTGCCCTATGTAATCGTGCGCGGCAGGCGTGGCGGCAGCGCCATGGCGGTAGCAGCGGTCAACGCTTTGGCCACGGAGGTGGAGTGATGAGTACCCCAAAAGGCCGCCTGCTCGGCATCGGCGTTGGCCCCGGCGACCCGGAGCTAATTACCCTTAAAGCCCTGCGTTTGCTGCAATCGGCGCCTGTGGTTGGCTACTTCGTGGCCAAGGCCAAAGCCAACAAGGGTCAGGGCGGCAACGCCTTCGGCATCATCGAAGCGCACCTGACCGACGCCCAGCAGCGCCTGCCGCTGGTCTACCCGGTGACCACGGAAAAACTCGCTGCTCCGCTGAGTTATGAAGATGTGATCAGCGACTTCTACGACACCTGCGCAGTGCAAATCGCCGCCCGGCTCGACGCTGGTCAGGATGTGGCGGTGATCTGCGAAGGCGACCCGTTCTTCTACGGTTCCTACATGTACCTGCACGATCGTCTAGCCGCGCAGTACGAGGTCGAAGTGGTGCCCGGCGTGTGCTCCATGCTCGGCTGCGCCTCGGTGCTCGGTACGCCGCTGGTGTACCGCAACCAGAGCTTAAGCGTGCTCTCCGGCGTGCTCCCCGAAGACGAACTCAAGCAGCGCCTGCACAGCGCAGAAGCTGCCGTGATCATGAAGCTGGGGCGCAACTTCGAAAAAGTTCGCCGCGTGCTGCAAGAGCTGGGCATCGATGACCGCGCCCACTATGTTGAGCGCGCCACCATGGTCAACCAACGCATCGTGCCGTTGGATGAGGTGGAGCCGATGTCCTCACCGTATTTCTCGATGATCGTTATTCCCGGCGAGAAATGGCGCGGTTAAAAACTGCACACAACCCGTGGGAGGGGCTTTAGCCGCGATATGCCTTATGCAGCTCGCGGCTAAAGCCCCTCCCACAGAACAGATGGAACACCTTATGACCAGCGCTCCCGCCATTATCATTCTCGGTTCCTCTGCGCTGCCCTGCGCGCGGCGCATCCAGGCGCTTTATCCACAGGCGCAGATCCACGGCCTGAGCGGTCGAGTGGCAGGCGTTGAGCAGCTGTATGACAACTTCGGCAACACCCTGCGCGCGTTGTACCGCGCCGGTACACCGATCATCGCCCTGTGCGCCGTCGGCATCGTCATCCGTAGCCTGGCCTCCGTGCTGGGGGAGAAAGACTGCGAGCCGCCGGTGCTGGCCGTAGCCGAAGACGGCAGCGCCGTGGTGCCGCTGCTCGGTGGTCTGGGTGGCGTTAACCGTATGGCGCGCGAAGTTGCCGCGCACCTTGAAGTCAACGCGGCGATCACCACCAGCGGTGAACTGCGTTTCGGCACCTGCCTGCTAGAGCCGCCCGCCGGCTATGTACTGGCCGATCTTGAACAGGGCAAAGGCTTTGTCAGCGACTTGCTCGGCGGTCAAACCGTGCGGATTGAAGGCGACGCGCCTTGGCTGGTCCAGGCCAAACTGCCAGTGGATAACAGCGCCGCGCGGGTCATCCACATCAGCCCACACACACGCGCAACCAATCCGGATGAACTACTGATTCACCCACAACAAGTGGCCGTGTGGGTCGAACAGGCCAGCCCTGCATTAGTCAGCGAACTGCAACAGGCGCTACAGACCAGCAACCTGGCCGCGCAAAGCCTGGCCTGCCTGCTCGCCGTCCCCGCGCTGATGGCCAACACCGAGCTGCACGCCGCCGCCGCGCAGCTCAAGCTACCGCTGCGCTTTATCGACGACACCACGCAACTGCCGCCGCTGCACAGCCAGCACGCCAACCTGCGCCTGCTACTAGCCACTGCGCCCATCGACGCCAACCTGCTCGGCCGCCCGCGTGGTCGCTTGACGGTGATCGGCCTCGGCCCCGGTGCCGCCGAATTTATGGTGCCCGCCGCACGCCAGGCGCTGGACGAAGCGCAGGACCTGCTCGGCTACGAAACCTATATCAATATGGCCGGCCCGCTGCGCCCGAAGCAGGTGCGCCACTGCACCGATAACCGCGAAGAAATGCAGCGCGCCCGCCATGCCTTTGAGCTGGCCGCCTGCGGTCGGAGGGTGGTGGTGGTGTCGTCCGGTGATCCCGGCGTATTCGCCATGGCCGCCGCCGTGCTGGAAGCCTTGCACGAGTCGACCGATGCCGAGTGGCAGCGCGTTGATCTGCAGGTCTTCCCCGGCGTTTCCGCCGCGCTTGCCACCGCCGCCAAGGCTGGCGCACCGCTGGGCCACGACTTCTGCCTGATCTCCCTGTCAGACAACCTCAAGCCCTGGGCGATTATCGAAAAGCGCCTGGCGCACGCCGCTGCCGCCGATCTGGTGATGGCCTTCTACAACCCCATCTCCAAAGCCCGTCCCTGGCAGCTCGGCAGCGCCCTAGACATCATCCGCCAGCAACGCACCCCGGAAACCCTGGTGGTGCTGGGCCGCGACATCGGCCGCCCCGGCGAAACCCTGCGCACCCTCACCCTCGGCGAACTCACGCCAGAGATGGTCGACATGCGCACCCTGGTGATTATCGGCTCCAGCCAAACCTGCCGCTTCCCGCGTGCCGAGGGTGGCGAGTGGGTGTATACCCCGCGCAGTTATCCGCAGATATAGGCCGGCACCACGCATTCGGCAGTCCCGTAAAAAGACGATTAATCGACAGCCTGGGCAGGCATAACTTGTCTTGTTTAACGATGAGTCACTAAGGTGACCGTCACTGTTTATCAGCCCCGGACGCATCAGGCTCGGGTTACCTCATCAAGGATGATTGGCATGCTACGCACCCTCAAGCTTACCGCCACACTGTTCGCCAGCGCTCTTCTGTTGCTCTGCACACTCACCAGTCAGGCGGCGAGCAAGCACTGCCCGGTGACGCTTGATCAATCAGACGAAGCCAACATCCTGGACCATGCGCAGCGGGCGCATGCCGGCGATGCCTGCGCCCAGTTCAACATGGGCTACCAGTTTTACACCCAGCAACGCTACGCCGAGAGTGAGCGCTGGTACGCCAAAGCCGCCGAGCAAGGGGTCAGTCGCGCGGCATTTGAAATTGCCATGCTGTACCGCGACAAACTCCTGCCGGGTGACGACTCCGAGCGCAAACGCTGGCTAAATCAGGCCGCCGAACAAGGCTTGGTGCTGGCTCAAGTTGAACTGGGCATCGACTATCTGGACAACCCCGGTGATCAGGATGAGCGCTACCAGGCCATGCACTGGTTTGAACAAGCGGCCGACCAAGGCGATATACAAAGCCAATACCTGCTGGGGGAGCTGTACTGGAGCCGTAATAGCGGCGTGGAGTTTGCCGCCAGCGGCGATGAGCGCGCCATGCACTTCAGCAGCGACGACAGCAAAGCGCTTTACTGGATCTGCAAAGCCGCGCAAAGCAACCATGCCGCCGCGCAATTCAGCCTGAGCGAGGCCTACAGCACCGGCACTGGCGTAACCGTCAATCGCGACCAACAGCGACTGTGGCTGGAACTGGCCGCCAGCAACGGCAGTGAAGAGGCCAAGGAACGACTGGATGACAGCGATCTACCTTGGTACACCCGCCTGGAAAACTGGGGCAAGCGGCAAATGATCGATGAAACAGCTCAATGCCCGGACTCAGATCTGGAAGCCACAGAACAGCAGGCAAGCTACTAACGAAAGGAATCAGCATGCGCCCCTTTGTTATTTTTCCTTTGCTCGCTCTGGGCCTGACTGCGTTGCACGCCACCGCGCGCGACACCAATGAAGTGGTCACCTCTGACCGGCAAAACCCGGCCGTCTCAGCGGCCGTGCGCCAGGCCCAGGCTGGCCTGACCGAGTTTCTGGCACTGGCCGCCAAACCGCCCGCCAATACCCATGACTACAAGGTTCAGGTCATGGCCGAAGACAGCAACGGCATAGAAACCTTCTGGGTCACGCCCTTCCACGCGCTTGAGCAGGGTTTTATCGGCACCGTGGCCAACGAGCCGCGCATCGTCAAAAGTGTCGTCTGGGGTCAACAACTGCGCTTTACCCGCGAACAGATCACCGACTGGGGCTACCTGAAAAACGGTCGCCAGGTTGGTAGCTTCACCATCTGCGCGCTGTTTAAAGACATGCCACCCGAACAGGTGGAGTACTACCGCAGCCAACACGGTTTTGACTGCCAATAACCACAAAAGCCAAAGCCAAAGCCTGCGCGGCTTCGGCTCTCTCGCTTAACCCAGACTTAGAGCTGCCACGTTAGGCAGCAGCATGGGTATCGCTATGCTCAAACCATCCTACGAGCTGCACGCTTTGCGGCAGGCGCGCATCTCCTCGCCTGAAACCTCTTCAGATACACCTCGCCGTTATCCGCAGGTGTACGGAACGTAGGATGGGTTGAGCGTGCGATACCCATCAGAGCAACGGACGATTCGAAGGCAAAAAGGCCATCGCAAACAATGATGTCAATCTGACATAATCGCGCCGCACCGGCCGCTAGGCCGTGCTTTCAAACCCTATACACACTGCCCTGAAAAGGATTTCCCCATGCAAAACCGCTTCAAGTTGTTTATTGCCGCACTCGGTATCGCCGTTCTTTCCGGTTGCGCCTCCGTGCCGATGGACACCCCTTCGGCAGATGCTGCACTGAAGTCTTTCCCCGCACCACCAGCCGACCAAGCTGGGCTGTATATCTACCGCGACAGCTTCGCCGGCCAAGGGCTGAAAAAGACCGTCAAGATCGATGGCGAAGTGATTGGCGAAACAGCCAACCGCACTTACTTCTACCGCCATATCAGCCCGGGTAACCACGTCCTCGCCACCGAGTCAGAGTTCAGCGATAACGCCATCAACCTGCTAGCCGTCGCCGGGCAGAACTACTACGTGCGTCAGTCCATCAAAATGGGCGTATTCGTCGGTGGCGCCAAATTGGACGTTGTCCCGGAAGAAACCGCGCAAAAGCACCTGCAGAAGTGTGAACTGGCAAAGTAATTGATCGTTCGATGGTTCTCATCTAGGTGGGAACCATCACACTTTCCTCAGCAGGTAGCTGTCCATAATCCACCCATGCTGCTCGCGCAGCTCTGCACGGCAGGTGCGGATGGTGTCGGCGACCTCACTAAGCGGGCCGGCGATTAGCACTTCGTCCGGGGTGCCGATATAAGCGCCCCAGTAGATGTGCATGGGCTGGCCGACAAAACGCTGGTAGGTGTCCTGGGCGTCGAGCATCACCAGCACGCTGTCCACGCCCTCGGGAAAGCCGCCTTCGGCCAGGCGGCGCGCCGGGGTGATTTGGAAGGCCTGACCGATGCTGTTAAAGCAGACCTTATGCTTGGCTGCCAGAGCTTGCAGGCTGGTGATGCCGGGGATCACCTCGTACTCAATCGGATCCAAGCTGTTGGCGACGATCTGCTCGACGATGCGCAAGGTGCTGTCGTACAGCGCCGGGTCGCCCCAGACCAGAAAAGCTCCGGTTTCACCGTCGCTCATCTGCTCGCGGATCATGCCTTCGAACACCTGCTGCTTGTCCTGATTGAGATCGACCACGCTGCCGTGATAGTCGGGCACATCGCGCACCCGCTCCGGGCACTCGGCGCTGGCAAAGCGGTAGTCGCGGCCCTGGATAAAGCGCTCGCAGATGGTTTTGCGCAAGCCTATCAGGCTGTCCTTGGCGCTACCCTTATCCATCAGAAAGAACACGTCCGTGCGGTTGAGGGCGTTGATCGCCTGCACGGTCAGGTAGTCCGGGTCGCCGGCGCCGATGCCGATTATCAACAGGGTTTTCATAAAGCTTTCTCCGCGCTGCCGGCGAGTACCGGCAGCGAATCAATATGGCGGTAGTCTGCGCCCAGCTCTGCGGCCAGTTGGCGGGCGCGGCCTAGGCGGATCGGCGCGCTTTCAATATCCACCAGCAGCGCCGGGCAGGCACTTGGCGCTAACGCCGGCCAGTCGCGCAGACGGCCGTCGGTGATGATCAACAACCGCTGAGTTTCGCCCGGGTGTAAGCGCTGACGCCGCGCCTGCCAGTCGGCCGCTTGTTGCAGCGCATCAAACAACGGTGTGCCGCCGCCTGCGCCCAATTCGGCGAGCCATTGTTGCAAGGCTGCGGAGGCTTTCTGCCCTTGCCACAACCACTTCGCCTGGCGGCCAGTGGCATGCAGCAAAGCCAAGCGCGCACGTTGCCGGCGAGCCTGCTCGAACACTTCATTGAGCAAGCCCTTGGCTTTGCTCAGCGCGCCATGGCGGCGGGTCGAGGCTGAGGCATCGACGATTACCAGCCAAAGCTCAGCCGGCTTGCTGCTACGTGGACGCAGCACGAGATCCTGTCGAGTACGCGGGCGACCCTTAAGCAAGCTCGCCGGCCAGTCGATACGGCCCGTAGCGCCACTGCGACTGGCACCGTTACGACCATTGCCGAATTTGCCGGGAGCGGCCCGGGCATCCGCGCCTGGGGCTGTGCGCGGGCGGATGCCTAGGGCTTTTTTGTCCAGCGGGGCGGTTCACGCCGGACGCCGAGGCTTTGCACTTGGGCAGGTAATTCGCCCCACTGGCCCTCGCCTTGCGGCGCCTGCGGCTGTTCGCTGGGCGCGCTGTTGTCAGGTTGCGACTGAGGCTGCGGTGGCTGCGCAGCTGGCGGCGGACTATTACGCCGACGGTGACGCAAAACGAACTCCGCTACGGCGTCGATATCCTCTGCCTCAATCCGTTCAACACCCCGCCAGGCGGCATGCGCGCGGGCGGCGCGCAGCCAAACCAAGTCAGCGCGCAAACCATCGACGGCGGCAGCAAAGCAACGCTGGCTGATTTGTTCGAGGGCAGCGTCATCCAGCGGAATAGCCGCCAGCCGCTCACGGGCGCTCTGGCAGCGGCCGCGCAGCTCGTTTTGCTGCGTCTGCCAGCGTTGCAGAAACGCTTGCGGTTCGGCATCGAACGCCAGCCGGCGGCGAACAATTTCGGCGCGCTGCGCCGGTTGCGGCTGGGCGTCCAGGGCCAGATTAAGGCCAAAGCGGTCGAGCAGTTGCGGGCGCAGTTCGCCCTCTTCGCCGTTCATGGTGCCGATCAGCACAAAGCGCGCCGCATGCCTATGGGAGATGCCGTCGCGCTCGATATGGTTAACCCCGCTGGCGGCGGCATCCAGCAGCAGGTCGACCAGATGATCCGGCAGCAGGTTGACCTCATCCACATACAACACGCCGCCATTGGCCTTGGCCAACAAACCGGGAGAAAACTGCGCACGACCCTCGCCCAACGCGGCATCCAGGTCGAGGGTGCCGACAATGCGCTCCTCACTCGCCCCCAGCGGCAGGGTGACAAAGGTGCCGCTGGCCAGCAGATCGGCCAGGCCACGGGCCAGGGTCGATTTGGCCATGCCGCGCGGCCCTTCGATCAGCACACCACCAATCGCCGGATCAATCGCCGCCAGGCACAGCGCCAGCTTGAGGTCGTCAGCGCCAACCACGGCGGCGAGGGGAAAGTGATGTTCAGTCATGGTTGCAGTCCATCAGGTTGACGTAGGGTGGACGACGCTTTTCTCGTCCTCCATGGCGGTGTTTGGTGGATGGATAAAGCGCCATCCTCCCTACGACTCTTCGCTATCAATCAGCAGGTTTTCCAGCGTTTCGCGGTACTCACCGGGTTCCTGCCAGAGGCCGCGTTGCTGGGCTTCGAGCAGGCGTTCGAGGATGTCCTGCAGGGCACCGGGGTTGTGTTGTTGGATAAAGTCGCGGGTACTTTTATCGAGCAGATAAGCATCGGTGAGCAGCGCATATTGGTGGTCGTCGACCAGCTCACTGGTGGCGTCGAAGGCGAACAGGTAGTCGATGGTCGCCGCCAGCTCGAACGCACCTTTGTAGCCGTGGCGCTTCATGCCGTCGATCCACTTTGGGTTCGCTGCCCGAGCGCGCACCACGCGGTTGAGTTCTTCCTTCAAGGTGCGAATTCGCGGTGTATCCGGCTGGCTGTTGTCGCCGTGGTAACTGGCCACTTTGGCCCCGCGCAGGGTTTCCACCGCCGCGAGCATGCCGCCCTGGAACTGGTAGTAGTCGTTGGAGTCGAGGATGTCATGCTCGCGGTTGTCCTGGTTGTGCAGCACCGCCTGCATCTGCTCCAGGCGCTCGGCGAACTGCGCCCGCGCCGGGGTGCCTTCGCTGTGTTTGCCGTAGGCATAACCGCCCCAGTTCAGGTAGACCTCGGCCAGGTCTTCGCGGGTTTGCCACAGGCGTTCTTCGATGGCGTTTTGCACGCCCGCGCCATAAGCCCCCGGCTTGCTGCCGAACACGCGCCAACCGGCTTGCTTGCGTGCCTCGGCTTCGTCCAGGCCGCTGTCTTGCAGGGTCAAGGATTCACGCCAGACCCGTGCCGACAGCGGGTTCATGTCCTCCGGCTCATCGAGATCGACCACCGCCTGCACCGCGTCGTCAAACAGGCGAATCAGGTTGCTAAAGGCATCACGAAAGAAACCGGAAACACGCAGGGTCACGTCCACCCGAGGACGGCCGAGTTGCACCAATGGCAGCACCTCGAAGCGTTCAACCCGTTGGCTGCCCGCCTGCCACACCGGGCGCACGCCCATCAGCGCGAGGGCCTGGGCCATATCATCGCCGCCGGTACGCATAGTCGCGGTGCCCCACATCGACAGGCCGAGCTGACGCAGATGGTCGCCGTGGTCCTGCAGATGCCGTTCCAGCAACCGATCCGCCGCTTGCACGCCGATGCGCCAGGCGGTCGGCGTCGGCAAGTTGCGCACATCGACGCTATAGAAGTTGCGCCCTGTGGGCAGTACATCCAGGCGGCCGCGACTCGGCGCGCCACTCGGCCCAGCCGGGACAAAGCGCCCATCCAGGGCCGATAACAAACCGTGCATTTCTGCCGCCCCGCAGGCATCCAGCAGTGGCGCGATTTGCTCATGCAAGCGTTGCAGCACCTGGCGACTTTGCGCCCCCACGGCTTGGTAATCCGTTGTATCGATCAGCTGTAAAGCCAGCCACTCCAAACGCTCGCGGGTATCGCCGGTACTGCGCCAAGCTTCATCGCTCAGCTCTGCCAGCACAAGCGGGCGCGGCCCCTGCCAAGGTGCAGCCATGTCGCAATCGAGCGGATCGAAGGCCAATTGCAGGTCGCTAGCCAAGGCGCGCAACAGACTGGCATTGCCGCCCTGGCCATCGCCACGGGGAATGCGTAGCAGCGCCAGCAAGGTGTCGCGGCGCAGCGTGCCGGTAGGCGACTCGCCGAATATATGCAGGCCGTCGCGAATCTGTGATTCCTTCAAATCACACAGATAGGCGTCGAGCTGCGGCAGCCAGCTGTTGGGGTCTTCGTTGAGTTGCAGGCCCAGTTCGCGGTCCAGGCTGGCCTCGCGCACCTTGAGCAGAATCTCGCCACGCAGCTCGGCGGCGCGGCGCAGGTCGAGCTGGCTGGCCTCGTAATACTCATCGGCCAGGCGCTCCAGATCGCGCAGCGGGCCGTAGCTTTCCGCACGGGTCAGCGGCGGCATCAGGTGGTCGATAATCACCGCCTGAGTACGGCGCTTGGCCTGCGCGCCCTCACCCGGATCGTTGACGATAAAGGGGTAGATGTTCGGCAGCGGGCCAAGAATCGCGCTCGGCCAGCACTCCGCGGACAGGCCGACGCTCTTGCCCGGCAGCCATTCCAAATTGCCGTGCTTGCCGACGTGGATCACGGCATCGGCGGCAAAGGTTTTGCGCAACCAGCAGTAAAACGCCAGGTAACCGTGCGGCGGCACCAGATCGGGATCGTGATAGACCGCGCTGGCATCCACTTGATAACCGCGCGCCGGTTGAATGCCGACAAAGGTCAGGCCGAAGCGCAGACCGGCAATCATCAGCCGCCCGCTGCGGAACATAGGGTCCTGCTGCGGCTCGCCCCAACGCACGCGCACCGCCTGCTGGTTGGCTTGCGGCAGGCTGTGGAAGAACGCCAGGTACTCATCCAACGCCAAGCTCTGGGCGCAGGGCCGCACGTCGAGCATGTCCAGGTCATTGGTCACGCCGCCGAGCAGCTGATGAATCAGCGCGGTGCCACTGTCGGGCAAGCCTTCCACCGGATAGCCCTGCTGTTGCAGCGCCTTGAGGATATTCAGCGCTGCCGCCGGGGTATCCAGGCCGACGCCATTGCCGATGCGCCCGTCGCGAGTCGGGTAGTTGGCCAGCACCAAGGCAATGCGCTTATCGACGTTGGCCTTGTCAGCCAAGGCGATCCAGTTGCGCGCCAGCTCAGCGACGAAATCCATCCCCGGCAGATGCGGCTGGTAACACACCACATCGCTCTGGCTGCGCTCGCTGTGCCAGGCCATGCCTTTAAAGCTGATGGGCTGGGTAATCAGCCGGCCATCCAGCTCCGGCAGCACAACATGCATAGCCAAGTCGCGGGAACCCAAACCCTGAGCGCTGGCTTGCCACTGCTCATGGTTATCCAGCGCGCAGATGGCTTGCAGCACCGGGATATCGCGGCGGAAAGGCCGCGCGCTCGGCGCTTCTGGGTTGGATAAAGCGAACGCGGTGGTGTTGATGATCAGCGCCGTGTGGGTGTCGTCCAGCCAGGTTTCGACCTGAGCCAAACAGGCGGCTTCTTTGAGACTGGCCACGGCAATCGGCAGCGGATTGAGGCCCTGAGCCTGCAAGCGTTGGCAGAACACATCAATAAAACCGGTGTTCGCCGCCTGCACCTGGGTGCGGTAGAACAGCAATGCCACCACTGGCGCAGTCGCTTGCCAACTGGCCTGCCAGTCGGCCAAAACCGCGCTGACCTGCTGTGGGTGATAGAGGCCCACACGCGGCAACGACTGCGGTTCGCCCCAGGCATAGTCACGCTGCAACCACTGGCTGGCGATGCAGTTAAATAGCTGCAAGGCGTTGTGCGCACCGCCCTGCCGAAGGAACTGCCAGAGCAGCTCGGCCTCGGCCACAGGCACATTGCTCAGGCCCATCAGCTCAGGGTCGGGATTATCGCAGCCGGGCACCATGATCACCCGCGCACCGCGCTCGGCCAACTCAACCAAACGCTCAATACCATAACGCCAGTAACTGACGCCGCCGTGCACGGCAATCAGGATGACCTTGGCATGCTGCAGCACCTGCTCGACATAGAGATCCACCGAGGCGTGATTGCTCAGCTGCGCCGGGCTGGCCAGACGCAGGCTGGGGTAATCTGCGGGTAACTGCCGCGCCACCTCCGCCAACAGCGACAGCTGCGAATCGCCGGTGCAGAGAATCACCAGCTCAGCCGGGGTCTGGCCGAGGTCAGCGATGCTGTCGAGCGGCACTTGGCTGCCGGGCTGGGTGCGTATTAGGTGCATGATTACTCTTCTTGTAGGAGGGGCTTTAGCCGCGCCCCTTATCAGGCCTAGTCGCGGCTAAAGCCCCTCCCACACTCTGCTCAGGCCAATGCCGTTTGTAGCTCGGCTTCAATTGTCGCCTGATCAAGCTGCTGACCGATCACGATCAAGCGGCTGACCCGCACCTCATCGGCCTGCCAGGCGCGGTCGAAGTGTTTGTCGAAACGCTGACCAACGCCTTGCAGCAGCAAGCGCATCGGCTTGCCGGGAATCGCCGCGAAACCCTTGATACGCAGAATGCCGTGCTTGGCTACTGCATCCTTCAAGGCGCTCAGTAAGCGTGCTTCCTCAGTTTCCGGCAGTTCCACCTGGAACGAGTCGAACTCGTCGTGATCATGGTCTTCATGGCCTTCCAGGTCATGGTGGGTCTTGCGGCCTTCGATGTGCAGTTCGGTTTCGCAGTTCAGGCCCAGCAACACATCCAGCGGCAGTTCGCCGCCATGGGCCTCGATGATTTTCACCGCTGGCGGCAGTTCTTCGGCGACTTCGGCACGCACGGCAGCCAGCGCCGCAGCGCCGAGCAAGTCGGCTTTATTGAGGATCACCAGGTCGGCGCTGGCCAACTGGTCGGCGAACAGCTCGTGCAGCGGCGATTCGTGGTCGAGATTCGGGTCGAGCTTGCGCTGCTGGTCGACCTGATCAGGGAAGGCGGCGAAGGTGCCGGCGGCCACGGCCGGGCTGTCGACCACAGTGATCACCGCATCGACGGTGCAGGCGTTGCGGATTTCCGGCCAGTTGAAAGCCTGCACCAGAGGCTTGGGCAGAGCCAGGCCGGAGGTTTCAATGAGGATGTGGTCCAGCTCGCCACGGCGCGCCACCAGTTCGCGCATCACCGGAAAGAATTCTTCCTGCACGGTGCAACACAGGCAGCCGTTGGCCAGTTCGAAGATCCGCCCATTGGCCTCTTCTTCGCTGCAACCGATGGAGCACTGCTTGAGGATTTCGCCGTCGATGCCCAGCTCGCCGAATTCATTGACGATCACCGCAATGCGCCGCCCGTCAGCGTGGCCAAGCATATGCCGGAGCAAGGTGGTTTTACCGGCGCCGAGAAAGCCGGTAACGATGGTGACGGGAAGTTTGCCGAGGGTTTTCATGGCGAGTCCTGCATAGCGTCGAAAGAAAGACGAGCAGGAGGCGGCACAGACATGACAGCCACAGGGCGTCAGCCAACACCACCGGATCACCCCGCCCGATTGTCGAAAACGTGACGAGGCAGGTCTCCTGGCTCACGACCGGGCTGGCGTAGAGTCGCCGGCTATCCCTTCGCCTTCCCGCGTTGACGCAGTGGCTGTTGTGCTGCAGCGCTTGAGCGGCAGAACAACGCAAGGGAACGAGTCGTTTACAGTTGCGGGGGCAGCCAAGGCATCAACCTTGTTCCCTCTTAGCTTCGTCTAAGAACCTATCCACAATCTGCTGCGCGTCGGCCCTGCTGCGTTAGAAAGAGGCTCGGAATGCTCATTTACACCAGTAAACTCCGCTTCCTCGCCTCTTTCCGCCTTGCATGGCTCTAGCTCGCTAGATTGTGCACAGGCTCTTCCCACGAAGAACCTCGAACGCAGCAAGGCTACGCAGAGCATGGCGGCCGGTCAATCACGGTTGACCGCTGGTGGCCCGCATGGTGAGCTACGCCGCCGCACAACCCGAGCGCTGTTGATGATGCCCAGCCCTGTCCATAACCGCCTCGCGCCCGCCATTCAGGTGGTCGCCGGGCTGGGCTGTCGACGTGGTTGCTGCCTCGAAGACTTATCCACACTGTTGCTCGACAGCCTGCAGGCACAGGGCCTGACGCTGGATAACCTCATGGGGCTGGCGAGCATCGCGCACAAACGCGATGAGCCTGGGATACTGGCATTGGCCGAACGCCTCGGCCTGACGCTGACCTGCTTCAGCCCTGAAGAGCTGCTGCCCTATCAAAACCTCGTTCAAGCTTGCGCGCTTACCCTGTCCGTCACCGGCAGCCCGGCCGTCGCCGAACCTTGCGCCCAGGCACTGGCCGAACGCCTGGGCGGCCAAGCTGCCAGCCTGCTCGGCGGTAAAACCCGCAATGCCAACGCCACCTGTGCCCTGGCGTTGATTGCAGCCAAGGAGCTGTCATGACTGTTTACTTTATCGGCGCCGGCCCCGGCGACCCCGAGCTGATCACCGTCAAGGGCCAGCGCCTGCTGCGCAACTGCCCGGTGATTCTCTACGCCGGCTCACTGGTGCCGACAGCGGTGCTGGAAGGCCACAGCGCCGAACTGGTGATCAACACCGCCGAACTGCATCTGGATGAAATTATCGAGCTGATTGCCCAGGCGCACAGCAAAGGTCAGGACGTTGCCCGCGTGCACTCCGGCGACCCGTCGCTGTATGGCGCGATTGGTGAGCAGATCCGCCACCTGCGTCGGCTGGAGATTCCTTTTCAGATCATTCCCGGGGTCACCGCCACTGCCGCCTGCGCTGCATTGCTGGAAAGCGAGCTGACCCTGCCCGAGGTGTCACAGACGTTGATTCTCACTCGCTATGCGAGCAAGTCGGAGATGCCGGCGGGCGAGCAGCTGAGTGATCTGGCGCGCCACGGCGCGACCATGGCCATCCACCTCGGCGTGGTGCACCTGAGCAAGATAGTGGCCGAGTTGCTGCCGCATTACGGCGCGGATTGCCCGATTGCCGTCGTGCATCGCGCCAGCTGGCCGGATCAGGATTGGGTCAGCGGCACCCTCGCCACCATCGAGGAACAGGTGCACGCCAAGGGTTTTCGCCGCACCGCGCTGATACTCGTCGGCCGCGTGCTGCATGCCGAACAGTTCGCCGACTCGGCGCTGTACAACGCCGAACATCGGCATCTGTTCAGGTCGTCCGACGCCTGAGAGCTTGTCGGCTATTTCAGCGGCGCAACAAACGCCGTATGAGCAACAGCAGATCATCCACCGCTGGAACGCTGGCCAATAGCACCAAAAACAAGGCCAGCGGCACAGTGGCGATGTAGCCCAGATAGTTAAAGCCCAGAGCGCCGACAACGCCTCCCAGGAAGAAATACACAGCCAGCAAGCTAAGTACCCACAGCCGTTGGCGGTCTGCCATCACCCGGGCGATCTCAGGGCTCTGGGTGCGATTCCAATACAACAATTTACCCAACTCGATACCGATATCAGTAATGATCCCGGTGATATGGGTGGTACGAATTTCGGCGTTGGAGAGCTTGGTGATCAGCGCATTCTGCAAGCCCATGATGAAGCACAGCAGGATCACCGTCAGCGGCACAAACAGGCCCGTAATCTGCGCCAACGCCGCGCCGAGAAAGCCAAAGCACAACAGCAAGACGGCTTCGAGCAATAACGGCAAGGCATACTCACTGTGCAGCTGCCGCCGCCGTGAGTAATTGACCATCACCGTCGAACACGCTGCGCCCAGCAGAAACGACAGCACCGCGCCGAGACCACCCCACACCAGCTCGTAGGTACCCAGCGCGAGGTTGTCGGCCATGGCCGAGACAATGCCGGTCATATGCGAGGTGTATTGCTGCACGGCCAAAAAGCCACCAGCATTAATCGCACCGGCAACAAACGCCAGGGCGAAACCTAAATGTCGATTAGCCGCTGCACTGCGCTCACGGCCAATCAGACGCCTCGCATACCCAATGGGCATAAATGATCCTCAAAGATGGATCTCTGCACCTTTAATGCCGAGTAGCCGCAGCTCTTCGATCAGGCTGTTGAGGTCGGCAAAGGATTCCACCTGCTCCTGCTGATCAACCAGAAAAAAGCTGGTGCCCGCGTCTTTCTTCAACAGCACAATCCACTCTAGGGTGTTAGCCGGATTGACGATCACATGCGTATCGAACAACACCCCGGCTGCATGTTTGGCCTTTATGTCTTCGCGTTTCACACCTCTTCCCTCTTGAGCACTGTTACTCGACCGTGACGCTCTTGGCCAAGTTGCGCGGCTGGTCAACGTCGGTGCCTTTGAGCACGGCCACGTAGTACGACAACAGCTGCAGCGGGATGGTGTAGAGGATCGGCGCGAGAGCGTCGTGGATGTGCGGCATATTCACCACGTGGGTGCCTTCACCGTTGCTCATGCCGGCTTGCTCGTCGGCAAACACCACCAGCTCACCGCCACGTGCACGCACTTCCTGCAGGTTGGATTTGAGCTTTTCCAGCAGCTCATTATTTGGCGCCACGGTGACCACCGGCATATCGGCGTCGACCAAGGCCAGCGGACCATGCTTGAGTTCACCGGCTGGGTAGGCTTCGGCGTGGATATAGGAGATTTCCTTGAGCTTGAGCGCGCCTTCCATCGCCACCGGGTACTGCGCGCCCCGACCGAGGAACAGGCTGTGGTGCTTCTCGGCAAACAACTCGGAAACCTTCTCCACCACATCGTGCATGGCCAAAGCCTCGCCCAGACGGGTCGGCAGGCGACGCAGCTCATCGACTAATTCGGCTTCCAGGGCTTTATCCAGGGTGCCGCGTACCTGACCGAGGGACAGGGTCAGCAACATCAATGCGACCAGTTGGGTGGTGAAGGCTTTAGTCGAAGCCACGCCGATTTCTGGGCCGGCCAAGGTCAACAGGCACAGATCCGATTCACGCACCAAGGAGCTGATACCGACGTTACAGATCGCCAGGCTGGCCAAGTAGCCCAGCTCTTTGCCATTACGCAGCGCGGCCAGAGTGTCGGCGGTTTCGCCGGACTGGGAGATGCTGACAAACAGGGTGTCGGGTTGCACCACCACCTTGCGATAGCGGAACTCGCTAGCGACCTCGATCTGGCAGGGAATCCCGGCCAGCTCTTCCAGCCAGTAACGAGCGACCATGCCGGCGTGATAACTGGTGCCACAGGCGACGATCTGCACGTTGCGCACTTTGCCAAACAGCTCGGCGGCTTGTGGGCCGAACGCCTGCACCAGTACGTGATCAGAACCCAGACGGCCTTCTAGGGTGCGCTGCACCACCTTAGGCTGCTCGAAAATTTCCTTGAGCATAAAGTGTCGATACTCGCCCTTGTCGGCAGCTTCGGCGCCTTCGTGATACTGCACGCTTTCGCGCACCACAGGCTGGCCGGCGGCGTCCCAAATCTGCACGCTGTCGCGCTGGATTTCGGCGATATCACCTTCTTCCAAGTACATAAATCGGTCAGTGACTTGCCTTAGAGCAAGCTGGTCGGATGCCAGGAAGTTTTCACCCAAACCCAGACCAATCACCAGCGGACTGCCGCTGCGCGCAGCGATAAGACGGTCAGGCTGCTTGGCACTGATCACTGCCAAACCGTAAGCGCCGTGCAGTTGCTTAACCGCCAACTTCAGAGCGGCGGTCAAATCAGGCTGGGATTTGAGGGTGTGGTCGAGCAGGTGCACGATCACCTCGGTATCAGTATCCGAGCTGAATACATAACCCTGTTCTTTCAGCTGAGCACGCAGTGCTTCGTGGTTTTCGATGATGCCGTTATGCACCACCGCCAGCTCGCTACCGGGCTCTTTACCAGAGAAGTGCGGGTGGGCATTGCGCTCGCTTGGCGCACCGTGAGTGGCCCAACGGGTGTGGGCGATGCCCAGGCGGCCAGCCAGCGGCTCCTGGCTTAGTGCCGCCTCCAGCTCGCTGACCTTGCCCACGCGACGACTGCGTTGCAGGCCGCCCTGATCATTCAGCAACGCCACACCGGCGCTGTCATAACCGCGGTATTCCAGGCGCTTGAGGCCTTCAACCAACACGGCGGTAATATTACGTTCGGCGACTGCGCCCACGATGCCACACATAGTCTTCTCCTTAACTTAAACGTCTATTGCCGCGCAGATCAGCTTGATCCCGCGGGCGGTCAATTGTTCACGAGCCTCATCAGCGAGGCGCTCGTCGGTTATCAGGGTATGGATGCCGCTCCAGGGCAGCTCCAGATTGGGAATCTTGCGGCCGATCTTGTCGCTCTCGACCATCACCACCACTTCGCGGGCTACGTCCGCCATTACCCGGCTCAAACCCAGCAACTCATTGAAGGTGGTGGTGCCACGGTTGAGGTCGATGCCATCGGCACCGATAAACAGCTGGTCGAAATCGTAAGAGCGCAGCACCTGTTCGGCGACCTGGCCCTGGAAAGACTCCGAATGCGGGTCCCAGGTACCGCCGGTCATCAGCAACACCGGCTCATGCTCCAGCTCGCTAATGGCGCGAGCTACATTCAGCGAGTTGGTCATCACCACTAGGCCGGGCTTATGGCCGAGCTGCGGAATCATCGCCGCCGTGGTGGTGCCACTGTCGATGATGATCCGCGCGTGCTCACGGATGCGCGCCACACCGGCACGGGCGATGGCCTGCTTGTACTGCGAGATCGGCTGAACATCGCTAATCAGCTCCTGCGGCATGGGCACCGCACCACCGTAACGACGCAGCAGCAGGCCACTCTTTTCCAGGGCGGCGAGATCCTTGCGAATGGTCACTTCAGAGGTGGCGAAGGCTTTCGACAACTCATCCACACTCACCTCGCCTTGCTCAGCGAGCAGGGCAAGAATGGTGTGGCGACGTTGCGGAGTGTTGCGTTTCGACATGCTAAGTTTCGATTCGAAAGATAATTGCGCGAATCAAAACCTAATGAAGCTTTTTCGTCAAGCAGGAAAACGACAAAAGGCAGCAAAGGCCGCCTTGAGGATTAGATCGAAGGATGGGTTGAGCGTAGCGATACCCATGCTGCTTAAGCGATGGGTTACACCGCTACGCGGCTAACCCATCCTACGTCCATCCTCACTTCTTGGTCGGCCGCTTCCAGCTTTCGATATTGCGCTGTTTGGCACGGCCGACAGCCAGAGTGTTATCCGGCACGTCGCTGGTAATCACCGAACCGGCGCCGGTGGTGGCACGATCACCCAGGGTCACTGGTGCTACCAGAGCGCTGTTGGAGCCGATAAACACGTCTTCACCCAGTACGGTTTTGAACTTGTTGGCGCCATCGTAATTACAAGTGATGGTGCCCGCGCCAATATTGCTTCGCGCACCGATCTCGGCATCACCCAGATAGCTCAGATGGCCGGCCTTGGCGCCTTCACCTAGCTTGGCGTTCTTTAGTTCAACGAAGTTGCCCACATGGGCCTTGGCGCCCAACACCGTACCCGGACGTAGACGCGCGAACGGGCCGCAATCGGCGCCCTCACCTACTTCCGCACCTTCCAAGTGGCTATTGGCTTTGATGATCGCACCGGCGCGCAGGGTGCTGTTCTTGATCACGCAGTTCGGCCCGATCTGTACGCCATTCTCGATCACCACCTGACCTTCGATAATCACGTTGATGTCGATAGTGACATCGCGACCCACCGTGACCTCACCGCGCAGGTCAAAACGTGCAGGGTCGATCAGGGTTACGCCCTGTACCATCAGCCGGCGCGCGGCGCGGTACTGGTAGTGACGCTCCAGCTGGGAGAGCTGAATGCGGTCGTTGGCGCCCAACACTTCCATTTCATCAGCGGCCTGTTCGGTGGCAACTACCAAGCCATCAGCCACTGCCATGGCGATTACATCGGTCAGGTAATACTCACCCTGTACATTGCTGTTAGACAGGCGACCCAGCCATTCGCCCAGACGTTTGCCCGGTACGGCAAGAATGCCTGTGTTGCCTTCACTGATAAGACGCTGCTCGGCGCTGGCGTCCTTGTGCTCGACGATGGCGTTGACTATGCCACTGCCGTCGCGAACGATGCGGCCGTAACCGGTCGGGTCATTCAGGTTGACGGTCAACAGTCCAAGCTGCTGCTCGCTGACCAACTTCAACAAGCGTTGCAGGGTTTCCACTTCGATCAGCGGTACATCGCCGTAGAGAATCAGCACACGCTCGGCCGTCAGCGCGGGTAAGGCTTGGGCGACAGCGTGGCCGGTGCCCAGCTGCTCAGTTTGCAGTACGAAGTTCAAATCATCCGCGGCCAACTGCTCGCGTACCCGCTCTGCACCGTGGCCAATCACCACATGAATGCCTTGTGGCTTGAGCTGGCGGGCGGTGTCAATCACATGACCAAGCATGGCTTTGCCGGCGACCGGGTGCAGCACCTTGGGCAAGGCCGAGCGCATACGGGTGCCTTGGCCGGCGGCGAGGATAACGATATCGAGCGACATAAGGGCAGATCCCAAGCAATAGCGGGTTGTTCCTTGTGGGCTAGGCCACTGCACAACCCGCAGAAAAGATGAAATGACAGGCAAGAAAAAGGGTAGCCAAGGCTACCCTTTTACTCGTTTGCGATGAAGCGGCGAAATTAACCGCCGAACTTCTTACGCAACTGCTGAACGGTACGCAGCTGAGCTGCAACCTCGGCCAGATGAGCAGCCGCAGAGCCGTAATCGAACTCGGCACCTTGCTCATGCAGCGCTTTCTCAGCAGCCTGGAGGGCTAACTGAGCAGCAGCTTCATCGATATCGGCAGCACGCTGCACGGTATCAGCCAGCACTTTGATCATGCTCGGCTGGACTTCCAGGAAACCACCAGAGATGTAAAACACCTCGGCTTCGCCACCCAGCTTGACCAGACGAATCGGGCCCGGCTTGAGGTCGGTGATCAGCGGCGCGTGACCTGGAGCGATACCGATATCACCCAGGTTACCGTGCGCAATCACCATCTCGACCAGACCGGAGAAGATCTCGCCTTCTGCGCTGACGATGTCGCAATGGACTGTCATAGCCATGTCTAACCTCACGT
>Ga0209504_1000612_pt1 | contig 30988 bp, 19 predicted proteins | sample COGITO_mtgs_1005_FD_184791 | JGI IMG/M metagenome (GOLD analysis project Ga0209504, IMG submission 184791) | Pelagic marine microbial communities from North Sea - COGITO_mtgs_100511 (SPAdes) (version 2) | ecosystem: Environmental > Aquatic > Marine > Epipelagic ...
TGCAATTGCAGTGATTGCAATTTTTATTATTGGAGATGAAATACTATTTTTATACTCTTTGCCAGCAATTATGCGTTTGGCGATAAATAACTCGTAATTCAAATTGATGCTTCTTTTTAAACCTTTCAAAAGTACATATTTATTCTTGCTTTTAGTCTTCAATTTTCAGCTGATTTCATGTGGGCAAAACTCAAAAGTGGTTTCTAAGAAAACAGATCAAGAAAATCAAATTATAAAAACAGGTGCTGATCGTACACAGTTGTATTTGAATTTATTAAAGGGAAAAAACGTTGCTGTTGTTGGGAATCAAACTTCTGTGATACAGAAAACCCAAACGCTAACCGGCACGAGAGAGGTGTCTTCATTTTCGCACCTAGTAGACAGTCTTTTATTACTAGACGTTACTATTAAAAAAGTGTTTTCACCAGAACACGGTTTTCGAGGGAATGCGGATGCTTCCGAATATGTTAAAGATGGATTTGATGTTAAAACAAGCTTGCCTATTATTTCTTTATATGGTAAAAATAAAAAACCCTCAGCAGAACAGTTGGATGGAATAGATATCGTTATTTTTGATATTCAGGATGTGGGCGTTCGTTTTTATACCTACATTTCTTCTTTGCATTATGTGATGGAAGCTTGTGCAGAACTTGGCATTCAAGTACTTGTTTTAGACAGACCCAATCCCAATGGACATTATATTGATGGTCCTGTTTTAGAAATGAAATATTCAAGTTTCATTGGAAAACACCCAGTTCCTGTTGTTTATGGGATGACGATTGGGGAGTATGGACAAATGATTAATGGTGAAAAATGGTTAAAAAATGGTATTCAATGTAATTTAAAGGTGATTCCTTTAGAAAATTATTCACATCAATCAGTAATCAATTTAGCCATAAGACCTTCCCCTAATTTACCTAATGATAAGTCTATAAATCTGTATCCAAGTTTAGGTCTATTTGAAGGAACTACAATAAATGCAGGTCGCGGGACAGAGTTTCAATTTCAAAGATATGGAGCACCCTTCTTTCCATTAAGTAAATTTAGTTATACTCCAAAATCAAATTTCGGTTCTAAATACCCAAAACATAATGAAGAAATATGCTATGGTATTGATTTAAGTTCAGCCAAAAAGTTAAATTCATTAAATTTAGAATGGCTAATAGATGCTTATAAAAAAACTCTCAAAATAGAAAGTTTTTTTGGGGAAACGTTCACTAGTCACGCAGGAAACACAAAACTGCAAAAACAAATAGAACAAGGAATCTCTGAGAAAGCGATTAGAAAAACATGGACACGAGATTTAACCGCTTTTAAACGCGTAAGAGAAAAGTATTTAATTTATGAATAAGCTTTTTTTTGACCAAATAGTCACACAGACATTTCGGTACGTTGGATTATTTTAGATGATTGTTTATTTCTAACTAGAGCGGTTTTTTAAATCTCAAGCGTGCTTATTCCAAATTTAAAAATTAAATTTTTTCAACTCCTGTTGGCTTCCGATATCCTTGAAATGGTTGTTTTAACAATTCTATTAAAGAGGAGTTTTTAGCTTCATCTGGAAATGTATCAACTCCAAACACAATTTTATCTCGATCTAATTCAATATAGGTCCCAAAAACACGATCCCAAAGAGAAAAGATGTTTCCATAGTTTGCATCTGTATAAGGCAACTTGTGGTGATGGTGTATTTTGTGCATGTCCGGTGAAATAATAACATAGCTCAGTAATTTATCTACTTTTCGAGAGATTTTAATATTTGCATGGATAAATTGACTTGTTATCAAAGATAAAGATTGATAAATAAATACAATTGCTATTGGGGCTCCTACGATAAAAACTCCAAATAATGTGAAGGTAAAACGGATGATACTTTCTAGTGGATGATGTCTGTTTGAAGTTGTAATGTCTACTTTATGATCTGAATGATGCACTAAGTGAACCATCCATAATGGTTTTACTTTGTGTTCTGTGAAATGTGCTAAATAGGCACCAAAGAAATCTAATAATAATACGCCCAAACTGGCATACAACCAAACCGGCATTTCTGGCAACCAATTAATAATTCCAAAATCATTCACTTGAACCCAATCTGCTGTGTTTAGTAACAAAAATGCCAAAGTAAAATTGATAAGGATGGTTGTTCCTGTAAAAAATAAGTTGGGACCTGCGTGTTTCCATTTCTTATAATTGAACTTAAATAGTGGAATTCCGCTTTCTAAAAGCCAGAAAAATGTAATTCCGCCCACTAAGAATAGACTTCTATGTGAGGATGGTATGGTTTCAAAATATACGAGTAAAGTATCCAAGGTGATTTATTTTCCACTAAATTAAGAAAAATATATTAAGGGTGGACTTTTGCTGCTGTCGTGCTACAAACAAATTGTACATGAAAACGAGAATAAATTATCTTCGTGTCTTTTTCTTATTGTATTCGTATGGGATTTTTACTTTTAATGCTTCTACGATATTGTAAGCGGCAGGACAAACGGTTGTATTCTCAATTGTTAAATCGGTAATTTGAATAAACTTTTTTCGGTTGGTATGTGGGTATTCTGAACAAGCTTTTGGTCTTACATCGTAGATGAAACAAGTATTGTCAGATTCGTCAAAAAAGGAGCAGGGTGTTGTTTTTAAGACCATGAAATCGTCAGTATCTCGTTCTAAGTATTTGCTTTGAAAGTCTGCAACTTTCATTTTTAAATGTTTAGAAATACGCGCTGTATCGGAATCTGTAAAAATAGGTGAGGTGGTTTTACAGCAATTACCACAGGTTAGACAGTCTGTTTTTTTAAACTCTTTATCATGCAATTCTTGCATTACATAATCTAAATTCTTAGGGGTTCTCTTTCTTAAGTTGACAAAATATTTTTTGTTTTCTTTTCTAGCTTCTTCAGCTAATTTTGGGAGTTCTTCTAAGCGCTTTTGCATGTAAAGTATATTTGAAATCACCGCAATACGGGCGAAATAGCAGCTCGTGTTTTGGAAGTCTGATTGTACCACAAAAATACAATTATTCTTGACCAAAAATCATTGAAAAAAACAAATAAAAATGTTTAATTTCGCATTTCAATTATTAGCATTCAATGAATATCCAAAATACCATCGAAACCAAAGTAAAGGAAGGTTTTTTAACGCTTTATAATACTGAAATCCCTTCGGTGGAATTTCAAGCAACTCGTAAGGAATTTGAAGGAGATATTACTGTCGTTGTTTTTCCGATGTTGCGATATAAAAAAGGAAACCCTGTTCAGATAGGAGAAGATTTAGGGAAATACCTTGTTGAAAACGTTTCTGAGATTACCAATTACAATGTTGTAAAAGGATTTTTAAACTTAGTGATTGAAGATGCGTTTTATATAAACTTCTTCAATGCGATGTATTCGAACAGTACTTTCGGGTTTAAATCAGCTAATGAAAATGAAGACGCTGTTTTGGTAGAGTACTCTTCGCCAAATACCAACAAACCTTTACACTTAGGGCATGTTAGAAATAACCTTTTGGGCTATTCTATTGCCGAAATTATAAAAGCGTCTGGAAAGAAAGTCTACAAAACTCAAATCATCAATGATCGAGGGATTCATATCTGTAAATCAATGTTGGCTTGGGAAAAGTTTGGAAATGGTGAAACACCAGCATCAACAGGTTTAAAAGGAGATAAACTGGTTGGTAATTATTATGTGAAGTTCGATCAAGAATATAAGAAAGAAATTGCGCAACTAATTGCAGAAGGTAAAACAGAGGAAGAGGCTAAAAAACAAGCACCATTGATTCTTGAGGCACAGCAAATGTTGTTACAATGGGAAACTGGAGATGCACATGTTGTTGCTCTTTGGAAAAAAATGAATGCTTGGGTGTACAGTGGTTTTGATGTTACTTATAAAAACTTAGGTGTTGATTTTGATACTTTGTATTACGAAAGCAATACCTATTTGTTGGGAAAAGATATTATTGAGGAAGGTTTGAAATCTGAAGTCTTCTATCAAAAAGAAGACGGTTCTGTTTGGTGTGATTTAACGGCTGATGGATTGGATGAAAAATTGGTGTTACGTTCTGACGGTACTGCTGTTTATATGACACAAGATATTGGAACGGCAATACAACGTGCAAAAGACTTACCTGATGTTGGTGGGATGGTATATACAGTAGGTAATGAGCAAGATTACCACTTTAAAGTGTTGTTTTTGATTTTGAAAAAATTAGGATTCACTTGGGCAGAAAGCTTGTTTCATTTAAGTTACGGAATGGTCGATTTGCCTTCCGGAAAAATGAAGTCTCGTGAAGGAACGGTTGTAGATGCAGATGATTTAATGGTTGAAATGACAACGACTGCTAAAGAGATTTCTGAAGAATTAGGAAAATTGGATGGATATTCTGATGCTGAGAAAGCAGAATTGTATGAAACGATTGGTCTTGGTGCTTTGAAATATTTTATTTTAAAAGTGGATCCTAAAAAGCGAATTTTATTCGACCCGAAATCTTCGGTAGATTTTCAAGGAAACACGGGGCCTTTTATTCAGTATACCTATGCAAGAATTCAATCGATTATTAGAAAAGCAGATTTTGACTATACAAACCCTGTTACTATTGAATTGCATGATAAGGAAAAGGAACTTTTAAAACAATTGGAGTTGTTTCCAGAAACAATTCAGCAAGCAGCAGCAAATTATTCGCCTGCGGTGATTGCCAATTATACCTATGATTTGGTGAAGGAATTCAATTCTTTTTATCAGAATGTACATATTTTAGGAGAGGAAGCTCAAGACAAAAAAATATTTAGAGTGCAGTTGTCTAAAAAAGTAGCGGATACGATAAAACAAGCATTTTCATTACTCGGAATTCAGGTTCCTGAAAGAATGTAAAAGCAATATGGTTTTTAACCATGAAACCATTATTTAAATAAAATTTAGTTTTAGTAAATAATAAAAGTTAGTAAATTAGCCCGCGTTAAGGATTGTAGTGGCATCCTTTTTATTTTTTAATAAAAAGATACAACGAAAAGCCTGTATAAACGCCCAAATAAAATAAATACACAATTATGAAATACGACATCATTATCATCGGAAGTGGACCTGGAGGGTACGTTACCGGAATTAGAGCTTCTCAATTAGGCTTTAAAGTTGCCATTGTAGAGAAAGAATCTTTGGGCGGGATTTGCTTAAACTGGGGTTGTATTCCAACCAAAGCATTATTAAAATCAGCACAAGTGTATGATTATTTAAAACATGTTGATGACTACGGTTTAAAAGCGGAAGCAATAGACAAAGATTTTAATGCAGTTATTAAAAGAAGTCGTGGTGTTGCAGACGGAATGAGCAAAGGAGTTGCTTTTTTAATGAAGAAGAATAAAATCGATATTATTGACGGTTTTGGAAAAATAAAAACGGGTAAAAAAGTAGACGTTACTGCTGAAAATGGTACCGTAACGGAATATACTGCAGACAATATTATTATTGCTACGGGTGCTCGTTCTCGAGAATTACCAAACTTGCCACAAGATGGTGTAAAGGTAATTGGTTATCGAAAAGCGATGACCTTACCAAGCCAACCAAAATCGATGATTGTTGTTGGTTCTGGAGCGATTGGTGTTGAGTTTGCGCATTTTTATAACGCAATGGGAACGGATGTTACGATTGTAGAATACATGCCCAATATAGTGCCTGTTGAAGATATTGATATTTCAAAGCAGTTTGAACGTTCTATTAAAAAAGCAGGGATTAAAGTAATGACGAATTCATCTGTTGAGGCTGTTGATACTTCTGGTGAAGGAGTGGTTGCAACGGTTAAAACAAAAAAAGGGGAAGAAACCTTACAAGCGGATGTTTTACTTTCGGCTGTTGGAATTAAATCGAACATCGAAAATATTGGTTTGGAGGATGTCGGTATTATTGTAGACCGAGATAAAATATTAGTTAATGATTTTTACCAGACAAACATTCCTGGATATTATGCTATTGGTGATGTGGTTCCAGGGCAAGCATTGGCGCATGTTGCTTCTGCGGAAGGAATTACTTGTGTTGAGAAATTAGCAGGATTGCACACAGAACCGATTGATTACGGAAACGTTCCTGGTTGTACTTACGCAACTCCTGAAATTGCTTCTGTAGGAATGACTGAAGCGAAAGCTAAAGAAGCTGGTTACGATTTAAAAGTAGGGAAATTTCCTTTCTCTGCTTCCGGAAAAGCTACCGCTGCTGGAACGACTGAGGGGTTTGTAAAAGTGATTTTTGATGCAAAATACGGTGAATGGTTAGGATGTCACATGATTGGTGCTGGTGTTACTGATATGATTGCTGAAGCTGTTTTAGGACGTAAATTAGAAACAACAGGGCATGAAGTTCTAAAAACAATTCACCCTCACCCAACGATGAGTGAAGCGGTGATGGAAGCTGTGGCTGATGCTTATGATGAAGTAATACATTTGTAATATTTCAGGTCTCTATTTAGACTGAAATTATAATATAAAAAGTAAAAACCGAAGCGCATCGCTTCGGTTTTTTATTTTTTCTAAAAAAAAACATTTTTTAATACTTCCAACAAACAATTCGAGTTATTTTATTTCCTTGACTCATTGGAATTACTTTAAATGCAGTTGCGCCTAATTTCTTTGAAGATTTCTCCATACTTTCTACATTCTCCTTTTTAGACACCAAACTTGTAAACCAGGTACTTTTGTCTTTGTACAAAGAGCTTTCGTATAAATAGTTGTGCAAAAAAGCTTTTTCGCCACCTACATACCACAATTCATTGTTGTTTCCAGAGAAATTTCGAACGGCACTATTCCCTAAGTTTTTGTTTTTTCTTTTGTTAGCGCCTTGTGCTTCTTCGGCCGATTTATAAAAAGGAGGATTACACATGACTGCGGAAAAGAAATCATCATCTTCTAAAATGCCTTTTAAAATCTGATTTTCATCCAACTGTTGGCGTAATTTTATATGTGCATCCAAATCATTATCATCGATTATGTCTTGTGCAGTATCTAAAGAATCTAAGTCGATGTCTACACCAACAAAATTCCAATTGTGTACTGCAACTCCCAACAAAGGGTAAATACAGGTTGCACCTGTTCCAATGTCTAATATTTTAATAGCTTCTTCTTTTTCTTCTTCGGTGGAAAGTAAATCTGCTAAATGATGAATGTAGTCTAAACGTCCTGGAATTGGTGGACATAAATTCTTGTCCGGAAAATTCCAAAGAGCTATTTTATCAAAGGTAAAAAGTAATGCTTTATTGAGTTCTTTTACGGCAATCGGGTTTGAAAAATCGATGGTAATACTTCCATATTTATTCTCTGCAACAAACTCTTTTAAAGCTGGGTTTTTAATGATTAAATCATCAAAATCGTATGCCGTATTAAATTTATTTTTTGGGTGAAGTCCTTTGTCTTTTTGGCTCATTATAGTTCTAGGATTGTAAATTGGTGTGCGAGTGGCTTTAGTACCTTTTTTAAAGTGACTAAAAAAGGGGTGCCGTAGGCTAAATAATAGTCAGAAAAGTTTCGCTGACGTTCTTCTAAACTTTGGTTGGGGAGAAGTTGTCTTTGTAAATCGGTAATGCGATCTACCAACTCTTTTTGTCTTCTCTTTTCTGCTCGTAACAATCTTCTTTGAAGATTTTCTAAGCCTTTAATTTGTTTTTTTTCTTGCGCATTCACAGCTCCTACAAATGAAATGTCTGTTTTCTTAGCTACTTCTTTTAGTTCGGTAAATTGTTTTTGTAGGGATTCAATTTTAAGATTAAAATCAAGATTGATATCAGTATTTTCAAGAACTTTTTTTGATAGCAAATCCTGCTGTTTTAAAAATAACTCTTGATGTGAAATTTTTAGGGACGTTAATTTTTTTTGTTGTTTTTCGGAGACAATTTGTACGGAATTCCTCAATAATAATATTGGAAAGGGTACGGCTACTTTTTCAAAATAGCTTTTCAACTCCAGCCAATAGGCAATTTCTCCGCCACCGCCAATATAGCACAGGTTTGGTAAAACGACTTCTTGGTAGAGGGGGCGAACAATCACATTTGGTGAAAAAGCCAATGGGTTTTCATCTACTTCTCTTAAAATTTCTTCTTTAGAAAACGTAATATTGGTATTGTTTATTTTATATATCCCGTTTTCAAAAAGGATGCGTTCCCGCGAATTTTCACTTAAATAAAACAGATTAATCGCTCTAGGATTTACCTGCACTTTATAATTTTTCTCTAACGCTAAAATCGTCTCAGAAACGGTATGAAATGAGGTTTCATTTTCTAATTCATCTTTTACTATTGGCGATAGCATTTTTTTTAATGCGAGATCATCACCATCAAGAATTACCAATCCATAGTCTTTAAACAATTCATTGGCAATAAAACGGGTAGCATCCGCTAAGTTTTTGTGTTTTAAATATCCTTCAGAAAATAATTTTTTTAGTTCTTTTGCATTTTTTGTACTCCCTAAATGGGATGAGAATTCTTGAAATACATCTGACAAACCTTCTGTTGAAAGTCGTCCAACAGCTCCACCAGATTCTAAATTCCATTGTACTTTTTTTTCTTGAAAATTAAAATAATTAATTTCTTCAAAGTCATGGTCTTCTGTTGCCATCCAATAAACGGGCACAATATTTTTAGTTGGAAATTTTTTTGAGATTTCTTCTGCCAAATTTATGGTAGAAAATATTTTATAGAGGAAATATAGTGGCCCCGTAAATAAGTTTAATTGATGCCCAGTAGTTACCGTAAATGTATTTTTCTGTTTTAGAAGCTTAATATTATTTTGGGTCGCTTCTGAAAGATCAAAACCCTGGTATTGTTTTTCTAATGACTTCGATAGAACGTTTCTAGATTCAAGATTGAACGATTTTTCTTTTTCCTCTAACTGATTTTTAAACCCTACTAAATCGGGGTAATTATGATAAAAAGGCTTTATACTTTCTTTCTTTGCAAGATAATCAAGCATTGTTTTAGAGAAAAAACCGGTTTTTTCGAAAGGAAGTTGTGCTACTTTCATGTTGGTAATTTGAAAATCGTTTTAGTAGAATTTAAGAGTTTTATTCTGCAAACTCTTTAGTCTCATAATTTTTGATAAAAATACACTATTTTGATGGTTGGACGAAGTGAATAATGAATCTAACCATTAATTGTTCGTCAATCTCCCGTTTGTTTAATATCAAAAAAAGATATTATTCTTACATTTGATAATCAAACACAAATTTACATGAAAATTAAATTACTTTCTGTTCTTACTCTTTTTATGCTTGGAACTACCTTCTCGCAATCTCTTCAATCTCCTTCTGAATTTTTAGGTTATGAAATTGGGACTCGTTTTACCAGACATCACCAAGTTGTCGATTACTTTAAATATGTTAGTAATACTGTTTTCAATGTAAAATTGGAAAAATATGGTGAAACAAATGAACACAGACCGCTTTATGTGAGTTATATTTCTTCCAAAGAAAACATTGCTAATTTAGAAACTATCCGAAAAAACAACCTTTCCCAATCTGGAATTATTAAAGGAAGTACGGTTAATAACAAAGCAATTGTTTGGTTGAGTTATAATGTACACGGCAACGAGGCTTCGAGTACAGAAGCGGCAATGCTCACGTTGTATGAATTGATTAAGAATAAAAAAAAATGGTTAGAAAATACGGTTGTTATTATGGATCCATGTATCAATCCAGACGGACGTGATCGGTATGTGAACTGGTTTAATCAGGTGAAAGCAACTCCATATTCGATTGATCAAAACGCGAAAGAACATACGGAACCTTGGCCTTCTGGTAGACCAAACCACTATTTATTTGATTTAAATAGAGATTGGGCTTGGGCAACTCAAGTAGAATCATCACAAAGGATTGCTATTTATAACAAATGGTTGCCTCATATTCATGTTGATTTTCATGAACAAGGAATTAATAACCCTTACTATTTTGCCCCTGCTGCAGAACCTTTTCACGAAGTAATTTCTGATTGGCAACGTAATTTTCAAACTCAAATTGGAAAAAATCATGCCAATTATTTTGACAAAGAAGGATGGTTGTATTTTACCAGAGAGAGTTTCGATTTGCTATACCCAAGTTACGGTGACACCTATCCAACTTATATGGGAGCTATTGGAATGACCTATGAGCAAGCGGGACATGGACGTGCCGGATTGGGAATTCAAACCAATGAGGGAGAGGTTTTGACGCTGAAAGATCGAGCGATTCATCATATGACAACGGGTTTGTCTACTGTTGAAATTTCTTCGAAGAATGCTGTCTTATTAAATTCTGAATTTAAAAAGTTTTTTGATAATTCGGATTTAAAATATAAAAGTTATGTGTTGAAAAATGAAAATCAGGATAAATTGAATCGTTTAAAAAAATTGTTAGACAAACATGAAATCCGGTATCAATCGGCTAAGGAAGGAAGAGCAAAAGGATATCTTTATTCGATTCAGGATCAAGGAAAAATGGATTTAACTTCTTCGGATATTATTATTCATACGGACCAACCGAAAGGCAAAATGGTCAAGGTTTTGTTTGAACCAAAAGCAAAATTAGCAGATTCTTTAACCTATGACATCACTGCTTGGTCTTTGCCATATGCACATGGATTTGATGCAATTGCTTCTAAAACGAAATTGCCTTCATCGGATGTAGCTAAAGATAGTACAATTAAAAATTCAATTGCTAGGAGTGCTTACGCATATATTTCTAAGAGGAACAGCATCGAGGATGCCACTTTTTTAGGAGCTTTGCTACAAGAAAATATCGTACCTCGATTTAGTGAGAAAGCTTTTTCTATTGAAGGAAAATCTTTTGAAAGAGGAGCACTGATTATTTTAAGAAATGACAATCGCAATGCTGAATTTGATGCAAAACTAATTGCAATTGCAAACAAGCATCAACGTTCTTTAACGATAGTTACTACTGGTTTTTCTGACTCGGGTGTTGATTTTGGGTCTTATTCTGTGAAGCCAATTAATCAACAGAAGATAGCTGTGCTCTCGGGGAAAGCTACTTCTTCATTAAGTTTTGGAGAAGTTTGGCATTTTTTTGAATCACAATTGAACTATCCAATTACTAATATCAATGCTGAAGGTTTTAGCGATATCACTTTGCATTCCTATGATGTCATTATATTACCAAGTGGTTCGTATCGAGATGTTTTGAATAAAACGATGATGACTAAACTAAAAAAATGGATGCGTGACGGTGGTACACTCATTGCCATTGGAAATGCGTTACGCAGTTTTGCTGATAAAGAAGGGTTTTCATTGAAAGTGAAAAAATCAGAACAAAAAGATGAAGTAGCTAATCTAACTCCTTTTGCAGATCGAGAACGTAAAAGTGTTGCTGATTTAATTACAGGAAGCATTTTTAAAAGCACGATTGATACAACACACCCTTTAGGATTTGGTTATCAAACATCTTACTTTTCTTTGAAACTAAGTGGTACTTCATATCAATATTTAGGGAAAGGTGTAAATGTTGGTTATTTCGATCAAAACACAAAAAATGTTTCGGGTTATGCTGGAAGTGAAGCGATTAAAAACGTCCCAAAATCACTTTTGCTTGGTGAAGAATCGTTTGGTAATGGGAGTATTGTCTATATGGTAGACAATCCGTTATTTCGATCTTTTTGGGAAAACGGAAAGCTTTTTATGGCAAATGCTGTTTTTCTGTTGAATTCTAATACCTTAAAATAAGTCGATTTTATTTTCATTTTATAGATAAAAAAACCATCTCAAACGAGATGGTTTTTTACTGAAAACAATTTAAAAAAATTCAAACAATCTATAACTTAAAAGAGGTTTATGAGGTCTCTCACTTATCTAAAAACAACCTTTGTGCCAAAGTAGATTTTAAGAGTAAAAAAAGAAATATTTTATCAGACCGCTCCTAAAAAAAAACACGGCATTCTAATGAGTGCCGTGTTTATATTGTTAAAATATTCTCAACTAATTAGAGAGGTTTATTTTGCATGTTTATGTGCTTTGTATGATGAGCGAACTAATGGTCCACTTTCAACATACATAAAGCCCATTTCTAAACCTAGAGTTTCATATTTCTTAAATTGTTCAGGAGTCACAAACTCTTTTAGAGGCAGGTGTTTTTTTGTAGGTTGTAAATATTGACCTATTGTTAATACATCCAATCCAACAGCTTGAAGGTCTTTCATAGTTTGAATTACTTCTTCTTCTGTTTCGCCTAAACCAAGCATCAACCCAGTTTTGGTTCGCATTCCGTTTTCTTTTAAATATCTTAAAACTTCTAAGCTTCGATCGTATTTTGCTTGAATTCGAACTTCACGGGTCAGTCTTCGTACGGTTTCCATATTGTGAGAAACCACTTCAGGATGCACTGCTATAATTCGATCTATTTGTTTGGTGTTTCCTTGAAAATCTGGAATCAATGTTTCTAATGTTGTGGTTGGATTTGCTCTGCGAATTGCATCTACCGTTTCAGCCCAGATAATTGATCCTCCATCTTTTAAATCATCTCTATCTACAGAAGTAATTACGGCATGTTTGATGCTCATAATTTTTATGGATTGGGCTACTTTTTCCGGCTCATCCCATTCCACCGTTTCTGGTCTTCCTGTTTTTACACCACAGAATCCACAAGAACGGGTACAAATATTTCCAAGAATCATAAAAGTTGCAGTTCCTTCTCCCCAACATTCTCCCATGTTTGGACAGCTTCCACTGGTACAAATAGTATTTAATTTGTATTTGTCTACTAAACCTCTTAATTCGGTGTATTTCTTACCAACGGGTAATTTTACACGCAACCATTTTGGTTTTTTTAGTCTTTCTTGAAGCATTACAGGTGCTGTCTCCATTTTCTATTGAATTTGAATTGCAAAGATACAAAGGAAAGTTTTAAATACTCGATAAAAACCAAATACTGAAACCCACTAAAAAGAGAATTCCAACGACGCTCAAAATTTTTAAATAAATATTAGGCTGGTGTTCTTTTGGTGTGTGCTTTCCGGTAATTAATGTATAATTTAAAATGGCGTAAAAAGGCGCTGTTAAAAAAGATAGAATCGTGGCTATTTTTACCAAGAAACCCATATTGTCCATCCCATATTTTAAGATAAAGAATGTTCCTAAAGCTAGACATACAATCCAAAACCAATAGTTCAGTTTTGTTTTTTTTGAAAATAGTAATTGCGTTGTTTTTTCCATAGCTCTTGGAGAAGCGTCTAAAGTAGTTAGTGTTGTACTAAACATGGTTGTAAAGGCCGCAATAGCAATAAATAGATAAAAGAATTCACCCAGGTTTTTGGTGTATAAATTAATTAATTGAGATGCAAATTCACCTCCTTTTTCTGAAAAAGTTTCTCCTGATTGATACATAACTAATGCGCCTAACAGCACAAAGCAAACTCCTAAAAAGAGTGTTCCAAGATATCCGATATTAAAATCGAGAATGGCTTCTTTTGGTGTCGTATTTTGACTTTTGTTTTTTTCGGTTGACCAGATAGAATGCCAAACAGCAACATCTAATGGGGCTGGCATCCATCCTAAAAATGCAATAAGAAACGTGATTTCTACAGTTCCAGAAGGAAGTATTTGTGTCATATCAAAAGCATTTTTTGTGCTAAAAATGGCAACGATAACCGCAATTATTGTACTTACTGTTAGTATGAGGATGATGTACTTCATCAGGTTATCTAGAAGTTTGTAACGTCCAATAACTAATAGGGTAATGCCAATCAAAAGGAGTATGGTAGACCATATTACCAAATCACCGGTAATGCCAAAAAGTTGGGATGCCAAACCTGCCGTAACAATCGTTACTGCTGCCTGAATGGTAAACATAGTTGCAAAATTGAGCAGGTAATAAGCTACTAAAACTCCTTTGCCTAATTTTTGATAACCTTCTAGTAAGGTTTCTCCTGTAGCCGCAGCATATCGAGGTCCAAATTGAAAAAAGGGATATTTAAAAAGGTGAACGAGAAGTAAAGCCCATAACAAACCAAAACCAAATTCGGCTCCTGCTTTGGTAGATTGCACCAAGTGTGAAACACCAATAGCAGCTCCAGCGAATAATAAACCAGGTCCTAAAGATTGGAGGAATGTTTTTTTCACGTTATGATTTTTTGATAATGGCTGCAAGTAACTTTTTTGCACGTAAAAGCTTCACTTTTACATTGCTTATTGATTCGTTTATTTCAGAAGCAATTTCTTTATAACTCAATTCCTGAAAGTAACGCAACTGAATTACTTCTTGGTACTTGGGTTTTAGGAGTTTAATGTCTTTTAGTAATTTTGCTAAATTTTGTTCTCGAATGATGCTGTCTTCTGGTGTTGGGCTATCATCTACTACTAAATAAATTTTTTTTTCTTGCTCTTGAGTGTTTTCAATTCGAATTGAACTACTTTTTTTTCGTAATAAATCGATATGAATATTTTTAGAAATCGTAATTAACCAAGTCTTAAATACATATTTCTCATCAAAAGTATGGATTTTGTCAAAGGCTTTTGAAAACGTTTGTATGGCAATGTCTTCAGCATCATTTTCGCTATTGGTGCGTTTTAATTGATACTTATATACGTCTAACCAAAAAGTATCTAATAAATATTTAAAAGCAGTTTGATTTCCTTTTTTTGCTTTCGAAATGCTGCTTTCTAATTGTGTGTTCTTTATTTCCAAGGATTGGGTTTTGAAATCAAATTCGTGATAAAGATACTAAATTGAAATAATAACAGACCAATTTCCAGAAAAGAGGATCAAAACAATTTTGGTCTCTTTAAATTTTAATTGAAAATAATCGTGGTATTTCTTAAGAGAAATGGAAGTTAATCATGTTGAGGTTCGACACAACTGTCAAATTTATCAGGTGTTTTACCACAAAAACCACAGGACTCTCCAGTCTTATTTAACATTGGGTTTTGGCTAGCACAGGTTCCTGCAAATTCACCGTCTTTTTTTGCCCAAATTTTAATGGCAATTCCAGCAACTCCAAGTCCTAATAATCCGAGGGTAAGTAGTAGTAATTTCATAGTGTATGATTCTATTGCAAAGATACAAAATCTATCGTTTTAACTTTTAATTCCTGCTTTTTTTTGTAACTTCTAAATGCAGAGAACTACCTATTGAATGAAGAAGAATTCATAAAAAATTGATGGACACAAAATCAAGCTGCTTTCGGTCAACTTTTAGATATCGAAATGACACCTTATTTTTTAGAAATCAACCATCCCGGAATCAATTTAGAAAACAAAGAAAAAATAGCCCTAATTTTTAAAGCAATAAATTCTTTACCAGAAAGTAAGAAAGTAACTTTTAGAACTTCAGATTTCCCAAATGGCATTCAATAACTGGAGATAGAAATCGTATTTACAACATTGTAAGAACCTCTTATTTTACTGATGAAGATTTTTAAAAAAAAGATGAAAGTGAATTTATACACACAGAAAATTTTGTATTAGTAGATGCAAAAGGACGAATTAAAGGTGTTTATAACGGTATTTTAGGGCTCGATATTTTGTGACTTAAACGTCATATAAAAAACCTTAAAGCAAGAGCTTTAAATCTTCTTAAGCAATTACATTCACTTCAATTTCTAGAGGAATTCTGAACTTTTCTAGTACTGTTTGCTGAATTTTTTCAGCAAGTTGAAAAACCTCATTACCAGTTGCATTTCCATAATTTACTAAAACCAAGGCTTGCTTTTCGTGTACGCCAGCATCTCCATAACGTTTTCCTTTAAAGCCACTTTGTTCTACCAGCCATCCAGCTGGAACTTTGATTTCGGTTTCAGAAACGGGATAGTTTGGAATTGTTGGATTTTCTTTTTGCAGTTTTAGAAACTGCATTTTAGAAATTACAGGGTTTTTAAAGAAACTACCACTATTGCCAATTTCTTTAGGATCGGGTAATTTGGATTTTCTAATGGAAATGACGGCATCAGAAATATTTTTTAATGTTGGAGTTTTAATTTTATGAAAAGCCAATTCATTTTCAATAGCCCCATAAGAGGTTGTTAATTGATGCTTTTTTGTGGTTAACTTAAAAGAAACGGAAGTCAAGATATATTTTCCTTTCACTTCATTTTTAAAAATTGAATTTCGATATCCAAAATTACAAGCTTCATTTGAAAAAGAAACCAATTTATTTGTTTCAATCTCTAATGCCTCCACCTTTGTGATGGTGTCTTTTACTTCTACGCCGTAAGCACCAATATTTTGAATTGGACAGGTACCAACATTTCCAGGAATTAACGATAAGTTTTCGAGGCCTCCATAATTTTCAGTAATACACCATAGCACAAATTCATGCCAGTTTTCGCCGGCATTTACCGTTATATAAACAGCATCTTCTTCTTCACGATCTATGGAAGTTCCCTTGATATCAATATGAACAACAAGTCTCTCAATGTCTTTAGTTAAAAGCATATTGCTTCCACCAGAAATCAGGAAAAAATCTTTTTCTATTTTTAGAAGTTGCTGCAATTCATAAAAAGAAGTAATCGAAACAAAGCGTCTGGCTTTTACATCAATACCAAAAGTGTTGTATGCTTTCAACGATATGTTTTCTTGAATAGTCAATTAACTTGGATATTGTTTTAAGGCTTCTTTTAAAATTTCAACCGAACGAATTAAATCTTTCTGATTTAAAACATAGGCGATTCTAACTTGATTTTTCCCTTCATCAGGTGTTGAGTAAAATCCGCTTGCAGGCGCAACCATTACTGTTTCTTTATTGGATTCGAATGCTTCTAACATCCATTGAGCAAAATGATCTGCATCTTTTACCGGCAATTCAGCAACACAATAAAAAGCTCCTTTCGGGTTTGCTACTTTTACACCGTTAAGCTTTTCCAATTCAGAAATTAACGTATTTCTTCTTTCTACATACTCTTCAATTACTTCATTAAAATAACTTTGAGGCGTGTCTAAAGCTGCTTCACTGGCAATTAAGGCATAAGTAGGTGGACTTAGTCTTGCTTGTGCAAACTTAATCGCTGTGGCAATAAATTGCTTGTTTTTTGAAACAATGCAACCAATTCTTGCGCCACACATACTATACCGTTTCGATACCGAATCTATTACAATTGCGTGTTCATCTAATCCTTCCAAAGAAAGTACTGAGGTATGTTTCAATCCGTCATAGGTAAACTCTCTATAAACTTCATCGGCAATTAAATACAAATCATGTTTTAAAACGATCTGCTTTAATTTTTCTATTTCTGCTTCTGAATACAAGTATCCTGTTGGATTCCCTGGATTACAGATTAAGATTGCTTTTGTTTTTTTTGTAATTAACTTCTCAAAATCTTCAATTTTTGGCAAAGCAAAATTATCTTCAATTTTAGAAATTACAGGGACTACAGTTACACCCGATGCGGTAGAAAAACCGTTGTAATTTGCATAAAAAGGTTCTGGAATTATAATTTCATCTCCCGGATCTGTAATACTCCCAATGGTGAAAAGTAAGGCCTCAGAGCCCCCTGTTGTAACAACAATATCATTTGCTTCAACCGAAATATTATGTGCTACATAATAGTTTGCCAATTTAGCTCTATAGGATTCAGAACCTTCCGAACGCGCATAAGCCAGTGTCTCAAGGGTGTTGTTTTTTACAGCATCTAAAGCAATCTGTGGGGTCTTAATATCGGGTTGACCAATATTTAAGTGAAAAACACTGACGCCTCTTTTCTTAGCGTCTTCTGCGTAAGGCACCAATTTTCTAATGGGTGACTCTGGCATTTTATTTCCTTTCTGAGAGATTGTAGGCATAATTTTTGATATGGTATTTGAGATTACAAATTTGCGAAATATTTTTTATATTAAAACTGAAATTATAGTTTCTTTATCTGTTAAAACCTGAAAACATAGAATGTATGATATTTTCTTGTTGTATCTTTCATATTCACTCAAATACAAACGCTTATTAAAAAATTAATAATCATACTATTTTTAGTCTTCAATAATAGCAATATTGTTTTTGGACAATCAAGATTTCAGTTTCCCAATGAACATCGAAACTCTCATAAACTCTCGTTTCAATTAATTAACAACATCATATTGATTCCAGTTGAGGTGAATAACACGAAGTTGTCTTTTATCTTAGATACAGGCGTTGATAAAACAATCTTATTTAGCCTTTCTGAAAACGACAGTTTGGGGTTGAAAAATGTAAAAAAAACATCTTTACAAGGATTGGGGAAAGGAAAAGCAATCGATGCATTAATTTCTAAAAAAAACGAATTAAAAGTTGGCGGTCTGAAGAATAACAATGAAACCATTTATGTGATTTTAAAAGACCAATTTGAACTCTCAGGAAAAATGGGGACGACCATACATGGTATTATCGGCTATAGCTTGTTGAAAGATGTTATTGCCAATATCAATTACAAAACAAAAAAAATAATACTGTACAATCCGAGGGGTTTTCAATACAAGAAGTGCAAAAAATGCGAAGAATTCCCCATTGCGTTTTATAGGAATAAACCCTATGTTGATGCAGCTGTTCAATTAGATACGATTGGAAATGAAATGACCTCCGTAAAAATGTTAATTGACACTGGCGGAAGTGATGCGCTTTGGTTGTTTGAGGAATCCCATGAAAATATTAAGACTCCTCTTCGGCATTACAATGATATCTTAGGAGAAGGTTTAAGCGGAATAATCTATGGAAATAGAGCTCGGATTCCAAAAGTTAAAATCGGTAAATTTGAACTACTCCAACCCACAGTATCTTTTTTAGATACCATTTCTACCCTACAAGCAAGGAAATTTGAGACCAGAAATGGGAGTATTGGAAGTAATATTTTAAAGCGATTTAAAGTTTGGATTGATTATCCAAATAAAAAATTGATATTGAGAAAATGTGCTGCGCTCTCAGGAGGCTTTGAATACAATATGAGTGGTTTGGATATTGTGTATAATGGAGAAGAATTAGTTAAAGAAATGAATCCAGAAAAAGTAATTAGCTACTCAGGACAAAATAATAGTCTCGAAAACAATAGCAATACCATTACATTTTCGGCGAGTTACCGATTTAAGTTCAAGCCCTCATATCGCATTTCTAAAGTTTTAAAGAATTCTCCAGCTGCGCAAGCAGGGATTTATCCAGATGATATTTTATTGAAAATAAATGGAAGTACAGTGCATGATTTGTCCATTGGTGAACTGATAAATAAGTTGCAATCAAAAGATGGTAAAAAGATAAGATTAACGATTCGTAGAGGTATGGAAATTCTAAAATTTCAATTCAAACTAAAGAAAAGAGTTTAATTGTCGGACAACATGCTTTTCTCCTTTTCAAAAGAAACTTCAGAAGCAACATACCCTTTTACTCGAATTACTTTTCGAGTTTGTTTCGCATTCGAAAAAATAATGATCTGTTTGTTAAACCTTCCAGGTTTATTCGTATCATAAGATACTTTTATTTCTCCCTTTGTTCCAGGCATAATTGGTGCTTCTGGTTTTTCAGGAACCGTACAGCCACAGGTAGATTGTATTCTTTTGATAACGATGGGTGCAGTACCTATGTTTGTAAATGAAAAAATACGCGTGCCATCTGATTTTTTTGCAACTGTACCATAGTCAATTGTTTCTTTCTCAAATTTAAATTCTTGTGCATGCATTGAAAGAGAAACAAAAACGAAGGCGAAAAATAGCAGAAAGCTTTTCATGGTATAGGTTTAAGTAGTAAAATTATAACAAAAATTTTGTTTTAAAAAATCAATGACTAATTTTCTCCTGAAAGTAGATAATTGTATTTTTGCGACCTATATTTTAAAAATTAGCCCAAAGTATGACAATTCCATCTAAATATGATGCCAGCCAGGTAGAAGACAAGTGGTACGAGTACTGGATGCAGCATGATTATTTTCATTCTACACCAGACGAAAGAGAACCTTATACCATTGTAATTCCACCACCCAATGTCACTGGAGTTTTACATATGGGGCATATGTTGAACAATACCATTCAAGATGTATTAATTAGACGTGCTCGGTTGTTGGGTAAAAATGCGTGTTGGGTTCCGGGAACAGACCATGCATCCATAGCAACTGAAGCAAAAGTTGTCGCAAGATTAAAAGAACAAGGAATTGACAAAAGCGATTTAACGCGCGAAGAGTTCATTGCGCATGCTTTTGAGTGGAAGCACCAATATGGAGGAATTATATTAGAGCAATTAAAAAAATTAGGCGCTTCCTGTGATTGGGAACGTACCGCATTTACCATGGATCCAGAAATGTCTGAATCTGTGATTAAAGTTTTCGTTGATCTTTACAACAAAGGATTGATTTACCGTGGATACCGAATGGTCAATTGGGATCCAGAAGCAAAAACTACTTTGTCAGATGAGGAAGTAATCCATGAAGAACGACAAGGGAACTTATACTATTTAACCTATAACGTCGAAGGTTCTGATGACACCCTAACCATTGCAACTACACGACCTGAAACTATTTTTGGTGATACCGCTATTTGTATCAATCCAGAAGATCCACGTTTTACGCATTTAAAAGGAAAGAAAGCCATTGTACCCTTAAGTGGACGTGTAATTCCGATTATAGAAGATAGTTATGTAGACATCGAATTTGGAACAGGTTGCTTAAAGGTAACGCCAGCTCACGATGAGAATGACAAAGCTTTAGGAGAAAAGCACAAATTAGAAGTTATTGATATTTTTAATGACGATGCCTCTTTAAACTCTTTTGGACTCCATTATCAAGGAAAAGATCGTTTTGTAGTTCGAGAAGAAATTGCAAAAGAATTGACTGAAAAAGGAGTTTTGGTGAAAACTGAAATTCATACAAATAAAGTAGGTACCTCTGAGAGAACTAAGGCGGTCATTGAACCCCGTTTGTCAGATCAATGGTTTTTGAAGATGGAAGACTTGGTAAAACCAGCGATAAAAGCGGTTTTAGGAGAAGATTCAGAAATTAATTTATATCCAAAGAAATTCGAAAATACCTACCGTCATTGGATGGAGAACATTCGCGATTGGAATATTTCACGTCAATTGTGGTGGGGACAACAAATTCCAGCTTTTTTCTATGGAGATGGAAAAGAAGATTTTGTAGTCGCAGAAACCAGAGATGCTGCCTTGTTATTAGCAATAGAGAAAACGCAAAACCCAGCATTGTTGGCTTCCGATTTAAGACAAGATGAAGATGCCTTAGATACATGGTTCTCTTCTTGGTTGTGGCCGATGTCTGTTTTTGACGGAATCCGAAATCCAGAAAATGAAGAAATTAAATACTATTATCCAACCAACGATTTAGTTACCGGACCAGACATTTTGTTTTTCTGGGTAGCAAGAATGGTGATTGCTGGATATGAATATAAAGACGAAAAACCATTTCAGAATGTTTATCTAACAGGATTGGTGCGTGACAAACAACGACGTAAAATGTCGAAATCTTTAGGGAATTCGCCAGATGCGTTAAAGTTGATTGAACAATATGGAGCCGATGGTGTGCGTGTAGGTTTGCTACTCAGTTCTGCTGCCGGAAACGACCTCATGTTTGATGAAGACCTATGTCAGCAAGGAAAACAATTTGCCAATAAAATTTGGAATGCCTTCCGATTGATCAAAGGGTGGGAGGTAGATGCTAGCATTCCACAACCAGCAACCGCCATTACAGGATTGACTTGGTACGAAGCAAAGTTTCAGAAAGCACTAGCAGAAATAGAAGATCATTTCTCTAAATACCGTTTGTCAGATGCTTTAATGGCGATTTATAAACTCATTACCGACGATTTTTCTTCTTGGTTGTTAGAGATTGTGAAGCCTGCATATCAGCAGCCAATTGACGCAAAAACATTTGCGGCGATCATTGGAATTTTAGAAAACAATTTGAAAGTATTGCACCCATTCATGCCCTTCTTATCGGAAGAAATTTGGCAATATATAGCTGAAAGAACTCCAGAGGAAGCCTTGATTATTGCAAAGTATCCAACAGTCAAAGATTTTGATACAAAAATTATTGCTGATTTCGATATAGCAACCCAAGTGGTTTCAGGAATTAGAACCATTCGAAAAGACAAAAACATTCCGTTTCGAGATGCCATCGAATTATTTGTGGTTGAAAACGAACAGAATGCAAAAGCGTTTGATGCAGTCATTCAGAAATTAACAAACACATCAAGCATAGCAACAGTTTCTGAAAAAGTAGATGGAGCGTCGTTCAGAGTTAAATCGAACGAATATTTTATTCCAATTTCTATGGACAATATCAATGTCGAAGAAGAGCAAGAAAAATTAAACAAAGAATTAAAAAGAGCCGAAGGGTTCCTTTTCGGAATCCAGAAAAAGCTATCGAATGAGCGTTTTGTGAACAATGCACCAGAAGCTGTATTGGCAGTAGAGCGCAAAAAAGAGACCGATACCTTGGCAAAAATTGCAACCATTCATAAGAGTCTACAATCATTAAAATAAATCTTAAAACCAAAAACAAACCCCAACCCTCAAAATGAACAAATTAATTTTATCTATTGCAATTGTTTTACTAGCACTTTCTTCTTGTGTTTCAAAAAAAGACTATGTTTCTTTAGAACAGAAGTACAATGATACCCGAAGCACGCTTCAAAAAACAACCCTTGAAAAAGAAGGTTTGGAAGCAAAGTTTGCAAAGATTGAAGACCGTGTTGCCAATTATTATAAAAAAATTAACGCTTTAAAAGGAGACAATGTTACGTTGCAGAACGAAAACGATGTGAAGTTAGATATGGTTGGAAATACAGCCGTTATTTCTACCAAAACAAGAGCTTTGTTGAATGCAACCTTGGCAAAAGTGGATCCTTCAGTTTTAGCAGATGCTAAAACTTTGAAAGATTCTTTGAACCTTGCAGTGGCTTACAATTTGAAAAAATCAATGGCTGCTTCAGATTTGAAAGGATCGAATGCCATTGACATCAATATCAATCAAACGGTGGTGATGATTTCAATTTCAGACAAGTTGTTATTCAATACCGCAAGCTTCAAAATTAAAAGAGGCGCTCATGCCTTATTGAAAAAATTGGCAGGGGTTATCAATTCAGAACCAAGCATGGAAGTGATGATTGAGGGACACACCGATTCAAGAACCATTAGTAACAACGTTGTGCAAGACAACTGGGATCTAAGTGTAAAAAGAGCGACGTCTATTGTACGTATTTTAGAAAGTAAGTACAAAGTAGATGGAAGTAGATTGATTGCTGCTGGTAGAGGTGCTACGGTGCCTTTGGTTGAAAATAACTCCTACAAAAACAGAGCGAAAAACAGAAGAACTCGTATTGTAATTCTTCCCAACCTAGACAAGTTTTTTGCTTTGCTATCTGACAATCCTACCGAAGTAAAACTATAGTTTTAGTATTTTATAAAACCCAATTTTATTACCTATTTAAAACCGAGCCAAGGCTCGGTTTTTTTGTTTCTATTATCTATATGCAAAAGTAGCTTAATATTATTTTGGGGTTATATTTTATTGAGATATATCTGACACGATGTATTCATTTATTGTCTATTTTAGCTAAATAATAGGGGATGTAGCTCAGTTGGCTAGAGCGCTTGACTGGCAGTCAAGAGGTCGTGGGTTCGAGCCCCATCTTCTCCACAAAATAAAAAAAAACCACTCAAATTGAGTGGTTTTTTTGGATGTGTTGCGTGTTGTTAATTCGCAGAAAGTAAATCTCCTTTTCCTTTTGAGGACAAGAACGATTCAGAAGTTAAATAGGTGTCTATTTCTTTGGCAGCTTCTCTCCCTTCAGAAATGGCCCAAACGATTAAAGATTGTCCTCTTCTCATGTCTCCGGCAGTAAATACATGCGGTACATTCGTTTGGTATTTTTTTGCTTTGTAGTTATTTCTTGTATCGAGTTCCAAGCCAAGTTGTTCGCTCAACGAAGTCTCAGGTCCCGTAAAACCTAAAGCCAATAAGACCAAATCACACGGCCATATTTTTTCAGAATCTGGTTTTTCATTTAAAATAGGTCGCTCTCCTGGCTTAAAAGTCCAAGATACTTCCACGGTTTTAATAGCGATCAATTCATTTTTCGCATTTTTAATGAATTCTTTGGTGTTAATCAACCAATTACGATCACAACCCTCTTCGTGTGAAGAGCTTGTTTTCATTTGCAAAGGCCAAAAAGGCCAAGGCGTTTTTTCGCTTCTCAATTCTGGTGGTTTTTCCATAATCTCGAAGTTGGTGACCGATTTTGCTCCTTGTCTGTTGGAAGTTCCCACGCAGTCAGAACCCGTATCTCCACCACCAATGACAATCACATTTTTATCCTTTGCCGATAAAAGGGTGCCTTCAATTTCTTTATTGAATAATTGTTTTGTTTGTTGTTTTAAGAAATCCATCGCTTGCACTACGCCTTTTGCATCCGCTCCCTCAATAGGCAATGCTCTTTTTTTAGTAGCTCCACCACAAAGCACGATCGCATCAAAATAGTCTAGATTTTTCAAGTCATAATTCCCACCAACATTTACGTTGGTTTTAAAAATAATCCCTTCTTTCTCTAGAATATGAATTCTTCTGTCGATGATTTCTTTCTCCAATTTAAAATTCGGAATTCCATATCTTAATAAACCACCTATTTCATCATCTCTTTCAAAAACAGTTACACTATGACCCGCTCTATTTAATTGTTGCGCAGCAGCCAAACCTGCAGGTCCAGAGCCAATAACCGCAACCGTCTTTCCAGTTCTGTGTTTTGGTAAGATGGGTTGAATCCACCCATTTGCAAAGGCTTTTTCTACAATGCTTTTTTCAATGTCTTCTATGGCTACAGGGCTGTCTATAATTCCTAAGACACAGGCTTGCTCACAAGGTGCAGGACACAGTCTTCCTGTAAATTCTGGGAAGTTGTTGGTGGCATGTAAAATATCAGAGGCCTTTTGCCATTCTCCCTTGTGTACCATGTCATTAAAATCAGGAATTAAGTTTCCTAATGGACATCCACTGTGGCAAAACGGAATTCCGCAATCCATACAGCGAGATCCTTGTTTTTTCAGCTCTTTTTCTGGCAAGGGCACCGTAAATTCTTTGTAATTTTCAACACGTGATTTTACAGCTAAATTTGTTTCGTTCTGTCTTTTGAATTCTTTAAATCCTCCTATTTTTCCCATGTTTCCTGATTAAGCTGTTAATTTTTCTGTGCGTGCCTCTCTTGCAATTCTCTCCAATGCCTTCTTGTAATCTTTTGGAAATACTTTAATGAAGTTCAACTTCTCGGTTTCCCAATTTTGAAGTAATTTTTCGGCTAAAGTACTTTCTGTATATTCGTAATGTTGGGTGATGTCCCCTTTCAGTTCCTCAAAGTCTGCAGCAACTAAAGTGTCCAAATCAATCATTTCTAAATTACACAAATAGTCAGAGAATTCGTTATTTTTGTTATATACATACGCAATACCACCACTCATTCCAGCGGCAAAATTTCGTCCTGTTTTCCCTAAAACAATCACTTTTCCGCCGGTCATGTATTCACATCCATGATCTCCAACGCCTTCTACAACGGTTGTAATCCCCGAATTTCTTACTGCAAAACGTTCTCCTGCAATTCCGTTGATGTACGCTTCTCCTTTAATAGCGCCATAGAAACAAACGTTTCCAACAATTACATTGTCTTCGGCGACAAAGGTTGCTTCTTTGGGTTTTTTTACAATTATTTTGGCACCTGACAATCCTTTTCCTAAATAGTCATTGGCTTCTCCTTCTAGTTTTAAAGTAATTCCTTTGGTAGAAAAAGCACCAAAACTTTGTCCAGCAGATCCTTTAAAATTTAAAGACAAAGTATCTTCTGGTAAACCGTCTTCGCCATGTATTTTAGAGATCTCGTTACTAATAATTGCTCCTAATGTTCGATCTGTATTTTGAATTGGATATGATAGGTTGACCGTTTTTTTATTGACGATTGCTGATTTTGCATCGTTCAGAATCTGCATGTCCAATACATTTTCTAAATTGTGATTTTGTTTTTCTGAATTTGAAAGGGTTGTGGTTGCTTCACTTTCCGGTTGGTGTAAGATAGAAGCAATTTCAATTCCTTTTGCTTTGTAATGCTTAACGGCATTCTTTGCATTTATTTTATGGGTTTGCCCTACCATTTCTTTCAAGGTTCTAAAACCGAGACTCGCCATGATTTGTCTAAGTTCTTCTGCAACAAAGTACATGAAGTTGATCACGTGCTCTGGTGTTCCTTTGAAATTCTTACGAAGTTCAGGGTCTTGCGTTGCAATTCCAACAGGACAAGTGTTTAAGTGACATGCACGCATCATGATACATCCTGATGCAACAAGCGGTGCAGTTGCAAATCCAAACTCTTCAGCACCTAGTAAAGCTGCAATCGCAACATCTCTACCTGTTTTTAATTGACCATCACACTCTAAAGAGACTCTACCTCTTAGGTTGTTCATTACTAATGTTTGCTGTGCTTCTGCCAACCCTAATTCCCAAGGCAAACCTGCATGTTTTAGCGAGGTAAGGGGAGAGGCTCCAGTTCCACCATCAAAACCAGAAATAAGAATGACATCTGCTTTTGCTTTTGCTACACCAGCAGCAATGGTTCCGACTCCTACTTTAGAAACTAATTTTACATTGATTCGTGCTTCACGATTGGCATTTTTTAAATCGAAAATAAGCTGTGCTAAATCTTCAATCGAATAAATATCGTGATGCGGTGGAGGTGAAATTAACCCTACATATGGTGTTGAATTTCGAACTTCAGCAATCCAAGGCAATACTTTTTCTCCCGGTAATTGTCCTCCCTCACCTGGTTTTGCACCTTGCGCCATTTTAATTTGAATCTCTTTGGCACTTGTTAAGTAGTTACTCGTAACTCCAAATCTTCCAGAGGCAACTTGCTTGATGGCACTGTTTTTCCAGTCTCCATTTTTTTCTTTTGAGAAACGGTCTTTATGTTCCCCACCTTCACCAGAGTTGCTTTTTCCGCCAATACGGTTCATTGCAACAGCTAAGTTTTCATGGGCTTCTTGACTGATAGATCCATATGACATGGCACCTGTTTTAAATCGCTTTACGATTTCTGTCCAAGGCTCTACTTCTTCTATAGATATTGGGTCGAGGTTGTTGAATTCAAACAAACCTCTTAAAGTCATTAAGTTTTTATTCTGATTGTTGATTTCATCTGCATAAATTTGATAGCTGTCTACATTTTTCTGACGCACAGCTTCTTGCAATTTGGAGACGGTAGTTGGGTTGAACATGTGCTTCTCGCCATTTCTTCTCCAACGATATTCACCACCAATTTCTAAAGGAAGTGCATCCTCGAAACCTTCTAATTTAAATGCTCTTTGAAATCTTTTTTGAATGTCTTTGTCTAAAACTACCAATCCAATTCCGCCAATTCTAGTAGGTGTGTTTGGAAAGTATTTTCCAACAAAAGCTTTCTTTAATCCTAAAGCTTCAAAAATTTGAGAAGCACGATATGAGTGGAGTGTTGAAATTCCAATTTTATTCATAATCTTCAGAATTCCTTTTCCAATTGCCTTGTTGTAGTTTTTAACAGCTACTTCGGCATCTATTCCTTTGATTACGTTTGTCTTTACTTGGTCACGAATAATTTCGTTTACTAAGTAAGGATTAATTGCACTGGCTCCATAACCAAATAGGGTTGCAAAATGATGCGGTTCTCTTGGTTCTGCAGACTCGATTACAATTCCGAACTTCGATCTTTTTTGTTTTTTATTTAAGGAGTGATTCACATAAGAACACGCCATTAATGCAGGTATCGGAGCGTTGTCTTCGTCTACCCCTCTGTCGGAAAGAATAATGATATTGGCACCTTCAAAAATGGCCATTTCACAAGCAACTAAGATATCATCCAACGCTTTTTCCAATCCGTTAACACCTTTTGAAATAGGGTATAACATTGGAATAACAGCCGATTTAAAGTCGGGGTGCTCTAAATTTTTAAGTTTGTCTAAATCGTCATTAGAAATGACTGGATTTTGAATGCGTAATTTTTTTGCTTGTTCTGGAATGATATCAAAAATATTGCGATCTCCACCAATTGCCAAACTAATATCGGTAATGATTTCTTCACGAATTCCGTCTAAAGGTGGATTGGTAACTTGTGCAAAGAGTTGTTTGAAATAGTTGTAGAGCAGTTGAGGTTTGTCTGAAAGCACGGCCAGTGGCGTGTCGATTCCCATAGAACCTAAAGCTTCTTTGGATTGTGTTGCCATTGGATTGATTACCGTAGAAATGTCTTCTAAGGTATACCCAAAAACACGCAAACGAGTGTCGTATTTTGTTGCTTCAATTGGACAAGTATTATTTGTATAAGGTACTTCAGAAAGAGGAAGTGTATGGGTATCTACCCATTCTTTATAGGGTTTTTGAGAAACAATTTCATTTTTTATTTCTTCATCTTCAATAATTCTACCAGCATTCATGTCTACCAAAAACATTTTTCCTGGCTCTAAACGACCATGGCTTTTTACGTTTTCGGGTTGTACATCTACCACACCAATTTCAGAGGACATGATCACAAATCCGTCTTTGGTAACGGTATATCTTGAGGGTCTTAGTCCATTTCGGTCTAACAATGCTCCAATATAATTTCCATCTGTAAAGGGAACAGAAGCAGGACCATCCCAAGGTTCCATAATACAAGAGTTGTACTCGTAGAATGCTTTTTTGTCCTCCGACATGGTTTGGTGTTTCTCCCAGGCTTCAGGAACTAACATCATCATTACTTCTGGTAAAGATCTTCCCGTCATTAACAACAGTTCTACGACCAAATCCATGGAAGCAGAATCAGACTGTCCGTCACTAACAATTGGAAATATTTTTTTGATGTCTTCACCAAATAAATCACTCTTCATGATTTCTTCTCGCGCTTTCATTCGATTCACGTTTCCACGAAGCGTATTGATTTCTCCGTTGTGGCACATATATCTAAAAGGTTGTGCTAAACTCCAAGCTGGAAATGTATTGGTGGAAAAGCGTTGGTGAACCAATGCCAATCTTGTCACTACATCTTCTTCTTTTAAATCTTTGTAGTAACGCCCAATATCTTCAGGAATTAAAAGTCCTTTGTAAATAAGTGTTGTGGTTGAAAAACTTGGTAAATAGAAATAATCACTTTGTGATAATTTAGATTTTGAGATGATATGTTCTGCGATTTTTCTTGCAGCAAATAACTTGGCATTGAATGCTAAGTCGGATAGTTCTTGATCATTTTTGTCAACAAAAAGTTGTTTTATTTTGGGTTCTGATTTTGCAGCAATTTCACCAATGCTAGAAGTATCTACTGGAACATCTCTCCAGCCAATAATACGCAAACCTTGTTTTTTGATTTCGTCTTCGAAAGCAGCGATACAAAAATTACTTTGATTGGAACTTCTTGGTAAAAAAACCATTCCAACGGCATATTGCTTTGGTGCTGGAAGGTCGAAGTTGCAGACACGTTTAAAGAAATCATGTGGAATGTCAATTAAAATTCCAGCTCCATCTCCTGTTCTCCCATCAGAACTAACAGCGCCTCTATGTTCTAGTTTTACAAGAATTTCTAGTGCATTATGAATAATTTTATTTGATTTCTTTCCTTGAAGATTACAGATAAAACCGGCACCACAGTTGGCGGTTTCGAATTCTGGTAAGTAGAGGCCTTGTTCTTTCATTTAATTGAATTATTTGTGTAAAATTAGTATTTTTATTAAATATAATTCAATTATTTAACTATTTTGATTTTGTTTTTATGATGAGAATAAAAAAATGATTGGAAAAATGTAATAATCATAAAATGTGCTTTTTATATTGTGAAATTCATAAAAAGTACAAAAAAACCTGCAAAATTTATTTTGCAGGTTTGTAGTATTTATTTTAAGAAAAGTTTTAGTGTTCGTTCAATCTAAAGTCTGGATATGCGTCCATTCCGTGTTCATGAGCATCCAATCCTTCTAATTCTTCTTTCTCACTCACTCGAATACCGATTGTTTTCTTTAAGGTGAAAATAATGATAAAGGAAGTGATGATACAAAAGATAGCATATACTGAAACTCCAAATAATTGACTTAAAAATTGTGATCCGCTGGCAAGGTTTCCGAAAATACCAACAGCTAAGGTTCCCCAAATTCCACAGACTAAGTGAACTGCTATTGCTCCAACAGGATCATCTAATTTTAATTTGTCAATTAAACTTACTGCAAATACAATGAATACACCTGCTATTCCACCAATTAAAATGGCATCGGTTGGAGACATTTGATCTGCACCTGCTGTAATGGCAACCAAACCACCAAGGATACCGTTTAAGAACATGGTTAAATCTAAGTTTTTGTACATAATTGTAGAAACCAATGAAGCGATAACACCACCTGCAGCTGCAGCTAAACAAGTTGTAACCAAGGTTAATGAAGTTAATCCTGGATCTGCTGATAATACAGAACCTCCATTGAATCCGAACCATCCTAACCAAAGGATTAAAACTCCAGCAGTGGCTAGTGGGATATTATGACCAGGAATTGCTTGTATTTTCCCGTTCTTAAATTTACCAATTCGAGAACCGAGTAAGCATACTGCCACTAAGGCTGCCCATCCTCCTACAGAGTGCACTAAAGTAGACCCTGCAAAATCATAAAAAGGAGTATCTAATTGGTCTAAAAATCCACCTCCCCATTTCCATGAGCCAGCGATTGGATATGCGAATCCTACATATAGAATCGTAAAAATCATAAAAGGTAAGATTTTCATTCTTTCGGCAACAGCTCCTGAAACAATCGTTGCTGCGGTTGCTGCAAACATTCCTTGAAATAAGAAATCGGTCCAGAATGTATATCCTTCATTGTAAGCTAAATCTAAAACTCCATCTTTTAATGGTGCCGAAATTCCGAAAATAAAATCACCTAAATAGCCAGAAGCGTTTGCTCCCCATGCTGGGTACATTAGGTTAAATCCAACTAAGGCATATAATAATAGTCCAACAGTAATGATAAAAATATTCTTGAATAAGATATTGATGGTGTTTTTTTGTCTTGTCAATCCGATTTCTAAAAAAGCGAATCCTAAATGCATAAAGAAAACCAGTGCTGTACACAGC
>Ga0209504_1000615_pt1 | contig 30948 bp, 29 predicted proteins | sample COGITO_mtgs_1005_FD_184791 | JGI IMG/M metagenome (GOLD analysis project Ga0209504, IMG submission 184791) | Pelagic marine microbial communities from North Sea - COGITO_mtgs_100511 (SPAdes) (version 2) | ecosystem: Environmental > Aquatic > Marine > Epipelagic ...
GAGCTCTTGTGGATCTTGCGAGCTAGAGCTCTGCAAGGCGAAAACAGGCAAGGAGGCGGAGTGTACTGCTGTACATGAGCACTCCGAGCCTGTTTTTAACACCGCAGAGCTGACGCGCAGCAGATCCTCAAAGGCTCTAAGCGCCGACCTCGCCACTCTCCAGCTTGCGCCAGAGCAAGCGCACCGAAGCCTTACGCACCAGCGCGCAGCGGTACAGGCGAATCTCCAGCGGCACCTGCCATTGCTCGTCGCCACACACCACCAGCTCGCCCCTCGCCAACTCTCCCGTCACCGATAAACGCGGCACCCAGGCCACGCCCATCCCTTGCAGGGCCATGCTTTTCAGGCTGTCGGCCATCGCCGTTTCATACACGGTGGTCGAGCGCAGCACGCGCTGACGCAGCAGCAGGTTGACTGATCGACCGAGGAACGCTCCGGCTGTATAGGCCAGCAGTGGCACACTCAGGCCACTGTTGAGGTCGAACAGCGGTGTGCCGTCCTCAGCCACTGCACAGACCGGCAGCATCTCGGTACGGCCCAAGTGCAGCGAAGGGAAAATCTCCGGATCCATCTGCAACGCAGCATCCGGGTCGTAGTAGGCAAGAATCAGATCGCAGGCCCCTTCACGCAGCGAATGCACCGCTTCACCGACGTTGGTGGCGACCAGCCGGGTGGTCAGCGGCAAACCCTCGCGGCGCAGACGGGCGATCCACTCGGGGAAAAAACCCAGAGTCAGTGAGTGCGCTGCGGCGATCTGCATCACCTCACCCTGCTGGCCTTCGAGGTTATGCAGATGGCGCACCACCTCACCCAGCTGCTCGACCATGCTCCTTGCCGTGACTAAAAACAGCTGGCCGGACTCGGTCAGCTCGACCGGTGTGCAGCTGCGATTTACCAGGGTAAGGCCGAGCATGTTTTCCAGGCTACGAATCCGCCGGCTGAACGCCGGCTGGGTAACGAAGCGCTTTTGCGCCGCCTGGGAAAAACTGCGGGTGGCGGCCAGGGTGACGAAGTCTTCCAGCCATTTACTTTCAAGGTTCATCGTCGCTCCTGTTTTTGTAGGGTGGATGGCGCTCTTTCCATCCACCGCCCAGCCGGCATTCAGTTGTGGTGGATGGGTAAAGCGTCATCCACCCTACGCTCTGCGCAGCCGATGTCCGAGCCAGGCATTGTGGGAGACGCTTTAGCGGCGACGATCGCGGCTGAAGCCCCTCCCACAAGTTATCTGCACGTTCGAGCGCAAGCGGACGTCACACCGGCATTATGCCGATTATGCATGACCCAGCGTTTAACAGCATTGGCCAGAACCAAGCCACAGCCCCTAATCTACGGCACATCGCGGCCTAATCCGCACTTCATGAGATAGTAACCATCATGTCCCCTGTTGCATCATCGCGCATCGAAAAAGACCTGCTCGGCACCCTCGACGTTCCAGCTGACGCCTATTACGGCATCCAGACCCTGCGCGCCGTGCAGAACTTTCGCCTGTCCGGCGTGACGCTGTCGCACTACCCAAAATTGGTCGTGGCTCTGGCCATGGTCAAGCAGGCCGCCGCCGATGCCAACCGCGAACTGGGCCATCTGTCGGCCGCCAAGCACACCGCAATCAGCACCGCCTGCGCTCGCATCATTCAGGGTGAGTTTCACGATCAATTCGTGGTCGACATGATTCAGGGCGGCGCCGGCACCTCGACCAACATGAACGCCAACGAGGTGATCGCCAACGTCGCCCTGGAAGCCATGGGTTTCGAGAAAGGTGACTACAAGCAGCTGCACCCGAACAACGACGTGAACATGGCGCAGTCGACCAACGACGCCTACCCCACCGCCATTCGCCTCGGCCTGCTGCTGGGCCACGACAGCCTGCTCACCGCGCTGGATAAGCTGATCCAGTCGCTGTCGAAGAAGCACCTGGAGTTCAGCCATGTGCTGAAAATGGGCCGCACCCAGTTGCAAGACGCCGTACCCATGACCCTCGGTCAGGAATTCCGCGCCTTCGCCACCACCCTCAGCGAAGACCTGCAGCACCTCAAACTGCTCGCCCCGACCTTACTCACCGAAGTGAACCTGGGTGGCACCGCCATCGGCACCGGCATCAACGCCGACCCGCAGTATCAGCTGATGGCAGTCAAGCGTTTGGCCATCATCAGCGGCCAGCCGCTGACCCCCGCCGCCGATCTGATCGAGGCCACCTCGGACATGGGTGCGTTCGTGCTGTTCTCCGGCATGCTCAAGCGCACCGCGGTGAAAATGTCGAAGATGTGCAACGACCTACGCCTGCTCTCCAGTGGCCCGCGCACCGGCATCAACGAAATCAACCTGCCGGCGCGCCAGCCGGGCAGCTCGATCATGCCGGGCAAGGTCAACCCGGTGATCCCGGAAGCGGTTAATCAGGTGGCCTTTGAAGTGATTGGCAACGACCTGGCGCTGACCATGGCCGCCGAAGGTGGCCAACTGCAGCTCAACGTCATGGAGCCACTGATCGCCTACAAGATCTTCGACTCGATACGCCTGCTAACCCGCGCCATGGATATGCTGCGCGAGCTGTGTATCGACGGCATCACCGCCAACGAAGCGCGCTGCCGTGAATTGATGGAAAATTCCATCGGCCTGATCACCGCACTCAACCCTTACATCGGCTACGAAAACGCCACCCGCATCGCCAAGGTGGCGCTGGAAAGTGGTCGCAGCGTGCTGGAATTGGTACGCGAGGAGAAGCTGCTGGGCGACGCCGAGCTCGCCGATATCCTGCGCCCCGAGAACATGATCGCCCCGCGCCTGGTGCCGCTCAGCGCTTAACCCATATCGACCAAGAGGCGCCCCCACGCCTCTTTTCCTCAGGGATGGCCTCGGCCATCCCTTTTTTATGCCGCCGGCATGAACAAGCCTCTTCCTCAAGCCGCATTCCGGCAAATTCAATGGAATCCAACGGCATAACGATGGTCTGCCTTTACTAGCGCTTGGGTTTTGCGACCTTGAGAAACGCTGCAGGCGCGCCATTGCTGACGACCGTTGCCTCGCCTGGTGGGCCTTAAACGGCGCTAACAAGGCCCTCTAGACAATCTGCCGGTACAGGAGAAGCGTCATGGACTCAGATAAGCCAAAACAAGCCACGCTGTATCGCATGGTGATGAAGAACCACCTCTGCCCTTATGGCCTCAAGTCGAAGGATTTGCTCGAGCGTGAAGGCTTCGACGTAGACGACCACCACCTGACAACGCGCGCGGAAACCGACGCCTTCCAGAGCCAACACAACGTAGATACAACACCGCAAACATGGATTGGCGGCCAACGCATCGGTGGCTACGATGCCTTGCGTAAACATTTCGGTGAGCAGGTAAAAGGGCCGGATGAAACCAGCTATACGCCCGTCTTTGCCATCTTCGCTGTTTCACTGTTGATGGCATTGGCCATGAGCTGGGCGGCGTATGGCAGCCTATTAACGGTGCGTGCGTTGGAATGGTTTATCGCCGTGGCCATGTGTGTGCTGGCCATCCAGAAGTTGCAGGACGTCGAGAGTTTTTCGACCATGTTCCTCAACTACGATTTGTTGGCGCGCAGATGGGTACGCTATGGCTATCTTTATCCGTTCGGCGAGGGGCTGGCGGGGGTACTGATGATTTCAGGTGCGCTGGTTTGGCTTGCCGCACCCGTGGCGTTGTTTATCGGTTCAGTGGGCGCGGTTTCAGTGATCAAAGCCGTGTATCTCGACAAGCGTGAACTCAAATGCGCCTGTGTCGGCGGTAGCAGTAAGGTGCCGCTGGGTTTTGTATCCTTGACGGAAAACCTGATGATGGTCGCCATGGGCGCGTGGATGCTGGCCAAAGCTTTATAAGCACCCGCTGCTCCGCTGGCCACCCATCCCGTTCCTGCTCTGCGCATCCGCGTAGGCTAGGTGATGTTCCACCGCCCTATTCGGAGTCGCCTGCAATGAAACGCCGCACCCGCACGCCACGCCACACCCTACTGGTACTCGCACTGCTCGTTGGCTTATTGCCCGGCGAGCACATTTTGGCTCAAGCGGAAGATGCGCCCGCCGCGCACGAATCGGTGGTGAATATCGACGCCGAGGCGGCAGAAAGCGATGAGAGGATCAGATCGCGCATCGAGAATATTTTTGCTGAGCTGGAGCCGCTGCGCGAAGTCAGCGTGTATGTCGGCGAAGGCGTGGTGATTTTGCGTGGAGAGGTCGCCAACGAGGTCGCCGCGCAGCAAGCCGAGCGCCTCGCCAGCCGACTCGCCGGGGTGGTCACGGTAACCGACGAGATGAGCCGCACGCTGGCCGTGGCCGATAACGTGCGGCCGGTGCTCGAACGCTTGCGTACACAAAGCCTGAATTTTATAAAAGCGCTGCCATTGATTGGCCTCGCGCTGCTGGTTTTAACCGTCTTTATCCTGCTCGGTAACTTCCTCGCCGGCCGGCAATTTTTGTGGCGAAAAATAGCGCCCAATCCCTTTTTAGCCGACCTAATGGCCCAAGCCACCCGCGTGGTCATTCTGCTGCTGGGGATTATTCTGGCGCTCAATCTGCTCGGCGCGGCGGCGGTTATCACCACCATCCTCGGCGGTGCCGGGGTGATCGGCCTGGCCATCGGCTTTGCCGTGCGCGACACGGTGGAGAATTATATTTCCAGCGTGATGCTGAGCCTGCGCCAGCCGTTTCGGGCCAAGGACCACGTGGTTATCAATGACCTTGAAGGCATCGTCGTGCGCCTTACTTCGCGCGCGACCATCTTGATGACCCTCGACGGTAACCACATGCGCATCCCCAATGCGGCGGTGTTCAAAGGCATCATCCTCAATTACTCGACCAACCCGGAACGGCGCTTTGAGTTCGAACTCGGCGTCGATGCCGAAGACGATCCGGTGGCCGGGATGAAAGCCGGATTGGACGCCATTCGCACCCTCGATTTCATCCTGCAAGACCCCGAGCCCGACGCACTGATCAACACCGTCGGCGACTCCAATATCGTGCTGACGTTCTATGCCTGGATCGATCAACGTGAAACCAATTTTGCTAAAGCGCGCAGCCTGGCCATTCGCGCCGCTATGCGCGCGCTGGAAGAACAAGGCTTCACCTTGCCAGAACCAATTTACCGTTTGCGCTTCGATCCCGAGGTCAACACCGCGCTGTTTAGCGCGCTGGATGGCAAAAGCGCTGGCGTCACACCGCTGGCTAGCGGCGCGGACAAAAATGAGTCTCCTGCGACCCGAGTTAAGCGCGGCGATGCGGTACTCGATGTCACCCCGGACAAACACCTGGAGCAGAAAGTCGACGCGGAAATCCGCTCTGACCAGGGCAACGACCTGCTGGATAAAGATGTGCCGCATGAGTAGTTCGCGTAAAGCGAGCGTGGCTTAACGCCTGCATTTAGCCGCACGCATGGGGTGCAGCTGGCGCGGCTACGACTGCGCAGGAGGTAGGGCCGCACCCGCTCCCGGCGGGCCTGCGGCATTCACCGCATCCCTGTGGATCGCGGAGCAGGATGCCCGAGCGGAAAGCCCTCCCACTAAAGCCCACGCTACAGACTCCAAGCGCGGCGTAGTGCCTCCAACGCCTCGGCAATCTGCGCCTCGGGCACCGCGGCAAAACCCAGCACCAGCCCGGCTCTTTCATCCACAGCCATGCTGCTGTCGGGCAGCCAGTAACTGCTCAAACCATTCAACTCCACGCCGACCCGTTCGGCAGCGGCGATCAACTCGCGCTCGCGGGCCAAGCTGTCGACTCGCACACACAAGTGCAGTCCGGCCTCCACCTGTGGCAATGGCGCGCAACCCGGTACGTGATCAGGCCAACCGGCTAGCAATGCATCGCGCCGACTACGCGCGGCGGTACGCATGCGGCGGATATGCCGCTGAAAGTGCCCAGCGGCGATAAATTCGGCCATCACCGCCTGGGTACCAATCTCCGAATGGCGCATGTCCACGGCGCGGCGCTGGGCAAAGGCTTCGGCTAACGCCGGCGGCAGCACCAGATAACCCAAACGCAGCGCCGGAAAAGCGATCTTGCAGAAGGTGCCGACGTAGAGCACGCGGCCCTGACGGTCGAGGGCCGCCAGCGGCGCCAGTGGCGTGCCGCTGTAGCGGTACTCGCCGTCGTAATCGTCCTCGATGATCAGGCCGTCATTGCGCTCGGCCCACTCCAACAGCTCCAAACGCCGCGCCAACGACAGGGTGACGCCGGTTGGATACTGGTGCGACGGCGTCAGGTAGACCAGCCGACAACTTTCGATCTGCGCCAGCGCCGCAGCGTCCAATCCATCAGCATCCACCGCCACGCCGCACAACTGCGCACCGGCCACCGCCAATGCATGGCCGGCGGCGCGGTAGCCGGGGTTCTCCACCGCCACGCGCTCGCCCGGCGTCACCAGTAACTGTGCGCACAGGCTGATGGCTTGCTGGGCGCCGCTGGTGACCACGATCTGCGCCGGGTCGCAGTGCAAACCACGGCTGTTGCGCAGGTAGGCGGCGATCAACTCGCGTAGTTGCCAGTCGCCAGCTGGGTCGCCATAACCCAGCCGCGCCGGTGAGGGTTTACGCCAGAAGCGCGCCGACAAACGTGCCCAGGTCTCGAACGGAAACAGATCAAACGCCGGCACGCCGACGCGAAACGCCCTTGGCGGGCCGCTCAAGGGCGGGCTCAAGTGATGCTGTTGCAAGCGCGCCAGCGCTGCGCTCTGTGCTACCGGTTCAACAGTCAGCGGCGCGGGCCGGCTGACCGCACTCAGCTCGGCGACGTAAGTACCGTCACCAATCCGCCCTTCGACATAGCCCTCGGCGTAGAGCTGATCGAAGGCGCGAGTCACGGTATTACGGGAAATCGCCAATAACTGCGCTAAGTCACGACTCGCCGGCAGGCGCGTGCGGCTTTGCAGGCGACCATCGAGAATGCGCTCGCGCAATGCCTGATACAGCTGACGCGCCAAGCCCTGACGCGGATCGAGGTGGATACCGGAGAGATCAACCGGCAAAGGCGGAACGGACGGAGCAGGCATATAAATTGGCTCTACTAAAGTCGCAATAAATGGATCTTACAACAGACCAATAGCCGCTCTAGCATGGCTCCACTACCTCAGGAGCCTGACCATGTACACGCCCGCCGCCTTCCGCCAGGACGACCTCGCCGCGCTGCACCAGCAAATCCGCGCCAGCCGTTTGCCCACGCTGATCAGCCACGGCAACCAAGGCATGCTTGCCAGCCACCTGCCGCTGCTGCTGGAATCTGACGAAGGTGAATACGGCACGCTGTACGGTCATTTCGCCCGCGCCAACCCGCAGTGGCGCGACCTCGCCGAAGGCAGCCAGGCGCTGGTGATTTTTCAGGGTGCCGAGGCGTATATCAGCCCGTCGTGGTACGCCGCCAAAGCCGAGCACGGCAAGGTAGTGCCCACCTGGAACTACATCGCCGTGCACGCCTATGGCCAAGCCGAGGTGTTTGATGACGCCGAGCGCCTGCTGCAACTGGTCAGCCGCCTGAGCGCGCTGCACGAAGCCGAGCGCCCGCAACCCTGGGCGGTAAGCGATGCGCCGCGTGAGTACATCGACAGCATGCTGCGCGCCATCGTCGGCTTCGCCCTGCCGATTCAGCGCCTGGAAGGTAAATGGAAGCTCGGCCAGAACCGCAGCCAGGCTGACCAAACCGGCGTGCGCGAGGGGCTGGCCGCCAGCAGCGAGGCACGCGACCGCGAACTGGTCGCGCAGATGCAACACGATCAACTCGCCAAGGAGGCTTTATGAACATTGAAATTCGCCCAATCAGCGCCGCTGACCACGCCGCGTGGCTGCCATTGTGGCAGGGCTACCAGCGCTTCTATAAAGCCGAGATTGCCGAGGCCACCAGCGCCATGACGTGGCAGCGCTTTCTCGACCCGGCCGAACCGATGCACGCCGCCCTCGCCTGGCACAACGGGCGCGCCGTGGGCCTGGTGCATTACATCTTCCACCGCTCGTGCTGGACGACTGGCGACTACTGCTACCTGCAAGACCTGTTCGTTACCGATGACCTACGCGGCGCCGGCATCGGTCGCCAATTGATCGAGCATGTCTATGCGCAAGCCCGCGCCGCCGGCGCAGCGCGGGTGCATTGGCTGACCCACGAGAGCAACAGCGACGCCATGCAGCTGTATGAACGCATCGCCGAGCGCTCCGGCTTTGTGCAATATCGCCAACTGCTTTGAATAGGAGCGCGTCATGAGCCTGACCCCACCCCTCCGCTGGCAAGCCGTGAGCGCACCCAGCCGCGACACCCTGCAAGGCCGCAGCGTGCGCCTTGAAGGCTTGAACCCCGCGCGCCATGGCGACAGCTTGTGGCAAGCCCTGCAAGGCCCGGGCAGTGACCCGTTACTCTGGGATTACCTGCCTTACGGTCCTTTCCCCGAACGCGGAACCTTTAACGCCTGGCTCACCCACAGTGCCACCAGCCAAGACCCATTGTTCTTCGCTGTGGTCGAACAAAGCAGTGGTCAGGTACAAGGCGTGCTCAGCTACCTGAGCATCGCCGTGGAGCATGGCAGCATCGAAATCGGTCACGTCTGCTTCGGCCGCGTGATGCAACGCAGCGTGCAGGCCACCGAGGTGATCTACCTGCTTGCCAAGCACGCCTTCAACAACGGCTACCGCCGCCTGGAATGGAAGTGCAACAACGACAACGCCCGCTCCAAGCGCGCCGCCGAGCGCTTTGGCTTTAGCTACGAAGGGTTATTCCGTCAGCATCGGGTGTTCAAGGACCGTAACCGCGATACCGCCTGGTATTCGATCATCGACAGCGAATGGCCGGCATTGGCCGCTGGTTATGAGCGCTGGCTGGCAGCAGATAACTTTGATGCCGAAGGGCAGCAGAAACAGCGCCTGGAACAGCTACGCGATTAAGAACCTATTTACGATCTCGCGAGCTAGAGACAGACAAGGCAAAAACAGCCGAGGGAGCGGAGTTTACGAGCTGTAAATGAGCATTACTCGTTTCACTCGCCCCTTCGGGATCGCGCTGAAGCGCGTTAGCCGCAAGCGGCTTCCGAGGCTGTTTTTAACGCAGGATGGCCGACGCGCAGCAGATCGTAGATAGGTTCTGAGCCGACTTACTCGATCTCGAACAGGCCGTTACGGATCTGCGCGCCGCTGAGGCGCTGACGAATGTCGGCGTCGATACGCGGATCATCCGGGCTGTAGAGCATCACCTGGCGGTAGGCGTTGACTCGATTGATGTCGCTGCCGAGAAACTCCCAGACCACTCGGGTGCACGCGGGGGTGCGCAGGTCGCCGCTGGACACCCCGGTTTTCAGGCCATTAAGCCGACTGATGCGGCTTTTGAAGCTGGGAATGAGGATGGTCTGGGTCATCTCGTTGCCGGTCAGTGACTCGTAGTCGAGCAAAAACAGCCGGTCTTGCAGGTAAAACGCCGCACCCAGGTAACGACAGCGCACCCAGTCTTCGGCCTTGCCGCTGTCAGCACGCGAGGGTTCCTGACGCTCCTGGCGCTCGAACAGAAAGCTGCCGCGCTCCTCTCGCAGTTGTACCAACGACAGCAGAATTTGCCCCGGCACCGACATGCAGTTGGAATATTCGAAATAGTAACCGCAGTAGCGCGACAGACTGCTGGAGTACTCACTCAGCGGCTGCAACAACTCCAACAAGGGATCGCCCAAGGCTCGCGTTTCCGGGCTACCACTGCGCGCCCCGACCAGGTCGGCGAACTGCTCGGCCGGCAGGCTCAGCTCATACGCCTCGACACCGAAGAAATCGCAGATACGCTTGAGGTTGTAGGCCGTTGGCCGGCTCTGCCCGCTGAGGTACTTGTTGAACTGGGCGCGATTGATCGTGAGCTTGCGACACACCTCGGCAATTGACCGGTAGTGGCTGCATAACAGCTTGAGATTGACCCCGAGATGATCGGACATGGCGCATGTTCCTGGTGATGCGAGCGGCGCGATTCTAGCATCAACTCGCATCAGATCGCCGCCACCTGCGAAATTGCACGACGAACGTATCTGTCCAAATATTCGGCCCCAGCCATATTTCCTTCACAGAACAACAAGAGAGACCTGCTGCCATGCTCGATATTCTCAACGACCTGATCTGGAGCAAACTCCTGATCGTGATGCTGATCGGCCTTGGTCTGTACTTCACCATCGCCTCGCGTTTCGTTCAATTTCGCTACTTCGGCAGCATGTTCCGCATCTTCGCCGAAGCCTTCCAGCGTCAGCCCGGTCAGCTCAGTTCGTTCCAGGCGCTGATGCTCTCAGTGGCCGGCCGTGTGGGTGCCGGCAACATCGCCGGGGTATCCGTAGCCATCATGCTCGGCGGCCCCGGTGCGATCTTCTGGATGTGGGTCGTAGCGCTGGTCGGCATGGCCACCAGTTATTTCGAGTGCTCCCTGGCGCAGTTGTACAAGCGCCGTGAAGACGACGGCACCTATCGCGGTGGCCCGGCCTTCTACATCCAGCACGGCCTCGGCCAGCGCTGGTTGGGTATCGTGGTTTCGATCCTGCTGCTGGTGACCTTCGGCTTCGGCTTCAACGCCGTGCAGTCCTACACCGTGGCCAGCTCGATGCATGACACCTTCGGCATGCCGACCTATGTCAGCGGCCTGATCCTGACTGCGGTGATCGGCCTGATCATCTTCGGCGGCATCAAGCGCATCGCCAAGTTCGCTGACGTGCTGGTACCAGTGATGGCGTTTGCCTATATCACCATGGCCATCTTCGTAATTGGCAGCAATGCTGACGCCATCCCCGCCACCTTTAAGCTGATCTTCAACAGCGCCTTCGGCCTGGAGCCAGCATTTGCCGGTGGTATTGGCGCCGCGATCATCATGGGCGTGAAGCGTGGCCTGTTCTCCAACGAAGCCGGTCTGGGCAGTGCGCCGAACGTGGCCGCTGTGGCCCAGGTCAAGCATCCGGTCGCCCAAGGCATCGTGCAGTCGCTCAGCGTGTTTATCGACACCATCATCCTGTGCAGCTGCACCGCGCTGATCATCCTGTTGTCGGGCGTCTACCAGCCAGGCATGGATATCTCAGGTGTAGTGCTGACCCAGACCGCCGTAGCCAGCGTGGTTGGCGAATGGGGCCGCGTGTTCGTCACGATCGCCCTGCTGATGTTCGTGTTCACCACCCTGATCTACAACTACTACCTCGGCGAGAACGCTCTGGGCTTCTTCAGCAAGAAGCGTGGCCCAGTGCTGGTCTACCGCGTACTGGTAATTGCTCTGGTACTCTGGGGCTCGGTTCAGGATCTGGGCACCGTATTCGCCTTCGCGGACGTGACTATGGGCCTGCTGGCGATTGCCAACCTGATTGCCCTGGCGCTGCTGTTCAAAGTCGGCCTGCGCCTGATGCGCGACTACGACAGCCAGATCAAAGCCGGTGTTGAGTCACCCGTATTCGACGCAAAAAACTTCGCCGATCTGGATCTCGACCCAGCAGCCTGGCCAGCTCAGGCAGCCAATGCCCCGAGCAACCAGGCAGAAATCGGTAACAGCGTGCACCAGCGCTAATCCGCTGAGTACGCGTTGACAAACAGGGGGCTAGGCCCCCTGTTTGCTTATAAGAACAATGAAAACAGGGAGACCCTGATGGGCTGCAAAAAACTCCTGGTGCTCTACACCGGTGGCACCATCGGTATGCAAATGAGCGCCACAGGCCTGGCCCCTGCGTCCGGCTTCGAAGCACGCCTACGCAACCAGCAACGGCTGGAAGCTCAGCCACTGCCACAATGGTCTTTTGCCGAACTGCTGCCACCCATCGACAGCGCCAATATGAACCAGAGCAACTGGCTGGCGATGGTCGCGGCGATTCGCACTGGAATCGAACAGGATGGCTGCGACGCAGTGTTACTGCTGCACGGCACCGACACCTTGGCCTACAGCGCCGCGGCCCTGAGCTTTTTGCTGCTCGGCTTGCCGGTGCCGGTGGTACTCAGCGGTTCGATGCTGCCGGCAGGCGCCGAGGGCAGCGATGCCTGGGGCAACCTGTTCGGCGCCATGCGCGTACTGCACGCTGGTGTTACACCCGGCGTGCACCTGTATTTCAATGGCGCGCTGCTGCATGGCGCGCGGGTCAGCAAGCTGCGCAGTGATGCCTTCGACGCCTTTCAAGTACTGCCACGTCAGCGTCAGAGTCCTCGGGCTGAAGACATCCCAGCGGGCATCGACTACCGCCAGCCACGCCAACCGGTCAACCTCGCCGTACTGCCAGTCTATCCCGGCATCCAGGCCAGCCATGTGCGCGCTCTGCTCGACAGCGGCGTGCAGGGCTTGCTGCTGGAATGCTACGGCAGTGGCACCGGGCCGGCCGATGATGCCGAGCTGCTCAGCGTACTCAAGGCTGCCCATGAGCGTGGTGTGGTATTAGCCGCGATCAGCCAGTGCCCACAGGGCCATGTCGAATTCGGCGTATATGCCGCCGGCAGCCAACTGGCCAGCGCCGGACTGATTTCCGCTGGTGGCATGACCCGTGAAGCGGCCTTGGGCAAGCTGTTCGCCCTGCTCGGCGCAGGCCTGAGCCAGGCCGATGTGAAACACTGGTTTGCCCTAGATGTCTGCGGTGAACGCGCCGATTGAAGGCTGTGCCCTTGCAGCTAGGCTGTAAGGGCTTTACTCAACCAACGAGGTTGCAGCATGCCCATTCGTATTCCCGTCGAAATCCGCCCGATAACAGACGCCGACCATGCCGCCTGGCTGCCGCTGTGGCAGGGGTATCAACGCTTCTACATGACCGAGATAGCGGCCGCGACCAGCGACAGCACCTGGCAGCGCTTCCTTGATCCCGCCGAGCCGATGCACGCGGCGCTGGCCTGGCATGAGGATCAGGCCATCGGTCTGGTGCACTGGATCTACCACCGCTCGACCTGGACTGTTGGCGACTACTGCTACCTTCAGGACCTGTTTATCGCCAAGGATGTGCGCAGCAGCGGCGCCGGCCGCAAGCTGATCGAGCACGTTTACCAGCAAGCCAAAGCCCAAGGTTGCGCACGCACCTACTGGCTGACCCACGAGAGCAATAGCCGCGCCATGCTGCTGTATGAGCGGATTGCCGAGCGCTCGGGGTTTGTCCAGTACCGCAAACTGCTGTAAGAACCTGCTTACGATCTACTGCGCGTCGGCCCTGCTGCGTTGAAAACAGACTCGGAATGCTCATGTACAGCTCGTACACTCCGCTTCCTCGCCTGTTTTCGCCTTGCATGGCTCTAGCTCGCGAGATCGTAAACAGGCTCTTCGCCAGCTGACCCTCTGGTCAGCAAATCTGCTCAGCGGTATTGCACCGGGCCGATCACGCAGCTATCTTCTGCGCCACGCCCGGTAACTAAGCCGCTCGCGCACCTGGATCAGCAGACAGGGTAAACACTGAGCTGGCTAACCTGAACCCACCTTCAGAGGAGCCAACTCAATGGCTGCTACACGTATCTGGATCAAAAACCCCCTCGCTATTTTTACCGCCAACAACCTCGACGCCGCCGGCGGCCTGGTGATTGAAGACGGTGTGATCAGCGAACTGCTCAAGGCCGGCCAGCAGCCGTCCCAGCCCTGCGATCAGACCTTCGATGCCCGCGAGCATGTGGTTCTGCCTGGGTTGATCAACACCCATCACCACTTCTATCAAACCCTCACCCGCGCCTGGGGCCCGGTGGTTAACCAGCCACTCTTCCCCTGGCTGAAAACCCTGTACCCGGTGTGGGCACGCCTGACTCCAGAGAAACTGGCCCTGGCCAGTAAAGTGGCATTGGCCGAACTGCTGCTGTCCGGTTGCAGCACCGCGGCGGATCACCATTACCTGTTCCCCGGCGGCCTGGAAAACGCCATCGACGTACAGGTCGAGGCCGTCCGCGAACTGGGCATGCGCGCCATGCTCACCCGTGGCTCGATGAGCCTGGGCGAGGCCGACGGTGGCCTGCCGCCACAGCAGACCGTGCAGCAAGGTGAGGTGATTCTGGCTGACAGCCAACGCCTGATTCAGCAGTACCATCAGCGTGGCGACGGCGCCCAGATTCAAATCGCTCTGGCGCCCTGCTCACCCTTCTCGGTGACCCAGGAAATCATGCGTCAGAGTGCCGAGCTGGCTGAAGAGTTGGACGTACGCCTACACACTCACCTGGCCGAAACCCTCGACGAAGAAGACTTCTGCCTACAGCGCTTCGGCCTGCGCACCGTGGATTATCTGGACAGCGTCGGCTGGCTCAGCTCGCGCACCTGGCTGGCCCACGGCATTCACTTCAACCCGGATGAAATCGTCCGCCTCGGCGCGGCCGGCACCGGCATCTGTCATTGCCCAAGCTCGAACATGCGCTTGGCCTCCGGTATTTGCCCGACCCTCGACCTCGAAGCTGCCGGCGCGCCCATCGGCCTCGGTGTCGACGGTTCGGCCTCCAACGATGCCTCGAATATGATCCTCGAAGCGCGTCAGGCCCTGTATATCCAGCGCCTGCGTTACGGCGCCGAGAAAATTACCCCGGAATTGGTGCTGGGTTGGGCCAGTAAAGGCTCGGCCAAACTGCTGGGCCGTAGCGACATCGGCGAACTGGCGGTGGGCAAACAGGCTGACCTGGGCTTCTTCAAACTCGACGAGCTGCGCTTCTCCGGCAGCCACGACCCGATCTCGGCCTTGCTTCTGTGCGGCGCCGACAAAGCTGACCGGATGATGATCGGCGGCCAATGGCGTGTGATCGACGGGCAGATCGAAGGCCTGGATGTGGCCAAACTGATCGCCGATCACCGCCAGGCAGCTAAGGAGTTGATTGCCGGCTAATCCATCACCCAGGCACGGGCCAGGTGCCAAACACCAGGCAAAAAAAGACCGGCTCAGGCCGGTCTTTTTTATCGCGCAGATCAGTGCCACATGCCCTTGATCTGACCCAGTGTGAGGCCATTGATCAGGCAATGGTTCGGGTTACCCGGCTGCCGATCCTTGACCACATGACCACCGTAGTTGATCACCGTGGTGGTGTTGCCGCTCATATAGGCACCCCAGACACGCGTGGTATCCGTGGCGACCAAAGCGGCAGCCGTCTGGCTGCCGTTACTGGCACACAGAACAGAAACGCCCTGCAGACGACCGTTGCTGTCCTGGTCCTCCTTGTCGTAGTTGACGCTCGTGTTAGCGGCGCCGCCACGCACGATCAGCACGCCTTTACCGACTTCTTCGGCCTGTGCCGCCGATACGCTACCTGCGCACAACGCGATGAACAGGATGCAGGCGCCGAGTTTTTTGTGGCTATTGAGGAAATTTTGCATGGTTGCATGCCCTCCATGGGCTAAGCGATTCGAGGGCCGAGCAGCACGCTCTACCCCCGAGTGGATGTCACATGGCGATATCGTTGGCGTGTGTCTGGCCGGGCCAGACTCCGGTCATCTCGATCTCACGTTGGCCGGTCAGCCACTGGCCAAGCGGGTTCGGCCACTTGAAGCTGTACTTGTCGCTGTTGATCACACCCTTGAAGTTGATGTCGGCGACGATATTGGTGGCGTTCAATGGGATATTGCCGATGGTCTTGGACAGGCCGCCGCTCAACGAGAACGACTGGTGCTGCGGGCCTTGCGGCGTGTCGTAGCTCAGCTTGATATCGGTGATGTAGGTGCAGCCTGGTTTGTTATTGAACAGGATCTGTAAGGCACCCAACCGAGTAATCCAGTTAGGAATCAGCAGGTTGCCATCGTAGGAGGCGAAGGTGTAGGCAATCGGCACCGAGCCATTGGCCAAGCTATTCGGGGCGGCGGGCCAGAGGTGCTGGTCGATCTGCTTGGTTTCTTTGGAGGACACAAACGAGCCCTTGCCGTTGGCCCCAGCCAGCATGTCCTGCACCGCACCCACTGAGCCTGAAATGGCGAAGGACGAGCTTTTGTCCTGAGAGCCGACATTCAAGCCGCTGTTGGCGTAGATCACGCTGGTGACCACGCCAAAACCCTGAGCGATATTGCCGCCGCTGCCCATGCTCACGGCAGACGCTTGCTTGGCGAGCCAGGTCAAGGTTTCCGCTTTGCTCAATACGGTGAGGTCGCTGATAAAGCTCTCGCTGGAAATACCGAATTCCGAGGCCATCGAGCCGACATTGGCGAACTCCCAGGTGATTTCCGTACCAGCGGTGATCTTGATACCCGTCTCCGGATCAGTGGCCGAGCCATCCAGGTTAACGCTGGCTTGGCTGCGCTTGACGTTGCTGGAAGAAAGCTTCCACTGGTTCGGCACCCCACGGCTGCTGATGGCGATACCCGGTGTAGCCTCCTGCACCAGGGTGAAGTCCCCACTATCCGGAGACACAATACCGACTGCGCCGACCTTGAACTTGGGGTCGAGGGTCCAATTACCCCAGTAAGCAGGACGCCCGGCGCGCAGAAGATCGGTAAACGTACGATTCCAATTCATGACTGTAATCCTTGCAGTTATCTAAATGGAGTGCGCAGCAACTTATGTCGCCGCACGTACGCCGAATAAGGCAACTCACCTGCAGCCCTGAAGAGCCCGTAGAGTTAGTCGACAATTAAACTCTGGCGATTAATTAAATAACGGGCTATTGGGCAAATTCGGTATATATATGGGGAAGTCTTTCCATCTCGATTTATTACGTGGCACGCTCTAACTTGCGACCCTCTCTGCTACATCAGAAAGGATTCGCAACGTGCTTACGCCACGTGAGTTTCAGGCCCTATCGCTTATCGCCAAAGGCTGCACAGACCGTGATATATCAACACAGTTATGCGTATCCCTGAGCACCGCCAGAAAACACCGCGAGCACTTACACGATAAACTTTCATTAAATAAGTCAGCACAGCTGGCTATTTATTACCTGGAAAATTTCTCAGCACCTGAACCCACTAATAAAGCACAACTACAAAGCACTAAATTAAGTGAACGAGAGTTACAGATCGTGCAGTTATTTGCCCAAGGAATGAGCGATAAGGAAGTTGCCCGCGAACTTGCCATCAGCGACCTGACCGTGCGCAAGCACCGCGGCAATATGCAAGACAAGTTGGCCGCCTCGAATATTTGCGGATTGCTCTATGCGCTGGTGGCGCGTGGCTGGCTGGAGCTGCCGCTTAAGGGACAGGCGAACACTGGCTGACCACGCAACTGATCGGGTAAACCGCACCCCGGTTGGACAAGGCTACAGCTGGCTGCTTAGTTGATTATTCGGGCCAGCGGTAACTGTGAAGGCCCTCGTCCGCCTCCCTGCCTGGAGCAACCGCATGAACACTTTGCCCATCCCCATGGTTTTATTGGCCGTCAGCGGCATGGCCCATGCCGCCAATCTGCCGCCATTCGACGTCACCTGCGCGACCGACCTCAACGTGCGAGCCGAAGCCAACGGCTCGGTCTATGTCAACGACAAGCCGATTGTGCTGCACAAGCTCAGCGAACAGTTCTTTGAAGCCAAGGGTGAAGGCATAACCCTCTCCATCAGCCTGAATGCCGCCGGTTCGCCCACGGTGTCCTACACCGGCAAACAGGGTGCCAACGGCATCTGCGCAAAGACCGAGGCGGTCGAGCAGGAACAAGCCCCGGCAACGGATGAGCCCTCGACGCCCAAGGCCGATTAATCCAGCGTAGCGCGCGTCATGCCGGCGAAAGGCGTCGCGGCATGACGCGCGCGGCACTCATCAGAATACCGACCAACCAATCCGCTCACTTAGCAGTTCGAGCGCTTTGATGCCGGCCAGGGAGTTACCCGCGCCATTGAGCTCAGGCGACCACACGCACACGCTGAAACGCCCCGGCACCACCGCAACGATGCCGCCGCCCACACCACTCTTGCCCGGTAAGCCGACGCGATAGGCAAAGTTACCGGCCTCGTCATACAACCCGCTGGTGGCCATGATCGCGTTGACCTGCTTGCTCTGCTTGGCGCTGAGAATTTGCTGCCCACTGTGTTTGCAGAAACCATCGTTGGCGAGGAAGCAGAACGCTCGCGCCAAATCGGCGCAACTCATGCGCAGCGCGCAGTAATTGAAATAACTGCGCAGCACCGCCTCCACGTCGTTGTGAAAATTGCCGAAGGACTGCATCAGGTAGGCTGCCGCCGCATTGCGCGCGCGGTGCATATATTCCGATTCGGCCACTTTGCTATCCACCAACAGCTCAGGATTGCCGGCCAACCGCCGCACGAAGTCACGCATCGACAGCGCCGGCGCGGCAAAGCGCGACTGGTTGATATCGCAAATCACCAGGGCACCGGCATTGATAAACGGATTACGCGGACGACCACGCTCGAACTCTAACTGCACCAGCGAGTTGAAAGGCTGACCGGAGGGTTCATGGCCGAGGCGCTGCCAGATATCTTCACCAGAATGCTGAATGGCCTGCACCAGGCTGAACACCTTGGAGATGCTCTGTATGGAAAACGCCGTATCGGCGTCGCCGGCGCAAAACAGTTCGCCGTCGTTGCTGTACACCGCAATGCCCAGTTGCTTGGCCGGGACATCGGCCAGCGCCGGAATGTAATCGGCCACCTTGCCCTGACCAATGAGCGGGCGCACCTCATCGAGAATTTCATTCAACAGCGCTTGCATGCTTAGGTCCACAGCCGCGCCCAGACATCCGGGCTCTGTCGGCTAGACGCTTGCGAAGGAGCGCTGATCACAGTCCATTGCGCAAACGCTGCAGAAACATTCTCACTGCAGGCAAAACCGAAAAAACTGGGTATATTTGCGCCCCCGCGCAGCTGGCCAATGGCCAGATCGGCGCCTGCTCGTGAATGTTCACGGATGACCATAAGGATCGACACGCATGTCCATACTCCGCCTTAGCGCACTCTTGTTCATAACTCTGGCCAGCGTAGGCTGCTCCACCGGCGCCTGGTTCAAACTGCCGGAGAACAGCACCCTGGTGATTAACGAGCGGCCGGCGAAGAACAATCAGGGCCTGGTCCGCAGCCGTCCCTTCTCTTGGGGTGCGAGTGCGGGTATTCCCTACCGCATCGAAGACAGCCAGGCCAATACCATCCGCTCGGGGAAATTGAAGAGTCGCTTTCGAGTGGCCTCGATCTTCTGGCCGCCAGTCGGCATTGCTTACTGGCCTATGGGCTTCGGTCAGCGCTGTTTTGATCTGACCGGCGAAGTGCCACAGACCTGCACCTATCAAGATCTGCTGGAACTGCGCACGGCGCACCGCCTGAGCCGCTAGAACTTCTCCGGACGCAGCACTTCCACCTGAGCCAGGTAACAGACCATGGCGAAGTTGGCGTAGTAACGCGCCTGCAGATGCTCGGCGATGCGCTCGGCCACATCGCGGGCGCAGATGATCTCCAGGCGAATATTGCCTTCGGTTTCCCAGCCGGCGCTGCGTACGCCGCGGCCACCGCTACCGCGGGCGTCGGAAATGGTCCAGCCGGGGGCACCGAGGGTGTGCAAGTCAGCCACCAATTTTTTCTCCAGCGCCGCTTCGCAGATCACGGTAAGCAGGGTGCGCATGTGTGCGTTCATATCAGAGCCCCCAGGCAATAAGCTGTTCGGCGAGCATCAGGTACAGCGGGATGCCCAGCAGAATGTTGAACGGAAAGGTGATGCCCAAGGACGCGGTCAGCGACAACGAAGGGTTAGCCTCGGGCAACGCCAGGCGCAACGCCGCCGGCACCGCGATATAGGACGCCGACGCGGCGAGCGTGGCGAGTACCGCCGTTCCGCCCAAGCTCAACCCCATAAAGCGCGCCAGTAACGCACCAATCAAGGCACCCAACAGCGGCATCAGCAAGGCAAAGCCAAGCAGACGCAAGCCAAACTGTTTCAGCGCACCGAGTTGACCCGAGGCAATCAGGCCCATTTCCAGCAGGAAGAACGCCAGCACCGGCTTGAACATGCTGGTGTACAGCGGCTCCAGCGGTTTGATCGCCTCCTTGCCGGCGATGGCACCGATGATCAGACCGCCAAGCAACAACATGATGCTCTTGCCGAGGAAGATCTCCCGGCCCAGCTCGCCCCAATCGGTATCGCGTGCCAGACCTTTGGCCAGAAGGATACCGACCAATATCGCGGGAATTTCCAGAATCGCCACAAACAGCGGCATATAGCTCTCGAACTCAATGCCCTTGGCCAGCATGTAGGCCACCACCACGGCAAAGGTACCGGCACTGACGGAGCCATAGTGCGCGGCCACAGCGGCGGCGTTGACTCGGTCAAAGCCCAGGCCGCGTAGCACAGCAAACGCCAACAGGGGCAAGACCACGCCGAGCCCCAGCACCAGCGCCGCCTGACCGAGTAACTGCCAACTGGCTTGTTCAGCCAGCTCCACGCCGCCGTGCAGACCAATGGCCAGCAGCAGCATGATGGATAAGGTTTCATAGAGCGCTGGCGGTAGCTTCAACTCGCTTTTCAGCAAGCCGGCAGCTAGGCCGAACACAAAAAACAGTACAACCGGGTCCAGACTCACAGCGCATACCCCCTATCGATTTACCTGTAGATAGACGTTTGTGGCGTCACATCCCCTGCATAAAAGGTCATGCCCCTCCGCAAGCTGTGCTGATGCTCGTGGCCTTGCGCCCAACCCGACTCTCAACTGGCAGCCAAGCAGTGCGCAACGGGGCATAACCGAAAAAAAGGGAGCCATTAGGCTCCCTGGGGACTCAGGCACGTGGCCCAAAACCCTTGCCAGGCGCAGAACCCACGCCGGCGATGTAAAAAGAAGCCCCAAAAAAGCTCTTCAAATGCCTGTTCAAACAGCCGGGGCTTCTGAGGTTAACCATCGATTTCCACCAACACATCACCCGGGTTGACCCGGTCGCCCTTGGCCACGTGTACCGCCGTCACGCTACCGGCAATCGGCGCCTGTATTTCAGTTTCCATCTTCATCGCTTCGCTGATCAGTACCGCCTGACCCGCCTTGACCGTGTCACCCACCTTGACCAGTACATCGACAATATTGCCCGGCATGCTGGTGCTGACATCGCCCGGCGCGCTGGCCTGCTTGCGCTTGCCTGAACTGCCGGCGACAAAATCATTCAGCGGCTCGAACACCACTTCTTCCGGCATGCCATCGATGGACAGGTAGAAGTGACGCTTGCCATCGCTCTTCACGCCGACGCCGGTGATGTCCACGCGATAGCTTTCGCCGTGCACATCGACCACGAATTCGGTGGGCACGCCTTCACCGCCCGCAGCCGCCACACCGCCGGCTTCTGGAATCGGCAACAGCACTTCTGGGGTCAGGGTGCCGGCGGCACGCTCTTCGAGGAACTTGCGCCCGATGTCGGGGAACATGGCGTAGGTCAGCACGTCTTCTTCGGATTTCGCCAGGCTGCCGACTTCCTCGCGCAATTTGGCCATTTCCGGCTTGAGCAGATCCGCCGGGCGCACTTCAATCACTTCTTCGCTGCCGATTGCCTGCTTGCGTAGCTGCTCGTTGACCTTGCCTGGCGCCAGGCCATAACGGCCTTGCAGGTAGAGTTTCACCTCGTTGGTGATGGTCTTGTAACGCTCACCGGCCAGCACATTGAACACCGCTTGGGTGCCGACGATTTGCGAGGTCGGCGTGACCAGCGGCGGGAAGCCGAGGTCTTCACGCACCCGTGGGATTTCCGCAAACACTTCATTAATGCGGCTGAGCGCGCCCTGCTCTTTGAGCTGGTTGGCCAGATTGGACATCATCCCGCCCGGCACCTGATTGACCTGCACACGGGTGTCGACGGCAGTGAACTCGCTTTCGTACTGGTGGTACTTCTTGCGCACCGCATGGAAGTACAGGCCAATCTCCTGAATCAGGGCCAGGTCCAGGCCGGTGTCGTAGGGGCTGCCCTTGAGCGCCGCGACCATCGACTCGGTGCCCGGATGACTGGTGCCCCAGGCCATGCTGGAGATGGCGGTGTCGATGTGATCGGCACCGGCCTCAATTGCTTTGAGCTGGCACATGGCACCCAGGCCGGCGGTGTCGTGGCTGTGGATAAACACCGGCAGATCGACCTCAGCCTTCAACGCTTTGACCAGGTCATAGGCCGCGTAGGGGGTGAGCAGGCCGGCCATGTCCTTGATCGCCACGGAGTCGATGCCCATGGCCTGCATGGCCTTGGCCTGCTTCACGTAGGCCTCGACCGTATGCACCGGGCTGACGGTGTAGCTGAGGGTGCCTTGGGCATGCTTGCCGGCCGCCTTTACCGCTTCGATCGAGACGCGCAGGTTACGCACATCGTTCATCGCGTCGAAGATGCGGAACACGTCGATGCCGTTGACCGCCGCCTTGGCCACGAAAGCTTTGACCACATCGTCGCTGTAGTGGCGGTAGCCGAGCAGGTTCTGCCCGCGCAGGAGCATCTGCAGGCGGGTATTGGGCAGCGCCGCCTTGAGCTTGCGCAGGCGCTCCCACGGGTCTTCCTTGAGGAAGCGGATACAGGCATCGAAGGTCGCGCCACCCCAGACTTCCAGCGACCAGTAGCCAACCTGGTCGAGCTTGTCGCAGATCGGCAGCATGTCCTCGGTGCGCATGCGCGTGGCCAGCAACGACTGGTGGGCGTCGCGCAGAACGGTATCGGAAACGGTGATTTTTTTAGGCGAAACAGGCGTGCTCATATTCTGATTCTTCCCTTACAGGCCAGCGTGGGCAGCAATGGCGGTGGCGATGGCGATGGCCAGGTGCGACGGATTACGCTTGATCGAGTACTCGGTCAGCTCCGGATGCGCCTCGACAAAGCTAGTGTTGAACTGACCGCTGCGAAATTCCGGGTTACGCAAAATTTCCTGGTAATAAGCGGCGGTGGTCTTCACCCCTTGCACGCGCATGTCATCCAGGGCGCGCAGGCCGCGCGCCAAGGCCTCTTCCCAGGTCAGCGCCCAGACCACCAGTTTCAGGCACATGGAATCGTAGTACGGCGGAATGGTGTAGCCGGTGTAGATCGCCGTGTCGGTGCGCACGCCGGGGCCGCCGGGGGCGTAGTAGCGGGTGATCTTGCCGAACGAAGGCAGAAAGTTGTTCTTTGGGTCTTCGGCATTGATGCGGAACTGCAGGGCGAAGCCACGGTGAATGATGTCTTCTTGCTTGACCGACAGCTCCAGACCCGAGGCGATGCGAATTTGCTCGCGGACGATGTCGATGCCGGTGATTTCCTCGGTGATGGTGTGCTCCACCTGCACCCGGGTGTTCATCTCCATAAAGTACAGCTCGCCATCCTCGGCCAGCAGGAACTCCACGGTACCGGCGTTTTCGTAGCCCACCGCCTTGGCCGCGCGCACCGACAGGTCACCAATATAGGCACGCTGCTCAGGCGTCAGCTGTGGGCTGGGGGCGATTTCGATCAGCTTCTGGTTACGCCGCTGGATCGAGCAGTCACGTTCAAACAGGTGCACCACATTGCCGAAGCTGTCGCCGAGAATCTGCGCCTCGATGTGCTTGGGATTGACGATGCATTTTTCCAGAAACACCTCGGCGCGGCCGAAGGCCTTGGTCGCCTCGGAGATCACGCGGGGGAAGGCTTGTTCTAACTCTTCACGGCTGTTGCAACGGCGAATGCCGCGTCCACCGCCGCCGTTGGTAGCCTTCAGCATCACCGGGTAACCGATGCGATCACCCTCGCTCAACGCTTCATGCAGGTCCGCCACGTTGCCTTCAGTGCCGGGGGTGCAGGGTACGCCGGCGGCGATCATGCTGCGCCGCGCCTCGGTCTTATCACCCATGCGGCGGATCACTTCGGCCGACGGCCCGATAAACTTGATCCCACGCTCGGCGCAAATATCGGCCAGCTCGGCGTTCTCAGACAAAAAACCATAGCCGGGGTGCAGCGCATCACAGCCGGTCTCCACTGCCAGATTGACCAGCTTGCGCGGGTTCAGATAACCGGCCAGCGGATCGGCACCAATACCGTGAGCCTCGTCGGCACGCTTGACGTGCAATGCCTGACGGTCAGCATCGGAGTAGACGGCTACCGAGCGAATATTCATTTCGGCACAGGCGCGCACAATGCGCACTGCAATCTCACCGCGATTGGCTATTAGTATTTTCTTGATCACGAGCCAGCACCCTCGATCACGTGAGCAGGCAACCGACAGAAGCGGTCGACGTATGACCGCAGCAGCAAAAGCGGTCAGGCAGTTAAGCTACGCCGGCTTATTGATTAACCAAAATCAATAATTATTGGGTTAGGTATAAGTAAAGACTTATAGTTGTGCACAAAGCCTGCCACCACAAAGGTATAAATCATGCGTAAGTCATTGCTACGTATGACATTTAGACAAATACAGATATTCCGCTCGGTGTGCAGCAATCTCTCTTACAGCCGCGCGGCAGAAGAAATGTCGCTCAGCCAACCCGCCGTCAGCTTGCAAATTCGCCAGTTGGAAGAATTACTCGGCCAGCCGCTGTTCGATTACGTCGGCAAGAAGCTGTACCTCACCGAAGCAGCCGAAGCCCTGCAGCGCGCCAGCGCCGATATTTTCGGCCGCTTGGAAAGCCTCGACATGCAGCTGGCCGACCTACAGGGCTCGCTGCAAGGGCAGCTCAGCTTGGCGGTCGAATCCAGCGCCAAGTACTTCGTTCCGCACCTGTTCGCCGCTTTTCGCCAGCATTACCCAGAAGTCAATTTACACCTGGTGGTGACCAATCATGCCCAAGCCCTCAAACGCCTGAACGCCAATCGTGATGACCTGCTGATCATGTCGCGGGTGCCCACGGACATGAACCTGGAATTTCTGCCCTTTCTTAACAACCCGATCATCGCCGTCGCCCCGCCCGATCACCCCCTGTGCAGCCAAGGCCCATTGAGCCTGCAGGACCTGACCGCCTTCCCCCTGCTGATCCGCGAAGCCGGCTCCGGCACACGCCAGGCCTGCGAAGAGTATTGCCACCAAAAACGCGCGCACTTTGCTCACACCCTGGAAGTCGGCTCCATGGAAGGACAGTGCGAAGGGGTCATCGCCGGTCTCGGCCTCGCTTTGCTGCCGCGCCATGCCGTACGCCGCGAACTCGAATGCGGCGCCCTGCGCGAACTGCCGGTGAGCGAATTGCCGCTATTGCGCAGCTGGTGCCTGCTGCACCCGCGCGGCAAATACCTGTCGCCGGTGGCACAGGCCTTCTTCGCCTTTGTGCGCGATCAGCGCAGCCTGATCAACGCCTTGGCCAAGCGTTTTTCCGAGCCCGGCGGCGACACTACTCCCAGGCATATAGCCAGCCCACCGCACTGACGCGCCCCGCGCTGAAGGCCACCAGCAACTGATCATGCTGGCCGCGCCAGTGATAGCTCCACAGCAGCGACCCCGCACTTCCCTGCCAATCCGTGCGGCGCTGCCAATCGGCGTAGTCCGCCTGATCGACCGCTACCTTGGCGTCAGGCTCGCCCAACAGCGCCAGCACAGCCGACGCATCGCCGCGCGCAGCCAGCACTTCAGCAGCCAGCTCCTGCATCAGCTGATGCTTGCGGCCTTGCCAGGCATCCAGATCCTGCCGCCACTCGCCACCGGCAAAATGCCCCTTGGCCTGGCGCAGCTGCGCCCACTCGGCCGCCATCACGCGCGCCCTATCAGCGCCTACCTGCGGCTCGGCGCCACCTGCGGCACAGCCCAGAACCTGCGCGAGAACCAGCAGCAGCATGCTGACCCGCCATTTGTTGATCCCTTGCATAAATCCCTCCACACAGGGTTTCGACACATAGCCAGACGCCATCATTTAAGCGGGCAGTGAGCTGGTTATATGCGGTGAAAATACGAAGAACGACAGCGATCTACGAAGAAATTGACAGGTCTAAAAGCGCCTTCTAAGTTCCTTTGCACTCTTGTACCAGATCGGCCTGCCTCTCATAACACGATGTTCAGCGGCATGCAGTAGCGCCAACGCATTCGGCAGCAAGAGCTTCCACTGCCAAATATCACTCGCCCTCCACAAGGGGGCAAAAAACACACCGTTCCTTATCGGGGGCGGATAAATAATAAGTGAAGGATAGGAATCTCAAGAATGAGAAAGCGGAAGTTAACCCTCGCCATCAGTGCCAGCATCACCGCGCTTTGCATGCTCAACACGGTTCAGGCACACGCCAACCCCCAAGAAGACTTTATGTTGCTAGAGCAGGAAAAAGCCGCCAACAAGGTGTACAAGGCGTTTTTCCCTAATGAAGACATTGCCCGCAAAGCGGCCATCAGCTTCCACGGTCAGTTGCTTGAGTCGCATTACAAGCAAGGCTACCTGATCATGGAGCTGACCGAGGAAGAGCAGGAGAAACTCGCAGCCTTTGGTTTCACCTTCGAAGTGGCCAGCGAATTTATTGCCAAGCGCAATGAGGTCCTCACCCTTATCCAGAATCGCCTGCAACAGCGCAGCCTGAAAAGCGCCACGGCGATGAGCGACGCAAGCTTGGCCAGCATCCCCGGCTACGCCTGCTATGAAACCCTGGAGAGTACCTACGCTGTGGCCAGCGGCATGGCCAGTCAGTTCCCCGGCATTGCCCAATGGCTGCTGGTTGGCCAGACCTGGGAAAAGCTTAACGGCCAGGGCGGACACGACATCGGCGTGCTCAAGCTGACCAACAAAGCCATTACCGGTAATAAGCCCAAGCTGTTTATCAACAGCGCGATTCATGCCCGCGAATACACCACCGCCCCGCTGGTGCTGGACTTCGCCCGCTGGTTGGTCAATGGCTATGGCACCGATGCTGACGCCACCTGGATTCTCGATCACCACGAGGTCCATCTGATGCTGCAGACCAACCCGGACGGGCGCAAGAAAGCCGAAACCGGCCTGTCCTGGCGCAAGAATGCCAACCAGAACTACTGCGGCGCCAACAGCAACAGCCGCGGCGCCGACCTCAACCGCAACTTCAGCTTCGGTTGGAACAGCACCAACGGCCAGGGCTCTAGCGGCAGTGCCTGCAATGACACTTACCGCGGCCCCAGCGCCGGCTCCGAGCCGGAAATCCAGGCCCTTGAAAGCTACGTACGCAGCCTCTGGCCGGATCGTCGCGGCCCCGGCAAGAATGATGCGGCGCCGAGCGACACCAGCGGCATCCACCTGGATATCCACAGTTACAGCGAACTGGTGCTCTGGCCCTGGGGTGATACCAGCCAGGCGGCGCCCAATGGCACCGCGCTGCAGACCCTGGGCCGCAAGTTCGCCTTGTTCAATGGCTACGCGCCGCAACAGTCCATCGGCCTTTACCCCACCGACGGCACCAGTGACGGGATCAGCTATGGCGAGCTGGGTGTGGCGGCTTACACCTTCGAGCTGGGCACGCAGTTCTTCCAGAGCTGCACGGTCTACCAGAACACCATCAAGCCGAAGAACCTGCCCGCCCTGATCTACGCAGCCAAGGTTGTTCGTACGCCCTACACAACCCCCGGCGGCCCGGACATCAGCAACCTGGCACTGAGTGGCAATGCGTCCAGCGGCGTGCCAGCCGGCACCCTGGTGACCCTGAGTGCCACCGCGAGTGACCTGGGTTTCAGCACCCGCAATGGCACCGAACCCACGCAAAATGTCACCGCGGCCGAGTACTACATCGACAAAGCACCCTGGGAGTCAGGGGCGCAGGCCATGCCTTTGCAGCCACTGGACGGCAGCTTCAACGGCAAGACCGAGGGCCTGACCGGCAACATCGCCACCACGGGGCTGCTGCCTGGCAAGCACACGGTCTATGTCCGCGCACGCGATGCGTCCGGCACCTGGGGCGCACTATCAGCCGCGTTTCTGGTGATCGGTTCGGGCCCGGTGCAGCCAAACTACTGCAGCGCGGCCAGCGGCAATGCCAACGATGAGTGGATCAGCCAGGTCAGCCTCGGCAGCTTCTCTCGCAGCTCAGGCGCCAGCACCTACAGCGACTTCACCGAAGCGCGCATTGGTCAGGCGGTTAACCTGCAACGTGGCAGCAACAGCCTGCGCCTGACGCCACAGTTTGCCGGCTCTGTGTACAACGAGTACTGGAAGGTCTGGGTCGACCTGAACAAAGACGGTGACTTCACCGACGCAGGTGAGGAACTGTTCACCTCCACACGCGCGCTCAGCACGGTGGTGAATGGCAACCTGGTAATTCCCGCAGGTGCCGCCACCGGCAAAACCCGCCTGCGTGTAGCCATGCGCTACAACACCGCACCCGTGCCGTGTGGCACCTTCAATTACGGTGAAGTGGAGGATTACACCGTCAATATCGAGTAGGACCTAGCCGCCTGGCGCCGTTATCGACGGCTCCAGGCGCACTACCTAGCAGCGCATATTCAACGCGCGCTTGCTGCGTTTGCAGCCTGCAGGCTGTGCAAATAACGCGTCGCAAGCAACTCCGGAAAGTCGATCAACTCATGCTGCAACTGACGCGCTTCGGCATGCGCTTCGATGGCGCGACGGTATTCCATGCGGCGCTGGTCAAGCAGCTTACGCCGCGTTTTGGCATCGCTGTTTTCGTGAGGCTGCGCTTTATCCAAATAGCCAGACATAGGGTAAAACTCCCAAGCTGAATAACGGGAGTTCTAGCTTCGGCCTCGGATGTGACGCTTTGATGGCCGCGCAATAACGCAGTGATGACATCACACAAACAAAACCAACGAGGCGGGCTGTAGATTGCGCGACGCGCTGATCACGTCTGACGCTGGCCGAGCGCCGTTCAGTCTTCGATATTTTTATGTGATTTAGGCGACAACCGCAGGCTGCGCAAGCTGCGCTTAACGCTCTTCAGGTGGTTGACCAAGCCCGGCCCACGGGCCATGGCCACGCCCATGGCGAGCACGTCGATCACCACCAGGTGGGCGATACGCGAGGTCAGCGGGGTGTAAATCTCGGTGTCTTCCTGCACATCGATGGCCAGGTTGACCGTGGCCAGATCCGCCAGCGGCGTCTGGCTCGGGCACAGGGTAATCAAGGTCGCGCCGGTTTCACGCACCAGGTTGGCAGTGATCAGCAGGTCCTTGGAGCGCCCGGACTGGGAGATACAAATCGCCACGTCGGTAGGTTTGAGCGTCACCGCACTCATCGCCTGCATGTGCGGGTCGGAATAGGCGGCGGCCGTTAACAGCAATCGGAAGAATTTGTGCTGAGCATCCGCCGCTACTGCGCCGGATGCGCCAAAGCCATAGAACTCCACACGCTGAGCGTTGCTGATGGCCGCGATGGCCTGCTGCAAGGCCTGGGTGTCGAGCTTCTCGCGCACCTCGATCAAGGTATGCAGGGTGGTGTCGAAGATCTTCAGGCTGAAATCTGCCACCGAATCATCTTCATGAATGGCGAACTGACCGAAACTGGCGCCGGCGGCCAGGCTTTGCGCCAACTTGAGTTTGAGGTCCTGAAAACCGGTGCACCCAATCGCCCGACAGAAGCGCACGATGGTTGGCTCACTGATGCCGACGTTGTGCGCCAGTTCAGCCATGGAGCTGTGCATGACCGACGCCGGGTCAAGCAGAACATGATCCGCAACTTTGAGTTCCGATTTGCGGAGTAGATGACGCGACTGGGCAATGTGCTGCAACAGGTTCACAGGTTTAGGCTCGACATTTGGCTAACGAATCCATCTAGCACGCCGCATCAGAGCCATGACTCGGTTATGATCGGCGCACGACGGGTTGTAGTGGTTTTGTAGTTATACTACATGGCCGCCGCCCCCGCACTGCTAAACCGAGTCGGAGTTCCCACCTTGAGCATTCCCTGCGACATGCTGGTGTTTGGCGGCACCGGCGATCTGGCCCTACATAAACTGCTGCCAGCGCTCTACCACCTGCATCGCGCCGGTCGTCTGCATGGCGATACGCGGATTCTTGCCCTGGCCCGCAGCGCCCATAGCCGCAGCGCCTTCCAAGCTCTGACCGAACGCCACTGCCGGGCCCAGGTGGCCCGCAGCGATTTTGACAATGTCACCTGGGCCAGCTTCGCCGCACGCCTCGATTACTTCGCCATGGATGCCAGCCAAAGCGCCGACTTCGGCCGCCTCAGCAAGCGTTTGGGCGATGACCCTGAGCGGGTGCGTATCTACTATCTGGCCACTGCGCCGGACCTGTTTGAAGACATCGCCTCGCACCTTAAAGTCGCCAACTTGGCCGGCTCCAAAGCGCGCATCGTGCTGGAAAAACCGATTGGCCACTCGCTCGAATCAGCCCAGGCGATCAATGCCGCCATCGGCGCGGTGTTCGACGAGTCGCGGGTGTTCCGTATCGATCACTACCTGGGCAAGGAGACAGTGCAGAACCTGATGGCGCTGCGCTTTGCCAACGCGCTGTTCGAGCCCGTGTGGCGCGCCGGGCATATCGATCACGTGCAGATCAGCGTGTGCGAAACCCTTGGCGTGGAAAACCGCGGCGCCTACTACGAAAAAGCCGGCGCCATGCGCGACATGATCCAGAACCACTTGCTGCAGTTGCTCTGCCTGGTGGCGATGGAAGCGCCGGTGCGCTTCGACGCCGAATCGGTGCGCAACGAAAAAGTGAAGATTCTCGAAGCGCTCAAGCCGATCTCCGGGCTCGACGTGCAGGACAAGACCGTGCGCGGGCAGTACGCCGCTGGCAAAATCGGCGGCCAGGAAGTGCCGGCCTATTACTTCGAAAAGAACGTCGACAACGACAGCGACACCGAAACTTTTGTCGCCGTGCAGGCGGAAATCGATAACTGGCGCTGGGCCGGCGTGCCGTTCTACCTACGCACCGGCAAACGTCTGGGGCATAAAACCTCGGAAATCCTGATTCAGTTCAAGCCCGTACCGCACCAGCTGTTTGGCGGTGGCGAAGCCAATCGTCTGCTGATTCGCTTGCAACCGGAAGAGCGCATCAGCCTGCAATTAATGGGCAAAAGCCCCGGTAAGGGCATGCACCTGCAACCGGTGGAACTCGACCTCAACCTGGCTAATGCCTTCCACAAACAACGCCGCTGGGACGCTTATGAGCGCCTGCTGCTGGATGTTATCGAAGGCGATTCGACGCTGTTTATGCGCCGCGATGAAGTGGAGGCGGCCTGGAGCTGGGTCGACCCGATCATCAAAGGCTGGCACCAGCACTACCAGAGCCCGCGCCCCTACCCGGCCGGCAGCGATGGCCCGGAACAGGCCAGCAACCTGCTCGAACGCCACGAACGGCAGTGGATGGAATAACTCGCG
>Ga0209504_1000635_pt1 | contig 30267 bp, 24 predicted proteins | sample COGITO_mtgs_1005_FD_184791 | JGI IMG/M metagenome (GOLD analysis project Ga0209504, IMG submission 184791) | Pelagic marine microbial communities from North Sea - COGITO_mtgs_100511 (SPAdes) (version 2) | ecosystem: Environmental > Aquatic > Marine > Epipelagic ...
ATGGGTCATTAACATTTACTATTGAAGATTTATCCATTTCGAAAGTTGAAATATAATACAGTAACCAATCTTGCATTTCATCAAATCTCATGGTTTGTGCGATATGGTCGATACGTCGCAAACCAATCGGTTGTATAGCATCAACATCATTTGTCCTGTCAAATTCGATGTCCCATACCCTATGCAAATCAGAGTTTTCATCGATAAAATGCACAATTGTACCACCTACCCCTCGAACAGCCGGAATATTTAATTCGCCTAAGCCCACATTTTGAATAAATGACTTTGACCCGAGAGATTTTGCTCTGGAAACCGTTTCATCTGCATTTTGCACTCGAAGTCCCATGTCACAAACAATAGCTCCATGTACTTCAAATGCGTCACGAGCATACCCATATTTCTCTTTGTTTACGACAATGTTGATTGCACCCTGCCGCCAAAGAACAACGTCTTTACTAAGATGTATTCGCTCTTTACGAAATGACATACTTAATAACATTTTTGTTAATTCATTTGATGCATTTTCATCTACTGCAAATTCTATAAATTCAATGCCATTCGCTCGAACCCTGGAAGGAATTAATGGTATGTCAAACTTTGCTGATGGTTCTGAAATTGAAACATCATTCAAAATATTCAACAAGGATCTATATGCACTTGCCGTACTTGGACAGTTTTTTTCTTTTAAAGAAATGCACCAAGTACCATCATACCCAAATCGACTTAATATTTTTATAAAAGCTTCCAAATTTAGTTCGCCAAGCTTTGGTAACAAATGTCCATTTACTCCATCAGCAAGTTGGATATAGAATAATTTTGAAATCTTTAAATCACGTAATCTTGCGGGTCGTGATCCATCTCCCAAAACATTTGCACTATTTAAAGCAACACCAAGATTTGGATGATTGATTTTATGTATATACTGAATTGTTGCAAACTCACATTCACGAGTTGGAAGTAAAGCAATCTTCAAATCACCAATCAAATCAAGATCTGGTATAACTATTTGTTTAGGGTCAGATATATTTAAAATTAGAATAGGTGAATTTATAGAAATTGAAAATTTTGCTGCTACTAGAATATCTTTTTTTGAATATACTTTATTTTGAAAATTAAATGCTGCTATTCTTAAATTTGCACCTGCAATTATGCCCAAAATTTCTTCAGTTTTATTTTGAAATTGTAATATATCAAAACTACAAATTTCAACAAAATTGAAATTGGACTCTGAAATTAATTTCAATTTTTCTTCAAAATTACCTTTAACAGTATTACTAGATATACAGAGCACAAGACTAGCCTTGATAACCAAATACTCTAGGTAACCAAAGTACTAAATCTGGAACTAACAACATGATTAAAAGTGCAGCTATTAAAATTACCAGAAATGCCCAAATTTCTGATATAATCTCTCTTAAAGGAATATCTGTAACTGCATTTATTACAAATAATAGTATACCATAAGGTGGGGTTATTAGTCCAATCATTGAGTTTACCACAACAAGAACACCAAAATGTACTAGATCAATACCTAAAACTTCACATGTTGGTATAAAAAGTGGAACTATTACTAATATAATTGTTGTTGCATCCAGAATGCAGCCTAACGCTAAGATCAATAAATTCACAACAATTAAAAATACAATTGGGTTTACATCAGTACCTTCTAAAAGCATCGCAATAGATTGTGGTATTTGCTCAGATATAACTATGAAATTTAATATAAAAGCACCGCCAATAACAATGCCGACAGATGCAGATGAACGTGCACTTTCTACAAAAACATTGAACAGTGTCCTAAATGATAAGGCTTTATAAAACAGTCCAGCAAGCAATAATGCATAAAATGCGGCTATTGCTGCAGCTTCAGTTGGTGTCGTCACACCACCATAAATACCATATAATAATATTACAGGCATTAGTAGTGCTGGGAAAGCATTTGCTGTTTTTCTTGGAAGCTCTCTTAAAGGAATTGGATCTTCCATTGCAAAGCCTCGTTTGCCCGCCAGGTAATAATTCATAATCATTAGGACAAGACCCATAATTAATCCAGGTAGAATACCCGCTAAAAAGAGTGAACCAATTGATGCTTTTGAAACTAAAGCATATAAAACCATTGGAATAGATGGTGGAATTATAGGCCCAATTGTTGCTGATGCAGCAGTAATAGCTGCTGCATAGCCGCGCGTATACCTGTTATCTTTAGTCATCATTTCAATGATTATTTTTCCAATTCCAGCGGCATCCGCAACAGCTGAGCCAGACATTCCAGAAAAAATTAAAGAAGCCACAACATTTACATGCCCAAGCCCACCTTTGAAACGTCCTACTGCAGCTACACAAAAATTTAATAATCTATCAGTTATAGTTCCAGCATTCATAATATTTGCTGCAACAATAAATAATGGCACTGCAATGAGGATAGTACTCAAATAAAACCCTTGTAAAATTTTCTCACCAGCTAAAGCAACGTCAAGACCTGAAAACCCAAGGTATACTACAGAAGCCAACATTATTGAGTAGCCAATTGGAGTTCCTATTCCAGCCAATAGGAATAGTGTCACCAAACATGAGGCAAGTTCAAAACTCACGGTACATTCCTCTTTTCCGAACTTTGCTCTTCAAGAGTAATTTCTAGTTCTGTTTTTGGAGGTCCATTTTTAAAAATATTTCTAATCATCCAAGCGTATCTTGCGCCCACAGCAATCATAAAAATAGCATATATAGAAAAAACATCTCTCATTGGAATTTTTGCACCTGTAAAAGGATTTTTTACAGTGGAAGTTTTGCGTATTTTCATCCAATCGATATAATCCCATGTGGGTAAGTAAATATAAATCATTCCAATTACTATTGAAAATGCACTTATAATTGCCATAATCTTTCTAATTCTTAATGGCATAGCTAAGTAAATAATATCAAACTTCACATGATCTGACTCTCTTACAACAAAAGCACAAGAAAAGAATATCAACCAAACCCACAAAATTCCGATGAGCTCCAGTGTCCATCCAGCTGGAGTAAAAAAATATCTTAATAATATTTGTAAAAGAAAGGTTAAAAAAATTGCTGCCAGTAAACCGCCAGCAATTGCTTTTGTAACTTGAGAGAACCCTTTAATGAGTTTGCGCATTTAATGTTCTCCCAAAATTTTATTGGATTATTTACCCAATGCGTTTACTTTCTCAAGAACTCCTGCAGGCCATGTTGCAGCAAATTCACTATCTAAGTACATTGACTGCACTTGATTGCGGAAAGCAGCTGTATCTGGCTCATAAACTTCCATTCCCTGCTCTTCTAAAAATGCAACTAAACTACCTTCTAACTCTAGTTGAATCTTACGACCTGATGCAGCGGCAGCATCAGCAGCAGCTTGAACCGCAACTTGTTGCTCTGCTGTCATTGAGTTGAATGTTTCTGCACTCATAGCGATGTAGTTTAAGTCAACTAGGTGAGATGTCAAAACAATTTGATTAGTTACTTCATAGAATTTTTTATCTACAACAGTAGGTAATGGATTATCTTGTCCATCTACTGCACCTGTTGAAAGTGCTGTGTATACTTCAGAAAATGCCATAGGAGTAGGTGCTGCACCAAGTGCTTTACCTAAAAACTGCCATGCATCTGTACCAGGCATACGTAAATTAACACCAGCTAAATCTGAAGGCTTATTTACTGTAAGCTCATCTTTTGTCTGTCTCAAGTTTACTTGACGTCTACCCAAATACATTACTGATAAAAGTTTAACACCTAGTTCATTTTCAACTTTTGCTTTAAACGGGTCCATTAGAGGGTCATTAAAAACTGCTACTTGGTGATCAGCATCTTGGTGAACATATCCAGCTGTAAAAATTGAGAATTCTGGGAAGAATTGTGCTAATTCTTGAGCTGATGTTATAGACATTTCTAAATTACCACGGCTTATAGCATCAAGTTCTGTTCCCTGAGCAAAAATTGTACTATTATAGCTTGGTTCAAAGCTTGCAAAAGTTCCAACCAATGGAGCAAATACATTTGCCATTGCTATAGATCTTTGATCTGTTTCAGTTCCTGATGTTGCCATACGCAATTGAACTTTAGAATGCCCATCAGCCAAAGCTGGCATACCAGTTGATACGCTTGCAGCCATTAAAGCAGCTACAGCAATACGACGTGTATAGTTAACTTTCATTTTTGTCCTCCCAGACTGTTAAACTGCCTCAATGGCAGTGTTTCTATTTAAGCTATATCATAGCTTTATTAAAATACAATATATTTTGTAAAATATATGATATTATTGCGCTGCAACTCCATTTGTTGAAATTTTTGAAGGATTAACAACTTCAATTAAACTTTGTGTTTGAGCAGCTTTTTGAATTGCTTCGATTACTAAAAGAGTTTTTAAACCATCAAGACCAGTAACTAATGCAGCTGTCTCACCACGTATTACATCAGCAAAATTAGTTATTTGATTAATTAATGGATCTGAAGCATCTCTAGGTGTAATTGTTCCAGAAATTGGGTTCCACCAATTTCTTTCTCCTTTGTGTGACCAAACTTTTAAATCTGGAACTGAAAGAGAACCTTGTGAACCACCTATCATATAACAAGACTCAGAAGTCATTGGATATATTGGATATTCTCGAGAAGTTAATTCCCAGCTCCATGGTGACACAATACTATCAGACACAGTAACAGTTCCAATAACTCCATTTTCAAACTTTAAAACTGCAGCAGCTAAATCTTCGTTATCAAAGCCTCTAATTGAAGGCGCCATTTGAGCTTGAACGGAGATGATTTCTCCACAAAAATATCTCATAAGGTCAATATCATGCACTAAATTAACTGAAATAGGACCTGCACCTTTTTGCGTTCTCCATGGCGCAATATCAAAATATTCATCTGGCTTATAAAACCAACATGTTGCCTGTAGAGCTCTAATATTACCAATTTCCCCACTGACTATTAATTCCTTTGCCTTTTGAATTAATGGATTATGCCGTCTGTGGTGCCCCACAAGCAATGGGACTGATGCATGCTCGGCTGCATCAGTTAAAATTTTTGCTTGAATAGCAGACGTGGCTAATGGTTTTTCAACTAATACAGGGCAAGATTTTTCAATACATTCCAAACCTTGAGATACATGTAATGGTGTTGGAGTAGACAATATTACTCCATCAGGAGATATAGCTGCAAACATTTCGTTCAAATTTGAGAAGCAGGGTATATCTAGGGAGTTTATGTCTTCTGTAGGGTTTGGTTCTACAATCGCAACTAATTTGACATCTTTTTGCTTTGAAATCGCATTAATGTGTCTTTGCCCTACCAACCCAGCACCAACAACAGCAAGCTTAATAATATTTGTCATTAGTATCCCTGGAAAATAATTAATTATCTGAAGCTACATTAAAGAATTTAGATTCGCAATAATATATGATATTTTTTATAAAATCATTTATTATATCTTGTTGAGAAGTATCATATAATTGTATATTAATAAAAATATTAACATGTTATTTGAGAAATTTATGACAAAAATTATTAATACTGTAGGCTCCAGCACATATGAACACATCAAAAAAGATATTATTTATGGGAACTTAGCCCCAGGTAGTAAGTTAAAACTTGATGGGCTCAAAAAACAATACGATGCAAGCGTATCAACTTTGCGAGAAACATTAAATCGATTATCAAGTGATGGTTTCGTTGAAGCTGCTGAACAACGTGGATTCTTTGTTCGTTCAGTATCTCGTGAAGACTTAGCTGAAATTGCAAATCTGAGAATACTTTTAGAATGCTCGGCCCTTAAAACCTCAATTGAAAATGGTAACGCTGACTGGGAAGGTAATTTAGTAGCCGCTCATCACAAATTAAAATTGATTGAACAAAAAATGTTATCTGGTGATTATTCTCAAAAAGAAACCTGGAAAAGATATGATTGGGAATTTCACAAAACATCGATTGAAGCGTGTAATTCTCAAAACTTAATGTCACTTCATGCAATAATATTTGACAAATATTTACGGTACCAAATGCTTGTAATAACAGATAGAGGAAAAGACGCTGCATTAGAACACCAACAGATATTTGATGCTGCACTCTCACGCAATTCATCAAAGGCAATAGAAGCTCTTGAAATACACATAAGAAAAGGCCTAGAGCACACTTTAGCTAACATGAAAATTTAACAAATCTAAAATCGATAAAATTAATTTTGTTATTGGCTTTATTGAATAACACTATCATACAGAATTATGATTCTTAGATATCTCAAATCAATTTTCGGTCACGCAAGATATTTTCCTTTGTGGTCAGCTCTAACTGTTTTTAAGTGGCGTGCATTTGACATCCGCTCTAGAGCATTAGGAACAACATTTAGTGTTGTAATCAGATGGTTTCCAATAGCAAGACGACGATTTGATAGGGAGGCAAAAAAAGCTTTTCCAAATATGAAACGAAAAGCTAGGAATAATTTAGGTCGTGAAATGGGCCGGAATATGGGCCGTACTTTATTTGAAATATACCATCTTTCTGAATTTCACACATTTACACAAAAATTTAAAGTTTCTGGGCCGGGATTAGACGCATTAAAAGACGCTTACGCAACTGGCAAGGGAGCAATCATAGTTTCTGGCCACTTTGGGCAATGGGAAGCAATACGAGCTGCATTGAAGATAAATGGACTTGAAAGTGGCGCAGTATATAGACCGAATACCAATAGACATTATCAAAGAAGATTATTAGCTGGAATTAAAGAAGGCGGTCTTCCAATACTAGAAACAGGTAAAAAAGGCACAAGAGCATTAGTAAAACACCTTCGAGATGGAGGTATAATGTCAATTTTACTCGATGAAAAAGTATCAGAAGGAACTAGGATACCATTTCTAGGTCTAGACGCGCTTACCTCACTTTCTGCAGCCCAATTAGCACTAAAATACAATATTCCAATGATACCAGCTTATGGTATCCGAATTGATGATAAAAACGAATTTAAGGTAGAGTTTGAAGAACCTATCCCTCACACAGATAGCTTAACAATGACACGTAATTTTAATGATAGCCTTTCAAAAAGAATTATTTCAAATCCAGAACAATGGTATTGGATGTTAAGACGATGGGATGGTGCTTAATAATAAGCATATTATTGTGTAAGCTATATATTACAATAATATTTAAAGCTCATAGGTATCGAGAATGATTGTAAGAAAACCAAAATTTTTATCAGTTAAGAGTGTACCAAAGCTTTTTTGGAGTTCCCCAAAGGCGCTTACAATATCCCCTCCTCCAATCTCTGTATTATTCTTAGTTATTGGCTTGGTACTTTTTGGATTAGGTGAAGCACTATTGGTTGCTTCAGGCGCTGGCGTCAGCCCTTGGACTGTACTTGCTCAAGGGCTTACTCAAGTCACTAGTTGGAGTATTGGATATTCCACATTCATTATAAGTTTAATTGTACTTTTTTGTTGGATACCTCTTAAACAGGTTCCTGGCATTGGCACCATTCTAAATGCAATAATAATTGCATTAGTATTTGAGTATATATTACCTATTCTTCCAACTTTTGAAAATCCTTTGTTAAAAATTGCAGAAGCAATACTTGGCGTTTTAGTTACAGGCTTTGGTGGCGCATTATATCTTATAGCTAATTTAGGTCCTGGGCCCAGAGATGGATTAATGACCGGATTGCAAAAATTAACAAACTTTCCAATCGCATGGGTTAGAAGTGGAATTGAAATAACAGTTATTTTTATTGGATGGAACCTTGGTGGTATTGTAGGGATTGGAACCATAATATTTGCTTTTGGAATTGGTCCAGCAGTTGCCTTAAGCATGCACATGTTAGAAAAAATTGCTAATAAAACAACAGAAAGTTAATCATACAAATTTATTGAAAATTCTCATTTAATTTGTAGATATTTTACGTGAAAAAATAACTATCAATACTACAAGCGGTATAAGGATGCTAAATCCAATGGATAATGAAGTTATTTCAGCAAAATAACCAATAATAACTGGTCCAAGCAATATTCCGGCGTAACCAGTTGTCGTTACAGAAGCAATTGCAATGGCGGGTGGCATAACTGTTTGTCTTCCGGCAGCACTAAAAAATATTGGAACAAGATTTGCCACACCCAATCCAATAAACATAAATCCACTCAGTGCTATTATAGTTATATTCGATAAAACGATTATTAATATTCCTAAAATTGTAATAACCACACCAAATATAAGAACCTTAAATTCTCCTATTGCCTTAACAATTTCGTCTCCTAAAAGGCGAGCAACAACCATAGCAATAGAAAAAAGAATATAACCAATACCTGCACTTTTCGGTGCAGTGAGTTCACGATCAATAATCAATAAAGCACCCCAATCAACAACAGCCCCTTCTACTAAAAAAATAATTGCTGCAAATATGGCCAATAATATAACCACTCCTTTTGGGAGCATAAATTTAGTTTTCTTAACTGTACTCACATTTAGGAGGCGCTTCACTGTTAAAGTCATTGTAATAAAAGTTATACTTGCAGCAATAACTGATGAAGACAAAAGAGAAGTTTCAAAAAATAAAAATACAGTCATTAATCCAGCACCAGCCAACCCACCAATACTAAATTGTGCATGAAAATTTGACATAAGAGATCGTTTTTCTATTTTTTCGACTTCAACTGCATGAACATTCATTGCTACATCCAAAGTACCCAATGACGCTCCAAGTAGAAATATTATAATAGCTAAAATAAATTGGGTTTCTACAATTACCAAAACCGGTATCAAGAGGGCCATAACAAATCCACCTAATAAAATCATAGGCTTTGATCCTCTTTTCGCAGAAATAATACCCGTTATTGGCATAGCAATAATAGCCCCAATTCCAAGGCATAATAACAAAAGCCCAAACTCACTTTTATCAGCACTTACATTTTCTTTGATAAATGGAAAAAATGGCGCACAGCATCCCATTGCAAACCCTGCAGCAAAAAATGCTAAGCGAGTTGCCAGTCGTGCGCTATATGTGTGATGAAAATCCATAAATCACTTCCTCAAATGTTTTGATGTCTTTTACATTAATCTATGCTTCAAGTGTTGATTTAACTGCTCTTTTCCAGGCTAAATACTTTGTATTACGACATTCTTCATCCATACTTGGCTTGAACTCTCTTTCTTTTGTCCACTTAGATGAAAAGTCTTCTAGGTTAGGATAAACACCTATATGCATTCCAGCCAACCAAGCTACTCCCAAAGCCGTTGTTTCAATGATTTCTGGTCGGTCTACTGGTGCGTTTATGATGTCAGACAGAAACTGCATCGTCCAATCACTTGTACTCATACCCCCATCAACTCTAAGAGTAGGACTAACTCCTGTCATTTTCCAATCAGCTGACATAGCTTCAAGTAAATCACGCGTTTGAAATCCAACACTTTCAAGAGCAGCCTTTGCAATTTCTGGTGCACCAGTATTTCTTGTCAAACCATACACAGCTCCACGACATTCGGCGTTCCAATAAGGCGCACCCAAACCTACAAAAGCAGGCACCATAATTACGTTTTGTTCTTCATCAGCTTGCTGGGAAAGTTCTTGCGTTTCACTGGCGTGGCTAATTATTTTCAATCCATCTCTCAACCACTGGACAACTGCTCCAGCAACAAAAATTGACCCCTCAAGAGCATATGTAGGCTTTCCATTAAATTGATAAGCAATAGTGGTTAATAATTTATTTTTTGAAACTACAGGAGTATCGCCAGTATTTAATAATGCAAAACATCCAGTTCCATAAGTTGATTTCATCATACCTGGTTTAAAACAAGCCTGTCCAATTGTTGCCGCCTGTTGATCTCCAGCAACACCACAAATTGGTATAGTTTTATTAAATAAATTTGAATGAGTATCACCAAAATCTGCAGCACAATCTTTAACTTCTGGAAGCATTTTCATTGGGATATCCAGTAAATCACAGATCGTTTTACTCCAATGTCCCTTACGAATATCATAAAGCATAGTTCTGGCAGCATTAGTAGCGTCAGTAGCATGAACTTTACCGTTTGTAAGTTTCCAAATCAAAAAACAATCTACTGTCCCAAATAGCAATTCTCCCTTCTCAGCTCGAACACGCGCACCTTTTATGTTGTCTAATATCCATTTAAGTTTAGTGCTTGAGAAATACGGATCTAATAATAAACCTGTACGATCTGTAATTAATTGTTCATTTCCGGCTAAGCGCATTTTTTCGCACATATCGGCAGTTCGCCTGTCTTGCCATACAATTGCATTATAAATAGGTTCGCCAGTCTTTTTATCCCAAACTATTACTGTTTCTCGCTGGTTAGTTATACCAATTGCTTTAATCTTATGCATGTCTTTGCCAAGATCATTCATTACCTTATGACAAGTCTTTAAAGTGGTTTCCCACAAATCATTTGGGTCATGTTCTACCCAGCCAGATTTTGGAAAATACTGTTTAAATTCTGTTTGATCAGTTGCAACAACATTCATATTAATATCGAATATCATACTTCGTGTTGATGTAGTTCCCTGATCAATCGCTAGTATAAAAGTCATTTGAAATCTCCATGTATCTATAAAACTAATATTTAACTTACATGGTAAGAGTGTTAGCTTTGGTAATTTATAGTATGATAAATTATTAATTTATTTTGTTAAGTTATTATTTATCCACTCTGAAAGTATATGAATTTCTTTATCAGAAAGTCTCAACCCTAATTTTGAGCGACGCCATATAATGTCATCAGCAGTCTGTGCATATTCTTTTGTAATCAACCAAAGTACTTCTCTTTCAGTTAATGTAGCACCAAAATTTAAGCCTAAATCTTTATCAGTTTTAGCATTACCCAATAGATCAAAAGCATCTGTTCCATAAGCTTTAATTAATCTAATTGCCCATTTATGACTGAGAAAATTATATTTTTTCAATAGTTTATTAATTAAATTTTCTAAGTCCTGAATATCGAAATCACCCCCAGGTAAAGGAATACCTGCAGTCCAACTTAAACCAACACTAGGCAGTATCTTAGAAATTTTATCTAAAGCATTTTCTGATAATTTTCTATAAGTTGTAATTTTGCCGCCAAATACATTAAGAATTGGAGCACCAAGAGTTTGATCGATGCTCAAAACATAATCACGTGTAGCAGCTGATGCTGAGGAGGCATTATCATTATACAATGGTCTAACACCTGAATAAGTTTTTATAATATCATCGTCAGTTACTTTTAATTCAAGATATTCTGACGCAAAATTCATGAGATAGTTTTTTTCTTCAGTTGTACATTCAGGTTTTATAGATAAATCAGAATGTTCAACATCTGTAGTTCCTATTAGAGTGAAATCTGTTTCATATGGAATTGTGAAAATAATTCGGCCATCTTCACCTTGAAAAAAATAACATTTATCATGATCATATAATTTTTTTGTAATGAGGTGACTTCCACGAATCAACCGAACGCCCTCCGAACTATTTAAGCGAACTGTATTTTGAATAATATCCTCAACCCAAGGGCCACCCGCATTAACGATCAAGCGAGCTTTCACTATACGAGTAGTATTATCTTTCAATGACTGAAGAGTTAAATGCCAAATACCATTACTTTGCTCTGCGGATATAACTTTTGTGCGAACATTAATTTTAGCACCTCTAATTTCAGCATCACGAGCATTCAGGATAACCAATCTGCTATCTTCAATCCAACAATCAGAATATTCAAATGCCTTGATGAATTTATTTTTTAAAGGCTCACCTACTCTACTGTTTGGCAAATCAATAGCTTTTGTACCTTCAAGAAAATCTCTTCCACCCAAATTATCATATAGAAATAATCCGAGTCTAATTAACCAGGAAGGCCGGCGACCTTTTAACCATGGCATTAATATATTTAATACTTTTGAAGTCGGCGTATCTACGTCAAAACGCATATTTTTATGGTATGGTAACACAAAACGCATAGGCCAAGAAATATGTGGCATAGCTTTAAGAAGTATCTCACGTTCAATTAAAGCTTCTCGAACAAGGCGAACTTTCCAATATTCAAGATACCGAAGACCACCATGAAATAATTTAGTTGATGCTGATGATGTAGCAGATGCTAAATCATTCATCTCAGCCAACTCAACACTTAATCCTCTCCCAACAGCATCTCTTGCTATTCCACAACCATTAATACCACCACCAATAACAAAGATATCCACATCGATATCATTATCTTTATCTTTATAATTATTCATAAAAAAATTCCGTAATATATAGAATCTTGAATATCATTAATAACAAATACCATCAATAACGAATGTTCGTTTATTTTCGTTATTGATGGTATTTGTTTGAATTTTGCATTATTAAATTTGCTCTATTAATATAGATTAATGGAATAACAGAATTTTAACAGACTATACTAAAGATCAACATCCAACTATAAAATAAATATATTCTGACATTAAGCGAGCAAAAATTATGGTCTCAAGTTTTAGACAAAAAGAAATATTAGATATTGCACGTAAAGACGGTAAAGTTACGGTCGACGGTTTAGCAGAGAAATATAATGTTACCGTTCAAACAATCAGAAGAGACCTATCCAGATTAACAGAAACAGGGAAACTTGAACGAGTACATGGCGGTGCTGTTGTTCCTTCAGGAGTTGTAAATATTGAATATGAACAACGAAGACTGCTGAATAAAGCCGGAAAAAGAAATATAGCGGCTGAATGCGCTGCACGAATTCCCAATGGAGCTTCTGTATTTATAAATATTGGCACAACCACAGAAGCCGTTGCAAGAGAGCTTTTAAATCATGATAATTTATTGGTAGTTACAAACAATCTTAATATAGCTAATATTTTAGCTACCAACAAAAATTGTGAAATAATTTTAGCTGGAGGTATACTAAGACGTCTTGATGGTGGAATAGTTGGTGGCTTAACAGTAGAAATGGTTAAACAATTTAAGTTTGATTACTCAATTCTTGGATGTTCTGCAATTGATACAGACGGAGACTTGCTCGATTATGACGGTCAAGAAATCATAGTAAGCCAAACAGCAATCAATAGATCGCGGAAAATTATAGTCGTTGCTGATTATCTCAAATTTGAACGAAAAGCGCCGCTGACTAATTGTTCACTCTCAGATGCAAATATCATAATCACAGACAAACCCCTTTCAGAAAAACTTAAAAATAGCTGTAAAGAATGGAAAACTGAAGTCATTAATACTTAAAATTGATTAAAGTATTTTTATCATTTTTTCTATAATTTTCACATCGGCTGGCTATAATAAAATGCCATCAATTGTTTGATTTTGATTATTATAATTTCAAATAAATCTATGATTTTTCATTCATTTCTGCCAAATCTCTAGAGAACGACTGCAGTTTTTATATAACTGCAGTTCTCTAGAAAAGTACACTTTAATTTATATTCTTTGCCTATCGCATTATAGGGCCTCAAGTTTCAATCAAAGGTAACTCCTGACGAAGCGCAGATATTGCTTTAATATTCATCCCATCAAGATTGTGGTCTTTGTTATCATAATTTATCCAAAATCTTTCTGTTCTGGTGTCTCTTATACGCAAACCATCTGGCAATTCGATCGTTGTTATTCCCTGTTCCTCACAGAGAGTTTGAGACAAATACTTCAAGCCGGATTGATCCAACCAGGAACCAACATAAATTAAGCTTCCATTTCGCATAGCAACAGCTTGACCCTGCTTCGTTGACAAGAAAACATCCCCATTCCCATTAAGAAATTCACGATAATTCACTATATTCCCATTGTTACGCAATGCTATTTTATCGTTAGGGCGAAGGGACTCCAAAGCTTCAACGACAGTATCCAGCTTTGCCAACGACGGTGGTAAAGGTTCGGGTATTTTAAAGTCTTTATCACGAGAACCCGATCTTGGTCCAATCACAACGGTAGCATCACACTCTATCAAACTTGATTTTATTGCATCATCCATATGCATCATTCCCGGTACGAATATCAGTCGGTATTGACTCAAATCAATCGTATCAGGTCGAATAATATCAATAGATAGGCCAAGTTTGCGTAGTGCTACATAATATTCAAATACTAGCTGAAAATAACTAAGTCCCTGCCCATGTGGTTGGATATCCCAAGCCCATTCAGCTTCATAATCAAACATCAATGCAACACACGACTTGCAAGGCTCTACGTTTGGCGCCTCTAACATCTCTTTGCTTAAACTTTCAATTTCAGACCACACTTGCGAAGCTTCGTCATCAGGTCGACGCAGGCCGGAATGTAATTGCTCTTGAGCACCCGGGGCTTGTCGCCATCGAAAATAACTTATAGTTTCTGCACCATGAGCAAATGCTTCCCACGACCAAAGTTTAACCATACCAGGAAGAGGTGCTGGATTGTACTGTGCCCAATTTACTGGACCGGGCTGCTGTTCCATAACCCACCATCGCCCTTTACCCACTCCTCTATATAAGTCATGATGAAATGCCTGAAAATCAGGATCACCTTGACGTGTAAATTCGGGATGCATATCTTCACGATTAGGAACGCGGTCTTCCAAAAATCCAATAGGATAACTATCCCAGCTTGCAAAGTCTAAATCGTCACCAATTTTGTGGTGATCAAATTGAGTTATACGGCCCATATAATTATGCGTTATGGGCGCTTTTGAATATTTACGTATTATGTCTACTTGTTTGCGGTTGAACAGCAACACTTGATCTGAACTAAAGCGGCGAAAGGCCAGTTGATGTGCAGGATTGGCTTCAGTTACAGTCAGATTGGGAAGATCTATCTGAGCAAAATCATCATAGTTCATTGACCAGAAGTCATTTCCCCAAGAACTATTCAATGCATTTATTGATTGATATCGTTGCGCAAGCCAGTCAATAAATGCATCTCGAGCTACTTGACTATAAGATATCACGGTATCGTGGCACCCATACTCATTATCGGTTTGCCATGCACAGATATAGGGATTTGCACCATATCTTTCCGCAAATATTTTGGTTATACGTGCCGCTTCATCACGAAAGTCGTTGTGACTAAAACAATAATGTCTTCGGCTACCAAATTTACGCGGACGGCCTTGTTGATCAAGAGCCAACATATCGGGATGACGATCAAGCATCCAACGTGGCGGCGTCGCTGTAGGTGTACCTAAAATCACTTTTAGGCCTGCCGCGCCTAAAGTTTGAATTGCGTCATCTAGCCAATCAAATTCAAATTGATTAGGCCTTGGCTCAACTTGAGACCAAGCGAATTCACCAATTCGAACCCAAGTCAGGCCAAGCTTTTTCATGCGCGCTGCGTCCTTTGCCCACATCTTTTGTGGCCAATGTTCAGGGTAGTAACAAACACCCAAGCTTCGTTTGTGTTTCACAGTCATAGTTTTACTTGATGCTCTTTTTGACCAACCACGTCAACTTCGGCAAAGAAAGTTTGGCCATCAAACTGCGAAGGTTTGGCTAAATTTTCGAATGCAGTTGTGACAAAAAGTGTTGTTCGATCAGACCCCCCAAATGCTGGGCAAGAAACCTGTGTGGCTGGCAATGTAAGAGCCGTCGTAAAAGTACCGTCTGGTGAGTATCTTGCAACTCTCGAATTGCCCCATTGCGCATTCCACAAATAGCCGTCTTGATCAACTACTGCCCCATCAGGTCCAAGGCCTTCATTCCTACCATCAACAAATGGAATTGCATAACCTTCTGGCCATCCATTTCTATCCAAAGATTGGCGCATTATAATCTTTTCTGCGCTATCGGTATAATACACAAAATTACGATCAGGTGAAAAACAAATTGCATTTGGGATCGTTAATCTATCATATAACTTGGTCAACTTACCTTTATAGTAACGATAAATTGAACCTGCGCCAACCTGCGCTTGTTTACCCATTGTACCGATCCAAAAACCGCCCCAAGGATCCGTACGGCCATCATTAGATCTGGTTGCGTCTATATCAGATTCCAATTCACAGACTACTGTTTGGTCGCCTGTTTCAATATTGAATCGTATCAATGCTTTAGAAGACGCCACTAGTAATATAGCCTTTTCGACCCATCCTGCGGCTGACACATGTTCTTCAAACTGCCAGTGGTCTGGACCTTTTACTCCTTGCGTTAAAAGTTGTTTAGCATTTATGTCGAACCAGAAAAGCTGCTCACGTTCAGGGTGCCAAAATGCTCCCTCACCTAAAGAACACTTCCGCTCATCAAATACAGCTATCGTCATTAGGTCATTGCCTCATCATAAGCATGACAAATTTCTACAGCATTTTTCGCAATTTCTTCAGGCGCCATACCAGCTTTGTAAAGTGCCGAACCAATGCCAAATCCCGTAACGCCAATATTTGCCCATTCTGCAAAATTACTTGCGTCAGCACCACCAACAACATATGTCAAAGTTTCAACTGGTAAAACTGCCTTCATAGCCTTCAGGCCCGCGGGTCCAATTAGTGTGCCAGGAAAGAATTTTAAACCATCTGCACCAGCACGCAATGCTGCAAAGCATTCCGTTGGCGTGAAAACGCCTGGATAGGATTTCATTCCAGCCACTTTTGTGGCTTTAATAACATCGATATCGCAATTAGGAGATACAACTAATTCACCACCTGCATCCTTTAATTTGGAAACATCTTCAACCGTCAAAACTGTACCTGCACCGATTTTGGCACTATCACCTAATTCAGTTTTTAATTTAGTTATACTGTCAAATGGCTTGGGTGAATTCAGAGGAACTTCAATTACATTAATGCCTGCGGCAACCAAAACATTACCTATTTGAATAACTTCACTGGGCCTGACCCCGCGTAAGATTGCAATAATATTTCGTGATTTCATAACTATACCTTTTTCAATTCGAAATATGAGGCCGCAAGTCCTACTAGTACCATTTCATCAGCATTTGCACAAATAGGCATAACACCCTGTTGCGTTAGAGCAGCTTGATAATGGTCTATGATCTTGTTGCCGCCAATTATAACAACTTGATTGCCCAACCAATATCCCTTTGCTCCAGACAATTCCAACCCAATCAACATCCCCGATAGTTTTGCCGTTGCAGTTGTGGGATGCAATCCTTCTAAAAGTGAAGATGCACGCAGCCCAAACAGCATATTTGTTAGGATATTTGCGTACATTATACCGTCAGTCACACTTTCTAAGAATGCCTCTTCGTCCCAACCTTCACCAACTGAATGGCGCAAGACAGAATGTCTAGAAATGATGTTAAATAGTTCTCCCGTCATAAACGTACGAAAACTTACTACTTCTCCAGCACTGATTTGCACCCATTTCGTATGTGTACCTGGTAGACAAATGGAGCCGTTAAAATTAGGATTTTGAGCCAAATAACCTGAGATCTGGGTTTCCTCACCACGCATCACATCTGCAGGCATAGACTGAGACATTCCTGGAAGTATATAAACTGCTATTCGAGGATCATTTACATTTGGTTGCGTAAATTTGGTGCTTTTGGGCGGCTCAGCTGGCACAGAAATATAGCCAGCCTCTTTCCAACCCTGTTTTGCACCAACCATCCCGCATGCAATCACTGGTGTAATGAAATCATCACAAAGATAATCAGATATTAATTCGATTAAAGCCAACTCAAACTGATCTGAGTTCAAGCTTCCCATGCCTTTAGTTGAATTAACTTGAGCCAAGACTTCACTGTTAGCTGACATAATATATGCACGTATATTTGACGTGCCCCAATCAACAGCTATCCATGCGACTTCACCCTGAAACAACTACACCTCCGTCTACCGCCAGAGATTGGCCTGTTATCATTCTGCTACTTTTAGAAGCCAGAAACAAAACAGCGTCAACAATATCACTTGGTACCAGATGCTCTTTCAAACATTGGCGTTCAAGGTGACTTGCTAATGCTTCTGGAGTAGCCCATTTATCAAGCTGCTTTTCAGTCAACACCCAACCGGGAGCAATAGCGTTAAATCGAATATTATCAGGACCAAATTCACGTGCCAAAGAACGCGTCATTCCATTAATTCCAGAATTTGCTGTTGTGTAACTAACATAATCAGTATTACCCATAATATAGCTAATAGAGGTAAAGTTTACTACTGAACCACCACCTGCTTTTCGCATTCCATCAATGACAGCCTGACAAGCAAAAAAATAAGCTTTTAAATTTATATTTTGCGTCCATTCCCAAAATTCTTCCGTTACTTCTTCTGCTTTATGTCTTTTATCGTTGGCTGCATTATTTACCAGCACTTGAATTGGCCCATTAACCTTTTCAGATACATCCATTGCTTCTTTCAAATTACCGACATCGGTTATATCACATTGAATATAAAATGGCCGGTTTCCTGTTGTCTCTTCCATTTTGTCCACAAAGGCCGAAGCATCAGAACGCTGCACAAAGGAAACTTTGGCACCCTGTCGCAAAAAACCTTCAGTGATAGACCCACCAATACCAGAACCACCACCGGTAATGAAAACCGAGCTTCCTTTTAGGTCAGGAAATGTAACAGAATTATTCATCAATGACTTTCTCTTGTTACGGGCTTTGTGTCTTTGCCTACAAGAAAATCAAGATCAGCGCCTTGATCCGCCTGCAGCACATGATCGTAATACATTTTTGCATAACCACGAGTATAGCGAGACGGTGTAGGTATCCAATTTTCTCGTCGCTTATCAATTTCTTCACGTCCAACTAGCAACTCTAAAATACCTTTTTCAGCAGAGACACGTATACGATCTCCAGTTTTAACAAAAGCCAAAGTACCACCCTCTTGGGCCTCAGGCGTAACGTGTAAAATAACTGTTCCAAAAGCTGTTCCTGACATTCGAGCATCACTAACACGAACCATATCTCGCACACCTTCTTTAACTAGCTTTGCAGGAATTGGCATATTACCAACTTCAGCCATTCCCGGATAGCCCTTTGGCCCACAGCCTTTCAACACAAGCACCGAATCCTTGGTGACTGGCAAGTCATCGTTGTTGATCGTGTCTTTCATTTCCTCGATGCTCTCAAAAACATAGGCTTCACCTTCATGCTCTAAAAGATGATCAGATGCAGCAGATGGCTTAAGGATGGCACCTCTAGGAGCTAAATTTCCATATAATACACAAAGGCCAGCCGCTTCTTTGAAAGGTTTATCAAAGCTGCTAATGACATCGTTATTCCAGCATTTAGCCCCTTCTCCATAAAGCTTAATATCTTTTGATAGAACTGTATTAGCCGGCCTTAATAACGCACTAAGTTCATTTAGCACTACAGGCATACCACCTGCATAACAGAAATCTTCCATCAAGTATTTGCCTGATGGCATACAATTTACCAGCAATGGAATTTTACTCCCCAACTCAAAATCATTAAGCGACAAATCAATTTCCATTCGTCCAGCGATAGCCAATAAATGGACAACTGCATTAGTCGAACCACCGACTGCCGCATTGGCTAAAATAGCATTTTCAAAGCTTTCGCGCGTAACCACTTTGGAAAAAAGAAGATCTTCTTCCACCATTTCCACTATACGCTTTCCCGTTAAATGCGCTAAAGCCATGCGTCGCGCATCAACAGCTGGTAATGCAGCATTGGTAGGCAGGCTCATGCCCATAGCTTCTACTATCGAAGCCATGGTGCTTGCAGTCCCCATTGTCATGCAAACACCTTTCGAGCGGCTCATCCCTGACTCAGCAGCCATGAAATCATGTAAAGTCATTTCACCAGCTCGAACAGATTCTGAGAATTTCCAAACATCTGTTCCAGAACCAATGTCTTTACCTTGCCATTTGCCATTCAACATAGGTCCTGAACTGACAACAATCGTAGGTAAATCAACAGAAGCTGCACCCATCAATTGACCAGGCGTAGTTTTATCACAACCACCGAGCAAAACAACTCCATCTATTCCATAAGCACGGATGCTTTCTTCTACATCCATTGCTAATAGATTGCGAAAAAGCATTGCAGTGGGTTTCATCTGGGTTTCACCCAAAGACATAACAGGAAATTCAACTGGGAAACCACCCGCTTCCCATACTCCACGTTTTACGCCTTCAGCCAATTCTCGAAGACCAGAATTGCATGGAGTTAGCTCTGACCAAGTATTGCAAATTCCTATGATTGGGCGACCATCAAAAGCATGGTCTGGAAAACCTTGATTTTTCATCCAACTGCGGTGAATGAAACCATCTCGATCTTTTCCCCCATACCATGCGTGGCTGCGTCTTTTTTTACTCATAATAACTTTCCTTCAAGGACCCACATCGATTCTGGGAAACTCCAAGGTAGTGTTATACCTTGGTTCATCAAATAACTACCGCTCAATTTAATTGGTTTGTGCTTTAGAATTGGATTGCCACGCGAAAGACCTAGGCAGTCTTCCTTATTGATTAATTCAATTCCGTACATAGCGTTTGGATTCAAGCCAGTCAGCTGAAGTGGGCGTGGCACAATTTGAGCAGAAGCCGCCGCCTTGCCTGCAAATACAACAAAGCGATCACAATCTCTAGATAACTGTTGTTCAGCTATTACTGCACTATCAGAACTGTCTAAGCGCAGTATATCAGCATTAAACATCCAATCGCGATTTGACTTCCACCATGTTGTTACATCTCTTAGCACTTTCATTTCTTCAACGGTCAATTCGCGAGGATCCATTTCGAACCCTAGATGCCGTTGCGCAGCTACCCAAGCCCGAAAGCGAATATCTAATTCACGCCCCGATGTATGACATTTTCGTGGGCCAACATGACTACCAGTCACAGCTGATGGAAGGAAAATGGCAGCATTGTGCTGCATCAGCAAACGTTCCAATGCATCATTACTGTCAGATAACCAGACACGCTGGGTTCTCTTCAAAATTCCAAAATCGATGCGCCCTCCACCAGATGCACAGCTTTCGATTTCAACTTCGCTAAACGTTTGTCTCAACTCATCTAGCAGTGCATAACTGCCTCGTGTCTGTGCTGCATCTGGCATAGGCAGAACGCGATTGTGATCCCATTTTATATAATCAATTGCATTATCAGATAAAATGGTACTGATGCGTTCAAATAAATACGATCGCACTTCGGGCAACGCCATGTTCAGGACCATCTGATGCCGGCCTAAGATTTGATCTTCGTTCCCAAGTGCCCATTCAGGATGTGCACGATATACATCAGAATTTGGATTTATCATTTCAGGTTCAAACCAGATACCAAACCCCATTCCTAAAGAATGGACATATTCAATTAGCGGTGTCAGCCCTGTTGGATATTTTCGCAGGTCAACTTCCCAATCTGAGAGCGCTTGTGTATCATCATCACGACTGCCAAACCAGCCGTCATCCAAAACAAATCGTTCTGCACCAAGCGTTGACGCTCGTTTGGCTATATCTTTCAATTCCTCCAAATCGTGATTAAAATAGACCGCTTCCCAGCAATTGTAATGTACTGGCCGTGGATGTTCTGGTTTAGGCCAAGAAACTATTTGATCTCGAGCATGGCGTTGAAAAGCTACAGCACATCCATTGATTCCATTGTCAGAAAATGTTGAATATAATGGTGCGGACTCAAACTTCATCTTTGGTTTTATTTCAATTTGTGACGCGTGGCCAAACTGAATCTGCCTACGCCCATCTGATAATTCTTCTGCAATCATTCTATGCCCACCAGACCAACCATAGTGAAATGCATAGGCATGCCCTGATGTGTTCGTCGCACCATGACAGGGCAAGATCAAACCGGGGAAATGTTCGTGTCCCGTTCGACCAGTGCGGTTTTCACGATAACGTATACCAGGTGACCATTTTGTCCGGTTGAGTTGAAATTCCCCACACCATCTTCCCGAAAAGTCAATTATATCTTCTCCATTTTGTGGCGCTGGCACGACTGGTGCCGCCAACCACTGCAAATAAATTGGCTGTGTTGCAGTTATATTTGAACAGGAAGTGATAACATGTGTTTTTTCGTTAATTGTAAATGTAGCAGTGTAATTAAGAATATTTTGTTGATCTTCATAGATCAATTCTAATGTGTTCTCATTCTCGATAGCTTTGCTAAAGCAAAATTGTGGCAATAATGGACTTCCATCTATGTTACGCACAATAAGACCAGGTTGACCTGGGAAACTACGTGTTGCCTCAGGGCAGATAGACAGTTCTGGATTTTGATCCAACATACCACCCGTTACGTCAATAGAATAAGCCTTAAAAAGAACAAATAGATCTTCATCCTTATGCAATCGAGGGCCCCAATAAATTACTTCAGGCAAGTGATCTTTTTCGGAGCCCAAAACAATAGTTTGCCTACTATCATCCAATCGCCAGCATATTGTCATTTCACCGCCCCAAGTGTGAGACCAGTAATAAAATGGCGTTGCATTAAGAAGAAAATAAAGACTGGGGGAACTGCTGCTAAAAGACTGGCTGCAGAGACCAAATGCCAGTTATTTACAAATTGACCATTTAACGCACGCACGCCTGCAGTAATGGGTTTAACTTGTTCACCCTGGGTTAAAACATTAGCCCAAAAGAAGTCGTTCCATACAAAAGTAAAAATTAATACTGACAGAGCTGCCAATGCAGGACGGACCAATGGAAGTATCACAAACCAGAATATCTTCCATTCTGCAACGCCCTCAACACGTGCAATTTCAATCAAGTCAAATGGAAGGGCTTTAATAAAGTTTCGCATGAATAGCGTGCAGAAACCAGTCTGAAAAGCTGCATGGAATAGAAACTGACCTTGAATCGTATCATACAGACCCGTTTGAACTGACATGTCACGAACTGGCACCATAAGAATTTGGAAGGGGACAAAGTTACCTGCAACAAAAAGAAAAAAAAGTGGCAAAGCCACACGGAAGCGGTAAATCGCTAGCGCATATCCTGCCAAACAAGCTAGCGAAACAGAAATAGCAACAGTGGGTAATGTTATCAAAACACTGTTTGTAAGGTATTTTAGTGCTTCTGTTTGAGTAAACACCGCGTGGTAGTTTTCAAACAACTTAAATTCTGTAGGCCACCCAAAAATGTTACCAGTATTGATGTCCTTTGAACCCCGAACAGATGTTAGAAAAATGGCGATCAAGGGCAACAACCATAAGATCAAAGCAATTGGTAAGAAAGCCTGATAGGCAATCCGAAATCTTGGGGTAGATTTTGCTATTGGATATGGAAACATTACGTGCCCCTCTTTTCATCTTGATACATCCGCCACAAGAAATAACTAATGAAAATCATCATAATTCCAAATAGAACAGTAGCGATGGCAGAACCATAACCGTAACGTTCACCGTATTCACTTATCGCAACCTCAAACATGTAGTGAGACAACACATTCGTTGAACCATATGGACCACCTTGTGTCATTATAGCGATCATATCAAAAGATCTAAGCGCACCAATTATGGTCACAATTACAGCAATGAATGTTGCTGGTTTGAGTTGAGGTAGAACGACATACCACAGCATTTTCCAACCCTTTGCGCCATCTAACCGCCCTGCTTCAATTTGTTCAGAAGCAACATTGTTCAAACCCGTTAGATAAAGGATCATACAGTATGCTATTTGTGGCCATAGACCCGCAAAAATAATACCATAAGTGGCCCAGTCTGGGCTTGAGAGTATATCAGGAACCGGTACCCGACATTTTATGGTTACATTGCCAACAATGTTGATTGCCTCTTCGCAGAAGAACAGCTGCCAAACTTTGGCGATCACTCCAAAATCAGGATTGTAAAACCATCCAAAAATAAGACCGACCACAACTTGTGATATTACAAAAGGAAAAAAGAAAAGTGATTTATAAAACCGCATTCCAGTAACTGTTTGGTTTAGAAACAAAGCAACGAATAGGCCCGCTGGGATTGCTAACATGTATAAAATTATCCAAAGAATGTTATTCTTTATCGATACCCAAAAATTTGGATCATTCCATAGCTTTGTATAATTCGATAAACCTATATATGTTGCGGTAGATTCTCCGTCTGCATTGTATAGTCCATTCCATTCAAACAGCGATAATTGGAGAGACTGAAAAATGGGTATTACAACATAAACACAAAAGAAGAAAAGAGCTGGAGCCAAAAAAAGAAATGGTGCAACTTTTAATTTATTTCGAGTAAACCATGATGCTTGAAAAGGTTCTGTTGATGTTGTCATATCTTACCCTTTCTTTTGAAAAAGCGCGGGTTCGCCCCGCGCTTTTAGATTTATATGTTATTTGTAAACTTCATTTTGAACATCGTCTAGACGAGCTAGAATTTCATCTACTTTTGAAGGATTCAACATAAACTCTTGGAAGCCTTTCATTCCCTCTGATGCCATAGCCGCAGGAGCATCACGATCATAGAATTGTGCTAAACCAGCAGCGTTTGAAACAACCGAAAATCCTTCTTGGATAAATTTGTCATCAGAAATTGACGCCTGATTGTTTGGTGGCAATTGACCGATTGTAGCATTCCAAGGCCCTTGAATTTCAGGTTGAGCGATGAATGCAAGAAATTTTCGCGCTGCATCCTTGTTCTTCGCACCAGAAGGAATGAAGAACGCATCAGCTGGCGCTTCTTCTGCAAGTGCTACACCTGGTGTGATTGCTGGGAATTGGAAGAAATCGATTTGATCTTCAGTCAAACCAGCATTTTTATATCCATCTACAGAAAAATTACCCATTACATACATTGCTGCATCGCCATTGGCAAAAGGTGCGATCGCGTCTTGCCAAGACATAGAGGCATGGTTGTCGACGAATGAACAACGATCCAGCATAGTTGACCAGTTAGCAAAAGTTGCTTTAATTCGTGGATCTGTATATTTGATTTCGCCTGCTGTTAGCGCATTATGTACATCATAGCCATTTGTTCGGAGGTTTAAATAATCAAATACTCCAGCCGCAGTCCAAAGATACTTCGTCCCGATTGTGAATGGTGTTACGCCATTACTCTTCATTTTATCACAATTTGCTAATAAATCATCCCAGGTTTTTGGCTCTGATAGGCCCAATGTGTCATAAATATCTTTGCGGTAATAAATACCCCACTGATAATATGAATAAGGAACACCCCAAATTTTACCATTGCGTGTCATAGTAGGCTGTACAGCAGCCATTTCTTTGTCTAGACCCTCAGCCGCCCAAAGATCGTCAATAGGTTCAAATAAACCTGCGTCCACAAATGGACCCATACGATTACCAGGATACCAAGAAGTGATGTCAGGTGGGTTTGCAGAAAGGAAGTTACGGATCGCAGATTTATGTGCTTCGCGATCATTTAGGTTAACCGTAACATTAATGTCCGGATTCGCAGCTTTAAATGCGGCAACCGCATCTTCAAAGCCCTTTTTTGGACCAGGGTTTAAATCATCAAAGTTGATAATCAAATCATCTGCAGAAGCAGAGGTTGCCAATAGCGCGCAAGTCGTGAGCGAAATTGCAACAGTTTTAATCTTGGTGAACATAGTTTCCTCCATTTGTTCTAGCCATTTCGTATATTCTCATATAGTGAGACACGTATCTCAACTATTGATAACCTTGCAGAATCGTGTATTAATGTCAATAGATTTCATAATTTGGCAAGATGCGTTTGAAAAAAGGTAACTAAGAATGAACAAACAGATTACCGGAGCTGGAACAGTGGGAAAAGCGTTGGAAATAATTGACGCCATAGCCACCTTGGATCATCCTGCCCGCTTTTCTGATATTCAGCAAAAATGTAATTACCCAAAAGCAACACTTTATAGATTCCTTCAAATTTTAACACTCCAGGGAATGCTGCGCTATAATGATGAAACCCATTGTTACTCAGTTGGATTACGTTTAGTGGAGATGGCTCACAAAGCTTGGCAACAAAGCTCGCTTGCACCAATTGCAGCACCGATTTTAATAAATCTTTCTAAAGAAGTAGAAGAAACAGTTCACCTCGCTCAGATGGAAACGGGCCAAGTTTTATTTGTTGATAAGTATCGAACTTCTGATCGATTTGAAACCCTTGCTCAAGCAGGCCGTGTTGCGCCTGCGCATTGTACAGGAGTTGGAAAAGCCATTCTCGCATTTTTGTCTGAAAGGCGGTTCAATGTTGCGATGTCGCGTCAGTCTTTCAATTCATTCACGCCAATGACACATTTAAATGCTGAAACTTTGATTGAAGAGCTGGAAGAAATTCGTCTTGATGGCGTTGCCTATGATCGAGAAGAACATGAACAAGGAATTATAAGTATAGCGGCTCCAATTTTGACTACTAAAAAACGCGTTATTGGCGCTATTTCAATCGCTACAACTACTAACCGTCACAACCTTGAATCAATCAAAAAATTCAAATCAATATTGATGGAATCAACCAAATCAATAGGTGAAGCTGCCACTGCATGGCAATTTCCCCAAACACAATAATTTAGGAGAAAAAATGTCGGGTGTAGAGTTAAAAAAAGTAATAAAAAAATATGGCTCAACTCAAGTAATTCATGGTGTCGATTTAAAAATCGATGATGGTGAGTTTTGTGTTTTTGTTGGACCCTCTGGTTGTGGCAAATCTACACTTTTACGTATGGTTGCTGGCCTAGAAGAGACTACATCTGGTTCGATCAGAATTGGAAAACGTGATGTAACTGACGCAGATCCTGCTGATCGTGGAATTGCAATGGTATTTCAGACCTACGCGCTTTACCCACATATGAGTGTTGAAGAAAATATGGGCTTTGGTTTGAAAATGAATGGTGTGCCGAAATCTGAAATTGAAGCAAAAGTTGGCGAAGCTACACGTATTTTGAAATTAGAAGAATACTTGAAACGCAAACCTGCAGCGCTATCGGGCGGACAGCGCCAGCGCGTCGCAATTGGCAGAGCAATTGTTCGTGGGCCAGATGTATTTTTATTTGATGAACCGCTTTCCAATCTAGACGCAGAACTTCGTGTCGATATGCGTGTAGAAATCGCAAGATTACATAGTGAGATTCGTGCAACAATGATTTATGTGACGCATGATCAAGTTGAAGCAATGACACTAGCAGATAAAATTGTTGTTCTTCGAGCAGGCTATATTGAGCAAGTTGGTAGCCCAATGGAATTATACAAAAATCCAGATAATAAATTCGTTGCCGGTTTTATTGGCTCGCCAAGTATGAATTTTTTAAAAGGAACCGTTAGGGACAAAAATATCATTATACCTGGCCTTGATAATAAAGAGATTTCAACGACCATTGAATTACCTAAAGAGGGATCTAGCGTATTGGTGGGTCTTCGGCCTCAAGCTCTAACTATTACTAAGAAAAAATCTTCACTTAAGGTACATATGCGTGAAAGATTAGGCGGGATTACATTTGATTATTTGCATACGAATTCTGGAGAAAGAATTATTGTTGAAACAAAAAGTGATGAACCACTAGACCAAGAAACACAGGTTGCTATCTCCTTTGACAAAGCTGATGTATTGTTGTTTGACGCAAAGACAGAGCTTAGATTGCGCTGATTTGCCTCTATCAACTATAACTAATCTGAAAACTTAATACCATAATTAACATCACATATGATATGAAGCACATGGAAATTCTGCAAACATGCTCTATCATAGTGAAGTCAAAATAAGATATTCGGCATCTGTTGACCAAATAACTGACCTATTTTAGTATATCTTATGCCTAAAGATGCGGCTAAATAAATTAGTAATTTTCATCAAAAAAATGAAATATAGATTCTTGTTCATATACTTCATCAGGTTCTAAAAAAGCAGACGGATAAAGCTCATTATTTGGTGCATCTGGCCAAAGTTGTGGCTCAAGTGCAATACCAATTTTATGTCCAGTATATACCTGCAAGCCAGGTTCCGTACTCATTAACTCCATAGATAATAATCCATGCGTCAATTGTGCAACTTTTTTCATTTTTGTTCGGTAGTTTGAAATACAAAAATTATGATCAATTATATCCTTTGTAGAAATCACCCTCTTTTTTTTAAAGTCAAACTGACTTTTATTAACTTCACATATTTCAACAGGTATTCCATGTAAGTCAGTATCAATATAATTATCGGCTTCAATCTGCAAACTATGCCCACAAATAGTGCCCTCTCCATTTAGATTGAAATAATTATGGTGTGTAAAACTACATAATGTTTGTGCATCGGTTGTTGCAGTTATATTTATTTTTAATGAAGCATTTGGAAGTAATTCGTATCTTACTTGTGTTGTCAAATTTCCAGGAAAACCCATCTCACCATCTGGAAGCAAAACTTCCATCACAACGTATGTTTTTGATTGTTCTAGTATTCGCCAATTTTTATTACAACTTCCTTTGGATCCACCATGAATATGATGGCCTGTATCCGTATTAATTTCAGCTTGAATATTTCCCTGGGATAACTTTGCTTGTCCATTCTTTAGTCTATTGGCAAACCGCCCAATTATAGCTCCATAATAAAACTTATTGTCAATATAAGGTTCAAGTTCACTATATCCTAATACAACAGGCTTATCTTTGAATTTCATTTCTTGTAATATTGCACCCAATGTAAGAATTTTTACACAAAGATCTTCAGAAAATAATTCAATTAAATAAACATCGTCACCATTACCCAAAGTCCCAAATATTTTATTTTGCATTTTTTTACCTATGGTCGTCTTTCAGAATCTGACTTAATGGATGTCTTTATTATCTTTACTATTTTCATCTTTTATTACTAATAAACAAGTAATTTAATCAAACATTATAAAACAATTGGCGCTCTTGAAATTATTTAAAAAAATGCGTAAGTCATCAAAAAAATTGGAGTAAAAAATGGAAAAATTCTCTCAAGCGTTTGAAGCAGATACTGGGAAAATATTAAATATAGTTATAAACTCTTTATATTCAGATAGAGATATATTTCTTAGAGAGCTTCTATCAAATGCGTCTGATGCAATTCAAAAACGTAGGTTTTTAGGGCAAACTTCGCCCAACATTCTTAATACAGATGAAGATGAAATAGAAATTATTGTTGATAAAAAGAAAAAAACTATTGAAATAATTGATACAGGCATCGGATTAAATAAGGATGAGCTCGCAGAAACACTTGGGACAATTGCTCAATCCGGTACAGCAAACTTTTTAAAAGAGAATGATAATGAAGAAGACCAAAAAAGTTTGGAGCAAACATTAATTGGACAATTTGGAGTTGGATTCTATTCAGCGTTTATGGTTTCTAAAACAGTAGAAGTGACTTCACGGAAAGCTGGAACAAAAGAAACTAGTATATGGGAAAGCGATGGACAAAGTGGATATTCCATTTCTGAATCTGATAGTGAATATCCTGTTGGAACTTCAATTAAACTATATTTAAAGAAAGATGCAAAAAATTATAGTGATAGTAGTGAAATACAAACTTTAATTAAAAAGTATTCAGATCACATTCAGGTTCCAGTAAAAATCAAAGAAACAGATGGCGAGAGCCAGCAAGTAAATTCAGCTCAAGCTTTATGGACTAAACAATCTCAAGATATTTCAACTGATGAATATAAAGATTTCTACAATTCAAATTTCAGTACATTTGATGATCCCTTTTTAACATTACATAATAGATCAGAAGGAACATTAGAATTTACAAATCTTTTATTTGTTCCAACTCAAGCTCCTTTTGACTTATTTGAGCCTGACAGAAAAACAAACATAAGTTTATACATAAACAGAGTATTTATTACAGATGATATCCAAGATATAATTCCTACTTGGTTGCGATTTGTAAAAGGAATATTAGATACATCAAGTTTAGATTTGAATGTAAGTCGTGAGATGGTTCAAAACAGTCCAGTACTCAAAAAAATATCAAAAGCAATTACCAAACGTGTTATTTCAGGACTGAAGAAGAAATTAACAAAAGATGAAGCAGCATATGATGCTTTTTGGACTAATTTTGGTAAAGTTATTAAAGAAGGTTTATATGAAGATTTTGAAAATAGAAAAAAGATTGCTGAAATAATCAAAGTCTATTCACACAAAGAAGATAAACTTATAACACTCAAAAATTACATTGATAACTTCACAAGTAGCCAAGAACAAATCTTCTATTTAACAGCAGATACACTCCCTCAAGCAAAAAGCAGTCCTCATTTGGAAGGCTTTAAAGCTAAAGGCATTGACGTATTGCTCATGACTGATCCCATTGATGCTTTTTGGATCTCACAAATGCAAAATTTTGAAGATAAGCAATTTGTGTCAATCTCTAGAGACAAATACGATATTTCATCGACTGGAAGTGATACAATAAAACCTAGTGAAGAAAATACAGAAAAAGATGAAATATACACATCACTCATCAAGGATTGTTTAGGCGATTTAATACAAGATGCAAAGATTTCATCTAGCCTAGT
>Ga0209504_1000640_pt1 | contig 30150 bp, 25 predicted proteins | sample COGITO_mtgs_1005_FD_184791 | JGI IMG/M metagenome (GOLD analysis project Ga0209504, IMG submission 184791) | Pelagic marine microbial communities from North Sea - COGITO_mtgs_100511 (SPAdes) (version 2) | ecosystem: Environmental > Aquatic > Marine > Epipelagic ...
GGTGTCTTACCGCAACCGTTTGGCCCAAAAAGCTGAGTAACTTTAGAGCCAAAGCTCAACAAGTCTGATCTCCAACCAGATGAGCCGTTTCCAAATATTTGCATGCTAACTAAATTCATTCCAACTCCAGATCAAGCTGACGTGCCACGCAAATATTCCGATATGCACGCGCGGCATGAACAAGGCCGAGCGACAAGTCATCATTTCTACTGAGCGCACGCTCAATAACTTTCTTCCCTAAATCTGTGATTTTTAGGCGGCTTTTTAAATTATCCACGACGATTAGATTAGCCAGTTCCAAAAAGCCGATAGCTTTAACCGTTCTAATTCTCAGATTGGCAGACCAGCCAATATTTTGAGAGGATCCTTTGAATCCCGGCATACTCGCCTCAATGCTCTCTCCGACCAGTTGCCCTACTTCTGAGATCCTTGGCTTTCTTCGATCTTTGGCCATTAGCAATACAATAAGCGCAATTAACGGCAGCTGAAACAAAGCCTCATTATTGAGAAATCTTACCGCAGAGAACTCAGAATCAATATTCAAAACAACATTCGACACTTTTACTGAAGAGAAAAATTCTTCAAAATTCATGACTCCCCCTTTATTAACTCGGAGAAAAACGCTCCGAAGAGCAAGCCCAAGTCCAAATCATACAACAATTTATCTTTTAATAGTTTCGCCTCAAGATCCTTAATTTGATCCTTAATTGAATACAACACAAACTTACCACTTCCATCTTTTACACTAATCAGCGTTGCGCGGACAGCAGAAAAAATACACTCAAGATCAAAATCAATAATCACATGACGGTTTTTCCGAACCCATATATCCCACTTCGACTTACAGCGAGAGCAATACTCTATTTCACTGGACCCAGCACCACCTCTCTGCAAATACCGCTGAATAATTGACGCAGACTTTATTGCTTTGAGATCCCCGCCGGCCAATATGTCACGATAAGCCTCTTTAGAAATACTTAATATCCCTAAAAGATCATCCACGGAAATTCCAGCATTGGCTTCTATACTCTCAGCAGTCCAATCCTCAATAATCCCTTCAGACTTAGATTGAACTAACTCCATAAGTCGAAGCAAAATCTCATCAAGCTCAGTTCTTTCTAATTCTATCTCGCTAAATTTGTAAATACTCTCCCTGACCAGAGGCTCAAAATTATTGTCTTTCTCTTTCAAATACTGAACATCAGTTTCAAATTTTAGCCTGGACATTTTTTCTTTAATTTGATTCTCAGAAATCTTATCACCACCAAAACATTCAATAAATCGATCAACAAGAACCCTAGAGTACTTGTTAGAAAAAAGACCCAGCTCAATATCTTCAAGAATCTCATCGATATTATCATCCGTATGGATATTCGTCTGAAAGACGACAGACTCACAGTACCCATCGAATACAACCGTATGTAGTAAAAGCTTCCCAACATAGCTATCTTTTATCTTTGAGGACTCATGGTCTTCGGACTTCTTAGCCGTTGACTTCAGCCCCATAACCTCATTAATAGTCCAGTTTTTGTTAAGCTTTGATTTAGTTTTCACCTGATAAAATGCATATGAATAGCCATCACCAGACTTTATTCTTATAACAAAATCATCATGTAAATCACAGTAAACACGATCAATTTTACCGCCTTCTAGAATCGAAAGCGCCGCCATTGCAGCAGAGCGAGCTTGAGCCCTATATCGACTGAAAGAATCACGTCCGTTTTGCTCTCTTGCAGGTTTAGTCTCAAGCACTAAATTAACACTCCCACCGCCGGTTTCGATTCAAGAGCATAGTTGTACAGTTCGATTTATATAAATCGAACAATTGTATTAAAAATAAATTTCGGAGAGCATCTCGACACGCACACCGCATCCGCGACCGATAAAGGCACGCAATAATAAGCGTGAAATTTAAAGCTACGGATTTGAAGCCTAGAGCTTAGCCTTCCTGAGAAAGCTGACGCATGTACATACAGAGCCATCCCTCTCCCCTAACGCGAATCCTTGCATTGGCAAATTGCCAGTAAGGACAAAGCTAACGTGCGATAGGGATCACGTAAATAGGGAAGGTGACTACATTGCCAGCTTTTTCTGGAAAGCTCTGTTCTGGTGAGGTCGATGACTTGCTTAGAGCCCCGTTTCATGGGCCGTTAAGGTTCACTATGGCCGCCCTCAAGCGATTCATAATGCTGGGGTCCGGGGTTCAAGTCCCTGCGTAGCCACCAAACAAAACAAGGGTTTACCGAAAGGTAAGCCCTTTTTTGTTTTACGGGCAGACTACAAACAGACTACATCTGGACTACCCCGCCTCCATTGGTTTTCCCGTAGCCTTCAGACTGAGCAGCCCTCTCGAGCCGTATTGGCTACGGGTAGACGGCCTGAAAGGACTCAACACTAAAGCCGTTTATCCTCTTTTCGCCGACCAAGATGACCGGCACTCCATTACCCCCAATGGAGTCATATTCCCTTCTAGCTCGATTGTTTGTCTCGATATCGTACTCGACGTAGCGAATGCCATTTTGCTGGAAATAGTTGCGCGCCTGTCTGCAGTAACCGCACCAGCTAGCCCCGTACATCACGACCCGATCCGATGCTATGGCTTGAGCAGGAGCAACACTCGGATAGCCAACGCTTTCGTACACATTGACCTCAACCGAGATCTGCTCTGCGCTCTCTTTGTCTGTCGGCTTATCTCCGAAGTGGACTCGCCCAGACTCATCGGTCCACTGGTAAATTTCAGCTGAACATAACAGCGGTAGCAGCACGAACAGGACAAGGAGAAGCCTCGCCATTTTTCAGCCTCCATGCAGGATGAAATAAAGTCTAAGTATGCCCGGACTCTACATATTTACTAAATCGCTATGTGCCTGATATGTCCTGATTGAGCAAGCGGAGAAAGCCTTAGTGCCGACGCCAGATGATCCGGCGATAGATGTGCATAGCGCATGGTCATGGTGATGGCGGAATGTCCAAGAATTCGCTGCAGGCTTAGGATGTCGCCACCACCCATCATGTAATGACTGGCGAAGGTGTGCCGCAGGATGTGAGTTAGTTGCCCTGGCGTATCGAAGCCGCAGCGCTCATAGGCACCATGGAAAGCAGCCCTGCAGGACACGAACAGTCTTCCTGTTCCAGGCATGGCTACCTTTAGCGCGGCCTCCTCCACCTCCCTAGGTATTGGCTCCGAGCGGGACTGGCGGTTCTTGGTCCTGTGGAAATGTGCCTTACCACCAAATATGGCAGCACGACCTAGGTTTTCTACCTCATCCCATCGCGCACCAGTGGCCAAGCAGATCAGGGCGACCGGGTATGTATGGTTGCTGGTCGAATTGCGGCACTCATCGAGCAGCTGATTGATTTGCTCCAGGGTGAGAAACGACAGCTCGGTTTGGTCGGTCTTGATTTGGCGAATGTTGGCGAGCGGGTTCTTACCTGCCCATGCTCCCAGGCGGTTCAGCTCAGAGAACACAGCCGACAGGTAGCGTTGTTCATGATTAACGGTATGCGGTGATGCCTCTTTCAGCCGGGCTTGGCGATAACGCGCCCATGCCAGTGATTCGAACTCAGAGGCAAGCGGATTGCCCAGGCGCTCGACAATGGCCTTGGTACGGGAAAGCCGAGCGTTCTCATCCTTGAGCGAGCAGCCGTGGAGGTCATACCAAACACTCACCAAATCAGACAGGCGATCATCTAGGGGCCGGCCGGTCTGGTTGAAGGTGGAGAAGTAGTCCGACTCATACCGTTGGGCTGCAGATTTGGTTAGAAATCCGTATTTCCTGATACGGCGGCCAGAGCGACCATTTTGATAAAAGTCGGCCGTCCACGTCTTGCCTTCCTTGCGTGCATTCATACCGCCCTACCCCACCGGACATGGCGTTCTTCAAGGATGCCCTTGATGTGCTTATACAACCCGTTTTCATCCATGCCCTTGGCAGCATAGTGGTCGCGAATTACTGGCCACAACAACCTCGCAGATCTCAAGTGAAGAGAACAGCACGATAGATGTGGCGTAACTGTCCTCGTTGAACACCTGAGCATGCGGATAATGGCAATTGAACATCACAGCCAATTAGGCGAGCATCTCGCACGCAAATAATCCCCACCCCTCGATGTAACCAACGACAACAGGATGTCACTATGCGCGCTATAAAAAGCCTTCTCGCCCTCACTGCACTTGCTCTTACCGGTTGCGCTACCGGACCTACTACTCCGCCACCGACTTTCCCTGGTATTGAGCAGTCAGACAAAATCACTATTGAGGACTTGCGCCCAAAGAGTGAGTCCGAGAAAGAAATCTTTAGCCTGATGATCACCAGCAGTGCCTACGCTATCTATCGCATAGCCGACGAGGCAACAGCACCTACAGGGCCGCGCTTGTTAGCCCACCGAGCATACGAGTCGTTCCCTGAGCTAGCGGATCAACCGAACATCAAAGTGCGGCACTTCGTGACCTACGCAAACCTGCAGTCGCAGCTGCGCAAAGGCGTAGCGCTAGGCATGCTAACCGGCCCAATTGGCGTTGCACTCATCGGCCCACCAACCTATCCAGCCAGCGAAGTTGTTACGACCCCGATCGACAGCGCACTAATTGAGAAAACCGCCGGTGATGAGGAACACACCCGCGCATACTTCACTGAGCAGGAAAACCCGAGCAAGTCACCGGTAAACGTGATTTACATCGACACAGAAATTCTCGGCAAGCGCGTTGCTAGCCGCTGCTTAGTGCCACCAGTAGCGGGCAAACCTAACCTTTTCCTAGTAGAAGCATTCGACATGTGCATCGCCAACCACCTGGCAATCCACCGCAACGCCAGTCCTGCTACTGCGACCAAGTGAGCCAAGCGTATAAACGAAAGAAGCTCATGAATTGCCACTATAGCGAAAGGCTTACACGCACTAACTGCAATCGCCTCTTTTAGCGCTTGGTCTCCGAATCTAATCTACACACATCAACTGAAGCGCAGGACGCGCTCAGGATCATGGATGATCGACCATTGCCTAGGAGGCTTCTGACAGGATGTCAGAATGGTCTTGAAGAAACCCGCTTCGGCGGGTTTTTTGTTGCTTATTGAAATTGCATTAGGCCGACTTCTGACTGTCCGCCAGCAAAGCCAACGGCGAGAAGGTCAAAGCCGTAGCAAAGTGATCAGGGGCAAAATGCGAATAGCGCATCGTCATCTTGATATCGCCGTGACTAAGGATCTTCTGCAACGCCAGGATGTTGCCGCCCGGCATCATGTAGTGGCTGGCGAAGGTGTGGCGCAGAATGTGGGTTAGTTGGCCGGGCGTGTGTAGCCCTTGTTGTGGTCAACGAATTCTGGACACTGGTTGAAAGCGAGGACTACAAGGCCTGGTGCGCGCTTTGAAGCAATGTTGGCAACCGTAGCGCTGATTCAAAATAATCCGCCTGGGCTGCCAACCACACTGCTTAACCAGTGGCATTAGCACAAAGCTGGGTTATCTAGCGGCGCTTAACCTGTGTCTGCGTACCCAACAGCAAGCCCGCAAAGATCAGCGCCGCGCCAAGCCAGTGATAACTCTGCAAGCCCTCCCCCAGCAGCAACCACCCCAGTACGGCGGTAAATACCGGCATCAAGTAGTTAGAGAGGGCTGCCCGCGACGCGCCCAATACTCGGATGGCATGGTTCCAAGCCAGATAGGCGAGCAATGAGGCGAAGATCGCGGTGTAGCTGATGGCGGCCACGTTCTCTGCCGTCAGGTTGAAGTGAGCGCCCTGGGCCAGCTCGTAGAGGTAGAACGGCAGAATCAGCGGCACGCCCAGCAGCATCAGCACGCCAAGCAAGGCTAGCGGTGGGATCGGCAGCAAATACGCAGCCCAGCGCCTGAGCAGTAGCGAATACAGCGCCCAGTCGGCCACCGCCAGCAGCATGATCAAATCGCCCTTGTTGAATGCCAGGCCACTGAGGCTGGTCCAGCTACCTTTGCTGATCAGCACCAGCAGTCCGCCTGCGGCCACTGCCATGCCCCACCAGGCGCGCCGCTGAGGCCATTCGCCGAGCAGCAGGCCCGCGCCAATAAAGGTCATCAGCGGCAGGCAGGTGTTAACCAAGGTGATATTGATTGCCGCCGTAGTTTGCGCGGCAGCGTATAGCAGGCTGTTGTAGCCGGCGATGCCGACCCCGGCGAGTACCAACAGGCGCCAGCCGGCAACACGCAGTGCAGCGCGATGCTGCCACAAAGGCTTGGCTACGAAAGGCAACAGCAGAACCAGAGCCAGGCTCCAGCGCCAGAGTGACAACGCAAACGGCGGAATTTCACCCGCAAACGCCCTGGCCACCAAGGCATTGCCGGACCAGCACAGCGTTGCCAGTAGCAGACCGGCCAACGCGACACGCACGGAAGACTGCATGCTTCAGCTCTGCCCGAGCGGCCGCAGGCGGTATTGCGGCGGCAATTGCTCCATACCATTAACGGCAACGTTGAGGTCCTTCCAGCGGCCGTCCTTGATGCCGTAGATACAGCCATGCACCGATAATGGCTGCCCGCGATGCCAAGCGTTCTGCACGATGCTGGTGTGGCTGACGTTGGCCACTTGCTGAATCACGTTGAGTTCGCAAAGACGGTCGACCCGATCCTCCTCACTGGGCCATTGCGCCAAGTGCTCGCGGTGCTCGTAGTAGAGGTCACGAATGCTGCGCAACCAGCCGTCGATCAGGCCGAGCTGGCCATCCTGCATCGAAGCACGCACGCCGCCGCAACCGTAATGGCCGGTGACCAGGATATGTTTGACCTTGAGCACATCGACCGCGTATTGGATCACCGACAGGCAATTGAGGTCAGTGTGCAGCACCACGTTGGCGACATTGCGGTGCACAAACAGGTCACCCGGCAACAGACCAACAATTTCGTTGGCCGGCACCCGCGCATCGGAGCAACCGATCCACAGGTACTCCGGCACCTGCTGCTGGGCCAGCTTGGCGAAGAACTCGGGATCTTCTTCCTTGATCGCCTCGGCCCAGCGCGCGTTGTTGTCGAAGAGGTGTTGTAGATCGCTCATGCTTCGCTCCCAGGTTCGTCGATGCGCACCATAGGAGCGCTACGGGCTTTTGACAAGCACGCGCGGCTCTCGATCACAGCAGCCTGCTCAAGCGCGTCGGCGGCGCAGCAACCAGATAATCAGCAGCAGGCCCGCCAACAGCACCAGGCTCACGCCCCACTGCAAGGGCCCAGCGTAGCGGTACAGCTCGGTCGGCTGCAGGCTGGGCGCACGCTGCATGCGCTGCTCGGCGGCCGCGCCCTGGGTCGGAATATCGGTCAGACCGTCGCCGTCCAAGTCCGGCAGGCTGCGAATATGGTCGAGCAGCCCCTGCCACTCTTTATATTCCTGCACGCCGGGCTGCTGCGGATCGGCATCAATGATGGCGTCCTTGATCGCCGCCAGCGGCCGGCCCTCCGCATCCTTGGGCTGCACGTTGAGCAGGCCCTTGGTCAAGTCGCTGACCAGCCAAGTAAAGCTGCCCACGTAACTGGTGGCGCCAATGCTGTAGAGACGCTGATCCGCCAGGTCCAACGCGGTGTAACCCTTGATTGGATCGCCCAGCTCAATCCTGCTGACCCGATCAAACGGCACGCGCCAGGGGTTATAGGCAAAACGCAGGCCTGACACGCGCGGGTAATAGCTTTTGCTTTCACGCACCTGATAGGCCAGAAGCAGAACCTCGAGCAGGTTCTTCAACTCCTGCCCTGTGACATACACCTTGATCAACGGATAACCCGGCGCACCATCCAGCTCGCCAATGCCCAGCGGGGCGATGCGAAACAGATCGGACACGGCCTGTACGCCGTGCCGACCTTTGATCAGGTTGTCGCGGATGGTGCCATTGCCGGTGAATGACACATCGCTGCCCGTGGCATGGCGTAAGGCATCAGTCACCAGGTTGCCGAGAATAGGATCGTCATACGCGCGGGTCAGGGTCTTGTCGACCTTGGCCAGCGGTTGATCGAAGGTGTAGCCCTTGGGCGCCAGCATCTGTGCGCTGACCACTTGTTTGAAATCCTCGACCTGGGCGGTAATGGCGACGCTGCCGGCAATCTGGTCATTGATCGGATGCAGCTGGTAGTCGACAACCTGCGGTTTGCCATCCGCCGGTAGACGCATACGCAGCTCGCCCAGGTGCTGGATCTCAGAGCCGGCCTGCATCACTGGCGTACGCCCGTTAACCAGCACAGGTTGCGCCAACGCCGTGTGCGAGTGGCCACCGACCACGATATCGATACCCGGCACCTGCTCGACCAGCTCGACCTCCTCACCGCGCCAGCTGCCGTCCTCCTGCTGCACCACGCCCATGTGCGAGAGCAGAATCACCACCTCGGCGCCCTCCTCGCGCAGCTTGGCAACCATGGTCTGGGCGGTCGCGACCGGGTCGGCAAACACCGCCGGCTTGATCATCGGGCTGACCGCCACCGCGTTATTACCGAGCAAGCCGAACAAACCAAAGCGGATGCCACCCTTGTCGATCAGCTTGTACGGCGCAATGCGCCCAGCCTGGTAGTGCGCCTGCAAGCTGTCGTCTTCTTTGCGCGCGGGATCGAAGCCGAGGTTGCTCGACAGCAGCGGCATCAGCGCAGCGCCCTTGATCTTGTGCGCCGAGCTGATCATCGCGGCCAAGCCGGCCGGACGAAAATCGAATTCGTGGTTGCCCAGGGTCGCGGCGTCATAACCCAGCTCGGTCATCAGACGCAGCTCGCCACCGGTTTCGCGGGTCACGGTATGAAACAACGTGCCCATGCTGAAATCGCCACCGTCGAGCAGCAGCACCGGTTGTTCGCCAGCAGCCGCGCGGCGCTGCTCCAGCAAGGTGGCCAGGCGCGCAACACCGCCGACAGTGTCGTCATCGCCGGTGGTGGCAGGAGAATATTCGTTGTTCGGACCAAAGCCGAGCAGACGTGATTGCCAGTCGTTGGTGTGCAGGATGGTAAAGCTGCGTTCGGCGCTGGAAGCCTGAGCGGCGGTAAATAGACAAGACACCGCGAGCAACGCAGCAGACAGGCGCATGACAGATCCTTAGGCAATGGGCCGAACACAATGGCCGCGCAGGGCAGCGACTCAGTATGCGACAAGCCCTGCGTCAGGTCAGCGGCGGATCACGCCGCACGCGGTAGCCAATCGTGTCAGCGCCTGGCGCGAGGGCACGATACGCTAAACCGCTCAACGCCATTCGCGGCTAAAGCCCCTCCCACAAAATCAAGACTTCAAGGGTGATGCGGCGCTAGTCGAACAGCGGGCAGACCATTACCAAAGCGTCTTCACGACCACCTACCGCCGGGTAGTAGTCGCGGCGCCTTCCAACTTCGTTAAAGCCGTAGCGCTCGTACAGGCGATACGCCCCCTGATTGCTCGCCCGCACTTCTAGAAAACAGTCATTGGCACCCTGCTGCTGGGCCTGCTGCATCAGGTGTTCGAGCAGCTTCAGCCCCAGGCCGCGGCCCTGGCTTTCCGCCTTGACGGTGATATTGAGCAGGTGCGCTTCGTCCATGATGATCTGGATCACACCATGGCCGACCTGCTGCTCGCCTTCGAACATCACCCAGCAGTTGTAGGACGTCAGGCTGTCGGTAAAGATGCCGCGCGTCCAGGGATGACTAAAAGCGGCGTATTCGATCTTCAACACCGTATCGATATCCGCCACAGTCATCGGGCGGAAGCTGATTGCATCACTCATTCAGGTTGACTCGGCAAGCAGTGGAAACCTCGGCCCGCAGGCCGGGAAAGATGTATTCAATGGTTGGCCAACCAGCGCTGACGCACCCGGCGCATGACCTGCCACAACTCGCGCTTACGCTCGGGCTCATCCATCAGCAACTCCAGGCCCGGCAAGGCCCAGGCAGCGCCCAGCCCTTCAACCTGCAGTTCGCGGTTATAGGCTTCGGCATCCGCCTCACCGGCAAAGCGAATCGCCGGCAAACCGACCAGCCACAGGCAGCTGCAGGGCTCCTGTTCTTCCAGCCGCGCGCCGACAAAACTTTGCACAAATTCCAGCGCCGCATCGGGCCCTTGGTCAATTTGCCCGCGCGCCAGCAGCGGCCAGCGCACCGGCTCGCCAATCAGTTGCGGGCTGTCGGGCAGGCCGGCGGCACGCAGCAGGTCCTTGAGCAGTAGGTAGGCAGGGTCACGCCCTTGCAGTGGCTCACCGGTGGGCAACTCGACCAGCACGGCGCAGGCGCCAGCGCGCAGCAGTTGCAGGGCAAAGCGTGGCGGTGCAACAGAAACCTTTGGCTCAACCACCTGCGCCTCAGTTTCAGCAACCTGGACGATGCCCTGACGCGCCGCCACAGCGGGGCGTGGCACTTCAATTTTTGTCCGGGCAATCGGCGCTTCTACTGCCTGCGGCTGATATGCCGGCGCGGCCTCTGCCACCCGCTGCTCCACCACCTGTTCGGCTAGCGGGATCGGCACCTCGACTTCAGGCTCGACATGCGCTTCCAGCAGCTCAGGGCGCGAGGGTGCAGCAAAGGGCAATTCCACACGCGGCAGCCAACTGGCCACCTGCATGGCGCTCAGGTAAGCACGGCGACGTAGTTCTGTGATCAAACGTCAGCCGCCTGTGGGTGGGCTTTTTGCCCCGCCAGCATCAGGTTCAGCGCATTGATATAAGCCTTGGCCGAGGCCACCAGAATGTCGGTATCAGCACCATTGCCATTGACGATGCGCCCGCCCTTCTCCAGACGCACGGTGACTTCACCTTGTGAGTCGGTGCCTTGGGTAATGGCATTGACCGAATACAACTGCAGGCTGGCCTCGGAGCAGGCGACCGACTCAATGGCCTTGAAGGTCGCATCGACCGGGCCTGAACCATGAGCGCTGGCTTTGTGCTCGGCGCCATCAACGCTGATCACCACTTGGGCTTGCGGCACTTCACCGGTCTTGCTCGCTACGTCCAGGGTCACCAGTTTGAAGTGCTCCGGCGCTTCTTCGCTAAGGGTGTCGGAGACCAGGGCTTGCAGGTCTTCGTCAAAAATCTCGTGCTTCTTATCGGCCAGATCCTTGAAGCGGGCAAAGGCGGCGTTCAGCTCGCTTTCCCCGGCCAGCACAATCCCCAACTCATCCAGGCGCGAGCGGAAGGCGTTACGCCCGCTCAACTTACCCAACGACAGCTTGTTGGTGTGCCAGCCCACGGACTGCGCCGACATGATTTCGTAGGTTTCGCGGTGCTTGAGCACGCCATCCTGGTGAATGCCCGACTCGTGGGCGAAGGCGTTGGCGCCGACGATGGCCTTGTTCGGCTGCACCGGAAAACCGGTGATGCCGGAAACCATGCGTGAGGTGCTGAGGATATGCGGTGTATCGATGCGCGTGTGCACGCCCAGCAGGTCAGCACGGGTTTTGATCGCCATGACGATCTCTTCCAGCGCGGCGTTGCCGGCACGCTCACCGAGGCCGTTGATGGTGCACTCCACTTGCCGCGCACCCGCCACAACCGCGGCCAAGGAATTGGCTACGGCCAGACCCAGGTCGTTGTGGCAATGCACCGAGAACACCGCTTTATCGGCGTTGGGCACGCGGTTAAGCAGTTGGCGAATGGTTTCTGCGTACTCATGCGGAATCGCATAGCCAACCGTGTCGGGAATATTGATGGTGCGCGCGCCAGCATCGATCGCGGCTTCGACGATACGGCAGAGAAAATCCAGCTCCGAACGCCCGGCGTCTTCACAGGAGAATTCGACATCGCTGCACAGATTGCGTGCGCGCTTAATCGCATGCACAGCCTGTTCAACCACCTGATCCGGCTGCATGCGTAACTTGTACTGCATGTGAATCGGGCTGGTGGCGATAAAGGTATGGATACGCCCGGAGTTGGCGCCCTTGAGCGCCTCGGCGGCGCGGTCGATATCAGCATCCAGCGCCCGCGACAGGCTGCACACCGTGCTGTCCTTGATGCTGTCGGCAATCGCCTTGACCGCGGCAAAGTCGCCCGGGCTGGCGATGGCAAAACCGGCCTCGATCACATCGACACGCAAGCGCTCCAGGGCCTTGGCGATGCGCAGCTTTTCCTCACCGGTCATGGACGCGCCCGGGCTCTGCTCGCCGTCGCGCAGGGTGGTATCGAAAATAATGACGCGATCGCTGCTGCTCATGCTGGTTTCCTCACGGAGTCGCCGTAGCACGCACCCGACGTCGGGGCGCGTGTCGATAGGGGTTGATTGTCGCGTGAAATGCCGCAGGCGGGAAGCGCGGCGCACACCAACGGCCCATCGCGGCTAAAGCCCCTCCCACGGTTTGATCGCACAAGCCTGCACGTAGGGTGGATGTCGCTCTTTACATCCACCAACAACAGGCGACGGTGAATTTTCACCAGAAAGCAAAACGCCCACCAAAATGGCGGGCGTTTTTAGGCTGATCGATCGAGCTAGCGCTAGCCGATCAGAGCGCTTGATCCCAAGGACGATCGCCATCCTTGTCCTTGATCCGGGTCGGTAGGCCCATCACGTCGAGCAACTTGAGGAACGGCGCAGCCGGCAGCTCTTCAACGTTGGCCATACGTGACACATCCCACTCACCACGCGCCACCAGCAGCGCAGCGGCTACCGGCGGTACGCCAGCGGTGTAGGAAATGCCCTGACTGTCGGTCTCAACATAGGCGTCTTTATGGTCGGCCACGTTGTAGATAAACAGCTCGGCCGGCTTGCCATCTTTAGTACCTTTGACCAGGTCACCAATGCAGGTCTTGCCGCTGTAACCCGGCGCCAGCGACGACGGATCAGGCAGCACAGCCTTGACCACTTTCAACGGCACCACTTCCAGGCCTTCGGCGGTTTTCACCGGCTGCTCGGAAAGCAGGCCTAGGCTGTTGAGCACGGTGAACACGTTGATGTAGTGCTCACCGAAGCTCATCCAGAAGCGCACGTTAGGTACGTTCAGGTGCTTGGACAGGGAATGCACTTCGTCATGCCCGGTCAGGTAGAGATTCTGTTCACCGACTACCGGCAGATCGTCGGTACGTTTGACTTCAAACATGCTGTTGCTGGTCCACTGGCTGTTCTGCCAGCTCCAGACTTGACCGGTAAATTCACGGAAATTGATTTCCGGGTCGAAATTGGTGGCGAAGTACTTGCCGTGGGAACCGGCGTTGACGTCGAGGATGTCGATCGACTCGATCGTGTCGAAGTACTGCTGCTGCGCCAGTGCGGCATAGGCGTTAACCACACCTGGGTCGAAACCGACACCGAGGATGGCAGTGATGCCCTTGTCCTGGCATTCGGCCAGGTGCTTCCACTCATAGTTACCGTACCAAGGTGGCGTTTCGCAGACCTTGCCCGGTTCTTCGTGAATGGCGGTATCAAGATAGGCCACACCCGTATCAATGCAGGCGCGCAGCACCGACATGTTAAGGAAGGAGGAACCCACGTTGATGACGATCTGCGATTCAGTTTCGCGGATCAGTGCCTTGGTTGCTTCTATATCCAGCGCATTGAGGGCATAGGCCTGGATTTCAGCCGGCTGCTTCAAGCTGCCTTTGGCCTTTACGCTGTCGATGATGGCCTGGCATTTGGAGATGTTGCGCGACGCGATAGCAATACGACCGAGTTCGTCGTTGTGCTGCGCGCACTTGTGGGCCACCACCTTGGCGACACCTCCTGCACCAATGATAAGAACGTTCTTTTTCAATTTCTTTATCTCTCCTTTAACCGCCAGTTGTCAGCTCGTAGGGTGGACGGCGCTTCATCCGTCCACCATTGCGATCGCAATGGTGGACAAAAAGAGCGTTGCCCAACCTACCGATCAGCTGAGGCTGGACAGGTAATCGTCAAAACCAAATTCGCGAACCACCTCAACACTACCGTCGAGTTGCTTCACCACGATGGACGGCATTTTCAGGCCGTTAAACCAGTTTTTCTTAACCATGGTGTAACCCGCAGCGTCGATAAACGACAGACGATCGCCGATGGCTAGCGGACGATCGAATTGGTACTCACCGAAGATGTCACCCGCCAGGCACGACTTGCCGCACACCATGTAGGTGTACTCGCCCGCGCAGGGTTCCATCTTGGCGTCGAGCCGGTAGATCAGCAGATCAAGCAGGTGCGCTTCGATCGAGCTGTCGACCACGGCTAGATTTTTGCCGTTGTAGAGGGTGTCGAGAACCGTGACTTCCAGGGAAGAACTCAGGGTAATCGCTGCTTCGCCCGGTTCCAGATACACCTGTACGCCGAAACGCTCGGAGAAGGCCTTGAGCCGCGCGCAGAACTGATCCAGCGGATAGCCTTCGCCGGTGAAGTGGATGCCGCCACCGAGGCTGACCCACTCAACCTGCTGCAGCAGATGGCCGAAACGCTCTTCGATGGTGCTGAGCATCTGATCGAACAGCTCAAAGCTGCCGTTCTCACAGTTGTTGTGGAACATAAAGCCGGAGACTTTATCCATCACCGTGGCGATCTTTTCCGGGTCCCATTCGCCGAGGCGGCTGAATGGTCGCGCCGGGTCGGCCAGCAAATAATCCGAGCTGCTCACCTGCGGGTTAACGCGTAGGCCACGCACCTTGCCGGCAGAGGCTTCGGCAAAACGCTCAAGCTGGCCGATGGAGTTGAAGATGATCTTGTCGCAGTTAGCCAGCATCTCAGGGATTTCATCGTCAGCCCACGCCACGCTGTACGCATGGGTTTCACCGGCGAACTTCTGCTTCCCCAGCTTCAACTCGTACAGCGAGCTGGAGGTGGTGCCGTCCATGTACTGCTGCATCAGGTCAAACACCGACCAGGTGGCGAAGCACTTGAGCGCAAGCAATGCCTTGGCCCCGGAGTGTTCGCGCACGTAGGCGATTTTCTCCAGGTTACCCAGCAGCTTTTGCTTGTCGATGAGGTAGTACGGCGTCTTGATCATCTGTATGCCTATACAAGGTCGGCCGGCAAGAAATCAGCTGCGCTGACCCCTCCCCAAAAAGTGGAGGCGAATTGTGCCGATAACAGCGGCATATCGAAAGAGCAACGGGGATATTTCGTCGACTGCACGACCGTTGGTGGCGCACAGCAGCAAACCAGCAGCCATTCAATATGACCGCCGGGAGAATGCAGGACGGGGGTTACAGCGCCATGACGGTTAGTTGATTGGCGTCGCGGTGAGATTGGCGCGGATGTCGGCGTTTTGCAGTTTGATCCCGTACATCGAGGTCACCGCACCGCCGGTGGGGTGTACGTGTTGAATCCGGTCGATATTCACCTCCTTGAAATGCACCCGACCATTGACCGCAAAACCCAGCGGGTCGGGAGTCACTGGCGTGCAACCCGAACCGGTTTTATTGCACACCTTGGTCGGTGCCACGTCGAGATTAAGGTCGACATTAAATCCGTAGGTGTTGGCATTGGGATTATTCGGGGCGCCGTCGGAGGTGTGGAAGTTGTCCACCACCAACTGGCTACCTGTGCCATTCACCCCGTTGACCCGCCCGGTTTCGATGATGATCTGGTTGCGCTTCTCGTTCGTCGATACCGCGTTGGCCGGATTGCCCGAACCGTCACGCACGAACACGTTCTTCAACTTGACCGACAGCCCTTCATTGCCACGGTCTTCCCAGCGCCCGCCGCTGGCGCTGCACGTCGCGGAAGAGCTGCCGCTGCCGCCGACACAAAGCGCGCCAGCCCCACCCGAGCTAATCGCCAGGGTTGAACCTTGCTCATAACGTTTGAGCACCAAGCGGCCGATGCTGCGGCCGGTCAGCCGATCGCCCCAACGCACGTTGCCTACATCCAGTTTCGACCAATAGGTGCCTTTGCGCAGCTCGACACCGTTGTTGCTGATATCCAACGAGCCCTCGCGATAGTGCATCTCATAACTGCTGCCGGACAGCCACAGGCCGCGGCCATTTTCATCCACGGTAACCGCCGCATTGGCCTCAGTAATATAGAAGTCGGCGTTGTAACGCAGGCCATCGCCCACGGCACCACCGGCCTTGAGGGTAATTTGACCATTGAGGGTAAAGTCATAGGCGGGGAAGATTTCCATCAGCACCAGCAACTCGGTGCCGCCCTGCAGCGGTGCATTGGCGTCACCGACACGCAAGCCATCAAAGCTGTAACTGCCTACCACATTCTTCAGCCCCAGGCGCATGCCATCGAAATGACCGTTGTAGCCACCACTGTTTAGGTCGCTGTTGCTGCCGGCATAGCAACTGGTGCTAACCCCCGCCGCGCAGCTCTTGGTCAGATCGAAGGTGAACTGGCCAGTGCCGTGGGTACGCAGACCACTGAACCACATGCTGTTACCGTTATCGGTAAGCGCCAGCGAGCTGTTGACCATATTCCAACTGAGATCGGCACTGATGCCCTTCTGCCCGGAGTTGGGGTCACCGCCCGGCCGCAGTTTCAACCAGTTCTGCCGCGCGCCCTGATCGAGGAAGTTCAGCTCCAGCGCCAGGCCGCCGAGTTTTTGATTGCTCGGGTTGCCCATGATCAGGCCGCCAAGGGTGGCGTTGAATTTGAGATCCTGAAAGGCAATTTTGGCGTAGCTGCCAGCGCCGTCCTGCTCTAAATCGAGGGTTAGGCCGGCGTTGCTGATTAGGCTGCCGGCGAAGTTCTCGGCGCGCAGCACGCCTTCGTCCTGATACTGGAACAGGCTGTTAGCGATGGTGATATTGGGCTTGATCCGCAACCCCTCGCCGCTGGCCCCGCCGCCGGCAATACTGATGCTGCCACCCAAGCGCAGGTCCATGTTCAGCTTGCCAAAGCTGCGCTGGGCATCAACGTCACGCAGGTCCGGGCTACCCGGGGTAACCGCCACACCCAGTGTCGGATCGCCATGGGCCAGATCGAGGCCGATACCGGCAATCGAGCCAACAAAGCGCGAAGTGCCCAGGTCCAGTTTGATTTCTTGGCCGTTGCCGCCGCTGACGATATCCAGGTAAGCGTTGTTCAGGTAGGTATCGAACGACAGGCCTTTGACGATCAGATCAAAGCCATTGTCGCGGTAATAGAAAGTCGCCGCGCTCAGCGATAACTGGCTGTCATCCACACTGAAACCGCTAACGCCACTGGCCCCGCCGCCACTCAGTTTGAGTGTGGCGCCCAGGGTGAAAAAGGCGCGAAAGGAACCGAAGCTTTTGCTGCTACCGGCCAGTTCGATGTTATCGATGCTCAGCACTTGGGCACTGCCGCTGTGCTGCACCTGCAATTGATCGCCGACCACATCCAGCGTGGTGGTCGAGCTGCTGCCAGCCGTTTGCGCTTTACCACTGACGCCTTTGAGGCTGAGGGTCTGACCATCCTGAATGTAATTAACACTGCCGGCCGACCAGCCGCCAGTGGTTTGCAGACTAATACCATCGCGTCCGCTGACGGCGGACAACGCCTGATCATCCAGTGCTTGCATGGCCTGCGCCAGGGGAGTCACTAAGGGGCAGAAGAGCGCGAGCAATAACAGCGAATAACGGGGCATGGCTCAACACTCCTCAATTCTGTGGGAAGACCAGCACGTTGCCCTGCATGCGGATGGTGCCGTCGATCTTCGCCGAGAAGATATTGGTCTGCTGGTACGACGGATTACCGCCATTGGCCACACTCAGCGATTTGTTCTGCCAGCCGCCTTGGTTGGCAACACCAAAGGCGAAACTGCCGTCCTTGAACTTCACCTCGTTGGGCAAACCGAACTCCAGCACATCCTGATTGAAGGCCGCACCATCCCCGCCAAAACCGCTGTTGATGGTGCGGGTGCGCAGCGTCAACCCTTCAAAACTGAACACACCCTTGAGGTTATCCAGCACATACCAGCCACCCTCGGCCTCAGAGCGAATCGCTACGCGCATGCCGCAGTTTTCCGGCGTGCTGGCTCCCGCATTGGCGCAGCTGCGCTGGGTAGCCGTCCAAGTACTGGGGTTGTTGCTGGCCGGTTTGCTCCAGAGCACACCGCCGTCCTTGTTGATGCTGAACTCACCCGACAGGTAAACCCCGCCTTGGCCATTCATGCCGCTCAAGGTGTCATCATCCAGCGCCTGCAGCTCGGCATAGGCCGGCAAGGCAAACAGCGCACCAAGGGCTAACCAAGTTTTAGAGATCACGGCTGGTCACCTTCAGGTAGTTAATGCTGAGACCCTGGATGGAGTTGTAGCCAAAGTTGTAGCCCCCCGTAGAAAAGCTCCCGGTTCCGGCTTTGAGGTTATCAATCACGATATTGGTGCGTGGAGCGTTGGCATAGAAATCACTGGCAATCGCATTACGCTCAGCCAACGGCCGCGCACTGCCATTGGCGGCGCGGGTCACAGGATTGGGCAGCTCCAGCACAAACTGGCCGTTACTGCTGACATCAAACAACAACGGCTGGCTCTTGCCATAACCCAGAGAAATATTGGCGTAGGCATTGCTCAGCGTCAGGGTGCGAGCGGTCTGTTCCTGCGCGGTGGTGCAATTGGCCGTACCGGCAGCGCAGGACATCAGCTGCAGGCTCTTGGCGAAAATATTTACCCGTGCTTCGCCCACCAACTGTCCCCGTGGATCGTCTCCCCACAACCGCAGGTAGCTGCCATCCATGACCAGTTCACTGAAGTCGAGATTGATGATGTCGGTGCGCCCGGCGGCGACCTGAAAATCGAAACGAATACCCAGGTCGACTCGCTCGGAAGCACGGCTGGAACAGTTGCTCCCGGCAGCCGCATAACCGCTGATACAGGCTTGCCCACCCGCGCCGGTTAATCGCTCGGGGAACTTGAATTCCAACACGCTGATATTGCTCGGTGTGGTCTGCACCCATTGGCCGTCATCGCGCAGCGTGCGCAGGCTCTCGCCTTTGGCCAGGGTGATCTCAAACGGATGATCCAGCCGACCAATGTTCACCGGGTTCAGGTTCGCACCTTTATTGCTACCGGTTGCCCCGAGATAGAACTCCTTCACCGCAATCGGCACGTTCTGCCCCGAGGCATTATTAATGTCATTGATGGTGATCACCGCACCGGAGGCATCCATCAAGATCCCGTCCAGCACAAAACCAAATCCGGCACCTTGAACAGCGGACAGCTCCTGATCATCCAAGGCTTGCAGCTCTGCCTGGGCCGCAGCTGACAACAACATCGCGCCTACCACACTCAGCCTGCGCATGATTAGCACCCCGCCGTAGCAGTGCCCAGGCACGTGTCCTGGCGAGGAATACCGTTGAAGGCCTGGTCAAAATCGATATTGATCGGGGCCACCATGTTGCCGTTGGCATCACGGTATTTGGGCAGGTTCATAAAGGCCCCTTTCAATGTATTGATCAGCGCAGCGTTATCAGTGTCGCGCCAGGCCACATCCTGGGTCTGCATGGAGATAAAGAAGCCCTTGGCTGCTCCTTCAATAGCGGCGGTAGCCGCCGAATCATTTATCGCCATATTGCCCACGGGCAGGGACTGGAAGTTGCTCAAAGGGAAACACGTTGCCAACGACAGCACCTGACAGCCGTTGGAAGCGAACAGACTGAGCAAGGCATCAGACAAACCACCTAAGTTGCAGCCACTGACACAGCCCAACGTCTGCCCATTGGTCATACCGGCCATGATTGCCCGCACCGGATCAGCCGCCCCACCGGCATTCACCAGCGTTGCGTCAGCCTGCAAACGTGTACTGCGCGTGACGCCGGCGATACCCAACAAAAACCGCTCCCATCCGCTGGCCTGATCAAATATGGGAGCCGCACTACCCTGGATCTTGATGGGGATATTGCCCGTTAGGCTTTGAATATCTCCCGACAAAATACCCTTGGCCTCACCAAAACCAATGCGGACGCCGACTACCTTATTGCCTGAGTAGGCTAACTCCAGATAGGGGTTGGCAATCTTGAACGGGGTGATGCTGTCGTCGGCGTTGACCGTGCCCAAGGCAAAGTTATTAATCAGCAGGTCTGAAGAGCCCGCAACCTCACCCGGACGGGTAACTGCGTCGTTATATTGGCCAAGCTGCAGCTTCTTCATATTCAGCTGAGTCTCGACATTCATGCCGAAGTTAATGCGCGTAAAGTCGATCCCGGCATTGCTATCCGTCGTCAGGTTAATAAACGCCTGCCCGGTCACCTCCGATAACTCGTTATCCGCCAACTCCACCATTTTGGCCTGAGCAGTCGCGCTGATTAATCCAGCACAGATCAACGCAAGCGCAGTGTTGGCAAAACCAAGGGTCGGACGCATGGCTGATTCCCTGTCGTTCTTATTTGAATGGCAGAGCCCAACGGACTCCACGCCTTGATTAACACTATAAAAAACCGGCCGCTCGAACGTGCCGACCCATAGTCGAGAAAACAGCTTCAACATTGTGTAACAACGGGGACACAACGCTGAGACTGTTACCCTAAGCCACACAGAGGTAGCTATATGAACGGTCATCTGGATAGGAAAGGCGCCTCTAACGACGCGCGCCATTGCCAGACACAGTTAATTATCGGCCTTACTGAATGCTATTTCTTGACTGACCAACTCGCCCGTGACCGAGTCGGCTGCCACCAACCGAGCCGTATAACTGCCCGCCGGAAACCAGGCCGGCACACCGAAGGACTCCAACTCACTCAATTGGCTACCGGCCGCCACCGTTGCCGAGCGCGGGGTCGATAGCGGATAACCAGAACCATCCGGCAACCGGGTGGTAATCCAGTAATGAATTGACTTGCCCACATCACTTGAATTGCTTAAGGCACCGCTGTAGTAAATCGGCCCACCTGAAACCGGCACGCTCCCTGGAAAACCAGATTGCAGACTAAAACCAACATCCAAAATGGCAGGAGGAAGCAGATCAGCCGTCTGCCGAACAATTGAGATCTCCACTGTGCTGCCTTGCGGGTAGGCTGCTTCAAAAGCATCGGCGAAAGCACAACTTCTTTGCTGAACGACCAGAGCAGTCATACCGTTAATAGGCATAACAGCCTTATCGCCATCACCTTCACTGATACTGAACTCGTACCCACCATATTTAAGCTTGGTGATGCTTTTGAGGTATTCAATCTGCTCAGGTGCCTCTCCAGTGACTGCAAACTGAATAGAGCAATAGTCTGGATCGCCCTCCCATTTGTAACGAGTTCCGCCAACTACGCGCACCTCAACATGCGGTAGAGGAAGCAACAGCGCACCCAACAAATGAGGCGCATCAGTGCCGTACCCCCAGACACCTACACTCTTCATATTCCCGTAATTTTGATACTCGGTCAGATCAGTACCAACCTGAATAGTCATCTGCTCGATTACCTCCTGAGCCTGTACTGCACCTAGCGCATAGCTTGCGAAAAACAGCCCCAAAATCATGCTTCTCATGGCAATCCTTTCTATGAGTGATTGATCTCACAGATTGAGTGATTGCGCCGGAGATGCCTGCAAACTTTTGTAGAGTCAGAACAAGCCCTCCTAATGCTGTTCTATCGGACCATTCTGACGTCAAACGTGCTTATTAAGTACAATCCGCGCTTTTGCGAAAAGCTCGCGGAGCGGATGCCCCGATGATTGACCCCAAGCGCGTACTGCGCGCCCTTGCTGAACACTGGACGTTGCTTGAGCCGCTGTGTGAGCGCTTCGATGCCGGCACTTTGAGCCTGGTGGAGCTGCGCAACCAGCTCGCCGCGCAGTTGCCCGAAGGCACACCAACCGATGTAACGGCCCTGCTCGACCAGTGGATTCGCCTGGATATCCTGGTGCCGGTGGCCAAGAGCCCTAATCGCTTTGAGCTGAATGCGCAGATTCACGACTTCCTCGCCTACCTGCGCCGCGAGCATCGCCTGGGCCTGTGCCTGGAGATCGAAGCCTACTTGCGTCACCTCGAACGCCTGGCTGGCTATATCAAGGATGCGTTTGAGGTGCGCGACGCCAACGACCTGGCCCGCCAACTGCGCCTGCTGGATATGCGCGTACGCGATGTATTGAAGAAGCTGGCCAACGATGAGCAGGCGCTGGTTGCCGTGGCCGACCGGGCCAAAACCAGCGACCGACAGATCCCCCTGCGTCAACGTTACGCTGAAGTACTGGCGACCTGGGATGAATACGTCGAGCCGATGATCCAGCTGGTCGCCGCCGACGGCGCCTTCGAACAGGGCGTGTACCGCGTCGAACATGTATTGCTGCGTTTGCTTAGCGAACAGCAACGCCTCGGCCAACTGGTTGACGATGACCTGCTGTTGCGCACCCACGCACGCATTCTGGAAATGCAGACCACCGCCCAGCTGACCCTGCGCCGTGCTCGCGAGCTGCTGTTACCCCTACGCGAAGAGGCGCGCCGGCATAACGCCGTAACCCGTGGCGCAGCCCTGGCCCTGGCGGCAATCCGCAAAAAGGGGTTGGACGCTGTGCCGCAAGCCTCCTTGCCGCTGTTCAGCCGCCCGCAAAGCACCTTTCTCGGCACCGCTTCGCAGGTCGAGGCTTATGTTTATGCCCTGGCCCGCTTCGAGCCTAAGCCTGCGCAATTTCCCAAAGCTCACACCACACGCAAGGGCGAAGCCCCGCGCGCGCCACGCACCGCGCGCGAGATGCTCGAGCGTTGTGAACAAGCGCTGCCGCTGCCTGACCTGATGGTCTGGCTGCTGGAGCAGGAGCCCGAAGGCGCCACCGATGAATTACTCTACTGGTTTTCACGCCTCTCGCGCGACGCCCGCTTCCAACGCGAGCGCCTTGAGCGCCGCGACTATCTGACTGCCGAGCATCAGCTCAGCCTAAGTTCCTTTGCCTTGCTGAGCAGCCCCCATGCTTGAATCTTGCGTAGGGTGGACAACGCGCAGCTTGTCCACCACCTCCGACTGCCCGGTGGAAAACACGTTTTTCCACCCTACGACTGCCTGCGAGCATTGCGTATGAATATCGACCTGAAAGAACTGACCCAACTTGCTCCGATCTTCCGTGAGCTGTTCAAGGGTTACCACGTCAGCCGCCGCGACCCGGAGCTGTATGCTCAGCTGTCCAACCTGCAGGACCAGTACCGCGCGCTGTTCAAGGCCCTGGGCTATGAGCTGACCTGCGACAGCCGCGGCTTCTACTACTTCGTCCCTGAGCAAATGGGCGCGCAGGTCAACAAGACCGCCCAGCGTCTGGCACTGTTCACCTTTATTCTGGTGGAGCATCTGGCTGACCAAGGCCGCGACCCGCTGGCCGTACTCGATGGTGGCAGCCTCGGTCGTGACGAGCTGCCGGCGCTGCTGGAAAAATACCGCGATCTGTTCCTCCAAGCCGAAGTCACCAGCGTTGAGGAGCTGGAAGAGAAAGTCATGCGCCGCCTCAGCCAACTGGGCTTTGCCAGCGAGGACAACGGCATCTACCGCTTCCTCGCCCCCATGCACCGTTTCCTCGATGTGTGCCTGTCGGTACAACAGGATCGCGACCTCGCTGCGACCCTGCACAGCAGCCTGCCGCTACCGACCCCAGTGCTACTGGACGATGAACAAGAAGACGAAATCATCAGCCTCGCCGAAGCTGACATGGACGAATCCGAAGAAGATGCCCTGGCCCGCGCCATGGCTGAAGAACGCGATGCTCTGGAGACCCTTGCATGAGCCAGGAACGCTACGGCATTCGCCGCTTCGCCCTACTGAACACCGCCGGCTACAGCCTTGGCCTGTTCCCCCTGGAAAACCCTCTGTCGGTGTATGGCGCCAACAACCTCGGTAAATCCGCCTCGATCAACGCCCTGCAATTTCCGATTCTGGCGCGCATGTCCGACATGAGCTTCGGCAAGTACAGCCTGGAGCAGTCGCGCAAGTTCTACTTCGCCAGCGATACCAGCTACATCCTTGTCGAAGTGGTCCTGCCTCACGGCCCGCATGTAATCGGCGTGGCCGGACGCGGCCCAGGTGGCGGTTTTGGCCACCAGTTCTTTGCCTACCAGGGCACCCTGGACCTGCAGCACTACCAGAAAAACGGCACCTGCCTGCGTCAGCGCGAACTGTTCAATGCCCTGGAGCGCGAAGGCATCAAAGCCTACGAGCTCAAGCCGGAAGAGTTGCGCCGCCTACTGGTCGGCGGGCATACCTCCGTGCCGCTGGACCTGACCCTGATTCCGCTGCGCTCCACCAGCGAGCAGAGCCTGAAGACCTTCCGCGCCCTGTTTATTAACCTGCTGCACATGCGCGAGATCACTGCGGCCAAACTCAAGCAGCTGTTCCTTGATGCTTTTGAACACAGCCTGCGCTCGGGTAGCGTCGACTATATCGCCGCCACCGAAGAAGCCTTCCGCGACGTACGGCGCATGGAGCAGGATTACCAAGCACTGGTCACCGCCGGCCCACAAATCGAAGCCCTAGCGGCCGGCGTGGCCCAACGCGAACTGTTGCGCGGCAAACTGCACCGCATCTCGCCGCTACTCGATTCCTTGCTCGGCACCTGGCAAGACTATGCTGGCGCGCGCCGCGAAGAGCTGGTGATCCAGGCCGAGCATTACCAAGGCGAGCAGGACGGCCTGCAGCATGAACAGCGCGGCGGCACGGCCGAGCTGATGCGTATGGAGCGCCAGATCAGCGAAATTCAACGCTGGCTCGGCGAGCTTTCGGTCTTAAAGAATCGCTTTGCCCTGATTGAGGACGCACGGGTACTCGAAGCACAACTGCTCGCCGCCAAAGACGCCCACGACGAACTGGCCGGTGCTCTGGCACAGTCGCGGCAATTCTCCTCCGAAGATTTAGATGAGCGCCTGCGCGACCTGGAAAAACGCCTGAAATCGGTGAAGCAGCAGCTCGAACACGCCGACAACAACAGCTACTCACGCCTGCGCGAAGAATTCTCCCAGGCCGACGTCGATCGTCTGATGCGCCTGTTCAACGGCCAGTTGTTCAGCCTACCGCTGGGTGAAAAAGGTATTCAGGTTGCTGAGGGCGATGCTTGGGTGAAATCCCTGGAAGCCATTCTCGATGGTTTCAAAGGCGAGCATTTTGAGGTGCCGGGCCTGTCCATCGACCTCTCGCATATCGAACCACCCGCCTTGCAAGCCCTGGCCGACCGCGCGGCCCTGCGTGATCAAAAAGACCGCCTCGACCGCGAATACAAACAACTGAAAACCCAGCAGGCAGTTGCCTCGGACCGCGCGGCGAGTAAGGCCCAAGCCGAGCAGCTGTATCAGGCCGTACTGGATGCACAGAAGGCCCTGGAAGACTTCCGCCGCAGCCAAACCCTGGCTGTAGAAGAAAACGGCAAACTGGAACAGCTGGCCCAGTTGGAAGCGGCCCAGGATGAACTCAAGCGCACCTCGGATGCTTTTACCGAACGCGTACAGCAGCTCTCCGCCAAGCTGCAACTGGTCGGCCGTCAACTCGCCGACCTGGAAGCCAAGGAGCGCACGCTGGAAGACGCCTTGCGCCGTCGCCAGTTACTGCCGGCGGACCTGCCCTTCGGCACACCGTTCACTGACCCCATTGATGACAGCCTGGATAACCTGCTGCCGCTGCTCAACGACTACCAAGACGCCTGGCAAGGCCTGCAACGCATCGACGGGCAGATCGAGGCGCTCTATGCGCAAGTACGCCTGAAGGGCGTGGCCAAGTTCGACAGTGAAGATGATGTTGAGCGTCGCTTGCACTTGCTGGTCAACGCCTACGCCCACCGCCAGGACGAAGCCCTCACCCTGGCCAAAGCGCGCCGCGCCGCCGTTACCGACATCGCCCGTACCCTGCGCAATATCCGCAGTGACTACGACAACCTCGAACACCAGCTGGCGCTGTTCAACCGCGAAATCAACAAGCGCCAGGTCTCCAACCTGGAAAGCTTCCGCATCGTCCTGGCGCCGAACAAAGACGCGCTCAAGCACATCGACCAGATCATCCACAGCGCAGGCCAATACGAACAGGGCGAAACCCTCTCGGTGTTCGACCTGCAACAGAGCAGCGATCAAGACAGCAAGAACGAAGAAGCCAAGGACTATCTGTCGCGCCTGGTGGCCGCCAATCACAACCAGCTGGGTTTGAAAGACCTCTTCGAACTGGCCTTCGAGATCACCAAGGTGCATGGCCAACCGGTGATCCACACCGACATCGACGGCGCAGCTTCCAACGGCACCACCATGACCATCAAGGCGCTGACCAACATGTACCTGTTGCTGCACCTGATGGACCGCGATCAGGCCGGCAAGGTGCGTTTGCCGTACTACCTGGACGAGGCGGCGGACATCGATGAGAAAAACCAGCAGGCGCTGATCGAAACCAGCCTGCAACTAGGCTTCGTGCCGATCCTAGCCTCGGTTAAACCGCAGGTCTCGGCCCACGTGGCCATCGACCTGGAAGGCGGCAGCGGGCCGAACGGCATCTATATCGACGAGGCGGATTGGAAATATATCCAACGTCGCGACAACGCCAAAGCCAACAGCACAGCACTTGCGGCCGACAGCGAACCGGCGTGATACACCCCCCATAACTAACGAGGGCCGCATTAGCGGCCCTCGTTAGTTATGGCTTACTTGGCCAAAGGTATTTTCGGTGCCCAGCGCAACCACTCATCCTTGACCTCGTCATACAAGGCAAAGGTATGCCCTGGCTGCGCGGGCCCACCCATCTGCGGATTGTCCGGTGAAGCGAAGGCGATGCCACCTTCCAGCAGAGCCTCCAACGACTCAGTGCGTACTTTCACCCCGCTGAACAAGCCCGCATCTACGCCAATCCCGCTGGCATTCCAGAAACGGCTACCGCTGCGCACCAACGGCGCATAGCGCGGCTCAATCAGAATATTGATCAGCACCCGATCAGACGTCGGCCCCAGCTCAAAATGGGTGACTTTACCGACCGGCACTTCACGGTAACTGACCACCACTCCCGGCTTGATCGAACCGCGTCGCGCAGCACTGAGCACCAAACGCAAACCTTGTTCGCGGGCATTTTGCGTAGGGGCCGATTCGGCCGCGACAAAATTAGTTTGCACGGCACCGGGCTTACTCGCCGGGCGCACCTCCAAGTACTGACCACTGACCAAGGTTTCCAGATTGGCCGCACGGGTCAGGCTGACCTCTGGCTTGACCACCCAAAACTGCGTGCCGGCTCGGGCAATCTGCTGAGTTGCCTGAGTGACCCGTACATGCAGAATCACGGCCTGGAGGTCGTCAGTCAGCTCGATATTTTCGACCTTGCCAACATCCAGGCCCTTGTAGCGAATCGCCGTTCCTGGACTTAAACCATCACCACTGGGCACGCGTATAGTCAGCTCCACACCTTTTTGCAGGGCCACTTCCTGGTTGTCGTGGAGGGTAAAGCGCTCGACCCGCTTGTTTCCTTTGGGCGCATTAGGGTTGGGCGTTTCAAAGGCGATACCGCCGGCTAACAGGGTCTGCAATGACTCACTTTTCACCTCGATACCCGACAAGCCTCCCTTGAGGGTAATACCGCTGGCATTCCAGAAGCGTGTACTGCTGTTCACCAGGTGAGCGTGCTCAGGGTCGATATGCACCCCAAAAGCCACCTGTTTGTCATCGCGCGATAACTGGAAGCTTTGCACTGAACCAACCTTGACCTGTTTAAACAGTATCGGGCTGCCCACTTCCAGAGAGCCGCGCGTGTCGCTGAACAACACCAGGTGCAAACCCGGCGCGGCAAGATCAAGTGGCGGGGCTTTGGCTTTAGCCACAAAATCACGCTGCGCCGCGTTACCCGCCTCGCCCGGTCGAATCGCGATGTAGTTGCCTTTAACCAGCGCCTCAAGACCGGTTATACCGGCCAGTGAGATCGAAGGTTTAACCACCCAAAAATCCGTGCCTTCAACCAGATAATCTTCGGTACGCGGATCCAGCATCAGCTCCACGCGCGCACCGTTGAGGTCCTGATCAATCTTGAAGGTCTTCAAATGACCGACCTGAATTCCCTTGTACATCACCGGCGTGCGGCCCGGTTCCAATCCATCAAACTCATGCAGCTTAAGCGACACGCGAATGCCAGCCTGGGCGCTGTCAAAATCTTCATACAGGCGAAAGGGCAGACTGGGGTTAGTCGGCGGGCTGTCAGTACGATGCTCTGGGGTGGCAAATGCGATCCCACCCGCGACGATGCTGGCTAATGACTCGGTGCGCACCTTAACACCCGAGAGCCCAGCATCGATGGAGACACCACTGGCGTTCCAAAAACGTGTGTGTTTACGTACTAAAGAGGCGAACTCAGGCTGAATGAACACCTTGACCTCAATCAGATTCTGCTCCTCCATCAGGGCATAACTCTTTACCCGCCCAACCTGAATTTGCTTATAGAACACCGGGCTGTCGCGGTTGAGCGAACCCAAGCGCTCTGCCTTGAGGGTTAGATGCAAACCCGGCACGGTATCAGCCAGTGGTGGCGGCTCACTCAGAGCGGTGAATTTATCTGTAGGTTCGCCGTCGCCGGGGCTAGCAGTGATGTAATTACCTGAAACCAGGGTTTCCAACCCTGTGATGCCCGCGAGCGAAACACTCGGCTTAACCAACCAGAAGCGTGTATTGGTGCGCAGGTGCTGCTCAACTCGCTTGTCCATTTCCAGGGTGGCGCGCACTCCGCGCCGCTGACCACTGTCGTCCAATTCCAAAGCAGTTACCTTGCCGATGGGCATGCCTTTGAAAATCACCTCTGTTTTTCCCGGCTGAATGCCGTCGCCATTCTCGAACATCACCTGGATCTCGATACCGGCTTCGTTGTAGGCACGCCAACCGAGCCAGCCGCCAATCAGCAGCGCAATCAGCGGCAACACCCAAATGGCCGACCAGTTTGAAGCAGGGCGGGCCTTGGCCAACGGCAAATCATTCATGGTGGTCATCCGAGTCCGTGTTGTCCCATATCAAGCGCGGGTCAAAGGTTAAAGCCGCCAACATGGTCAGCACCACTACGCTAGCAAATGCCATCGCACCATAACCGGGCACAATACTGGCCAAACTGCCGAAGTTGACCACTGCGACCAGTATCGCAATGACAAAAATATCCAGCATCGACCAGCGCCCTATCCATTCGATAAAGCGGTACATCAGCACTCGCTGGCGGGCTGACATCGGTTGATGGCGTTGCACCGAATACAGCAGCAAGGTAATACCGACCAACTTGAAAGTCGGCACCAGAATACTGGCGATAAAGACTACCGCGGCTATAGGCAGCATGCCGTAATTCACTAACTCAATAACACCCGACATGATGGTGTCAGACTGGCCCTTGCCCAACGAGTTGACGGTCATGATCGGCAGCACGTTGGCTGGGATATACAGCACTGCGGCTGTTAGCAGCAGTGCCCAGGTACGGGCCAGGCTGTTGGGTTGGCGCGCATGCAATTGTCCACCGCAACGTGTACAGAACTGCTTAGCGCTCTCAGCCTGAATGGGGTTGAGCTGGTGGCATTCATGACAAATCATCAGCCCCGCATCAATCGCCCTCATATTCATCCTCTCCTGACAAAGCTTCCCATATCTGATGCGGCGACATAGTCACCTCCAGCCAGACCTGAACCAACAACAATGCAATAAAACACACTAGCCCCAGACCAATGCTCAACTCGGCTAAATCAACCAGCTTCACGATGGCCACCAGAATGCCCATCAGGTAAACCTCAAGCATGCCCCACTCACGCATATGGTGATAAATGCGGTAAAGCAACAAACCATAACTGCGACCAATATCCAGACGAATACTCAACAACACGGCAAATTGAATAAGCAGCTTGAGTAAAGGCACCGCCATGCTGCACAGAAACACCACCACGGCCACACTTTGCATACCGCTGTTATAAAGCCCGATTACACCCGTCCAGACCGTATCCTTAGTCGCTTGCCCTAGCAGGTTGAGGTGCATGATTGGCAAAAAATTGGCGGGTATGTACAACAACAACGCGGCGATTACCAAGGCCATACTGCGGCGTATAACCTGTGTTCGGTGCGTATACAGCTCATAGCCACAGCGCGGGCACTCGACCCGCTGCCCAGCTGAGGCCGATGGTTTACGCAACAATAGATCGCACTCGTGGCAAGCTATCAATTGCTTAAGCTTTAGCCCGGAGAATGTCTTGGGAAGTGCCGCATCGTCCATGTAAAAAACTCTGATGAAAGTGCACCGAGGCATCATAGCCATGAGCCGGCCCGCTGCCTATCAAAGGCTCGCCCGTGGGTGGTTTGTTTTTCGTTGCGCAAAGTAAAACCCCCGACCGTTTTCACGATCGGGGGTTTTGGTGTAGGTGCTTGACGATGACCTACTCTCACATGGGGAAACCCCACACTACCATCGGCGATGCATCGTTTCACTACTGAGTTCGGGATGGGATCAGGTGGTTCCAATGCTCTATGGTCGTCAAGCGATTC
>Ga0209504_1000643_pt1 | contig 30132 bp, 31 predicted proteins | sample COGITO_mtgs_1005_FD_184791 | JGI IMG/M metagenome (GOLD analysis project Ga0209504, IMG submission 184791) | Pelagic marine microbial communities from North Sea - COGITO_mtgs_100511 (SPAdes) (version 2) | ecosystem: Environmental > Aquatic > Marine > Epipelagic ...
ACCTGCTTTCCAGCCTGGGATTTTAGGAGCACGTCTTATGAGCTTCGGCGCCGATGAAGAAATCCTCCAGGACTTCCTGGTAGAGGCCGGCGAGATTCTTGAACTATTGTCCGAGCAGCTGGTAGAGCTGGAAAGTCGCCCGGATGACATGAATCTGCTCAACGCTATTTTTCGCGGGTTTCATACCGTCAAAGGTGGTGCCGGTTTCCTCCAGCTCAACGAGCTGGTGGAATGCTGCCATATTGCAGAAAACGTCTTCGACATCCTGCGTAAGGGTGAGCGGCGCGTCGACTCCGAGTTGATGGATGTGGTGCTTGAAGCACTGGATGCCGTCAACAGCATGTTTACCGAGGTGCGTGAGCGTACCGAGCTGACTCCGGCCACACCTGAGTTGCTGGCTGCTTTGGCGCGCCTGGCTGAGCCGGCGGGTGCTGTTGAGGCCGTGCCGGTTGAACAGCCCGCTGAAGCGGAGCCTGAGCCCGCGACGGGTGATATCACCGACACTGAGTTTGAACACTTGCTCGGTGCCTTGGATCAATCACCTGCGCCAGCGTCTAGCGCTGCAAGCAGCGATGAAATCACCGATGACGAATTTGAGTCGCTGCTTGACCAATTGCATGGCAAAGGTCAATTCGCCGCCGCTGAAGTTGCTGCGGCACCTGTGGCCTCTGCGCCTGCGCCAGCTGCGGGCAATGAAATTACAGATGATGAATTCGAGTCGTTGCTCGATCAATTGCATGGCAAAGGTCAGTTTGCACCTCCGCCTGTCTCGGCACCGGCTGCACCGCCCGCTAAGGCTGAGCCTGCCGCCGCGCCGAGTGGTGACATTACCGACGATGAGTTCGAAGCCTTACTTGATCAGCTGCATGGCAAGGGCAAGTTTGTTGAGCCTGAAGCGATCAAACCTGCTGCGCCCGCGCCGGCTGCCACGCCTGTGGAACCGGCTAAAGTTGCAGCCAAGCCTGTAGCAAAACCTGCTGCTAAACCTGAGCCGGCCAAGACGCCGAGCGCTGCGCCTGCAGCAGAAAAGGCAGCGCCGCCCAGCGAAGCAGAAACCACTGTGCGGGTCGATACTGCGCGGCTGGATGAAATCATGAACATGGTTGGCGAGTTGGTGTTGGTGCGCAATCGCCTAGTGCGCTTGGGTTCAAGCAGCGCTGACGAGGCTATGTCCAAAGCCGTGTCCAACTTGGATGTGGTGACAGCCGATCTGCAGACGGCGGTGATGAAAACCCGTATGCAGCCCATCAAAAAGGTTTTTGGACGCTTCCCCCGGCTGGTTCGCGACCTGGCGCGTCAGCTTAAGAAAGAGATCAATCTGGAACTGGTTGGCGAAGAAACCGACCTCGACAAGAACCTGGTCGAGGCGTTGGCCGATCCGTTGGTGCACTTGGTGCGCAACGCGGTAGACCACGGTATTGAAATGCCAGAGGAGCGTGAGGCCTCGGGCAAGTCACGCGGCGGTAAGGTAATACTGTCCGCCGAGCAGGAGGGCGATCATATCCTGCTGTCCATTTCCGATGACGGCAAAGGCATGGATGCCGATCAGCTACGTGCCAAAGCCGTAGAAAAAGGCCTGCTGGACAAAGATGCGGCCGATCGTCTCAACGAGTTCGAATGCTACAACCTGATCTTCGCCCCCGGCTTCTCGACCAAAACCGAAATCTCCGATGTGTCCGGTCGCGGTGTGGGCATGGACGTGGTGAAAACCAAGATTTCCCAGCTCAATGGCACGGTCAACGTGTTCTCGGTAAAAGGGCAGGGGTCGAAAATCGTTATCAAGGTTCCGCTGACCTTGGCCATTATGCCGACGCTGATGGTGATGCTGGCGAATCAGGCATTCGCCTTCCCACTGGTCAACGTTAACGAAATCTTCCACCTCGATCTGTCGCGCACCAATGTGGTCGATGGGCAGGAAGTGGTGATTGTGCGCGACAAAGCCTTGCCGCTGTTCTACCTCAAGCGCTGGCTGATTGGTAATGCCGCTCATGTCGAGCAAGGTGAAGGCCATGTGGTTATTCTGACCGTTGGCAGTCAGCGCATCGGCTTCGTGGTCGACCAATTGGTAGGCCAAGAAGAAGTGGTGATCAAGCCACTGGGCAAAATGCTGCAGGGCACGCCAGGCATGTCAGGCGCGACCATCACCGGTGACGGCCGTATTGCCTTGATTCTTGACGTTCCGAGCATGCTCAAACGTTACGCGCGGCGTATCTGATTGTTAACGGCGCAGGAGTCTGTTGCGCCGTTTAGGAGTGTTTATGGCAGTTAAGGTGTTGGTGGTTGATGACTCCGGCTTTTTTCGGCGGCGTGTATCGGAAATTCTTTCAGCCGATCCGAATATTCAGGTGATCGGAACTGCCACTAACGGCCGTGAAGCCATCGAGCAAGCGCAGGCGCTCAAGCCCGATGTGATTACCATGGATTACGAAATGCCGATGATGGATGGCATCACGGCTGTGCGTAACATCATGCAGCGCTGCCCGACGCCGGTATTGATGTTCTCTTCGCTGACCCATGAGGGTGCTCGGGTTACCCTCGACGCCCTTGAAGCCGGTGCGGTGGATTTTCTGCCAAAGAACTTTGAGGATATTTCGCGTAATCCAGAGCGGGTTAAACAGCTGCTCTGCGAGAAGATCCATACCATCGCCCGCAGTAATCGCCGTAGCCTGAGCCCGCCGCCGGTGTCGGCGGCTGCCACATCGACTGCTGCGCAAGCCAAGCCTGCGGTGCGTCCTGCTACCACCACAACCAGCCCGCCACCCCGTCCTGCGGGTGTAAGTGCTGCGCCCAAACGCAAGTCCTACAAGCTGGTTGCTATTGGTACCTCCACGGGTGGGCCGGTGGCGTTGCAGCGGGTCTTGACCCAGTTGCCAGCGAATTTCCCTGCGCCCATCGTACTGATTCAGCATATGCCAGCCGCTTTTACCAAGGCCTTTGCCGAGCGTCTCGACAAGCTCTGTCAAATCAGCGTCAAGGAAGCCGAAGATGGTGACGTTCTGCGTCCTGGCTGGGCGCTGTTGGCCCCTGGCGGCAAACAAATGATGGTTGATGCGCGTGGCGTGATCAAAATCCTCCCTGGCGATGAGCGGCTGAACTACAAACCCTGCGTCGATATTACCTTCGGCTCGGTCGCCAAGTCCTATGCGGACAAAGTACTGGCCGTGGTGCTGACTGGTATGGGGGCTGATGGTCGTGAAGGTGCGCGCCTGCTCAAGCAAGGTGGTAGTCAGGTGTGGGCGCAAGACGAAGCCAGCTGCGTGATCTATGGCATGCCCATGGCGATCGTCAAGGCCAACTTGGCCGACGCCATCTACCCGCTGGATGATATCGGCAGGCACTTGGTGGAGACCTGCATTTAATGGATGTACTGAGTCTTATTGGGGTCATCCTGGCATTTGTCGCCATCCTCGGCGGCAATTACCTTGAAGGTGGCCATGCTGGCGCTTTGCTCAATGGGCCCGCTGCGTTGATCGTGATTGGCGGCACTTTGGGTGCCGCGTTTTTACAGGCGCCGATGCACGTTTTCAAACGGGCTTTGGCCATTATCAGCTGGATCTTTTTTCCGCCGCGGGTTGATCTATTAGGCGGTATTAACCGCGTGGTGGGTTGGAGTATGACCGCGCGCAAAGAGGGCTTGCTGGGCCTTGAGGCCGTGGCAGATGTTGAAGCTGACCCGTATGCCCGCAAAGGCTTGCAGCTATTGGTCGATGGCGCAGAGCCAGAAGCCATTCGCAGTATTCTCGAAGTGGATCTGTACACCCAGGAAGGCCGCGATATTCAGGCTGCCAAAGTGTTTGAAAGCATGGGTGGCTACGCACCGACTATTGGCATTATCGGTGCTGTCATGGGCCTGATCCATGTGATGGGCAATCTCGCCGATCCAAGCATGCTCGGCAGCGGAATTGCCGTCGCGTTCGTCGCGACCATTTACGGCGTGGGTTTTGCCAACCTGCTGCTGCTGCCTATTGGCAACAAGCTCAAAGCCATCGCCCAGCGTCAGTCGCGTTATCGCGAGATGCTGCTCGAAGGCATCCTGTCGATTGCCGAGGGTGAGAACCCGCGCTCCATCGAATTAAAGCTGCAAGGCTTTATGGACTGATGGGGACACCGTATGGCCCGCCGGCGACATCAAGAAGAACATGAGAACCACGAGCGTTGGCTAGTTTCCTATGCTGACTTCATCACCTTGCTGTTCGCGTTTTTTGTGGTGATGTACTCGATCTCGTCGATCAATGAAGGTAAGTACAAAATTCTTTCGGACAGCCTGACGGGCGTGTTCAATCAGCCTGATCGGGCCATAAAGCCGATTCCGGTCGGCGATGAACGACCGCGCACCACTGAGCCAGATCGTTCACTGGTGGATGAGGAAAGCACGCTGTCTGCTGCGGACTCACTGGAAAGCATCGCCAGCAGTGTGCGTGAAGCATTCGGTGATTTGATTCAGTCCGAACAGCTCAAGGTTAGTGGCAATGAGCTGTGGATTGAAATTGAACTTAGCTCCAGTTTGCTGTTTACCAGCGGCGATGCCATACCCAACAATGCGGCCTTCGATATCATCGAGAAAATAGCCAGAATTCTGGCACCCTACGAAAATCCGGTTCACGTGGAAGGTTTCACCGATAACTTGCCGATCCAAACTGCGCAATTTCCGACCAACTGGGAGCTTTCTACCGCGCGAGCTGCCAGTATTGTGCGGATGCTAGCGATCGAAGGTGTCAAGCCGAGTCGGTTGGCCGCAGTGGGGTATGGTGAGTTTCAGCCCATTGCCGATAACACCACAGCAGAGGGGCGTGGCCGCAACCGCCGGGTGGTGTTGGTGATCTCGCGCAATCTAGATATACGTCGCAGTGTCAGCGGTGTGGGCAGTGCCAATGCTAAACCCGATGCGGCCCTGCAACGAGCTGGCACGCAACCTGCAAAAGCTCCGGCAGCGCCGGCCCCGCAAGCGGGTGCCGTCAATCCCCCGTCGCCAGCCCCATAAGGGCGGCACACATTCTCGGTCAGACTGCAGCTGTACCGGGAGGATGATTACGATGAGAGTCTGGGCAGTAGCCAATCAAAAAGGTGGAGTCGGCAAGACCACCACATCAATCGCGCTAGCAGGCCTGTTGGCCGATGCTGGTAAGCGCGTGGTGATTGTCGACCTCGATCCCCATGGGTCGATGACCAGTTATTTCGGGCACGACCCCGATAGCCTGGAACACAGCAGCTTTGACCTGTTTCAGCATAAGGGCAGCGTGCCGCGCGGCTTGCCAAAGCAGCTCCTGCTGCCTACCAGCGATGAGCGTATTTCCCTGTTGCCTTCCAGCACTGCGCTGGCCACGCTAGAACGTCAGTCGCCTGGGCAGAGCGGCCTGGGTTTGGTGATTGCCAAGAGCTTGGCGCAGCTCTGGCAGGATTTTGATCATGCCGTAATCGATAGTCCGCCCTTGTTGGGCGTGCTTATGGTCAATGCCTTGGCGGCCTGTCAGCAGTTGGTAATCCCGGTACAGACCGAGTTTCTCGCGGTAAAAGGTCTTGAGCGGATGGTCAATACCCTGGCGATGATCAATCGCTCGCGGCAGCAGGCATTGCCTTACACCATCGTCCCCACTCTATTTGATCGCCGTACCCAGGCGTCCATGAGCACGCTGCGGGTGTTGCGTAACAGTTACCCTGAACATCTGTGGCCGGCCTATATTCCCGTCGATACGCGCCTGCGCGATGCTAGCCGGGCGGGGCTCACACCGTCGAGGTTCGACAACAATAGTCGGGGTGTCATCGCCTATCGCGCACTGCTCAAACACTTGCTGTCGCAACAGATTGCCGCGCAGGTCGCCTGAGATGAACGGCTATGCTGAAGATATAGGCTCAAGTCTGTCGCTAGCGCGGCCGATAGTCTGTACAGATTGTTATTTCGGGTTGTGTTCATGAGTCGTCCTCTCGTCACCGCTACACGTTCGCAACTGGCTTTGCAGTCCTACCTGGACGGCTTGCTGCAGGAAGCTGCGGTCGAACTTGCTGGTAGCATCACGCTGGATGAGTTTGAGGCGGCGGTGCTTGAGGAGCAGGTGCGCGATGCCCGGGTAATGCCGCAGGTGCAAACCATTGCTGCTAAGCCTTTGGCTGAGCTCGCGCCACGCCCATTGGTGCTGCCAACTATCGAGATGCCGGCGCCGGAAATTGAGGTTCACATCGAACCACCGCAGGTGATTGAAGCGGCAGTGGCGGTCGAGGTAATGCAGCCGGTTCCCCATGTGTTGGTGGTGCCTGAGCCGGTGTTGCAGGGGCGGCCGGAGTGGGCCGAGGGTCCGTTCGAATGCCTGTTGTTTGATGTGGCCGGCCTGACACTGGCAGTGCCGCTGGTGTGTCTGGGTTCGATCTATCCACTGGAGGGTCAGGAGCTCACGCCATTATTTGGCCAGCCAGACTGGTTTCTCGGCATACTGCCCTCTCAGTCGGGCAATCTGAAGGTACTGGATACCGCGCGCTGGGTTATGCCTGACCGCTATCGTGATGATTTTCGCGAAGGGCTGCAGTATGTGATTTCTGTTCAGGGTTATGAATGGGGGCTGGCGGTGCACCAAGTCAGCCGCTCGATTCGTCTCGATCCCAATGAGGTTAAATGGCGCAGCCAGCGCACTCAGCGTCCATGGCTGGCAGGTACGGTGATTGAACACATGTGCGCCTTGCTGGATATCGCGTCCTTGGCTGAGTTGATTGCCAGCGGCGCAGCCAAACGTATGGCTGCCAAGCAAACGCATTGAATAACACCGGGCTGTGCGATTAGCGCAGCTTTGCAACTATAGTAATGACAGCGGGGTATACACCCGCGATCGCCGCCGCGAGCGGTTCATGACGAGGCTAGGGACATGAAGAAAAGTTCTGCACAAGGTTCTGACGATCCGATTCTGCAGTGGGTGACGTTCCGCCTGGACAATGAAACCTATGGCATCAACGTGATGCAGGTTCAAGAAGTCCTGCGCTATACCGAAATTGCTCCTGTGCCGGGTGCTCCGAGCTATGTGCTGGGCATCATCAACCTGCGCGGCAACGTGGTGACCGTGATCGACACGCGCCAGCGGTTTGGGCTCGACTCCACCGAGGTGACCGACAATACCCGTATTGTGATCATCGAGGCCGACAAACAGGTGGTCGGCATTCTGGTCGACAGCGTGGCTGAGGTGGTTTATCTGCGCCAGTCGGAAGTGGAAACCGCACCGAACGTGGGTAATGACGAGTCGGCCAAGTTTATCCAGGGTGTGTGCAACAAGAACGGCGAACTGCTGATTCTGGTTGAGCTGGACAAGATGATGAGCGAAGAAGAGTGGTCCGATCTGGAGAGTATCTAGGTCATGTTCGACGCGCTGCTCATCGCGCTGGCCCTGGTTTGCCTGGGGCTGGTAGGCGCCTGTATCTGGCTGACCAGGCAGTTGCGCGACGCTATAAAGCTGCAAGGCGAGCGTGATGCAGTGCGTGATCGACGGCTCAAGGAGCTCAGTCGACGCCTGGATGCCTATCTGACCGGTAGCGTGCAGATGGGTGAGGAGTTGCATGAGTTGAGGCGTGTGGTCGCGCCTTTGCCAGACAAACTCAGTCAGATCGAGCAGCGTGATCCCAGTAGTCTGTCGTTTACTCAGGCTGCGCGTCTGGCGGGTATGGGCGCTAGCGTGGATGACCTCACCCAGTCTTGCGGCCTTAGTAAGGCTGAGGCCGAGCTAGTCAGTAAGATGCAGCAGGCCAAGCTGCAACGGTCCTGATTCTCCTCACCGCCTACTTAATACTCAGTGTGCCGGACCTTCCAGCAAGCGTAGCGGCGGCGTGATGTCGGTGTCGCGTTCACTGCTGGCAGGCGATTTGCCCTTCAAATACCAAGCAAAAGCGATGATTTCGGCGATACAGCGATACAGCTGCTCGGGAATCGCATCGCCCAGCTCCAGGCGCGCGAGCAGGCGTACCAGCTCGGCATTTTCGTAGATCGGCACTTCGTATTCGCGGGCGATGGCGAGGATGGCTTCGGCCAGCTCATCATCGCCTTTGGCGCTGAGCACTGGCGCGCTCTGACCGTCATAGGTGAGTGCGATGGCTTGGCGTGGTGCAGGCTTCTTCATGCGGTTTCATCCACCCAGCGTTGTTCCAGGGTCGTTCGTGGCCCGCGTGGCGGTATGCCTTGGTTGCAAGCGAGTTCGCCAACCAGTACGCCAGTGGCATTGAGGCGTTGGCGCAAATTGTCCAGCTCCGCGTCAATCAGGCTGACGGTGCTGCTGCGTTCAGCCCAGAGCTGACTGGATAAGCGACCGTGAGCCAGCTGGGCCTGGACTTGCAGTGGGCCCAGTGGCTCAAGATCGAACGCCAGTTCGACTTTCCACAGTGTTTCTTTTTTTTCCTGCTTGTCCGACTTGTTGCTGTCCTCGCGCTGTATTTTTACCTGTAAGGGCACCAACTCTTGCTGGTTGCGCATGGGCAGCTCCAGTTGCCAGGTGGTCAGCAGGTTGCCATCTGGGCCGACTTGGCTCTGCGCCAGGCTGGACAGTTGATGGGTCTGCAGGCGCGAGATAGCCGCCGCCGCAAGCTTGAGTAGTGTTTCCAGGTCAGCCTCGCCCTCCATGGCCTGCAGTAGGCGCGAGGGCAGGGGGAAGTTCAGTGCCTGCTGTCGGTGATTGGCTTTGCCAAGACTGCCGAGTAAGTCGCGCGCCAGTGCTGGCATTGCTTGAGCCAGTGCTGAGCTGGCATTCGCCGCAGCGAGTGGGGCACTTGCAGGCAGGTTAGGCAGTAGCTGGGTGATCAGGCGCAGCAAGTTGGCTTTCAAGTCCGTCGGCAGGGCTTGGCCTTGTCCGCCGAGCAATTTGCTTTCCAGCACAATACCGCTGTTTTCCAGGGCCATGGCCAGGCCTTTGGGGCTGCTCAATTGAGTCGCGTCAGGCAGGGCGCCAAACAGCTTGTCGATACTCGTGCGCAAGCCTTCGCTCATTTCGGCATTGCCGCGTAACCCTTGCAGCGCACTGAACAACCCTTCTAGCGAACCTTGCCGATTGCTTTGGCTGCCCAGCTGCTGGTTGAGGGCAAGTTGGTCCAGACGGCTGCTCAAGGGCATAAAGTTCAATGCCTGACTGCCTTGCACCTGGGCGCTGAGGAGGCTGCCTAAAGGCAGCGCCAGCGGGGTTTCCAGGGAGAGCTTGCTGCCTGCCTGGGGCGTGTTGAGCAGGCTGACCAGCACTTTGTAGATCACTTGCTGTGCGCGGCCTTGCAGCACTTGTTCGCGGGCAACCACCTTGCCTTGCAGCAGGGTACCCACTGGCAGTTGTTCGAGGTCCAGGCTGGTCAGCGGCTTGTCGCCACCGGCTAGCACGGCAAGCGCCAGGCGTGTTTCCGACAAAGCGGTTACGGTCAGTGTCGTACCCTGGGCCAGCGGGCGAGGGCTGTTGGCCTCAAGGGTGGTTTGGCTGCCGTTGTTGAGGGTCAGTTTGAGCAGCACCTGAAAGCTCTGCGCGACTTCTTTCAGGGCGATGACTTCGGCCTTGGCGGTTTCACCGCTGGCCAACAAGCCCTGCATGGGCTGTAGCAGTTTTACCGCCAAGTCCGCCGCTACGGCGTTTGGGCGATTACTGGGGGGCGTCGGCGCAATAGGCCGAGGGCTGCTGATTTCACTCATTGGCGGGTTACACCCTGTCGAAAATGCTCACTGCGGGAGGCAGGGCGGGGCATGTATAATCGCGCCCCGTCTGGTTTGGCTGCGCATTCCACTCGCGTCAGTATAGCGGCCAAGACTCTGCCGACTTGAACCGCTTTAGCCATCCATCTTAGGTGCCGATGCCTTGACCAGTCCTCTTCTCGAAGCCGTTGCGCTCGCCTGTGAGCGGGATTGGCGCATTCTGTTCGAGCATCTGGAGCTGCGTCTGGTTCCCGGTGAGATGTTGCAGGTGGCCGGCCCCAATGGCAGTGGCAAGACCAGTTTGCTGCGGTTGATGGCCGGTTTGATGCAACCTACCTCGGGTGAAATTCTCTTGAATGGCCGGCCTTTGGCGGCGCAGCGTGCCGAACTGGCGCGTAATCTGTTGTGGATCGGCCATGCCGCTGGCATCAAGGGCTTGCTCACTGCAGAAGAGAACCTCACTTGGCTTTGCGCCCTGCATCAACCGGCCGAACGCGAAGCCATTTGGCAGGCGCTAGCGGCGGTTGGGCTGCGCGGTTTTGAAGATGTGCCGTGCCATACCTTATCTGCCGGGCAGCAGCGGCGCGTGGCGCTGGCACGTTTGTATCTGCCGGGTCCATCGTTGTGGGTGCTCGATGAGCCGTTCACCGCGTTGGACAAAGCCGCGGTCGTGCAGCTGGAGCATCACCTGGCCGCGCATTGTGAGCAGGGCGGCCTCGTGGTGTTGACCACGCATCATGAGCTGATGGTCAAGCCATCTGGTTATCGTGAGCTTGATTTGGGGCAACGCACAGCATGAGCAATGTTTTTACCCTGCTGTTGGCCCGTGAGGCCCGCTTGCTGTTTCGCCGGCCAGCCGAGCTGGCTAACCCCTTGGTGTTCTTTGCCATCGTGATTGCACTGTTTCCATTAGCGGTGGGGCCGCAGACGCAGTTGTTACAAAGCCTTTCGCCAGGCCTGGTGTGGGTAGCGGCGCTATTGGCCGTGCTGCTCTCGCTGGACGGGCTGTTTCGCAGTGATTTTGAAGACGGCTCGCTGGAACAGTGGGTCCTTTCGCCGCACCCCCTGGCTCTTCTGGTTCTGGCCAAGGTACTGGCACACTGGCTGTTCTCCGGCCTGGCGCTGGTGCTATTAGCCCCGCTATTAGCGCTGATGCTGGGTTTGCCGGAGCGTTGCCTGCCGGTGCTGCTGATTTCCCTGCTGCTGGGCACCCCGGTGCTGAGCTTGTTGGGGGCCGTCGGTGCCGCGCTGACAGTCGGCCTCAAGCGTGGCGGGCTGTTGCTCGCGTTATTGATTTTGCCGTTATACATCCCGGTGCTGATCCTCGGCAGCGGTGCGTTACAAGCCAGCCTGCAAGGATTGCCGGCAGTTGGCCACTTGTTGTGGCTGGCCAGCCTCACCGCATTGGCGGTGACCTTGACACCTTTTGCCATCGCCGCGGGTCTGACGATCAGCGTCGCTGAGTAGACAATAAGCCTGAATGGCCAGCTGACGCCGAGCATTTGCCCGTGCGGCGATCAGCCCTAGCACTGATGAGTAACCTGATGAATTGGACGTGGTTTCACAAGCTCGGCTCGCCCAAGTGGTTTTATGAGATCAGCAGCCGTTGGCTGCCTTGGTTAGCCTTGGCGGCGGCCGTGTTGTTGCTGGTGGGCCTCGTCTGGGGGCTGGCGTTTGCGCCGCCGGATTACCAGCAAGGTAATAGCTTTCGCATCATCTACATCCACGTGCCGGCTGCCTTTCTCGCCCAATCGATCTACGTGATGCTGGCTGTTGCCGGCACCGTTGGCCTGGTGTGGAAGATGAAGCTCGCCGACGTCGCCCTGCAGCAGGCAGCGCCCATTGGGGCCTGGATGACCGTGATTGCCCTGGTGACCGGTGCGGTGTGGGGCAAGCCGACCTGGGGTACTTACTGGGTCTGGGACGCACGCCTGACCTCGATGCTGATTCTGCTGTTTCTGTATTTCGGCGTGATCGCCCTGGGCAATGCCATCACCAATCGTGACAGCGCCGCCAAGGCCTGCGCCGTACTGGCGATTGTCGGCGTGGTGAACATCCCGATCATCAAATATTCGGTGGAGTGGTGGAACACCCTGCATCAACCCGCCACCTTCAGCGTGATCGAAAAACCGGCCATGCCGTTCGAAATGTGGATGCCGCTGCTGATCATGGTGCTCGGTTTCTACTGCTTTTTCGGCGCGGTGCTGCTGCTGCGTATGCGCCTGGAAGTGCTCAAGCGTGAGGCGCGCAGCAGTTGGGCCAAAGCCGAGGTCAAGGCGCTGGTGGAGAAAGGCCGATGAGTTTTGCCAGCTTTAGCGAGTTTCTCGCCATGGGCACCCATGGGCCTTATGTCTGGTCCTGTTATGCCATCAGCCTGATTGTGCTGGGGCTGAATGTGGCGCTGCCAATCCTGGCGCGTCGCCGTTATTTGCAAGACGAGGCGCGTCGTTTGCGCCGGGAGGAGTTGAAGTGAACCCCGTGCGTAAGAAGCGCTTGTTTATCGTGCTGGCCATCATCGCTGGTGTCGGTGTCGCCGTGGCTCTGGCCCTGAGCGCGCTGCAACAAAACATCAATTTGTTTTACACGCCCACCCAGATCGCCAATGGCGACGCGCCGCAGGATACGCGCATCCGCGCCGGTGGCTTGGTTGAAGAGGGCTCGGTAAAGCGCTCCAGTGATTCGCTGGAGACCGACTTTGTCGTCACCGATGGTGCCAAGCGCGTGACCATCCGCTTCAGCGGCATTCTTCCCGATCTATTCCGTGAAGGGCAGGGCATTGTCGCCATGGGTAAGCTCGATGCCCAAAACGTGTTGATTGCCGATGAAGTGTTGGCTAAACACGATGAGAACTACATGCCCCCAGAAGTCATGCAGGCGCTTGAACAGAGCGGCATGCAGCAGAAGCACGATTCGGCGAAATCGGCCAAGCAGGCGTCCCCATCGGAGTACGCGCAATGATCCCCGAACTCGGCCATTTGGCCATGATTTTGGCGTTGTGCATGGCGCTGGTGCAGGCCACCCTGCCACTGATTGGCGCCTGGCGCGGCGACCGGCAATGGATGAGCCTGGCGCAGCCGGCAGCCTGGGGGCAGTTCAGCTTTATGCTGTTCGCGTTTATCTGCCTGACCTACGCCTTTATGGTCGACGATTTCACCGTTGCCTATGTGGCCAGTAACTCCAACAGTGCACTGCCTTGGTACTTCAAATTCAGCGCCGTATGGGGCGCTCATGAAGGGTCCTTGCTGTTGTGGGGCTTGATCCTGGCCGGCTGGACCTTTGCAGTATCGATCTTCTCTCGCCAGCTGCCGGAAGAAGTGCTGGCGCGGGTGCTGGGTGTGATGGGCATCATCAGCATTGGTTTTTTGCTGTTTCTGATCGTGACCTCCAACCCGTTCGAACGCTTGTTGTTTGATACGCCTACCGATGGCCGTGACCTCAACCCATTGCTACAGGACTTTGGCCTGATTATTCACCCGCCGATGCTGTACATGGGATATGTCGGTTTCTCCGTCGCCTTCGCTTTCGCCATTGCAGCGTTGCTGGGTGGCAAGCTGGACGCGGCCTGGGCACGCTGGTCGCGGCCATGGACCATTGTCGCCTGGGCATTTCTCGGTATCGGTATCGCGCTGGGTTCCTGGTGGGCTTATTACGAACTCGGCTGGGGCGGTTGGTGGTTCTGGGACCCGGTGGAAAACGCCTCGTTTATGCCTTGGCTGGTCGGCACGGCGTTGATCCACTCCTTGGCGGTCACGGAAAAACGCGGAGTATTCAAGAGCTGGACCGTGCTGCTGGCCATCGCTGCCTTCTCCCTCAGCCTACTGGGCACATTCCTGGTGCGCTCTGGCGTGCTGACTTCGGTGCATGCCTTTGCCAGCGACCCTGAGCGGGGTGTATTCATCTTGGCTTTCCTGCTGCTCGTCGTGGGGGGCTCGTTGGCCTTGTTTGCCTTGCGCGCGCCGGTGGTCAAGAGTCAGGTCGGTTTTGCCCTATGGTCGCGGGAAACCTTGTTGCTGGTGAATAACCTGATTTTGGTGGTGTCTGCAGCGATGATTCTGCTCGGCACCCTGTACCCGTTGGTGCTGGATGCCATGACCGGCGCCAAATTGTCGGTTGGCCCGCCGTACTTCAATGCCCTGTTCGTACCGCTGATGGGCCTGCTCATGGCGATGATGGCGGTCGGTGTGATCGTGCGTTGGAAGGACACGCCCGTGCAGTGGTTGCTGAGCATGCTGGCGCCGGTGTTGATCGGCAGCGTGGTGCTCGCCGTGATCGCGACCTTACTGGTCGGCGATTTCAACTGGGCCGTGCTCGGCGTGTGCCTGTTGGCGGCATGGGTGGTGCTCGCTGGGGTGCGCGATATTGTCGAGAAGACCCGCCACAAAGGCTTTTTCCGTGGCCTGCCAAGCCTGACCCGCAGTTACTGGGGCATGCAGACGGCACACCTGGGCATGGCGGTGTGCGCCCTTGGCGTAGTGCTGACCAGCATGGGCAGCTTCGAACGTGACATGCGCATGGCACCAGGTGAGTCGGTGGATATCGGCGGTTACCAGTTTATCTTCGAAGGGGCTGAACACTTTGAAGGGCCAAATTTCACCTCGGATAAAGGCACTGTGCGCATTCTTGAAGACGGCCAGCAGATTGCTGTGCTGCACCCGGAGAAGCGTCTGTACACCGTGCAGCAGTCCGTCATGACCGAAGCCGGCATTGACGCCGGGATTACCCGCGACCTGTTTGTTGCCTTGGGTGAGCCCTTGGAAAACGGCGCTTGGGCGGTGCGGGTGCACATCAAACCCTTTGTACGTTGGATCTGGTTCGGCGCGCTGTTGATGGGCTTGGGTGGCTTTCTCTCAGCTTGCGACAAGCGCTACCGGATGAAAGTGCGTACCCGCGTGCGTGATGCGTTGGGCATGACGGGAGCGCACGCATGAAGCGCCTGTTACTGCTGCTGCCGTTGGTGCTCTTTCTGGGTGTGGCGGTGTTTCTCTACCGTGGGTTGTGGCTTGACCCGTCCGAATTACCTTCGGCGCTTATCGGTAAGCCATTCCCGGCCTTCAGTCTGCCGGCGGTGCAGGATGGCAGCGTGCTGAGCGAGGCAGATCTCAAGGGCAAGCCGGCGCTGGTCAATGTGTGGGCCACCTGGTGTGTGGCGTGTCGCGTTGAGCATCCGGTGCTGAACAAGCTGGCCAAGCTGGGCGTGACCATCCACGGGGTCAACTACAAAGATGACAACGCCGACGCGCAGAAGTGGTTGCTGGAGTTCCATGACCCCTATCAGCTGAATATCAACGATGCGCGCGGCACCCTGGGTTTGGATTTAGGCGTGTATGGCGCGCCAGAGACTTTCCTGATCGATAAGGCCGGCATCATCCGCCACAAGTTTGTTGGGGTGATTGATGAGCGCGTCTGGCGTGAACAGCTGGCGCCGCTGTATCAGGAGCTGGTCGATGAGGTGCAGCCATGACAAGTCGCATGAGAGCTACTGCGCTCGGCCATGCTGCGTTGAAAGCAGGCTCGGAATGCTCATTTACAACCCGTAAACTCCGCTTCCTCGCCTGCTTTCGCCTTGCCTACCCTTCGCTCGCTACGCTCTCAAGCGGCTTGTTCAAGCGCTTGCTGGTTGCCGTTGTATTAGGCCTAGCGTTGTTGGGCACTGCCCAAGCGGCTATCGACACCTACGAGTTTGCCACTGAGGCCGAGCGCCAGCGCTATCGCAATCTGGTGCAAGAGCTGCGTTGCCCCAAGTGCCAGAACCAGAATATCGCCGACTCCGATGCACCGATTGCCATGGACCTGCGGGCGCAGATTTTCCGCATGCTGGAGGAGGGCCAGAGTAACGAGCAGATCATCGATTTTCTGGTCAGCCGTTATGGTGATTTCGTCCTCTACAAACCGCCGGTAACCGCGCGCACCTTACTTTTGTGGTACGGCCCTGCCGGTTTACTGGCCGGTGGCTTCGTCCTGCTCGGGGTCATCCTGTTGCGCCGTCGTGGCAAGTCGGGCACTGCAGCCAACGGCCTGTCGGCGGATGAACAGCAGCGTCTGGCTGCTCTGCTTAATCAACCGCCTGTGGATAAGAAAGACTGATGATTGAATTCTGGTTATGCGCCGGCTTGCTGTTGCTGACGGCCCTGGCGTTTCTGCTGATCCCGGTGCTGCGTGCGCGCAAGGTACAGGCTGAAGAAGACCGTACCGCCCTCAACGTGACCCTGTACCAGGAGCGTTTGCTGGATCTACAAGGCCAGCACGACGCGGGTGCGCTGAATGCCGAGCAATTGGCCAATGGTCGTGATGAGGCAGCCCGCGAGCTGCTCGCCGATACCGAGGGTGCCCAGGTGCGGCCGATCCAGCGCACGCTGGGCAGCAAAATTCCGCTGATTGCCGCGCTGCTGATGCCGCTACTGGGCTTTGGCCTGTATCAGCACTGGGGCGCAATCGATGACGTCGAACGTGCCCGTACTTTTGCCGATCAGCCGAAAACCATCGAGGAAATGACCGCACGCCTAGAGGCTGCGGTGAAGAACGATCCCAAATCCGCCGAGAGCTGGTACTTCCTTGGTCGTACCTATATGGCTCAGGAGCGGGCTGGCGATGCTTCGGTGGCGTTCGAGCGCGCTATCGGCGTGGCCGGGCGCGAGCCGGAGCTGCTCGGGCAGTGGGCCCAGGCGCTGTATTTTGCCGGGAGCAAGCAGTGGACGCCGCAGTTGCAAGCGCTGACCGATGAGGCGCTGAAAGGCGATCCGGCAGAAGTCACCAGCCTCGGCCTGCTCGGTATTGCCGCCTATGAAGCAGGGCAGTTCCAGCAGGCGATTGGTCACTGGCAGCAGTTGGTGGCGGTTCTGCCGGTTGAAGACCCTTCACGTCAGGCTATACAGGGCGGTATTGACCGCGCCCGCGAGCAGCTTGGTGAGCCCGCGGCTGATGTTGCACCTGCGGCTAGCCAGGGTTTGACCGTTCGGGTCGTGCTGGCTGCCGAGCTGCAGGCCAAGGTGCAGCCGGGCGATGCGGTATTCATCTTTGCCCGCGCGGTTTCCGGGCAGCCGATGCCGTTGGCGGTTAAGCGCTTAACCGTGGCTGACCTACCGGCTGAAGTCAGCCTGTCCGACAGCGATGCGATGATGCCGCAACTGAAAATATCTGGCTTCGAGCAGGTACAGCTGGTCGCCCGCATTTCGCGCAGCGGCAATGCCACCGCCGGTGAATGGATCGGCAGTAGTCAGCCGGTTGCCAGCAAGACCACCGAGCTGCAGCAACTGCTGATTGACAGCGCTGACGGTAAAACACCATGAGTGCTTTACTGCGTGGCGCCGTGCTGGTTGGCCTGCTCGGGCTTGGCGCTTGTGTGCAGGTTCCGCTTAGTACTGCGCCGGTAAAGCCGCCGAGCGGCAGCAGCAACCACCCGCGCTTTGCCCCGCCACCCGGGGTGGAGAGCCAGTGGAACGCAGGATTAGGTGTGTATGTGGTGAGTAGGACACCTCACCTGTACTACCGTGAGCGCACCTATTACCGCTGGAACTCCGGCTGGAGCTGGGCCAGTAACCCACAGGGTCCTTGGTTGCCGACCGACAGCAGCGGTGTGCCGCCCGGTTTGTATCGCCGCTACGCGCAGTAAGCAGTTTTTAGTGTGCGGGGCAGGGCGTCGCCGGGCGGCGCTCGATATCCGGTTCGAAATCTTCGATCAAGCGGCAGATGGCCTGTCCATCGGGCGCGCACTCGCCTTTGTCGGCCCAGTCGTCGAAGGCGTTCTGCATCACCAGCGCCAGGCGCTGACATTCCTCGATATGCGCTTGTAGCGCCGTCAGGCGTTCGCTCAGCAGGTCACGTACCTCAGAGCAGGGGGCGTGGCCGTTATCGGCGCTGGCGAGTATCTGTTGCGTGTCTTTTAAGCTAAAACCCAAACGGCGTGCGCGGGCGATAAAACGCAGGCGTTGCAGGTCTGCATTCGAATACTGTTGGTAGCCGTTATGCGGATCGCGCGTGGGCCTGAGCAGGCCAAGATCGGTGTAGTGGCGCACGGTTTCTGCGCTGACGGCAGCCGCTTTAGCCAGTTGGGCGACGCGCATATTTAACCTCCAGAATTGAAAAGGGCCGCGACAGGTTAAAACCTGAGGGCGGCCCTTGGGTCAAGCGCGCCAGTTTATTCGGCGATCTGCAGCTTGCGTGCTTCGTGGTAGAAGAAGCGAATCTTTTCGTACTCGAACGGCGAGTTGAGCTGACCATAACGGAAGTTTACGGTGGAGCGTTGGTCCACTACTTCCAGCAGAGTGATTTCCGGGTGACTGGTGCTGGCTTCGGCGACATTCAACCAGTTGACCTGGCTTTTTGCCGTGAAATCCACCACCAAGCCGCCGGTGTCGCGCAGGTTAGATGGGCCCAGTATGGGCAGCATCAAGTAAGGCCCAGCAGGCGCGCCGTAGTGGCCCAGGGTCTGGCCGAAGTCTTCTTTCTGCTTAAGCAGGCCCATGCGTGTGGCAGGGTCCCAAAGGCCAGCCACGCCGAGGGTGGTGTTGACCAGCAGGCGTGCAGTGGTGTGCATGGCCCGCTTGCCTTTGAGCTGCAGCGCATTGTTGAGCAGGTTGGGTACGTCGCCCAAGTTGCTGAAGAAGTTGCTGACACCCTTTTCCACCAGATTGGGGGTGATATAGCGGTAGCCATCGACAATCGGCAGAAACACCCACTCATCGAAGCGGTAGTTGAAGTGGTACACGCGCCGGTTCCACGACTCTAATGGGTCATAGACGTTTAGCGCATCGAGGGTTGAGCGTTCGAATTCACGCTGATCCAGCCCTGGGTTGAACTGCAGATGCGCCATTGGCTGTTTAAAGCCATCGTCATCGGTAGTGTGCTCTGCATGTGCCAGGCCGCTGCCCAGCAACAGGGTTAAAAACACGGCAAGGGAAATGGGCTTAGCCACGGAAGAACTCCAGCATGGCGTCGCTATTGACGCGGTAGTTAAGGTTGCCGCAATGGCCGCCTAGCGGGTAAACGGTCAAACGATCACCCATCGTGCGACGCAGAAAGCCTAAATCGCCAGGGCCGAGGATGACGTCGTCGGCGTTATGCATGACGGCGATCTTGCTGCTGCTTTTCAGATAATCGGCCAGCGCATACAGGCTGACTTGGTCGATTAGCTGCGCCACGCTGCCGCCGTCAGTGCGTGCGCGCCACATGGGGATCAGTTGTTCGGTCAGGTAGCAGTCGAAGTCGCATTGCAGTGCGCGCTTGAAGAGAGGGGTAAGGCTAGTGCCTTCGGTGATCGGATAGTCGACGGGGGTAATTAGACCGCGGCGGTTGATCAGGTCAGAAGTAAAGGCAATGTCGGCTGAGGAAAAGCGAAAGGCTGCGCCAATCAGCATGGCCATCTGCTCGTCGCTGAGTTGTTCCTTGGAGTTTTGAAAGTCATAGAGCAAGGCGTCGTTGATATCGATATAGCCTTTGTTCTGGAAGTAGCGGGTTAGCTTACCCAGCACCAACTCATAGAAGGTGGTGTGGTTAGTGATGCCTTCGACTTGGGTTTGCACCATGCGGTCGAGGTTGGTCACTGAGGTGTAAAGGTTGACCGGCGGATTGAGCAGCAGTACGCGCTTGAAGTTGAAGCTGCGTCGGGTTTCATCCAGCTCGCTGACAAAGGCCGCTTGCAGTGCGCCCAGGCTGTAACCGGTGAGGTGGTATTCGCTGACTTTCAGGCGCGGATGTTGCGCCCGCACGGCCTGCATGGCTCGGTACAAGTCGTCGGCGTCGTCACGGGTAATCCCCGGTGTAGCAAAGCGCGAGGCCGAAGTCATAAAGTCATAGCTGGTGGGCGACGACAGTTGCACCACGTGATAACCGGCGCCGTAAAACAGCTTTTTCAGGTATTCGGGGGTACTGCTGGAGTAATGCGCACCGGTGCCCGCGATGATAAAGATCAGCGGTGCTTCACCCGATTGCTCGGCCATGCGGTAACGCATCTTGGTGACTGGCCAGAAGTTTTCTGGCAGTTCGAACTCGCGCTCCGGGCGCAGCTTGATCTGGTAGTCGCTCTGGTTAATGTCGGCATCAGCCGGTAACTCAGGACGCAGCTCTGGTGGCGCGGTGGCCAGGGTGGCTTCGAAAGCGTTAGTGATCGGGAAGCCATAGCTGCTGGCGTCAATATCGGCCGCGCTGGCGGGGGCGATCAGAACCAGGCTACTTAGCAGGGCAAGCATACGAGGAACATGCGACATGGCTAAATCTCTTGAGAGCAGGGCTGGTGCTACAGGGCAATGCGGGACAATTTGACCACATTAATACCTATTAAGTGCTGTTTAGTTATAGATAGGTAATTTCTCAGACGTTAGCGTCATTTTAAAGTCAGGCGTGTTAATGCACTACAGTCAGTTGCTCGACCCAGATCAGCTCACAGGCACCGTCGCCAGTGTCCTCGCGGCTCAGTGAGCTGACCCAGTTATAGCCATCGTCGCCTTCGACCCGGACCAATTGTCCGCTTAGGCGAATCTGCTGGCCTTCTTCGAGCCCGGCCAGGGTGTTGGCTACATCAGGGTTGGCGGGGATCAGGTGCATATTGGCGCTGTGAATCTCGATCTGCCGGCGTTCGATCGGCAGTTGTTCTGCGCGCCAGAAGTACCAGCGGTTGCGTTGGCTGATGCTGATATGGCGTAGCACGTCGGGGTCGGCCATTGGTCCCCAGCCGAGCGCCAGATCGGTCGGCGAGAGTTTGGCGCCACGGTCGAAGTAGTAATCTTCACGGCCCAGAATGCGGGCTTCCAGCTGGAAGCTTTGCAGCGTACTCACGGTGTGCTCGGCCACGCGCCAGCTGCCGCTGGAAAGGGTCATGCTGGGCGGCAGGCTGCTGGGTGTAGGCAGCACGATGACCCAGAGCATCCAGAGGCCAAGCAGGCTTGCGGCGATCAGTGTTAGGCGACGTATCAGCATGCTTGGATTCTAGCCGCAGGGGCGATGGTTAGGCGATCTCGCGGGGGGTGTTATCCGGAACGTGGCAGCTTATTCTACGCAGCCTTTTTATCTGCCTGAGTTGCCTATGTCCCGTTATCTGCCTCTAACGGCTCTGCTGATTGCTGCAGCCCTGTGTCTGGCACTGAGCGTTGTGCTGCGTTACCAGCTGATGGAAGGTGCGCAGTGGGTCGGCCTGTGCGTCGACGCACCTGAGCAGTTGGCTTGCCAGGTGCGTGCGAGCCTGGGCTGGTTGATCCACTTCCGAATATTGGCTTGGGCTTCACTGCTTTGCGCGGTGTTGGCATTTGTGCTGCCAGGGGCCTGGGGTAAGCGTCTGGCGGTGCCAGCATTGCTGCTCGGCTTGCCGGCGCTGGTGCTGTACAGCGCCAGCCTCGCAGTATTTGCCGTGGTGCTGGCGCTGTTGCGCTGGGTGCGTGCGCCGCAGACTGCCTGATCAGGCAGTTTGCGTTTTAACCCGCAGGCTGCGCCACAACGCTGCCACCAGTAGCACGCAGGTCAGCGCCCAACCCAGGGCTTGCCAGTTGCTTAAGGTTTCCTGGTACAGCTGTGGTGCTATGCACGCGCCTATCAACAAGGCGAGCAGGGCGATTTCACGGCGGTAACCGCTCACCGGGCTGCACAGATAGACCAGTGCCGGCAGCAACAGCGCCGCGCTGGGGAAGCTGCGGTAGCGGGCGTCCACCACCAAGGCGAGCATCATCACCGCGCCGGCAAAACCGCTTAGCGCCAGCCACAGAGCGCCACGGCTATGCAGCCAGTTGAATGCGCGGGCGCGCCAGCCCTTATGGTTGCTGAGCCATAGTGCAGCATGGCTGAGCACTAGCAGGTTCAACACTATCAGTGCGCCGGCCCAGAGCCATTCGCCGAGGTAGCGGCTGGTAACCAGCATCAACTCTGCAAACAGGCCGATGCACGCGGCGCCCAACGTTGCCAGCAGCGGCAATAGCAGTGCGGCACGTGGCGAATGCGGACGACCGGCCAGCAGCAGGGTGGTCGCTGCAAGGATTAGGCTGAAGATCAGCCAGATCGGCCACTGCGGCAGATTGGATACGGAGCCAGCTAGGATCGATTTGTCCTGGCGGTCTGCGTCATACAGCCCCCAGTAACCGCCCACCGCACCTTCGCTGATGCGTTTCCAGGGTTGGTCGAAGGCTTCAATCAGGTTGTAGCGCCAGTCATTCTGTTCGGCCATGGCGACGAAACCGCGGATAAATTTTGCTTGGTTGACCCGGCTAGGTACTGCCGTTTCGCGCTGGCGACCTTCGCTGGGCCAGCCGGTTTCGCCGATCATAATGTCCTTGGGCGCGTAAGCCTTGCCAAAGGTTTGGCGCACTTCGGCCACCTCATGCAAGGCCGTCTCTATCCCAGCGGGATTATCTTCCCAGTAGGGCAGCAGGTGGATGGTAATGAAATCCACCGCGGGGGCCACTTCAGGGTGCTTGAGCCAGAACTCCCAGACATCGGCGTAGGTCACCGGCTGGGCGATCTGCGATTTGACTTGCTCAATTAGCGTCACCAGTTGTTGCGGGGTGACTTCTTTGCGCAGCAGCGCCTCGTTGCCAACAATTACTGCCTGAATCACGTCGGGGTGTGCATTGGCGATTTTGATCAGGCCGGCAATCTCAGCTGCCGTGTCGGTGGGGTTACGGCTGACCCAGGCCCCAACGATCAGCTTTAGGCCATGCTTGCGCGCCATATTTGGCAACTCTTCCAGGCCGCTCACCGAATAAGTGCGCAGGCACTCGAAACGCTCGGCAAGCACTGCCAGGTCAGCGTCCATCCGTTCGGGGCGCAGCTCTATCGGCTGATCGAAGGGCGATTGGTCCTTATCGAACGGCGTGTAGGACGCGCACTGCAGCTTATGCGTGGGTGTGGCGGCATCCGCCAGTTCGACCGGTCGGCCAATGCCATACCAGAGACCGAAAAGCGCCAGCAAGCCGAGCAGGCAGGCAAAGGCATAAGGGGCAGCAGGGAAGCGAGAGGTGGCAGGCATGATCGGGCGCGCATGGTGGCTGAGCCGCGCATAGTAGCGGATTGCTCCAGGCCTCTGCTGGCTGTTTTTATGACGTGTTCAGGGGATTACCGTTGCCTCAAGCCGTTATGCCTGGTGGTGTAGCCAGGCATGTTTGGGGCGTGCATCGGCAGCGGCTGAGCGGCCTTCGATACGCTGCCAGACCTTTTCATGGAAGTAGAAACCTACCGAGTTGCACAAGGGTTCGATGGCCGCCACCAGGCCACTGGCTGCTATGCTACCGGTCAGCGCATAGGTGACGGCAAAGGCGATGCAGAAGTGCATCAGGGTAAACGTCACAGTCTTGAGCATGCTGCACCTCGAGTGAGAATTATTCTTTATTGAGGTGCAGGCTAGTTGCTCAAGTGTTATTGGTAAAATATTGCATATGAATGGCGTTGATAGTTTTTGATGATTGATTCGCTGAGCGGCCGGCGGCCGCAGGTAAACCGTTAATAAAAACTGCTTGGAAGGGTTTTAATGTCGCGTAGTGACGGCCCGAAGTCTGGTTGCCATGAATGGCAGGCCATAAAAAACCCGCACTAGGCGGGTTTTTACTTTCAAGCAGGCTTGAAAGGTTAGGCGGTGCGGCATTTAAGTTTACGGCCAATGGGTTGCAAGTCTGCTGCTCTAACAACCTAAAAATGGTCGGGGTAGGGGGATTCGAACTCCCGACATCCTGCTCCCAAAGCAGGCGCGCTACCGGACTGCGCTATACCCCGATGAACTACTGGCTCCGCGACCAGGACTCGAACCTGGGACCCAATGATTAACAGTCATTTGCTCTACCGACTGAGCTATCGCGGAACAACTGCGCGTATCCTACTGATTAGAAAGGGGAAGTCAATACTTTGATGACTTCTCCTTATGCTTCAGAGAACCGCCGCAATCGCCTGTGTAACGGCGGGCAGGTTGCGCTGGTTAAGCGCGGCGACGCAAATGCGACCGGTGCTGACAGCGTAAATGCCGAACTCGGTTTTCAGTCGCTCGACTTGTTCGGCGGTGAGGCCCGAATAAGAGAACATACCGCGCTGCTGGGCGACGAAGGCGAAATCGCGTTTGCAATTCAGTGCCGCCAGCTGCTCGACCATGGCCATACGCATGCCGCGAATACGTTCGCGCATACCGGCCAGCTCATCTTCCCAAAGGGCACGTAGCTCCGGGCTATTAAGCACGCTGGCGACCACAGTGGCACCGTGGGTCGGTGGGTTGGAGTAGTTAGTGCGGATTACGCGCTTGGCTTGCGACAGCACGCGGCTGGCTTCTTCCTGGCTGCCGGTAATGATGGAGAGGGCACCGACGCGCTCGCCATACAGCGAGAAGGATTTGGAGAACGAGCTGGAGACGAAGAACGGAATGCCGGAGGCGGCAAACAAGCGCACCGCAAAGGCGTCCTGTTCGATGCCGTCGCCAAAGCCTTGATAAGCGATATCAAGGAACGGCACGTGCTCACGCTCGCGCAATACTTCCAGCACGGCTTTCCAGTCATCCAGCGACAGGTCGACGCCCGTTGGGTTATGGCAGCAAGCGTGCAGCACAACAACCGAGCGGGCGGGCAGGTTTTTCAGGTCTTCGAGCATGCCGGCGCGGTTGATGCCATGGCTGGCGGCGTCGTAGTAGCGGTAGTTGTGCACGGTGAAACCAGCGGACTCAAACAGTGCGCGGTGGTTTTCCCAGCTCGGATCACTGATCGCCACCACGGTGTTGGGCAGCAGACGCTTAAGGAAGTCTGCACCGGTCTTCAGAGCGCCCGTACCGCCCACGGCCTGAGTGGTGATCACCCGGCCTGAGGCGATCAGTTCGGAGTCGGCTCCAAGCAGCAGTTTCTGCACGGCGTTGTCATAGGCAGCAATGCCTTCAATCGGCAGGTAGCCGCGCGGTGCGTGGGCTTCAATGCGGGCTTTCTCGGCTTCGGCTACGGCGCGCAGCAATGGAATGCGGCCGTCCTCGTTGTAGTACACACCGACACCCAAGTTGACCTTGGTCGTGCGGGTATCGGCGTTGAATGCTTCATTGAGGCCCAGGATGGGATCGCGCGGTGCCATTTCGACGGCAGAGAACAGGCTCATGGATGCGGCAGCTCTGAAGAGGAGAGGTGAGTATCAAGCAACACCCTACTAGGGGTTGCGTAAGTGCGGCGGTAGTATACCGACGCATAACCTGTGCTGCGACAGCAGGCACACGCTTTTCACCGGTTTTGACGTAGGCTTTTAGGCCGCGTCACATCCGCTTGCCGAGGTCCTTCATGTCCGAGTTTCAATTGGTCACCCGTTTCGAGCCGGCCGGCGATCAGCCAGAGGCGATTCGGCAGATGGTCGAGGGCCTGGAGGCGGGCTTGTCGCACCAGACATTGCTCGGCGTAACGGGCTCGGGCAAGACCTTTTCGATCGCCAATGTAATTGCGCAGATTCAGCGTCCGACCTTGGTACTGGCCCCGAACAAGACCCTGGCCGCGCAGCTGTATGGCGAGTTCAAGAGCTTCTTCCCGAACAATGCGGTGGAGTATTTCGTTTCTTATTACGACTACTACCAGCCGGAAGCCTATGTGCCGTCCTCGGATACTTTTATCGAGAAAGACGCCTCGATCAACGACCATATCGAGCAGATGCGTTTGTCGGCGACCAAGGCGTTGTTGGAGCGGTCGGACGCAATCATCGTCACCACCGTGTCGTGCATCTATGGCCTGGGTAGTCCTGAGTCGTACCTGAAAATGGTGTTGCACGTCGACCGTGGCGACAAGATGGATCAGCGCGAGCTGCTGCGCCGCCTGGCTGACTTGCAATACACCCGTAACGACATGGATTTCGCCCGCTCGACCTTTCGCGTGCGCGGCGATGTGATCGACATTTACCCGGCAGAATCGGACCTGGAAGCCGTGCGCATCGAGCTGTTCGACGATGAAGTGGAAAGCCTCTCGGCTTTCGATCCACTGACCGGTGAAGTGATCCGCAAGATGCCGCGCTTTACCTTCTACCCCAAGAGTCACTACGTCACCCCGCGTGAAGTGCTGTTGGAGGCCGTGGAGAAGATCAAGGTCGAACTGGTCGAGCGTCTGGAATACTTGCGCGGCTCGGGCAAGCTGGTCGAGGCCCAGCGCCTGGAGCAGCGCACCCGTTTTGATCTGGAAATGATCGTCGAGCTGGGCTACTGCAACGGCATTGAAAACTACTCGCGCTACCTCTCCGGGCGCGACTCCGGCCAGCCCCCGCCGACGCTTTACGACTACCTGCCGGATCAGGCGCTGTTGATTATCGACGAGTCCCACGTCTCGGTGCCGCAGGTCGGGGCCATGTACAAGGGCGACCGCTCGCGCAAGGAGACCCTGGTCGAGTACGGCTTTCGTCTGCCCTCGGCGCTGGACAACCGGCCGATGAAGTTCGAGGAGTGGGAGGCGGCGAGCCCGCAAACCATCTTCGTTTCTGCTACGCCGGGTAATTACGAAGCTGAGCATGCCGGGCGGGTTATTGAACAGCTGGTGCGTCCGACCGGACTGGTCGACCCGCAAATTGAAGTGCGTCCAGCGTTGACCCAGGTCGACGACCTGCTCTCGGAAATTCACAAGCGCGTCGCCATTGAGGAGCGTGTGCTGGTCACCACCCTGACCAAGCGCATGGCTGAGGACTTGACCGATTACTTGGCTGATCACGGGGTCAGAGTGCGCTACCTGCACTCGGACATTGATACGGTGGAGCGGGTGGAAATTATCCGCGATCTGCGTATCGGCGCGTTTGATGTGCTGGTGGGGATTAACCTGCTGCGTGAAGGCTTGGACATGCCGGAAGTGTCGCTGGTGGCGATTCTCGATGCCGACAAGGAAGGTTTTTTGCGCTCCGAGCGTTCGCTTATCCAAACCATCGGTCGCGCCGCGCGTAACCTCAATGGTCGGGCGATTCTGTATGCCGACCGCATGACCGGTTCGATGGAGCGCGCCATCGGCGAAACCGAGCGCCGGCGTAATACGCAGATCGCTTATAACGAAACCCATGGTATTACTCCCAAGGGCGTATTCAAGGATGTTCAGGACATCCTCGAGGGCGCCGTTGTGCCGGGTTCGCGCAGCAAGAAGCGCAAAGGCATGGCCCAGGCGGCAGAAGAAAGTGCGCGCTACGAGAACGAACTGCGCTCGCCGAGTGAGATCACCAAGCGTATTCGTCAGCTGGAAGAGAAGATGTACCAATTGGCCCGCGATCTGGAATTCGAAGCAGCGGCGCAACTGCGTGATGAAATCCAGAAGCTGCGCGACCGGCTGTTGCAGGTTTAGCCTGACTCTTTAGAGTCTGCTTAAAGCCTTGCGAGCTAGAGTCCTGCAAGGCAAAAACAGGCGAGGACGCGGAGTGTACTTTTGTACATGAGCATTCCGAGCCTGTTTTTAACGCAGCAGGGCCGACGCGCAGCTGGCTTTAACGGGCTCTCAGCGGCGGCCGAAGATAATCAGCACCACCCCACCCAGTGTGATGCCGCAGGCGAGCATGGCGAGCAAGCTAAGCTGTTCGCCCAGCAGCAGATAGCCCAGCAGTAGGGCGACTACCGGATTTACAAAAGCAAAAGTCGATACCAGGCTCGGGCGCACCTCACGCAGCAGCCAGAAGTACGCCGGGTACACGCCGAGGCTCACCGGCAGCACCAGATAGGCCAGCCAGAGCCAAGCGTTGCTACTTATGTGGCGCAACTCGACTGCCTGCCAGTCACCGTGCCACAAGCCGAACAGTGCCAGAAGCAACGCCCCGGTCAGCATTTGCAAGCTCAGGCTCAGCCAGCTTGAGCGAAATGGCGGGCGTTGGCGTAACAGCCAAGCGCCGCAGGCCCATAACAGTGTGGCGACTACCACCAGCAGGCCGGCGAACCATTGCTCGGCTGAAGCGCTATGGCCTAGGCCGTTATTCATCAACAGCACAATTCCACTGCTGGCCAACGCCAGACCGCCTATCACCCACAGCGGTGGTCGCTCACCGAGCAGCCATTCCAAGGCCACGCTCCACAATGGCAGCGTGGTGTAGAGCATCGCGAGCATACCGGTTGGCAAAAATTGATTGGCATAGATCAAGGCGCCTTGGCCGACTGCAATCAGCGCCAGACTGCCGATCAAAATGCCGCCCCAGTCGCTGCGCTGTATGCGTAATTGGCCGCTGAGCACGACCCATGTCAGGGCGAGCAAGCCTGCAATTAAGAAGCGCAGGCTGCCGATGACAAACGGTGGCAACTCCAGCAGAAGAAAGTGGTTGGCCAGGTAGGTGGTGCCCCAGCCGATATAGATAGTGGCAAAGGCGATGATCAGCAGCAGGCTGCGGGCGCGTGATGGGGTGAGCATGATGGTCTGATTTGACGAGTCGGCAGGGCGGGCGGTTAAAAAGCTGCAGGGCCCGCAGTAGAGGGCGCCAGTCTAAGCGCGCTGGCGGTGTTGTCCAGCCTGCTGCGCGCTACAGGAGCCAGTATTGTTCTATTGCGGGGCGGCGTATCTGAAATAGCAGTGCTGGCTAGAGCCAGCAGCGGCCAGCCTGTTAATATCGCGGCCTTGAAACGATAGCCCGTTGCACATTCTTTGAGAGCTGCCATGACCACCGTTCGCACCCGTATCGCACCGTCGCCCACTGGCGATCCGCACGTAGGCACCGCCTATATCGCCCTGTTCAATCTGTGCTTTGCGCGTCAGCACGGTGGCGAATTTATTCTGCGTATCGAAGACACCGACCAAGTGCGTTCGACTCGCGAGTCGGAACAGCAGATCTACGATGCCCTGCGTTGGTTGGGTATTGAGTGGAGCGAAGGTCCGGATGTTGGCGGCCCGCACGGCCCGTACCGGCAAAGCGAGCGTGGGCATATCTACCAGAAGTACAGCGCCGAGTTGGTGGAGAAGGGGCATGCCTTCCACTGCTTCTGCAGTGCCGAGCGCCTAGACAAGCTGCGTGCCGAGCAAATGGAAGCCAAGCAGACGCCGCGTTATGACGGCCATTGCATGCATCTCTCCGTTGAAGAGGTGCAACAGCGCTTGACCGCCGGCGAGCCGAATGTGGTGCGTATGAAGGTGCCAACCGAAGGCGTGTGCGTGGTGCCAGACATGCTGCGTGGCGAAGTCGAGATCCCGTGGGATCGCATGGACATGCAGGTGCTGATGAAGACCGATGGCCTGCCGACCTACTTCCTCGCCAACGTGGTCGACGACCACCTGATGGGCATCACCCACGTGCTGCGTGGCGAAGAATGGCTGCCGTCGGCACCTAAATTGATTCTGCTCTACGAGTACTTCGGCTGGGACAAGCCGCAGCTGTGCTACATGCCGCTGCTGCGTAACCCCGACAAGAGCAAGCTGTCCAAGCGCAAGAACCCCACTTCCATCACCTTCTACGAGCGCATGGGTTATCTGCCGCAAGCCATGCTCAACTACCTCGGGCGCATGGGCTGGTCGATGCCGGACGAGCGCGAAAAGTTTAGCCTCGACGAGATGGTCGAGCATTTCGACATCAATCGGGTGTCGTTGGGCGGGCCGATTTTCGATCTGGAGAAGTTGTCCTGGCTCAACGGTCAGTGGATGCGTGAGCTGAGCGTTGAAGAGTTTGCGGCGGGTGCGCAAAAGTGGGCGTTCAATAATGACTACTTGATGCAGATTGCTCCGCACGTGCAGGGCCGGGTCGAGACCTTCAGTCAGATAGCGCCGCTGGCCAGCTTCTTCTTCGCCGGCGGCGTGGCTCCGGCCGCTGCGCTGTTTGAGCACAAGAAACTCTCGGCAGACCAGGTGCGCCAGGTCATGCAGCTGATTCTGTGGAAGCTTGAAGCGCTGCGTCAGTGGGAAAAAGAGCAAATCACCGGTTGCATACAGGCGGTGGTCGAGCACCTTGAGCTTAAGTTGCGTGACGCCATGCCGCTGATGTTTGCGGCTATTACCGGGCAGGCCAGTTCGGTGTCGGTGCTGGATGCCATGGAAATCCTCGGCCCGGACCTCACTCGCTTCCGCTTGCGCCAGGCTATCGAGCTGCTAGGCGGCGTATCGAAGAAAGAAAATAAGGAATGGGAAAAGCTGCTCGCAGCCATTGCCTGAGACGCTGGAGGCTTCGCCCTGCCGTCGCTGCGGCGCGCTGGGGTTGGGTAAGTGGTTGTTCTGTCAGCATAAAGAATGGGTATATAGATAAAATGTTGTTGACAGGTGCGGGGTGCGCTCTTAATATGCGCCCCGTCCTTGTGATGGGGGTATAGCTCAGCTGGGAGAGCGCTTGCATGGCATGCAAGAGGTCAACGGTTCGATCCCGTTTATCTCCACCATCTTCAAAGCCGAAAGGCTTGCCACAACTAGCTCTCGGGCTGGTTGCGTTGTAGAAGGGTTACGTCCCCTTCGTCTAGTGGCCTAGGACACCGCCCTTTCACGGCGGTAACAGGGGTTCGAGTCCCCTAGGGGACGCCAGTTTCAAAAAGCAGTGCTGGTTTGGGCTGTGAGCCGAGAGGCGATAAATCTGGGGGTATAGCTCAGCTGGGAGAGCGCTTGCATGGCATGCAAGAGGTCAACGGTTCGATCCCGTTTATCTCCACCAATTTTGCAGTAGCAACA
>Ga0209504_1000647_pt1 | contig 30083 bp, 30 predicted proteins | sample COGITO_mtgs_1005_FD_184791 | JGI IMG/M metagenome (GOLD analysis project Ga0209504, IMG submission 184791) | Pelagic marine microbial communities from North Sea - COGITO_mtgs_100511 (SPAdes) (version 2) | ecosystem: Environmental > Aquatic > Marine > Epipelagic ...
CGCGCAGTACCTGCCGGCTGAGGGTATACCTGGATGAGTACAGAAATGGCAGGGGCGGCTGGATTCGAACCAACGCATGCCAGGATCAAAACCTGGTGCCTTACCGCTTGGCGACGCCCCTGTATCTGTGTAACCGAATGCTCTGAGTTATATATCCGCTCCAGGACGGAATGGCAGGGGCGGCTGGATTCGAACCAACGCATGCCAGGATCAAAACCTGGTGCCTTACCGCTTGGCGACGCCCCTACATATAACCCGATATTGCTTTACAACTAACAGCACGCATTCACTTCTCGACCAATTTTTCTAGCTTGCGGTGCAACATCGAGATGTTACGGCCTTGGGCAATAAAACTTGGCAAAGTGGCTGGAAGTTGGCGGGCGACTTTATCAGCATCGTCCTGGTTTGGGAAGCTCCCAAACACACAAGCTCCAGTGCCGGTTAATCGAGTCGGAACAAATTTGTTCAACAAGATCAAAGCGTTACGAACTTCTGAGTAACGCTTCTGGACCACCGGCTGGCAGTCATTACGACCACCCCCCTCAAGAAGGCTGCGAACTTTAATGGGCGGCGTATCCCGTGTCAACTCAGGGTCGGAGAAAATTTCCGCTGTGCTGACAAGCACTTGCGGAATCGCCACGAGAAACCACGGTTCGCTCAGGGTCACCGGTTGCAGTTTTTCCCCGACGCCCTCGGCAAAGGCCGCGTGGCCGCGCACGAATACCGGCACATCTGCACCCAGGCTCAGGCCCAGGGTAGCGAGCTGATCTTCGCTGCAGTCGAGGTGCCACAGGTGCTTAAGGCCGAGCAGGGTGGTGGCGGCATCCGAGCTGCCGCCACCGATGCCGCCGCCCATAGGCAAGCGCTTGTCCAGCCAGATGTCGGCGCCCAGTGTGCATCGGGCATGCATTTGCAACAGGCGCGCAGCGCGCACGATCAGGTTGCTGTCGTGAGGCACACCTTCGATGTGGGTATGCAGGCGGATTTCCCCATCCTTGCGCAAGGCAAAGCCCAGCTCATCGCCGAAATCGAGAAACTGAAACAGCGTTTGCAGTTCGTGATAACCGTCGGCGCGGCGACCGAGGATGTGCAGCATCAGGTTGAGTTTGGCCGGTGCCGGCAGAATTAGCTCGGCAGCGGCGGGTATTGCTGGGTTGCTCATTGGCCAAGCTGGCGCGGTTGCCAGTCCTTGATCACTAAGGTGACTTGCAAGTCAAAACCGCTGAGTTTGATGCGCTCAGGCAGCCAGAAACCATTCTGTTCGCTATAGCTGAGGAATTCGACATGCCAGCCGTCTTGGTTCAGCTGCGCCAAATGGCTCTGGCTGTCGAGGTTTAGGCGGCTTTTGCTGTCGGGGGAGGGCAGCCCGCGAATCCACCAGAACAGGTGCGACACGGGTAGGTTCAAGCTCAGCTGCTCTTGTAGCAGTTGCTCCGGTGATTCGGCCTGGTAGCGCCCTTGGTTGGCCACTTCCAGTTGGATATCTCCAGGGCGGCCGGTCAGCCGAGCTGCGCCGCGACCCAGTGGGCCAGACAAGCGGATGTCGAAGTAATCTTGGCGTTGCAGCCAAAACAGGGTGCCGCTGCCGGAATCTTTTGGCGCGCGGATACCGACTTTGCCGTTGATCTGCCAGGCATCCAGGCTGCTAATTTGCTGTTTATGGGCTTGCCAGCTCTGCGCATTGCCCTGGCCTTCAAGGGCTTCGCGAGAGGTCAGGCCGGCGCAGCCTGCTAGTAATGTGATCAGGCTGAAAATCAGCAGGTGGCGCGCAAACATCAAAGTTTCTCTGCTCCGGTCAGGCGCAACAGTGTGCTGCGCAGTATGTCGCTATCAGGCTGTTGCTTTAGAGCGTCGCGCCAGAGTGCGCGCGCTTCCTTTTGCTTGCCTTGCGCCCACAGCACTTCGCCCAAGTGGGCGGCCACTTCGTGATCGGGAAACTCTTGCATGGCCTGACGCAACAGGCGCTCGGCTTCATCCAGGTTGCCCATGCGGTAATTCACCCAGCCGAGGCTGTCGAGAATGGCTGGATCCTGCGGGTTGAGCTGGTGCGCCTGTTCGATCAGTTGTTTGGCTTCGGCGTAACGCGTGGTGCGATCTGCCAGGGTGTAGCCCAGGGCGTTGAGGGCCATGGCGTTGTCTGGCTCGCGTTCGAGAATAAAGCGTAAGTCTTGCTCTAGTAGCGGCAGATCATCGCGTTTTTCCGCCAGCATGGCGCGGGTATAGAGCAGGTTGAGGTCATCTGGGAACTGCTCCAGGGCCTGCTGGATGAGCTGCCAGGCGCGCTCGGTGTCCTGCTGCTTGGACCAGGCTTCGGCCTCAATCAGGTAAAGCTGGATGGCGTAGTCGGGCTGGCTTTCGCGGGCCTGGCGCAAGTGGTTGGATGCTTCGCGGCCGCGTTGCTGCTTGAACAGAAGGTCGCTTTGTCGCGCCTGTGCTGGCAGGTAGTCGTTGCCGGGGCCGACCAGGGCGTACTCGATCAGAGCGCTGGGGATGTCGCCCAGTTCTTCATAGGCACGGCCCAGGTTGTAGTGTGCGGCATCGCTGTGACTGTTGCGCTCGACCAGCTCTTCCAGGTAAATGATCGCTTCTTTCCAGGCTTTTGCTTCCAGGCAGACCAAAGCCAAGGAAAAGCGCAAATCATCGTCGTTGGGGTATTGCTGCAGCAGTGAGGCAAATTCGCCTTTGGCATCATCCAGGCGATTCTCGGCGACCAACAAACGCGCATATGTCAGGCGCAAGCGTTTGTCTTCTGGGTGCTTTTCGATGCCGCTCTCAAGCAGCTGGAGGGCTTTATCATTGCGCTCTAGGCTTTGTAGAAGGCGTGCGTGCAGCAGGATTGAAGCTACCGGGCGGTCTTTGTTGGGTTGTTGCTCCAGCAACTCCAGTGCTTCCTGCGGGCGGCCATCTTGCTGCAGTAACAGGGCTTTACCAAATTGCAGCTGGCTGTTCTCTGGGTATTTCGCCTGCAAGCGATCAAAGCTTTGCAGCAGACCGGCGCGGGTGTCCGGGTCGGTTTCGGCAGCAGACAGGGCGAGGAAGTCGAAATGGGTGTCGCCCTGGCGCTGTAGGACCTGCTCCATAAACGCCATGGACTCGTCGTAGCGGCCAGCCCGCGCCAGCTGCACGGCGGCAGCCCGCTGGGCGTCGATGCTGTCAGGGGCGTTTTTGGCCCACAGCAGGCTGGTTTCCAGTGCGGGCTGTTCGGCCCCTAAGTATTCAGCAATGCGAAAGCCACGCTCGGCAACACCAGCGTCTTGGGTCGCTTCGGCCTGGACGGCATAGTTTTCCAGGGCAATGTCGAAGCGGTTGCGTTGGCCTGCCAGTTCAGCGATCAACAACGACAACAGGGTCTCTTGGCTGAACGCGCGGTAGACCTGTGGTTGTGCTTCTGGGGTGGCGACAGCGGGGTCTTCCACGGGTGGCGTGCCATCCGGGGCAGAGGAAGTAAACGTCTGGCAACCGCTTAATAAGACAGCAGCAGTCAGTAAAACGAAGGATCTATTCATAGGAAGAGTATGTGGCCAACCTGCGGTCTGGGCATCATGACACAAGCATTGTGGCAAGCCCATGGGCTGCCATGATCCTTAATGGCACGGATAAGTCTGGCTATTAGGACAATAGGCAGCAGTGGTTGTTCTCGCTTTGCCGAAGTAGGACAATCGCCGGCTCCCACTCCCTGTCAGCGATCGTGCATGGCCTTTATTGCCCTCGGTATCAACCATAAGACCGCCTCGGTGGATGTGCGCGAACGCGTGGCTTTCATCCCGGAGCAGTTGGTTGAGGCGTTGCAGCAGCTGTGCCAGCGCACCAGCAGTCGTGAGGCGGCGATTCTCTCAACCTGCAACCGCAGTGAGTTGTACCTCGAGCAGGATGAGCTAAACGCTGATGAGGTGTTGGCCTGGTTGGCCCATTATCACCAGTTGAGCCTCGATGAGCTGCGTGCCTGCGCCTATATCCATGCGGATGACGAGGCGGTGCGGCACATGATGCGTGTGGCGTCCGGGTTGGATTCCATGGTGCTGGGCGAGCCGCAAATTCTCGGCCAGATGAAGTCGGCCTTTGCCGTGGCGCGCGAGGCAGGCACCTTGGGGCCGCTGCTCGGGCGTCTATTTCAAGCCACGTTTAGCACCGCAAAAACCGTGCGCACCGATACCGCGATTGGTGAGAACCCGGTTTCCGTGGCCTTTGCTGCCGTTAGCCTGGCCAAGCAGATATTCGCGGACCTAAACCGCAGTCAAGCACTGCTGATTGGCGCAGGCGAGACCATTAGCTTGGTCGCCCGCCATCTGCATGATCAGGGCATCAAGCGCATCGTGGTGGCCAACCGTACACTGGAGCGCGCCAGCAGCCTGGCTGAACAATTTGGTGCCCATGCGGTGCTGTTGTCGGAGATTCCTGGCGAGCTGGTCAACAGCGACATTGTTATCAGTTCTACTGCCAGTCAGCTGCCGATCCTCGGTAAGGGCGCGGTGGAGCGGGCGCTGAAGCAGCGCAAGCACAAACCGATTTTTATGGTCGACATCGCCGTGCCGCGTGATATTGAACCGGAAGTGGGCGAGCTGGATGACGTTTACCTGTACACCGTCGATGACCTGCATGAGGTCATCGCCGAGAACCTCAAGAGCCGCCAGGGTGCGGCTCAGGCCGCCGAAGAGTTGGTTAGCGTCGGCGCCCAGGACTTTATGCAGCGCCTGCGCGAACTGGCCGCTGTCGATGTGCTCAAGGCTTATCGTCAGCAGGCCGAGCGCCTGCGCGATGAGGAGCTAAACAAAGCTTTGCGCCTGCTCAGCAACGGCAGCGCGGCTGAGGATGTGTTGGCGCTGCTGGCCCGCGGTCTGACTAACAAGCTGTTGCATGCGCCCAGCGTGCAGTTGAAAAAATTCTCTGCTGACGGCCGCGTTGATGCGCTGGGCGTCGCTCAAGAACTGTTTGCCCTCGACGAGGGCGCGTCGCCTGCTGCGGCCCATACTGGCCCGGCCAATAATTAAAGGTCTGCAATGAAAGCGTCACTGATCAATAAACTCGACCTGTTGCAGGATCGCTTCGAAGAGCTGATGGCGTTGCTTAGCGATGGCGAAGTGATCAGCAATCAGACTCAGTTTCGCGCTTATTCCAAGGAATATGCCGAAATTGAGCCGGTTTATCAGGCGTTCAGTGCTTTTCGTAAGGTCCAGTCTGATCTTGAAGGCGCTCAGGCGCTGCTCAAGGACAGCGACCCGGATATGCGTGAGATGGCCGAAGAAGAAGTTGCCGAGGCCAAAGAACAGCTAATCGAACTGGAAGCCAGTCTGCAGCGCATGCTGCTGCCCAAAGACCCGAATGACGGGCGCAACGTATTCCTCGAAGTGCGCGCCGGTACCGGTGGCGACGAGGCGGCGATCTTCTCTGGCGACCTCTTTCGCATGTACTCACGCTATGCCGAGAAGCAGGGCTGGCGGATTGAAGTGCTCTCGGCCAGCGAGGGTGAGCACGGCGGTTATAAAGAAGTGATTGCCCGGGTTGAGGGCGATAACGTTTACGGCAAACTCAAGTTTGAGTCTGGCGCACACCGTGTACAGCGTGTGCCGGAAACCGAGTCCCAAGGTCGTGTTCATACCTCGGCCTGTACCGTTGCCGTGCTGCCTGAACCGGATGAGCAGATGGCCATCGACATTAACCCGGCTGATTTGCGGGTAGACACCTACCGCTCCTCAGGCGCGGGTGGCCAGCACGTCAACACCACCGACTCTGCTGTGCGGATTACCCACATTCCCACCGGTACCGTGGTGGAGTGCCAGGACGAACGCTCGCAGCATAAGAACCGCGCCAAGGCCATGGCCTGGCTGGCGGCCAAGTTGAAGGACCAGCAAGAGGCGGCCGCGCACAAGGAAATTTCCGATTCGCGCAAGCTGCTGGTGGGCTCCGGTGACCGTTCCGAGCGCATCCGCACCTATAACTTCCCGCAAGGCCGGGTCACCGATCACCGCATCAACCTGACCCTGTATTCGCTGAACGAAGTGATTGCCGGCGGCGTTGAGGCGATTATCGAGCCGCTGCTGGTCGAGTACCAGGCCGATCAGCTGGCTGCCTTGAGCGATTAACCCCGATATTTGGGTAGGGTGGATGACGCTTTTTCATCCACCAGAGGTTCCCATGGTGGATCGATAAAGCGCGAGCTACGCGCCCCGATCCACCCTACGTGAGATAGCCGCCCCAATGCCTAGCATCGAATCCCTGTTGAGCAACGCCGAACTACCTGGCTCGCCAACCCCGCGCCTGGATGCCGAGTTGCTGCTCGCCCACGCCCTGGGCAAGTCGCGCAGTTATCTGCACACCTGGCCGGAGCGTGCGCTCGATGCGGCGCAGCTTGAGTGTTATCAGGCGGCAATGGTGCGGCGTCAGGCGGGGGAGCCGGTGGCTTATATTCTCGGTCAGCAGGGCTTCTGGAGCCTGGAGTTGGAGGTTGCGGCGCACACCCTGATTCCGCGGCCCGATACAGAATTGTTGGTTGAGACTGTTCTGGCGCTGCTGCCGGCCACACCGGCGCAGGTGCTTGATCTGGGCACTGGCACCGGTGCGATTGCTTTGGCGCTGGCCAGTGAGCGCCCGGCCTGGCGGCTAACCGGGGTGGACCGAGTGGCGGAGGCGGTGGCGCTGGCCGAGCGCAACCGTACACGGCTTAAATTGAACAACTCGGCTTTTGTTGAAAGCCATTGGTTTAGTGCCTTGGCCGGCCAGCGTTTTCAGCTGATTGTCAGTAATCCGCCGTATATCGCCGCCGATGATCGTCATCTGGCTGAGGGTGATGTGCGTTTTGAACCAAGCAGCGCGCTGGTCGCCGGGGCGGACGGGCTGGATGATATCCGCCTGATTATCCAACAGGCACCGGGCTATCTTGAAGCAGGTGGCTGGTTGCTGCTGGAGCATGGCTTCGATCAGGCTGCGGCGGTGCGCGAGCTGCTCAGCGCACGTGGTTTTAGCGTGGTGGAAAGCCGACGTGACCTGGGCGGCCACGAACGCATCAGTCTGGGACGTTTCGATAATGAGTGACGCCAAGAGTAGTGCCATGAATTCCCAGGACATGCTGACGGATGAGGAACTGCTGCGTTACAGCCGGCAGATCCTCCTGCAACAGATCGATATCGACGGCCAACTGCGCCTGAAAAACAGCCGTGCGTTGATCATCGGCCTAGGTGGCTTGGGCTCCCCGGTGGCGCTGTATCTGGCGGCGGCCGGGGTAGGTGAATTGCACCTGGCGGACTTCGATACGGTCGATTTGACCAACCTGCAACGGCAGATCGTGCATGACACCCAAAGCATCGGCCTGAGCAAGGTCGATTCGGCGAGCAAACGCCTGCTGGCGATCAATCCGCAGTTGCGCGTGCACGCCCATCGTCAGGGATTGGACAGCGATTCGCTGGCCGCGGCGGTGGCTGCTGTGGATCTGGTGTTGGATTGCTCGGATAACTTCAGCACCCGCGAGGCGGTCAATGCTGCCTGTGTGGCGGCCAAGGTGCCGCTGGTCAGCGGCGCGGCGATCCGCTTGGAAGGCCAGCTGTCAGTGTTCGACCCGCGTCGCGATGACAGCCCTTGTTACCACTGTATTTATGGTCATGGCAGCGAAGCCGAGCTGACCTGTAGCGAAGCCGGTGTGGTCGGCCCGCTGGTGGGCATGGTCGGCAGTTTGCAGGCGCTGGAAGCCTTGAAGTTGCTGGCGCAGTTTGGTGAGCCGCTGGTGGGGCGCTTGCTGCTGATCGATGCATTGGGCAGCCGCTTCCGTGAGTTACGGGTCAAGCGTGATCCCGGTTGCAGTGTGTGTGGCAGCCATGCCCCGTAACGCATGCAGAGACGCGCCGATTGGCGTGTTCGACTCAGGTGTCGGCGGGCTGTCGGTGCTGCGCGAAATTCGCACGCTGTTGCCCAATGAGTCGCTGCTGTATATAGCCGACAGCGGGCATGTGCCCTACGGCGAAAAGAGTCCTGAGTTTATCCGTGAGCGTTGCCGGGTACTGGCTGAGTTTCTACTCGCCCAGGGCGCCAAGGCGCTGGTGCTGGCCTGTAATACCGCCACCGTGGCCGGGGTTGCCGAACTGCGCGAGCGTTATCCGCAGTTACCGCTGGTGGGCATGGAGCCGGCGGTAAAGCCGGCGGCGGCCGCAACAACGAGTGGCGTAGTCGGTGTGCTGGCCACCACGGGCACGCTGAAAAGTGCCAAATTCGCTGCCTTGCTCGACCGTTTCGCCAGCGATGTACGGGTGATTACCCAGCCTTGTCCAGGGCTGGTGGAGCAGATCGAAGCCGGCGAGCTGGATAGCGCGGCAACCCGTGAGTTGCTGCAGGGCTTTGTCGCACCGTTACTGGCCGAAGGCTGCGATACGCTGATTCTCGGCTGCACCCATTACCCCTTTATCAAACCGCTGCTGCGCAGCTTGGTGCCCGACTCGATCAGCTTGATCGACACCGGGCCTGCAGTGGCGCGCCAGGTTCAGCGTCTGCTGGCAGACCATGATCTGCTCGCTAATGGCACGGCACAACCGACGCAGTTCTGGTCCAGTGGCGAGCCGCAAGCGCTGCAGCAAGTATTGCCCTTGCTCTGGGGTGACGCAGCTCACGTGCGGGCACTGTCGTAGTACGCTAGTACCTTTAGTGCTTCCCCCAGGCAGCGGTTTTTCGGTACTCTTTTGCCGCGACTACGCGCATTTTTATTGGGTGAAGAAGGACAATTGCCATGAGAAAAATTGTGAATTTGGTTGCGTTTGCAGCCCTGGCATGTGGGTCTGTCAGTGCTGTGCAGGCAATGGATATGACTGTTGCCATCGGGCAAACCGGCGACTCAACCATGACGTATCGCCTGGGCACCCAGTTCGATTTCAACCAAAGCTGGTTTGCCAGTGATGTAGGACGCCTGACCGGTTACTGGGATGCGGCTTACACCTATTGGGATGGCGACAAAACCGCCAGTAACCACAGCCTGTCGTTCAGCCCGGTATTCGTTTACGAATTTGCCGGCGAACGTTTTAAACCCTATGTCGAGGCCGGTATTGGTATAGCGGCATTCTCCAGCACTGAGCTTGAGAGCAACGACCTGGGCTCGTCCTTCCAGTTTGAGGATCGCCTCGGTTTCGGCGTGCGGTTTGCTGATCAGGAAGTCGGCGTGCGTGCCATGCACTACTCCAATGCCGGGATCAAAAAGCCCAACGATGGGGTTGAGAGCTATTCCCTGCATTACCGCCTGAGCTTCTAAAGCGCCAACGCTAAAAAACCGGATCCTGATCCGGTTTTTTTATGGCGTATTGTCCATGGCTGCTAGCCGCGGCGCCGTCGTTACGCGCTGTTCGAGCATCGGCTGTTTGCCATGAAGCGCTTAGCGGTAAATGCTCGACATGCCCTTGCGCTCTTCCAGGCACTCAGGGGACGCGGTCTCGAATTCGCGGCAAATCAGCGGGCGCACTTCGTAGATGGTGCAGCGCATCGTGTTGCGGTCCAGCGCCGCACACCAGCCGTCGTCCAAGCGCAGCATGACTTCGCCGCCCCAGTCATCGGTATCTATATAGCGCGGCGGTACGCCAGTATCGGTAATCAGCATGACTTCCAGCTGGCAGCAGCATGCCGCGCAGTTGGAGCAACTGACGGCTTCTGGGGTGTGCAGCTGGATGTGGGGAATGCTCTCGCTCATGCCGCGCAGTGTACGCCATGGGCGTCGTTCAGGGGCTGGGCTGACGACCTAGATGCGCTTTAGCTACGCCGATTGCTGCGTGCGCAGGCGCTGTTCGTGCTGGTTGCGATAAAGCTTGGCGAAGCCATGCAGCACGGGCATCACTACCGCCCAGATGGCTGCGATTAGCAGCAGGCTTTGCCAGGTGCCATAGGGCAGGATAACGCCGGCAATCTGTGCACCGCCGTAATAAGACAGGGGTGCGCCGATGGCTCCCAGCAAGCTGCCGCGCCACCAGGGTTGCGCGGTCCAGGCCAGGCAGTGATTAAGCGTGGTAGCCAGCAGCAACCACAGGCAGGCGAGCCACAGGGGGATCAGCGTGCGCGGCTCGCCAAACTCAAACACGCCGAGGTTGAGCAGGAAGCTGTCCAGGGCGCTGCCGGCAATAAATACTGTCACCAGCAACTTGCCTTCGGTAGCCCAGCTGCTGGTCCAGAGCAGGTGTACTGCCAGCACCGCGGCAACAATCAGCAGCCATAAACTGTCGCCGCCAAACACGCAGGCGAACCAGCCGAGCTGAAACAGCAGGGTGTTGACGATCAATTTAGGCATCGAGGTTTCCCAGTAATGGCGCCGGACGGGCCGACGGTTTGGCCAGCAGCAGTTGCGCGGTGCCGATGGTGCGCTCGATAAAGCCGCCCTCGCAATAGCAGAGGTAAAACTCCCACAGACGGAAGAAGTAGTCGTCGTAGCCTTGTTGTTCGAGCTTGTGCCGCGCGTGGCGCAGGTTGTCGTGCCAGATGCGCAAAGTGCGCGCGTAGTGCAGGCCGAAATCTTCCATGTGGTGCAGGTTCATGTCGGTCTTGGCGGTGATGATTTCCAGCATCTTGTTCACCGAGGGCAGGGCGCCGCCGGGAAAGATATAGCGCTGGATAAAGTCGACGGCGCTCTTCGCCTGCTCATAGCGTTGATCGCGGATGGTAATGGCTTGCAGCAGCATCAGCCCATCGGGCTTGAGCAGGTTGGCGCATTGTTCGAAGTAGGTGGGCAGAAAACGATGGCCCACGGCTTCGATCATCTCGATCGACACCAGCTTGTCGTACTGCCCGGCCAGATCACGATAATCCTCCAGCAGCAGGGTGATCTGGCTTTGTAGGCCCAGCGTCCTGATGCGTTGCTCGGTGTAGGCAAACTGCTCGTGCGACAAGGTGGTGGTGGTGACTTTGCAGCCGTAGTGAGTGGCGGCGTAGATCGCCATGCTGCCCCAGCCGGTACCAATTTCCAGCAGGTGGTCGCTGGGCTTGAGTGCGAGCTTCTGGCAGATGCGTTCAAGCTTGTTCAGCTGCGCCTGTTCCAGGCTGTCGTCGGCGCTGCGGAACATGGCCGCCGAGTACATCATGCTCGGGTCGAGAAATTGCTCGAACAGGTCGTTACCCAGGTCGTAATGGGCCGAGATGTTCTTGCGTGAACCCTTGCGGGTGTTGCGGTTGAGCCAATGCAGGCCCTGAATCAGCGGGCGGCCGAGCTGGGCCAGGCCGTTTTCCATGGCGTCGAGCACATCGAGGTTACTGACGAACACGCGGATCACCGCGGTCAGATCAGGGCTGGTCCAGTAACCATGGATATAAGCCTCCCCCGAACCTATTGAGCCGTTACCGGCCACCAGCCCCCAGAGCGCGCCATCTTGCACCTGGATCTCGGCGCAGAGGCTGGAGTGCGGGTCGCCGAACTCCATGCGTTCGTCACCTTCGACGACCACCAACTGGCCATGACGCAGTTGCTTGAGCTGGCGCAGCACCGCCCGGCGTAGCAGGCTGGCACCGATGCCGCTGCCGGCGCGCACACTGTCTTTCGCGGAGACAAGGCTAGAGCTTTTCATGGGGGGCTTCCTTTGATACGGAGCGGGCAGCGCGGAAATCGCCTTCAGCGGCCCGATGGGTGAACAGGGGGATGCGTTTGAGCAGCAGGCGCAGGGCTTGCCAGTAGATGGCCACGACGGTTTTGCCGGTCATCCAGGGAAACTGAATCAGGTAGCGGTGCAGGCTGGCGCGGGTCAGTTCGCTGCGTTGCAGGGTGAGCGTGGCGTCGAAGAGTTTTTCATCCGCTTGCCAGTCGGCCATATGAATGCCCAGGCGCTCGCCTACGGGGCTGAAGCTCATGCGGTACTCCAGCTCACGCGGTAGAAACGGCGACACGTGAAACGCCTTGGCCACGGCTACGTGCTGATGGCCTGTGCCTTCTGCTGGCAGCACGTAGTGGTAGCGCTCGCGGAACGGCGTGTTGCTCACCTCACAGAGAATCGCCGCCAGGCTGCCATCGGCCTCATGGCAGTAAAAGAAACTGGCGGGGTTGAATGCCAGGCCCCAGCTGCGTGGCTGGGTCAGCAGGCAGATATGCCCCAGCGGCGTGCGACCTAGGGCTTCAGTGACACGCTGGCGCACGGCGTCGATCAGACGCACGCCGGCGCGGGTGAACTGCGGCAGGTAATCGGTTTCACGAAAGGCGAAGGGCGCAAAACGGCCACGCCCGGCCAGTGGCGACAAGGCGAGTACCGCCTCCTGCTCGCTCAGGTCGAGGTAAAGCAGGCCCATGCGGTAGCGGAAGTTGTGCACGCGCGGCGCAAAACGCCGGTGCTGCACCCAGCCGCTGTACAGGGCGCTGTTCATCGCCGCAGGGCTGTTCATTACAGTTGCTCGCCGAATTCACGGGCCACGCGCAGTGCGCTGACCACGCCATCTTCGTGAAAACCGTTGGCCCAGTACGCCCCACAGAAGTAGCTGCGGTTGGCGCCCAGCAGTTCTTCCCAACGTGCTTGCGCCTGGGTGCCGGCCAGGCTGTATTGCGGGTGGGCGTAGGTGTAGCGCGCCAGGATTTTGCTCGGATCGATGGCGGCGGTCTGGTTCAGGCTGACGCAAAAAGTCGTGTCGCTCTGGATGCCCTGCAAAATATTCATGTCATAAGTCACGGCCGCCGGTTGATCCGCAGGCCCGCCCAGGCGGTAGTTCCAACTGGCCCAAGCCAGTGGCCGTTTTGGCAGCAGGCGTGTATCGGTATGCAGCACCACATCGTTATCGGCATAAGGCAATGCGCCGAGGATTTCTTGCTCAATTCGCGTGGGCTCGGCCAGCAGCGCCAGGGCCTGATCGCTGTGGCAGGCGAAAATTACTCTGTCGAAACGCTCACTGCCGGCGGCGCTGTGCAGGGTCACGCCGTCCACATCGCGTTCTACGCGGCTAACCGGGCAGTTCAGGCGGATATGCTGTTTGAAGGATTCGGTCAGCGGCGCGATGTAGCTGCTGGAGCCGCCTTCCACCACACACCACTGCGGCCGATCGCTGACCGAGAGCAAGCCGTGGTTCTTGAAGAAACGCACAAAGAATTGCAGCGGAAAACCCAACATGTCGTTCAGCGACATCGACCAGATCGCCGCACCCATGGGCACGATGTAATGCTGGATAAATCGCTCGCTGTAGGCATTGGCCTTGAGGTAGTCACCCAGGGTCATATCGCTGGCGATTCGTTGCAGGTTCAGGTCAATCAGCGCCTCACGGTTAAACCGCAGAATGTCACGCACCATGCCCCAGAACTTCGCTGATATCAGGTTGCTGCGCTGAGCAAACAGACTGTTGAGGTTGTGCCCGTTGTACTCAACGCCGCTCACCGGATCGCTGACCGAGAAACTCATTTCGGTATCTTTGAAGCCAACACCGATCTGGCTGAGCAGGCGGATAAAGTTGGGGTAGGTCCAGTTGTTAAACACAATAAAACCGGTGTCCACCGCATAGGGCTGGCCATCCACCTGCACATTTACGGTGTGGGTATGGCCGCCGATCCATTCGCCCGCCTCGAACACCGTAATGTCGTGGTTACGATTAAGCAGGTAGGCACTGGTTAAACCGGCGATGCCGCTGCCGATAATGGCGATTTTCATGGGGTGTCCTTGGTCTTAGCTTCGGTGCGGGCCATGCGCGCGCCGATGGCTACTTGTAAGCGTTTGGGCAGGCAGCCAAGTAGCTTGAGAATGGCAATAAAGGGGCCGGGGAAGGCGATTTCAAAAGGCTGCCCGGCCAGGCGCTCGGCGATATAGCGGGCGGCTTTGTCGACCGGCCAGCGCATGGGCATGGCAAAGTCATTTTTCTGCGTCAGCGGCGTGTCGACAAAGCCGGGGCTGACCAGGGTCACGGCAATGTTCTCGGCGCGCAGATCAATGCGTAGGGTTTCCATCAGGTAGCGCATTGCCGCTTTCGATGCGCCGTAAGCCTCGGCCCGTGGTAGCGGCATAAAGGTCACCGAGCTGCCGACCCCGACCAGGTGCGGGCGGTTACCCAGACGCAACAAGGGCAAAGCGGCCTCGATGCAGTAGCTGGCGGTAAACAGGTTGGCTCGCATCACCCGCTCAATCATCGCGGCCTCAAACGTGCTGACCTCGACATACTCGCAGGTGCCCGCATTGAGAATGGCGCAATCCAGCGCGCCCCATACCTGGGTGATGTGCTCGCCAATCGTGCGTACTTCGTCGGCATCACTGAGGTCGCCGGCGACCACCAATACCTGGTGGGGGTAGCGTTTGGCCAGGGCCTGCAAGGGCTCCAGCGTGCGTGCGCTAAGTGCCAGGCGGTGGCCTTGCTGCAGCAACTGTTCGGCGAGTGCGGCGCCGATGCCACTGCTGGCGCCGGTGAGCCATATACGTCGTGCGTTGACGTTCATGCCAACCTCCTTTTTAGCCAGCGAATCGCCGAGCCGAGTAAGGGCAGGTGCTCATAGAGCAGGCTGCCGGCGTCGAAATAGTCGCGGTGGCGATAGACTTTGCTGTGCCACAGCAGGTGCGAGCAGCCTTCCACACGGATCAACTGGCCAGCCGCCAGGCGTGGGTGGCGATAGCTCATGGTCCAGCGCAGGTAGCCTTCACCTTCGCGCACCTGGTCAAAGCCGTAGAAGTCAAAGCGCAGCTCGCTGACGTTAGCGTACAGCTCGTCAAAGTAGCGCTGCATATTGGCCAGCCCGCGTATCTCATGCAGGGGGTCGCAGAACAGCGCATCGTCGCTGTAAAGCTGGCCCAAACGGTCTAGGTTGTTCTTGTTCAGCCCGGCAAAATCCTGGGCGAACTGACGTAGAAAATCGCTCATAACGCCTCCTTGGCAGCAAAGTGCGGCAGGCTTTTGAAGGCCGCCAGGGCACGCGCACGGCTCTTGCTCAAATCGACAATGGGCGCGGGGTAATCGGCAACGCCGAACAGCCCGCCGATGGCCGCCGGGTTATGAATGTTGGTTTTGTTGAGGCCAACCAGCTCTGGCAGCCACTGGCGGATAAAACGGCCATCCGGGTCGAATTTCTGCGACTGGCTGAGCGGGTTGAAGATGCGGAAGTAGGGCGCCGAATCGGTGCCGGTGGAGGAGCTCCACTGCCAGCCGCCGTTGTTTGCCGCCAGGTCACCGTCGATCAGGTGGCGCATGAAGAAACGCTCGCCTTCGCGCCAGTTGATCAGCAAGTTCTTGGTCAAAAACATCGCCACAACCATGCGCAGGCGGTTGTGCATCCAACCGGTGGCCAGCAGCTGACGCATCGCCGCATCAATAATCGGCAAGCCGGTGCGGCCTTCCTGCCAGGCTTTCAGTTCCAACGGCGCATCACGCCAGGCCACGGCTTCAGTTTCCGCGCGAAACGCGCGGTGCATGGAGACGCGCGGGTAGCCGACCAGAATATGTTTGTAGAACTCACGCCAGAGCAGCTCGTTAATCCAGGTCACCACACCGACATTGCCGCTGTCGAACTCACCCTGATTGGCGGCCAGCGCCGCATGCAAGCACTGGCGCGGCGAAATCACCCCAGCAGCCAGATAAGCAGACAGTTGACTGGTGCCGGGTTTCGCCGGGAAATCGCGAGCGCCCTGGTAGTACTCAATGTGCTCGGCGGCGAAGTCATCCATCCGTCGTTGCGCTTCGGCTTCGCCGGCAGGCCACAGCTGACGCAGCGTGTCAGTGGGTGGCGCAAAACCGCTGACCTGATCGGGCAGGCTATCACTGCTGATCGCCAGTTTTTCTTGCGCCTTGGGGGTGACGATCCGGACGGGCAGGGCGGTGTGCAGACGCTGATAGCAGACCTTGCGAAATTGGCTGTAGACCTGGAAGTAGGTGCCTGATTGAGTCAGCACGCTACCGGGCTTGAACAGAACCTGATCCAGGTGACGGCGCAAGCTGATGCCTTGCGCGTCAAGTGCATCGGCCACGGCCTCATCGCGGCGGCTTTCATGCACGCCATATTCTTCGTTGACCTGTACTTGGCCGATCTGCAGTTGCTGGCACAGCGCGCTGATGACCTTTGGTGCAGCGCTCCAGTCATCGGCGTGACGCACCAGCAATGGCACGTTAAGTTTGCCCAGTTCAATGGCCAGCTCTTTGAGGTTGCGCAACCAGAAGTCGACCTTACTCGGCGCATCATCGTGCGCCAGCCATTGGCCGGGGCTGATCAGGTACACGGCAACTGTCGGGCCGTTGGTCATGGCCGCGGCCAGCGCGCTGTTGTCCTGTACCCGCAGGTCAGTGCGAAACCAGATGAGTTGCAGCATGGTATTTTCCATCAGCTGTGCAGCAAGTTGAGGTCGGTGAGGCAGTGCAGGGCAGCCAGCGGATCGACTGCCAGGCTCAGTTCGGGGTTTTGCTGCGCGATGACCTTGAGCTCATCGGCGTGGATCTGCACCACCTGGCCAACCAGCAAGCACGGGCAGTCATAGCCGCCCAGCAGACGTTGCAGGTGGGTGCTGTTGAGCGCCTGGCTGGAATGCAGCAGCAGCGCGCGCGGTTGAATATGTTCAACCGCCAGGGCGAGTTCAGGCGGTGGCAACGGCCAGTCGAACACTTCAACCGTCACTCCCGCATTGCTCGCCAGCCAAGCGGTCAGCCACATGCCAGCCGCCATGGGCAGGTCAGATACATTGATCAGCAGCAATGGCGCACCATTGTGTTGGCGGTTGTTGTGGTAGAGGCGAGCACCGAGCTTGCTGCGCAGCCACGAATAGAAAAATACCCGCTCAGCCTGTGCACCAAATTGATTGCGCCAACGTAACTCCAGCTCCTCAAGCAGCGGCAAAAGCAGTTGCTCGCACAGGGTATTAGGCGGGTAGAGCGCCAGTTCTCTGTTGAAGCAGTCGTCCAGACGGCGTTCGCTGAGGTTGCAGATGGCTTCCTGCAGTTGCTGGCGCTTGGTTTCCCACTGTGAGCTGGCTTCGGCAAACGCAGGCTGGTTGCTGCGCAACAGGCCTTTGACTTGGCTGACCGACACGCCACGATTGAGCCACGTGAGAATGGCCTGAATGTGCGCGACATGCTCATCTGAATACAGGCGATGCCCTTTGGGCGTGCGGTGCGGCACGATCAGGCCATAACGGCGCTCCCACGCGCGCAGCGTGACGGCGTTGACCCCAGTGATGCGCGCGACATCGCGGATCGGCATAAAACCTTGAGCAATGGCGGCTTGGTAGTCGTCCGCACTCTGGCCGTCGGTGGTCGGCTCAAGGCTCATAGGGCATTACGCAAGCTGAGGCTTTCTGGATGCGGCTGCAGGTACACCTGCTGCGCGATATAAGTGTCAGGGTGGCGGCGCAAGTGATGTTTGAGCAAGGTCATGGGCACCACCAACGGCACGACGCCATGGCGATACTGGCCAATCAATTGCTGCATTTCCTGCTTATCTTCGCTGCTCAGCGCTCGCTTGAGGTAACCGCTGATGTGCTGCAACACGTTGCTGTGGGTGCGGCGGGTGGCGCAGCTTTTCAGCGCGCTCATCAGCTCGCTGAAGTAGCGTGGGGCCAGCTCGTTTAAATCCTGCTGGCCGAGCTCACCGAGCATGCGCCCGAGCTGTTTGTACTGCTGCGGATTGGTGGCCATCAACAGGTATTTGTAACGCGAGTGGAAGGCAATCAAGCTTTGCCGGGTCAGGCCATCACGCAGTAGCTGTTGCCATTCAGAGTAGGCAAATACGCGGGTGATGAAATTCTCGCGCAGGATCGGGTCGTTAAGGCGGCCGTCTTCTTCTACCGGTAGGTTGGGGTGCCGCGCGCAGAATGCCTCGGCAAAAATACCGCGCCCTGGCTCGCTGGGGCGGCCGTTGTCCTGGTACACCTTGACCCGGTGTAAACCGCAGGAAGGCGACTGCTGCATAAAAATGTAGCCGCAGATATCGGTCAGCTCGCCCGCCATGCGCTCGCCGTAGGCGGCCAAGGGCTGGGTGACATCCATTTCGCGGTTGACGGTGCCCAGGGCGCGGGGCGCTTGTGGGTCGCCGACCAAACGGATCGGTTCACGCGGGGTGCCCATGCCAATCGCCACTTCCGGGCATAAGGGGGCGAAGTCGAAATACTCGCTGAGTACTCGGTTGCACAGCCGTGACTCTTTGTGACCGCCGTTGTAGCGCACCTCGGAGCCCAGCAGGCAAGCGCTGATGCCCAGCTTGGGTTTGGCGACGGCGTTTTCGGATGGGCTCATGGGGTAACCTCTGATGGCGACTTGTACAGATCCTGATGGATGTACAACTTAACTTCATCATAGGCTCGTAGTTGTACAAGTCAATATATTTGTACAACTACTGTATGGCTTTGTCTGTGCTGATTACTTCCAGCCCATGCACCACTGTTCAGGATTTTCCAGTACGCGCCAGTCCATGCGTTGGCAGCGCTGGTTGAGCACCGCTTGCAGCTCAATCTGTAACACCGTGCCGTCCTCATCACAGAACAGTTCGGTGACGAGGAAATGTTTTTCACGGTTTTGCGGCTGCGCGGCTGTCCATTTCGACAGCAGCAGCTTGTGTGGGTTGATGCGGTGCTTATTGGGCGTGGCGTGCTTGTGCGTGTTCATTGCTGGTGTTCGAGCAAACGCCGCGCCGCCTCCTGACCGCTGAGCCAAGCGCCTTCAACCCGGCCGGACAAGCACCAGTCACCACAGGCATAAATACCCAGATCGGCATCGGCCAATACGCCCCACTGATGCGCGCTGGCTGGGCGTGCGTAGAGCCAGCGGTGCGCCAGGCTGAAAGCCGGAGCGGGCACGGCGCAACCGATCAGCTCGGCGAATGCGCCGAGTAAATGCCCGATCACGTCTTCTTTGGGCAGATCCAGGTGTTGTTTGGTCCACTGGCTGGTGGCATGCAGCACCCAGGTATCAAGGTGGGTGTCGCGGCCGGGTTTGCTGCGGTTGCGCGCGAGCCAATCGAGCGGGCTGTCTTTTACAAAGCAGCCTTCGACGTTGCTCTGCAATGGGGCGTCGAACGCCAGGGCGATTGCCCAGGTTGGGTCCATGGTCACGCTGGCGGCAGCCCCCGCGAGTTTTGGCACGCTGGACAGCAGCGCTGTGGCCTGCGGCGCCGGGGTGGCGACAATCACGTGGCTGAACGGGCCGTGGCTGTTGCCCTCGGCATCTTGTAAGTGCCAGTGCTGTTCGCCGCGAAACACTTCGGTGATGCGGCAAGAGAAACTCACCGGCAGGGCACCGAGCATGGCGCGGGTAATTGCACTCATGCGCGGACTGCCGACCCAGCGAACCTGCTCATCCGGCGAGGCGCTGAGTTGCCCATTGTTGAAGTTGTAGAGGCTGGGGCTCCATTCGGCGACCCAGCCGCGGGCTTGCCATTGCTGCACCACTTCGACAAAACGGCGGTCGCGGGCGGTGAAATATTGTGCACCCAGATCCAGCGCGCCGGCATCACTGCGCTTGCTGGCCATGCGCCCGCCACTGCCACGGCTCTTGTCGAACAGCTGCACCGAATGACCGGCGGCATGCAGCGCCTGGGCCGCTGACAGCCCGGCAATACCGGTACCGATAATGGCGATGGGATTAAGAGTGGTCATGGTCTACCTCGTGTTTTCAAGCGTTAGGCTACGCTTTAGACAAAAGCTATACAATATTGATTTTGTGTATAAGCTAGTCCGAAGTCGATTCGGCTTTCCTATAGTTAAGACAACCTGCGGACGGATTGAAGCCACAACCAGGCATAAATCAGCCGACTGTTACTGATGGACGAACCAGCGAGGGCATTCTGATGCACATACTTCTGACTGGCGGCACCGGTTTAATCGGGCAGGCGCTGTGCCGCTACTGGTTGCAACAAGGCTATCAGTTAACGGTATGGAGCCGTCGCCCCGAACAGGTGGCGGCACTGTGCGGTGAGACCGTGCGCGGTATTGGCCAGCTCGATGAGTTGGGCGAGGAACCGCTGGATGCGGTGGTCAACCTGGCCGGCGCGCCCATTGCTGATCGGCCCTGGACGCGCAAGCGCAAGGCGTTGTTGTGGGCCAGCCGAATCGGCCTGACCGAACAGCTGTTGGCGTGGTTGCACCGCCGCGAACACAAGCCGGCCGTGCTGCTGTCCGGTTCGGCAGTGGGTTGGTACGGCGATGGCGGCGAGCGCGAGCTGCATGAGGATTCGCCGCCAGTCAGTGAGGATTTTGCCGCGCAGTTGTGTGGTGCCTGGGAGGAAACCGCCTTGCGTGCTGAGGCACTGGGCATCCGCGTGGTGCTGCTGCGCACCGGGCTGGTATTGGCCACTGAGGGTGGGTTTCTCAAGCGCTTGCTGCTGCCATTCAAGCTGTGCCTAGGCGGCCCGCTGGGCAATGGTCGGCAATGGATGCCATGGATTCATATTGCCGATCAAATCGCCCTGATTGATTTTCTCCTGCAGCAAGAGCAGGCCCGCGGTCCTTATAATGCTTGCGCGCCGACGCCTGAGCGTAACCGCGCCTTCAGTCAGGCACTGGGCCGTGAGTTGCATCGGCCAGCCTTTATGCCGGCCCCAGCCTTTGCTCTGCGCCTGGCTTTAGGTGAGTTGTCTGGGCTGTTGCTGGGCGGCCAGCGCGCGTTGCCGATTCGGTTGCAGGAAGCCGGTTTCAGTTTTCGTTTCACTCATTTGGATGTGGCCCTGGCAGACTTGCTCGGCCAACCGAACTAGGACTTTGCATGACCAATCACGCCTTGTTACTGGTAAATCTGGGTTCGCCAGCCTCCACCTCGGTGGCGGATGTGCGCAGCTACCTCAACCAGTTCCTGATGGACCCCCATGTTATTGATGTGCCTTGGCCACTGCGCCGCCTGATTGTGTCGCTGATTCTGATTAGGCGCCCAGCGGCTTCGGCGCATGCCTATGCCTCAATCTGGTGGGATGAAGGTTCACCGCTAGTGGTGTTGAGCAAGCGCCTGCAGGAAGCGATGAAGGCATCCTGGACGCACGGGCCGGTGGAGTTGGCCATGCGTTACGGCGAACCATCGCTGCAAACCGTGCTGACCCGTCTGGCCAGCCAGGGCATCAAACAGGTCACCCTGGCGCCGCTGTACCCGCAATTTGCCGACAGCACCACCACTACGGTGATCGAAGAGGCCAAGCGGGTGGTGCGTGAACATCAGCTTGCGATGCGCTTCTCGCTGCTGCCGCCGTTCTATGATCAGCCTGAATACCTCGATGCGTTGGTCGACAGCGCCAAGCCGTACTTGGAGCAAGACTTCGACCACCTGCTGCTGAGTTTCCACGGCCTGCCGGAGCGCCACCTGCACAAGCTCGACCCCAGCGGTCATTGCCTGAAAGGCGTCGATTGCTGCCGCACGGCCGCACCTGAAGTGCTGGCCACTTGTTACCGCGCCCAATGCCTGCGTAGCGCCGAGTTGTTCGCCCAGCGTATGGGGCTCAAGCCTGAGCAGTGGTCGGTGTCGTTTCAGTCGCGCCTGGGCCGAGCCAAGTGGATCGAACCATACACCGAAGCGCGCCTGGATGAGCTGGGTAAGCAGGGCGTGAAAAAACTGCTGGTCATGTGCCCAGCGTTTGTCGCCGATTGCATCGAAACGCTGGAAGAGATCGGCGACCGCGGTCGCGAACAGTTTATCGAAGCCGGGGGGGAGAGCCTGCAGCTAGTCCCTTGCCTGAATGATCACCCGAGCTGGGTGGCGGCGCTGAAGACCCTTAGCGAGCGTGCCCCGCTGATGCTCTAGCAGACCCTTGAAAGCTACCTGCGTTGGCAATACTGCGTTAAAAACGGCCCGCTAACCGAATGCGACGCGGTTGTCATTCGCTCGAAGGGATGCTGCGCATTCGCCGCACTGATAACACCTTAGGGCGATACTCTTCGCCCGTCCTCTCAGCCTAAGCTGGCAGTTCTTTCCACCCGTCGTGCACCGCACCAACGGTGCCGAGGAGACTGCCAGTGCCCCACAACAATAACGGCTATCCCTCTTCCACCCGCGCCTGGGTGACTGTTGCCATCTTGATGGTGGCGTACGTGCTGTCCTTTATCGATCGGCAGATTCTCAACCTGTTGGTCGGGCCGATTCGTCGCGATCTGATGATCAGTGACACGCAAATGAGCCTGCTGATGGGCTTGTCGTTCGCCCTGTTTTACACCGTGTGCGGCATCCCTTTGGGTCGTCTGGCCGATACCAAGAGCCGTCGCGGCCTGATCGCCATCGGCGTGCTGTTCTGGAGTGCGGCCACTGCGGCGTGCGGCATGGCCAAGCTGTATTGGCAATTTCTGATTTGCCGCATCGGCGTCGGTGTAGGCGAGGCGGCGTTATCGCCTGCAGCCTACTCATTGATTGCTGACAGCTTTCCAGCCGAGCGCCGCGCCACGGCGATCAGCGTGTACTCGATGGGGGTCTATCTCGGTTCCGGCATCGCGTTTTTGCTCGGTGGGTTGGTGATTCAGTTTGCCTCGGCGCAGGGCGATGTGGTGCTGCCTGTGATCGGTGAAGTGCGTCCCTGGCAGCTGATCTTTTTGATTCTCGGCGCGGCCGGGGTGCTGTTTACCTTGCTCATGCTCGCGGTCAGAGAGCCCGCACGGCGTGGCGTCGGTGCCGGTGTTGCTGTGCCCTTGGCGGAGGTGGGGCGCTATATTCGCGCCAATCGGCGCACGGTGCTGTGCCACAATTTCGGTTTTGCTGGGCTGGCCTTTGCCGGTTACGGCAGTGCAGCCTGGGTGCCAACCTTCTTTATTCGGACCTATGGCTGGGATGCCGGCCAGGTGGGCGTCGTGTACGGCAGCATCGTCGCGGTGTTTGGTTGTTTGGGGATTGTTTTCGGCGGCCGTCTGGCCGACTGGATGGCCAAGCGCGGCAGCAGTGACGCCAACATGCGCGTCGGCCTGTATGCCGCATTGGGGGCGGTGCCCTTTGTGCTGTCGTTCCCGCTGATGGACAGCGCGATGTGGGCGGCGGTATTGATGGCGCCCACGGTGTTTTGCCTAAGCATGCCGTTCGGTGTGGCCCCGGCGGCTATTCAGGAAATCATGCCTAATTCGATGCGCGGCCAAGCCTCGGCCATCTACCTGTTTGTGATTACCCTGATCGGCTTGGGCATCGGCCCGACAGCGGTGGCGCTGGTGACCGACTATGTATTCGTCGATGACAACGCGCTGCGTTATTCGCTGCTGATTGTCACTGCGCTGGCGGTGTTCAGCTCCGTCGTGCTGCTGAGCATGGGGCTTAAGCCGTATCGCGACAGCGTGGTGCGGTTGCAAGGGTGGTCGGCCAGTCCTGGCTAGAGCCGGTCTATGATCTGCTGCGCGTCGGCCCTGCTGCGTCGAAACAGGCTCTAGATAATTGACGGTATAAAAAAGCCCCGCAGATGCGGGGCTTTTTAGTGGACGCGATTTACAGGTCTGGCTCTTCCAGCACGGTTTTGCTGCGCCAGCCATGACCACCTGGCAGCACCAGATTGAGCACCAGGGCACTGATGGCGCACAGCGAGATGCCGGACAGGGCAAAGTCACTGTTGCCCATGACCATGCCGCCGATGCCGAATACCAGCGTCACCGAAACGATGATCAGGTTGCGCGCCTCAGACAGATCGACCTGATGGCGGATCAGGGTGTTCAAACCGACCACCGCGATGGAGCCGAACAGCAGGCAGAGAATGCCGCCCATGACCGGTACGGGGATGCTTTGCAATGCGGTGCCGAACTTGCCGACAAAGGCCAGGCCGATGGCGAAGCAGGCCGCCCAGGTCATGATCTTTGGGTTGTAGTTCTTGGTGAGCATCACCGCGCCAGTGACTTCGGCATAGGTGGTGTTGGGCGGGCCGCCGAGCAAACCTGCGGCAGAGGTAGCCAAGCCATCGCCAAGCAGGGTGCGGTGCAGGCCGGGCTTCTTGATGAAGTCCTTGCCGGTTACGCTGCCGATGGCCACCACGCCGCCAATGTGTTCAATGGCCGGAGCCAGTGCGACCGGCACGATGTACAGAATCGCGCCCCAATGCAGCTCGGGCGCAACGAATGCAGGCAGTGCCAACCAGGGCGCAGCGGCAACCTGGCTGGTATCGATCACTCCGCAGAGGGCCGCGACGATGCAGCCGACGCTAATCCCGGCGAGAATCGGCAACAGGCGCAGCAAGCCACGGCCCATGGCGGCGACTAGCACGGTGGTGACCAACGCCGACATGGAGATCAGCATGGCGATTTCATACGGCACCAATTGCGCGCTGCCATCACCGGCCTTGCCCATGGCCATGTTCACCGCCACGGGCGAGAGTGCCAGGCCGATGGAAATGATCACCGGAGCAATCACCACCGGCGGCAACAAACGGTCGATAAAGCCGGCGCCTTTTACTCGCACCACAGCGCTGAGCAGGATGTAGACCAAGCCGGAAGCGACGATGCCGCCCAGCACAGCGGGTAAACCAAACTCACCTTTGGCAGCGAGAATGGGTGCGATAAAGGCAAAGCTGGAGGCGAGGAATACCGGGACCTGACGGCCGGTGACCAGTTGGAACAGCAGGGTGCCAATACCGGCGGTGAACAGTGCAACGTTGGGGTCCATACCGGTGATCAGTGGCATCAACACCAGTGCGCCGAACGCCACAAACAGCATCTGCGCGCCGGAAATGCTTTGGCGCCAGATCGGGTCATTAAATTCATCGTGCATTAATCAGGCGTCCTTCTGCTTGGTGCCGAAAATCTTGTCGCCGGCATCACCGAGGCCGGGAATGATGTAGCCATGCTCGTTCAGGCATTGGTCGATGGACGCGGTATAAATGGCGACATCCGGGTGGGCGTCGTTAACCACCTTGATGCCTTCCGGTGCGGCGACCAGCACCATGGCGCGGATCTCCTTGCAGCCGGCTTTCTTCAGCAGGTCGATGGTGGCGACCATCGAACCGCCGGTGGCGAGCATCGGGTCGATAATCATCGCCAGGCGCTCGTTGATTTCCGGCACCAGTTTTTCCAGGTAGGTGTGCGCCTGCAGCGTTTCCTCGTTGCGTGCCACGCCCACGGCGCTGACCTTGGCGCCCGGAATCAAGCTGAGTACGCCTTCGAGCATGCCGATGCCAGCACGCAGGATGGGCACCACGGTGATTTTCTTGCCGGAGATTTTTTCCACTTGCACGGTGCCGCACCAGCCTTCGATCTCGTAGTTTTCCAGCGGCAGGTCCTTGGTCGCCTCGTAGGTCAGCAGCGCGCCCACTTCTTGGGCGAGCTCGCGAAAGTTCTTCGTGCTGATATCGGCGCGGCGCATCAGGCCAAGTTTGTGGCGGATCAGCGGGTGGCGAATCTCAAGGACGGGCATGGGCAGGGGTCTCCGGCAGGACGGGCGAAAAGTGGCTTAGATTAAAGCATTGGCTATGCCAAGTGCTTAGCCAAGATGGCCCAATGTCGCTAAAAAGCGGCTAACGTGTCGCTGCTTGCGGGCAATTGCCGCAGTTGGTCTGCAGGGGCTTGCTCTGTTTGGTGCAGATGCGTACCTTTGCCGGCTTTTATTTTGACGCATTGATCAGTTTTATGATCGCCGCCGTCCAGCTCCCAAGAGGAAACAGCATGTCCGTCGATCTCGTGCATATTCGCCAAGTCATGGCCGAAGCCGATTGCCTGTACAGCAATGCCGAGGTCGAGGTGGCCATCGACACCATGGCGGCGGCCATCAACAGCGAGATGGCCGACAGCAACCCCGTGGTGTTCTGCGTGATGAACGGCGGGCTGATCTTCTCCGGCAAGCTGCTGCCCAAGCTTAACTTCCCGCTGGAGTTGTCCTACCTGCACGCCACCCGTTATCGCAATGAAACCAGCGGTGGCGAACTGTTCTGGAAGGCCAAGCCGGAAATCTCCTTTATCGACCGCGACGTGCTGATCATCGACGACATCCTTGATGAAGGGCACACTCTCGGTGCAATCATCGATTTTTGCCGTCATGCCGGTGCCAAGAACGTGCGCATCGCTGTGCTGGTAGATAAAACGCACGACCGCAAGGCACGCCCCGACCTCAAGGCTGATTACGTCGGCATGCCCTGTGTTGATCGCTATGTGTTTGGCTACGGCATGGATTACAAAGGTTACTGGCGCAATGCGCCGGGTATATACGCGGTCAAAGGCCTGTAAAACGTATGAGCGAACTGCGCTTTCTCGATCAGACACTGTTCGGCGATTTGGCCGAGCAAGCGGCGGCTAATCTACGCCAGCGCCAGCACCATAACTTTCACCAGATGGACGAGCCTTGCCATCGCATGGCGGTAGGTTTACAGCCGGCTACTTATATCCCGCCGCACCGCCACCTCTCGGCCGATAAGGCTGAAGCCTTGTTGGTTCTCAAAGGTAGTTTGGGGCTGTTGATCTTTAATGACCGCGGTGAGGTGTTGGCTAAGCGCGTGCTGGCAGCCGGTGGCGAATGTGTTGGCGTCGACGTGCCGCCAAATATTTTCCATGCCTTGGTCGTGCTCGAAGCCGACAGCATTCTGTTCGAATGCAAGGCCGGGCCCTACAAGGCAGTCGGGGAGGGCGAGCAGGCCAGCTGGGCGCCGAAAGAAGGTGAGGCCGATGCCCCGGCCTATTTAGCCTGGATGCGCGGGCAGTTCGCTTAAACCAGACTGTGCTGATTTCGTCAGCCTGGTCGGGTAAATGGCTCAAGCCGCTCCACTGCCTAGGCACCACTCTAATCATTGATTAGCAGAGGAGCCGAACCGTGATCCGATTGACCCTGGAACAAGCCCATCAACTCGCGCAGGACATACTGCGCAGCAATGGTTTTAGCGAACCCCACGTGCAAGCAGTGAGTGCCACCGTGCTCGCGGGGGAGCGAGATGGCTGTGCCTCCCATGGGCTGTATCGGGTGCTGGGCTGCGTACGCTCGCTAAAGGCCGGCAAGGTGGTTGCTGACGCCCAGCCCGAGGTGTTTGATCAAGCCCCGGCGATCGTGCGTGTTGATGCGCGCGGTGGCTTCTCCCAGTTGGCGTTCCAAGCCGGGTTGCCTGTGCTGTTGGGCAAGGCGCGGGAGGCGGGTATCGCCGCGATGGCGATTAACCATTGCGTACATTTCTCGGCACTGTGGGTGGAAATCGAAGCCCTGACCGATGCCGGTTTGGTTGCCTTGGCCTTTACCCCCAGCCATGCCTGGGTCGCGCCGGCTGGTGGCAGTAAGCCGGTGTTTGGCACCAACCCAATTGCGTTCGGCTGGCCTCGGGCCGGTCATAACCCGTTTATTTTTGACTTCGCCACCAGTGTGATTGCCCGGGGCGACATCGAACTGCATCGGCGTGCCGGTAAGCCACTCCCCGAAGGCTGGGGGATCGATGCCCAGGGCCAGCCCAGCACGGATGCGGCGGCGGTGCTGCAGGGTGCCATGCACACCTTTGGTGGGCATAAAGGCTCGGCGTTGGCGGCCATGGTTGAACTGATCGCCGGGCCATTGATCGGCGACCTGACCAGCGCAGAATCCAAGGCCTACGATGGCGGCGGCGACTCTTCGCCTTATCACGGCGAGTTGATCATCGCCCTGGACCCGCAGCGCTTCCTCGGCGCGGCTGCCGACGAGCACTTGGCCCGCGCCGAGACCTTGTTCGAGAGTATTCAGGGGCAGGGCGCACGGTTGCCGTCGCAGCGCCGGTATGAGGCGCGCAAGCGCAGTGCCGAGGAGGGCGTGCAGATCCCTCAGGCGCTGTATGACGACCTCAATGCGCTGATTGTGCGGTGAAATGGGCTGCGCCTTCCCGCTGTCACGGGTGCTGCGTCTAGCCGAGCAGGCAAAAAAGCCCCGGCAGTGTGCCGGGGCAAAACGAGAACCGCAGACCGTGCCGACAACTATCCGGTCACGGGTTCACGCGTACTTTCGCCATCCACCAAGCGGGCGATGCCGAGCGGGTTGGCATTTTGCAGGGCCAGGGGCAGTTGTGCATCCGGGCAATTCTGGTAGCACACCGGGCGCAGAAAACGCTCAATCGCCAAACTGCCAACGGAGGTGCCGCGCGCGTCGGAGGTGGCCGGGTAGGGACCGCCATGGACCATGGCATCACACACCTCCACCCCAGTGGGGTAGCCGTTGAGTAACAGGCGCCCCGCTTTCTGCTCCAGCAGCGGTAGCAGCTCTGCGTACTGCTCGAAATCGGCAGATTCGGCGATCAGTGTCGCCGTTAGCTGACCGTGCAAACCATGCAGCGCCGCGACTAACTCGGCTCGATCAGCCACCTCAATGACGATGCTGGTCGGGCCGAATACCTCCTCCTGTAGCAGCGCATCGCCTTCGCGCAGCAAACGGGCATCAGCCTTGAACAGCTGTGGTTGAGCCTGATTGCCAACCTGAGGATGGCCGCCCAGATGCTGCAGCCCAGGATGGGCGTGCAAGCGTTGCAAACCGTGGCTGTAACTCTGCAGCGTGCCGGCATTGAGCATGCTCTGTGCCGGTTGCTCGTGCATGCACGCGGCGAAGTCGCGCACAAATGCGCTGAATTCAGCTGAGCGAATACCGATCACCAAACCTGGATTGGTACAGAACTGACCACAACCGAGCACCACCGAGGCCGTCAGTTCAGTGGCTATCTGTGCGCCGCGCTGCTTTAGTGCGGCCGGTAACAGCACCACCGGGTTGATGCTCGACATCTCGGCAAACACGGGGATGGGTTGTGGCCGCGCGGCAGCCATGTCGCACAGCGCTCGGCCACCTTTCAGTGAGCCGGTGAAGCCGACAGCCTGGATGGCTGGGTGCTTGACCAAATCGGCGCCCGCGCCGTTGCCGAAGAGCATGTTGAACACGCCCGCGGGCATCGCGGTTTTTTCCGCCGCGCGAATAATCGCATCAGCGACACACTCGGCTGTCGCCATGTGGCCGCTGTGGGCTTTGAATACCACGGGGCAACCGGCGGCCAATGCCGCAGCGGTATCGCCGCCAGCCGTCGAGAAGGCTAAAGGAAAGTTGCTGGCGCCAAACACGGCCACCGGGCCGACGCCGATCTGATACTGGCGCAGGTCGGTGCGGGTTAACGGCAGGCGTTCGGGTAGCGCCCGGTCGATGCGTGCGCCATAAAAATCGCCACGGCGCAGCACCTTGGCGAACAGGCGCATCTGCCCGCTGGTGCGGCCGCGTTCACCTTGAATGCGCGCGGCAGGCAGGGCGGTTTCGCGGCAGACAATGCTGACAAAATCGTCGCCCAAACTGTCGATCTCGTCGGCAATGGCCTCAAGAAACTCGGCACGCCGGCTGGCGGCTAGCGCGCGAAATTGTGGGTAGGCAGCAGCAGCAGCCTGGGCGGCGGCGGCCACCTCTTCTGCTGTGGCCTGGTGGAAATGATAGGGCAGCGGCTCGCCGCTGCTGGCGTCGACGCTCTGTTGGGTGGTGCTGCCAGCAAAGCTGCGGCGCCCGGCGATGTAATGGTGTCCAACGAGCTTGAGCATAAATGGCTCCTCTGGGTGACGGGTCAGAACAGTTGCCCCAGTAACCAGGTGGCGAGACCTGGCAACACGAGGACAAACAGCAACAGTTGAATCAGGGAACGGCACTACAGCGCGGTACCTGTGGCCGTAACGACTGTCGGCGGGACAACGGATTTCAGGTAACAAACCGCGGGCGCCAGCGACGGGGTGAGGGCCGCTGGAACGTTGGTTTCTGGCCGTCATCCAGCCGCAGTGCGCCGATCAGACGCTGCCCTGTTCGGCCGACCAGGTGGCGTACCACTGACGGAACAGCCTGTACTGGGTCTCGGCGTAGTTACGCTGGGCGTCGCTAAGGGCATCGGTTGCGTTGAAATGCAGGGCATATTCCTGATCGCCGTTGAGCACCATCAGGTACTTGTAATAGAGCACCAGGTCGGTGCCTTCGTCGAAGGACGACAGCACATTCAGCGCCTCTGCCAGCTCCAGAGCACGACGCCGTGCGACGGGATCACCCTTGGCGGCCTTCTTGCTCAGCTCGACCAGTTGCAGCACTTCATGCGGCAGGGCATTACCGATACCGGTAATGGCGCCGGTCGCACCGCAATTGACGAAGCCATGCACCACCTGGGTATCGACGCCGGCCATCAGGATCACGTCCTTGTCCTGCGAGGTGATGTGCTCGGCGGCGTAGCGCATGTCAGCCGGGCCGCCGAATTCCTTGAAGCCGATCAGGTTGGCGTACTTGCGACGCAGTTTGAAGAACAGCTCGGCGCGGGTGGCGAAGCCGTAGTACGGGCTGTTGTAGATCACGGCTGGCAGCTTCGGCGCCGCTTCGAGAATGGCGGCGAAGTG